>ENA-UOJD01002152-UOJD01002152.1-human-gut-metagenome-genome-assembly--contig:-P48-NODE-2152-length-17163-cov-10.236556_pt1 | contig 17163 bp, 13 predicted proteins | sample MGYA00242342_ERZ723889 | MGnify/ENA metagenome assembly ERZ723889
TGAGCTTAGAATTTCTTAAATTATGTAAGGAGCCATTAATTATTTCGAAATTATACATATCAACTGCTCAAGACGGCTAATTTTAAAGCACTTTTTCAAATGTTAATCAAACAAACAAACTACAATTTGTGTCAATAATCTTTGTCCATAGTAACACAAATTTATGACAACTTTAATTTTTTGCCCCGTCCCCATTTACTATAACACTATTACAATTAAAGAAAAAGAGGCAAATGTGAATTTTCTAATTTTTTTCTTTACTACGTTCTATTATCAATGATATAATAACCCTAAATTTCACAAAGGAGGTTTTTTTATGACACCACATATAAATGCTAAAGAAGAAGATATTGCAAAAATTGTATTAGCACCAGGGGATCCTTTAAGAGCTAAATACATTGCAGAAAACTTTTTAGAAAACTACAGATTAGTAAATACAGTTAGAAACATTTTGGCTTACACAGGAACTTATAAAGGTAAAGAAGTTACTGTTTTTTCTACTGGAATGGGTATGCCTAGTATGGGAATTTATTGCTATGAACTTTACAAATTTTATAATGTTGAAACTATTATAAGAATTGGCTCTTGTGGAGCTTATACTGAAGATTTAAATATTTTTGATACAATTCTAGTTAACTCATCTTATACAGAAGGAAATTTTGCTAAAGCTTTAAATAATAAAGATTGCCATTTAATTGATGCTAGTAAAGATATAAATAATATTATAAAAGAAACTGCTAATAAAAATAATATAAAATTAGTTGAAGGAAATGTTTTATGTAGTGAATGTTTTGATTATTATATTGAAGATATAAATATTTTATTAAATAGACTACCTAAAGAATTTAATATAACAGCTGCCGAAATGGAGTCTTTCGCTTTATTTTATACAGCAAAATATTTAAATAAAAAATCTGCTTGTCTTTTAACAGTAGTAGATTCTCATTATAAAAAGCAAGAGATTTCTGCTGATGAAAGAGAAAAGTCCTTAAATGATATGATTTTAGTTGCTTTGGAAAGTAGCTTAAATATTTAAATAAAAAAAGAAAAAGGGACCCCTTCCCTTTTTCTTTTTTTATCCTTTTTTCTTATTTCAAAGCTTCGCTACATCTATGACAAATGCTTGGATTTTCTTTATCTTCTCCTACTGTAGTTGAGTACATCCAGCATCTTTCGCATTTTTCGCCTTCTGCTACTTCTACTTTGATTTCTGATGCTCCTTCTTTTATTTCTAATCCTGAAACTATAAATACTGTCATTAATTGGTCTTTGTTAGCATTTAAGAATTTAAGCTCTTCACCTTCTGCTGATATCACTACTTTTGCATTTAGTGAATGTCCTATTATTTTTTCTGCTCTTGCTTCTTCTAGTTTTTTTGCTACCGCTTCTTTTAATTTTATTATTTTATTCCATTTTTCTTCCAATTCTTTGTTTTCGTATTTTGGATTTACTTCTGGGTAGTTTGTAAGCATTACACTTTCTGCATTTTCGTTTGCCTTGTGTGGCATAAACTTCCATATTTCTTCTGCTGTGAAACATGTCATTGGAGCTAGTATTTTTACTAGTGCATTTAGTATTTCATACATTGCTGTTTGAGCAGATTTTCTTTCTACAGAATTTGGTTTTGCTGTGTATAGTCTGTCTTTTATTATGTCTAAATAGAAGTTACTCATATCTATTACACAAAATGTATTTATTGCTTGATATGCTTTTTTGAAATCATATGAATCATAAGCTTTTGTGCATTCGTCTATTAATTTGTTTAATTTTGTTAATGCCCATTTATCTATTTCTTCTAGATTTTCATATGGTACTGGATTGTTCACATCAAAATCGTTTGTATTTCCTAATATATATCTTGCTGTATTACGTATTTTTCTGTATACTTCAGCAACTTGTTTTATAATTCCATCTGAGATACTTACATCTGATGTATAGTCTGATGATAATGCCCATAATCTTACAATGTCTGCTCCGTATTTATTTACTAAGTCCATTGGATCTATACCATTTCCAAGGCTTTTAGACATTTTTCTTCCTTTTTCGTCAACAACATATCCATGTGTTAATACTTCTTTGTATGGTGCTTTTCCCTTTGTTGCTATAGATGTTAATAATGATGATTGGAACCATCCTCTGTATTGGTCACTTCCCTCTAAGTACATGTTTGCTTCTGGTAAGCCTCTTTCTGCTAATACTGATTCATGTGTTGATCCAGAATCAAACCATACATCCATTATATCTGTTTCTTTTTTGAATTCTGTGCATCCACATTCTGAACATTTAGCTCCTTCTGGCATTAATTCTTTTTCAGATAATTCATACCATATATTTGTTCCATGCTCTTTTACTAGATTTTGTATTTTTTCTAAGCTTTCTTCTGTTACATATTCTTTTTCACATTCTTTACAATAGAATATTGGAAGTGGAACTCCCCATGTTCTTTGACGAGATATACACCAGTCATTTCTGTCTTCTATCATTTTTGTTATACGCTCTTCTCCCCAAGCTGGATACCATTTAACACCTTTTATTGCTTCTAGTGCTTCTTTTCTGAATCCATCTACAGATGCAAACCATTGGCTTGTTGCTCTGTATATAACTGGATGTTTACATCTCCAACAATGTGGATAAGAGTGGGTTATTTCTTGTTTCTTTAATAAATATCCATTTTCATCTAACCATTTTATAATTTCTTTATCAGATTTTGCGTAATACATTCCTGCAAATATTCCAGCTTCTTCTGTTTGATGTCCTTTGCTATCTACTGCTACTACCATATCTAAACCATTTTTTAATCCGCAAAGGTAATCTTCTTTACCATATCCAGGAGCTGTATGAACTGCACCTGTACCTGTATCTAATTCTACTAATATTGTATCATCACTACCAAGTACAACTCTTGATTCTCTTTTCATAAATGGATGTTTGCAAATTACTCCTTCTAGCTCTTTTCCTTCATATTCTTTTATTACTGAATAATCTTCTATTTCTGCAAGTTTCATTACATTATCTACAAGCTCAGATGCCATTATTAGTTTTTCACCTTGTGCTTCTACTAAACTGTATTTGAAATCTGGACTTATTGTAATACCTGTATTTCCTGGCAATGTCCATGGTGTTGTTGTCCAAATTACAACATAGGTATCTCTTTCATCAAATAATCCTTTTCCTTCTATTACTGGGAATTTAACATATGCTGTGTTTGATTTTACATCTTTATATTCGATTTCTGCTTCTGCTAAAGCTGTTTCGCAGTCTGTACACCAATATACTGGTTTTAATCCTTTATAAATATATCCTTTTTTATACATAGTTCCAAACACACCTAGTTGTTTTGCTTCCATTTGTGGTTGATATGTTATATATGGATTTTTCCAATCTGCAACAACACCTAATCTTTTAAATCCTTTTATTTGTTTATCTTTGTATTCTTGTGTGAATTCTTTACATGTGTCTCTGAATTTGTTTACTGGAATTTCGTCTCTGTTTAATCCTAATTTTTCAATTGCTTTTTTTTCTGTTGGCATTCCATGTGTATCAAATCCTGGAACAAATGGTGTATAGTATCCTTTTAGATTTTTATATCTAACTATAGTGTCTTTTAAAGCTTTGTTTAAAGCATGCCCTGTGTGTATTTCTCCATTTGCATATGGTGGTCCATCATGTAATACAAAAGGCTCTTTTCCTTCATTTTTCTTTATCATTTTTTCGTATAAGTCATTTTCAAATATTTCGTCAAATATTTTTGGTTCATTTTCTGGTAAATTTCCTCTCATTGGGAAGTCAGTTTTTGGTAAATTTAGTGTTTGACCATAATCTTTCTTTTCTTCACTCATGTTTCATCTCTCCTTTTATTATATTTTTTGTTTTTAACTTTTCTATAATATCAAAAAAAGCCATTTGTCCTAAAGTTTAGGACGAATGACTTGAAATCCGCGGTACCACCTATATTAGCCAATTAATAATTAGCTCTCTTCATTTTCTTTTAACGCAAGATATACGGCTTAATTTACTATTATTTCGGTTAAGCAACATAAAGGTGATAACATGCAAATTATTTTCTCACTGAAATCTCAGCTTAATTTTCAGCTCTCTGTTAGTTTTAGTTTGAATGTGTTGTCCTTTATATAGTTTTTTCATATGCTTTATATAATACCACCTTTTTTTTATTTTTTCAATAGTTTATTTTTTCAATATTTTATTTTTTTTATTTTATCATACTTTGTCGAACTATTGAATACAAATTCATTTTACTTTTTTGAGATTTTATGTTATAATAATAAGTACAACTTGAGAAAGGAGGCCTAGTGTCCAATGCAGTATAATGTTGAAGCTCTCCGTTTTCTGAATCCGGATGGAGAGTTTATCATCAGTCCTGAAGGTCATCACCATGCTGAGGTCATTCGCGAACAGAAGTTGTCCAATAAAGACGGCTTCGAAGCAATGATAGAATTAGTATCTTCAGGGTTCGCTTTAATTGCGGTATGTGACAATCAGATATTTATCAGTCACAGCATTGATCTGAGCGACGCTCAGATAGCGTCAATTAATCAGCTGAAGCAACATCTGAAGGAAGGAAACAAGTCTTTCCAGGTATGCATCTTACAAGAAGATGTTGCCTAAGATACCCTGACTCTGATGACTGAAAAAAAAGGAGTATGAGAGAGGCAGTTAGCTAACTGCTTCTCTCTGTTTTTATTCACAATGTGAACATTCTTTTCGGTTTATTTTATAATAAAATGTTCTTTTAATGTTTCCTTATTATCTAATTCATTAACTCTATACCTTCTTATACCTTGATTTCATCAATACAATTGTATATAATATAATCATATTTAATTTCGAAATGATGAACTTATAGGTGGTATTAAACTAGTAAATATCAATCAACGTTGTAGAACTTGTGATATAGCTATTATTATTGGAAAAGAAGAAAATCGTAATATGGGTTATGGAAAAGATGCTTTAAATCTTGCATTAGATTTTGCATTTAATTATTTAAATATGAATAGCATTATGATAGGTTGCTATGATTTTAATAAGAGAGCTATTAAATGTTATCAAAGTGTAGGATTTAAAATATTTGGAACTAGAAGACAGAATTATTATCTTGATGGTAAATATTATAATAATGTTTTTATGGATATTTTGAAAGAAGAATTTACTGGATTATATATTAAGAATAGAAATATTTAAATATATATGATATTGATACATTAATAAAAACGATAGCTAAAAACTATCGTTTTTATTATCAAATATGATTTTTTCTCCTTTATATGCTCGATATGCACTTAAGTTTGTGAATCTTTACTTCATCGTCTTCCAATTGTTATATCAACCCCCAAAAAAAATTTTTGATTATACTTTTCCCAAAAAACTTAAAATCTCTTCCGCTAGAAGCTCTTCTTTTCCTTTATAATTGTGTGTGGCTCCATCTATATAACTGATATCCTTATTTTGGTTATTTATTTTTTCATTCATCAATTCTGCAAGTTTATCTGCTGGAAGACTTATTAATTCATTAACATTTCCCCATCTCATAAAGATTGGAACTTTTATGTTATTTAATTTTTCAAATTTAAAATCTTTTGTAGTGTATTTAGCAAAATCTATATTCTTATTATTCCTATAATATTTTAAAAATGTTTTTACACTTATTAATGGTAAGAATGGAACTTTTGTATCTAGGATATAATCTAAATTTCCTTCTGATTCTTTTTGTAACGCGAATTTTATGAAATCTTGATTGTTTGTGCTATTTATTAAGTAATTCATCAGTTCAGGTATATCTACTAACGAAAGTAATATAACTGATTTGATTTTATTTAATAATTCTTGCTCTCCATTTTCTATAAGTTTATTGTATGTATAAACTGTTTTTGTTGAGCCTAAACTATGTCCTTGCATATGAATATTTTTATATCCTTTGCTTATCATTAGCTTTATTGCTCCTACTAAATCATAATATGAATCTTCTACATCTTCAAAAACTGTTCCCTGTAATATTTTCTCTCCATTACTTTTTACCTCATTAATAAGTCCATTTCCTCTATTATTAAAAGTAAAAAAGGCTATATTATTTGAAGTTAGTTTTTGCGCTATTATGTCTTCTCTTTTTTTAAAACAATTACTTCCCATTCCATGGGTTGAAATTACTACGTCTTTATCATTTCTATTTTCACTTGTATGTAATAATCCAAAAAGCTCTGTTCCATCTTCTGCATTAAAATATATCTTCTCTACTCTCATATTAAATTTAATTCCTTTCTTTTTTTGAGGAAATATATAATTATTAAAAATTTAATAACCAATACTCCTCATCCTTTAATTCATTATTTCTACTACATTATATATCCATATAAGTTATAACCCAATCATAATTTTGTAAATTAAATATTGCACCACAATAAGCACATTGACCATTTTTATTTACATCAATATTAGCTCCACAAGAAGGACATTTTCTTGCTGTCCCCATATCCTTTGAATCCTTAATTTTTGTAAATACTAATTTATTCATTCTTTGAATTCTAGAATCTTTATTTCCTGAAATAAATTTTCTTGTATCTCTACTAATGTAATATTCCAAAGCTTTAGATTGTAAATTTACTTCTATTTTAAAGCAATCATCTAGCTCTTCTATTTTGACTATTTGGATATCTGCTACATTTAATTCATCATAAAGTTGAATTCTATTATTGTTTTTATCATCTTCTACTTTTTGAACAATTTTATTATAAGTTTCATCATTGACAAAATGATGTATTTTTTCTGTTTTACCAGTAACCATTGATAATTTTATTTGCACAAATATATTTTCTACTTTTGATTTGAATTTTGATTCTGAAAAATCAGAATCTTGTTTTAACAAATTTTCTAATACATTATCCATATAAATTCCATTCCTTTTATAATATATTTAGGTTTTAATAATGGCTTTACCTATAAACCTATTAATTTTTTTATTAAAATGTGTCCCCATTTCCACAAAAAGGGAAAAGAGAACCATACCCTTTTCCCTTTTTTATTTTATATATAATATTGATTTAATGCTTTTTTCTCTGTAAGTACCCATTTTGTGTTATCTGCAACTATCTTAGATCCGCAATATTCACATGTTCCAGAACTGTTCATTTCTATTTTAGCTCCGCAGTTTGGGCAATGCTCTACTTTTGCATTTTCGTCTAGTGTTTTTCTGAATTTCATTGAGTATGTTACTCTCATCTTTCTATTTGATTCGCCTCTTACTAATTTTCCTGATTGATGATCTACTATATAGTCATACATTTCTATTACATATCCTGCTTCTATTGTTATATTATCATTTTGTTTTACAACACTTCTTAAGTAGCTTCTTCTTAATGTAATATCTTTCATTATATTTTGCTCACCTTTTACTTCTAATGTTGCAAGTTGTGATTCATACATATTATATAATTCATCTGTTATTACATCTTTTACATCTTCTAGTTTAAAGTTCATCCATGCATTTTGTATATCACAGTAAATATTAAATCCTTCTTTTAAGAATGCGTACTTATCAAAGTTAGGTATTGATTGCTTAATTTCATTTTCTATTGCAGATTCATCAATATTTTCTTTAGGAATTTGTTTATTTTTTTGTTTAGCACTTGTAGTTGCTATTATCATTAGAAAAGTAAATATAATTATAGTAAATACTACTATATCTACAGAAGTGCTAACACTACCACTGCTACTGCTTCCACTACTGCTACTTCGACTACTACTTCGACTACTACTATGACTACTACTATGACTGCTACTATGACTGCTACTATGGCTCGTACTAAATCCTGAATCTGCAAATGTTGGTTTTTCGTTTACAAAACTAAAAAATACTGTTATCATAAAAACTGCAAGTAATATTATTAATGCTCTTTTCAAAAATCCCTTTATTATTTTTTTCATTTAAAATTCTCCTATTTTTGTTTAAATATTTCTATTAATTTTACTAAAATCTTATCTAGAATATGAAAAATTTTTTCATTTTTCTAGATAAGATTATTTTACTATATTTGCTCTTGTTTAATTGTCTTCTTTTCTGTAAGTACCCATTTTGTATTATCTGCAACTATCTTAGATCCGCAATACTTACATTTTCCTGCACTATTGATATCTATTTTTGCTCCGCAATTTGGACAGTTTTCTATTTTTGCATTTTGATCTAATGTTTTTCTAAACTTCATTTCATATGTTATTCTTAATTTAGAATTTGATGAGCCTCTTAGAACTTTTCTTGTTGATTGTTCTATTATATAATCATACATTTCTATAACATATTTTGCTGTTATAGTTATATTATTATTTTGATTTACAACATTTGTTAAATAACATTTTTTTAATTTGATTTCTTTCATAATATTTTGCTCGCCTTTTACTTTTAATGTTGAAAGTTGTGATTCATACATATTATATAATTCATCTGTTATTATATCTTTTACATCTTCTAATTTAAAGTTCATCCATGCATTTTGTATATCCACATAAATATTATATCCTTGCTGTAAAAATTCTTGTTTATTGAAGCTTGGAATATATTCTTTAATTTTATTTTCAACATCTTCATCATTTATGTTGTATGAAATACTTTCTTTTTCTGTTTTTTCTTCTAGCTTTGATAACATACTTGAAAATAATGCTATACTTATTATTATAATTGCCATTATTATAAATGACATCATTGGTGAAAATATTGATGAGTTTCCTCCTGAATCTCCATCGTAATCATCATCATAATCCCAGTCATAACTACTATAATCACTACTGCTATAGTCACTTCCGCCACTATCATAACTTGTTCCAAATCCAGAATCTGCCAATGCAACATGTTTATATATGATGTTTGGAATTAGTGCAATTATGAGAATACTTATTATTATAATTATCTTTTTAATTTCAGTATATTTTTTGTTTTTTTTCATATTTCAATTTCATCTCCTCTTATGTATATTTTATATTCCATTAGTTTCATTTTTTTATTGCTTAGTTTAATTATTTAATATTAAGACTTAACATTCTTATAATACAAAAAGTACAAATAAAAACACTTTGCAGTATTTTATTTGTACTCTTGATTTTATACATTAAACCTAAATAAAACTATGTCTCCATCTTGCATAATGTATTCTTTACCTTCTGATCTTAATAAACCTTTTTCTTTTACTGCATTCATTGAACCTTCTCTTATTAAATCATCATATGAAACAATTTCAGCTCTAATAAATCCTCTTTCTATGTCAGAATGGATTTTACCTGCTGCTTGCGGTGCTTTTGTTCCTTTTTTTATTGTCCATGCTCTTACTTCAGGCTCCCCTGCTGTCAAGAAAGACATTAGTCCTAATAAATCATAACTTGATTTTATAACTTTATCTAGTCCTGATTCATTTAAGCCTAACATTTCTAACATTTCTTTTTTCTCGCTTTCATCTATACTTGATAGCTCTTCTTCGATTTTTATACATAGTGGTATTACTTCAGCATTTTCTTTTGCTGCTAATTCTTTTACTTTTTTTACATTTTCATCATTATCGCTATCAGCCAATTGTTCTTCTGATACATTCGCTATATATAATGTTGGTTTCATTGTTAAAAGAAAGGCATCTTTTACTAGTTCATTTTCATCTTCAGTTAGCTGTACTGACCTTGCTGTTTTTCCTTCTTCTAATGATGTTTTTAATTTTTCTAATACATCTATTTCTGCTTGATATTTTTTATCAGCTTTTAAGTTCTTTTTTGCTTTTTCTAATCTTTTATCTATAGTTTCTAGATCTGCAAATATTAATTCTAGGTTTATTGTTTCTATATCTCTTATTGGATCTATGCTTCCGTCTACATGAACTACATTTGGGTCTTCAAAACATCTTACTACTTGTGCGATACTATCTACTTCTCTTATATGTGATAAGAATTTGTTTCCTAATCCTTCGCCTTTGCTTGCACCTTTTACTAATCCGGCTATATCTACAAATTCGATTACTGCATGTGTTACTTTTTGTGGATTGTACATTTTTGCTAAATTATCTAATCTTTCGTCTGGTACTGGTACAACTCCAACATTTGGCTCTATTGTACAAAATGGATAGTTTGCGCATTCTGCTCCGGCATTTGTTATGCTATTGAATAATGTGCTTTTGCCTACATTAGGAAGTCCTACTATTCCTATTTTCATTTTATCAATTCCTTTCAAGTTATATATATTGTATTTTATTAATGGAGCTTACAACCAGAATCGAACTGGTGACCTCTACCTTACCAAGGTAGTGCTCTACCTACTGAGCTATGCAAGCATATTTTACTTTTTTCTACAATTATTTTACTATTAAAGTTTATAGCACTTTTATTAAAAAGTCAATATTTATTTTCTGGAAATGAAAGCGAAAAAAATTGGGAACGAATTTTTCCGTCTCCAATTTTTTCATCCTAACTAGAGTTAATTATTTGACATATTTTTTATTGTTTTTTTTCTAATTCTTTGTATTGCATTATCTATAGACTTCACAGGAGAATTTAATTTTTCAGCTATTGCTGTATATGAATTACCATTTACTAGTTCATTTAGTACTTGTCTTTCAAATGAGCTTAATGTTTTTTCTATTATATTTTCTACATTTTGATAATATTCTTTCTTTGTAATTGTATCTAATGGATCTTCTATTATATTTGCATCAAATACTTCGTATATACTTGTATCATCTTCTTCATTATCATATGCTGACATATTTAATGACAAATACGAATTAAGTGGCATATGCTTTTGCCTGTTTGAACTTTTTATTGCTGTGATTAATTGCCTCTCTATACATAGATTTGCAAATGATTTAAATGAATTTTGTTTTTCTGTATCATAATTTTTTATTGCTTTATATAAACCTATTAGTCCTTCTTGAATTATATCTTCTTTTTCTGCTCCAATAATAAAATATCTACTTACTTTCATATTTACTACTTCTTTATATTTATTTAATAAATAGTCAAGTGCTTCATTATCCCCTGATTTAATTTTTTGTATTAAATCTTCATCCTTCATATTGCTATAATCATTTATATTAGTTTTTATATAATTGTCATTCATATTATTTTAGTCCTCCTGAAGATTTTTTCGTTTGCTTTCTTTAGCTATTATAATCATCTTATTTTAATAATGTCAAGGATTTTTAATTTATTTTTCTTGCTTTTTGTACTTTTTAGGTTACTATTTATAGAATTTTTAAAAGCACTAAAAAGTAATACTTATTTTATAAAAGAAAAATGTTATAGAACTTAATTCTATAACATTTTTTGTCTTATAAAATATACCAATTTCCATTATATTGAATAGCATACATTTCATCTTCTTCTACATTGCTGTTGCTATTTTCTTCAGTAGTTTCTGTACTTGCCTCTGCATTTTCTGTATTTTCTGTACTTTCAGTGTTCTCTTGTATTCCATCTCCTGAGATAGTTACTTTTACTGGTACAGTGTATGCAGCTGTAATATCTATATTTTCTACATCTGTATAAATAGAAGATATTTCACCCTCTAATTCTTTAAGTTCATCTTCAGATAGAGCTACTGCATCGCCAAATGAATAATCTATTTTGATATTAGCTCCATATAAAGACTCATACTGTGAATATAAATCATCTATATCTTCTGATGTTATTTTTTCAGACATTTTTGCAAAGTCAGGAAATGCTTTTAACACTTGATTTATATCTTTATTTTTGATTCCTTCAAAATAATCTTTTAATGGTTGTAAATATGCATTTTCTGCTGATGCTTCCTTATTTTCATCACCTTTTTTTCCACATCCTGTAAGCATAAATATGCTTAACATTATAATTGAAACTATTGATAAAATTTTTAATAAACTTCTTTTGTTACTTGTCATTATCATTTCTCCCTTCAAATTAATTATAAAATAAGCTTATCATAACTCTGATATTTTTTCAAGTTTTAGTTTTTTAATTTTTATAAAGATATTGTTATACCATTTGAATTATTATTTTCTTTGTTTTTATTAGATTCTTCATTTTGTAATTCTTCTAGTTTATCAATCAGTGTTTGTAATTGTTTTATATCTTTACCCATTATTTCATAATCACTATTGGCTGTAGATTCCTTTAAATCTTTATTTGCTTTTATTATTGATTTTATTAATTCAGCTTCGCTTTCTGGATCTTCAACTTCTATATTAACACCTTGTGATACTAAATTATTTAAAGCTGTTTTTAGGTCATTTCCTATAGCTATTTTATTACCTGATGCTACTACTACCTTTTTTAACTTTGGTAATGAATCACTTTCATTAATATATTCTTGGTATATTGATTCTACATAAATTAATTTATTATCAATTGGTACTACTACTATATTTTTAGTAAGTTTTGTTCCTGATACATCAAGACTTTCTATTTCTTTAGATATGGCTTCATTTTGACTAATTTGTGTATCTAATTGCATAGGACCTAATACATAATTATCTGATGGATATCTGTACAATTTTATTTGCATTTTTCCATCTTCATATGTTCCGACTGCATATGCAGTAATACTTTGTTTGCCATAAATTGTGTATGGTAATACTAGTCCTATTTTTGCTTCTTTGCTATCTGTAGTTTTAACAATTGCATAATATGGTGTCATCTGGGTAGTTTCTGTAGTTGAAGAGTTTATACCTGTGCCATATTTTGCAATATCCCATACATCATTTGCTCTATACAATACATCTGTTTCTGTGTTATGATATCTTTTAAGTATTTCTGCTTGTATATTATATAAGAATTCTGAATATGTGAAATGTTTACTTATCTCTTTTGGTATTTCTGCATCTAAATCCATGAATACATCTGGAAATGCTTTTTTATATGCCATTACTATTAAATCTGTTCTATCTGTTATATAAAATTTAATATCTCCATCATATGCATCAACTAAAACTTTTACAGAATTTTTTATATAATTTATTTCTTGTCCATTTACATTACTTTTTTGAGAATATGGATAATATTTTGATGTTGTATATGCATCAATTACCCAAACTAAATTTCCATCATCTGTTACTACTAAATATGGTGAGCTATCATACATTAAGTATGGCATCACTTTTTTTGCTCTTTCTATTACATTTCTATTTGTTAATATTTTGCTGTTTTCATTTATATTTGTTGAAAAAGCTAAATTTACATCTCCATTTGATAAAGCAAGTATCATTCTGTCTAGGGTATTTAGCTTCAAACCTGCTTTTCCATCATATGAATTTGTTGCATTATATGAATCATTAGTTTCATTACTTGGATAATCAAATTCATTTTTATTTTTACTGTTTGTAACTATTGTATTATTAGTTTCTAGTCCAAAATATATTCTTGGATTATCTATATTAATTACATTATTTTCATTTGAAAAGTCTTTTTGTAAATTTATTAGATCTCCACTACTATTAGTTTGTGATGCAGATGTAACTACTGCTCCATATCCATGTGTATACTCATATGTTGCATTTGTGTAAGCATTTTCGTTTGAAACTATTTCTCTTGGTGTTATATACACTAAAGTGTTTTTTCCATCAATGTTATATATTCCTGCATTACTTGAAGTATACTTATAATATCCTTTACTTGTAAAAGTTCCATTTAATGACTTTAATACTAATGATTCATTGGTCGTAGAAATGTTGTTAATCACTTCACTATATTGTGTTATTTCTTCAGAACTAATGGTTTCAGAATCTTCTAGTTTTATTTCTTCTACATTTATCCCATATGCATCTCTCGTGTTTTCTATATTATATGCTATATATTGTTTTTCTTTTTCATATTCATTTGAATCTATAAATAATTTATTATAACCTATTAAAATTATTATTAAACCTATTAAGTATGTTGGTACTGATAAAATCCAAAATATCACACCTCTATTTTTCTTTTTATTATATGCTGATATGCCCAAAAATATTGCTAATACCATTAATATAGATAATATTCTGTATCCCCATACCTTTATTGTAATATCTGATGTTCCTGCTCCTGATATTGAATATGCACTTTCGTTTTCACCCACAGTTAAAAAGGTTTGACTTGCTAAATCTTCTGCATTTATAAGTGTTAAAACTGCTATCATTATTACTACTACTTTTACATTGTTTAATAACTGTTTTTTTAATACTGATTTTTTCAAAGTTTCCAAGCTTACACCATTTTTAAACTGTGTATTTAATAATATTATATAGTATATTGCAGCATATAAAGTAACTGCTATAAGAGTTACTAACATATATACAAGTATTGCTTGTAAAAATGGTTTTATAAATAGATAATAGCCTATGTCATGACCATAAATAAAGTCTGTTCTTCCAAAAGATGTATTATTTATAAACAGTATCGTTTTTTGTAAAAATATGTTAGATGTAATTACGCTCACAATCGCTGCTGTTATAAAAGAAATAGATTTATTTGGAAATTTAGGCATTTCTTTGTTTTCTTCTGTAAAAAATATTTTTAAACCTTTTTTTATTCTTCGATTAGTTGTATACATAAGTATAAATATCCATATAAAAGACACCAATATAGTTATTGCTCTATATTTTATATTATCATAGAATGATCCAATATAGTTTTTACCTATTTCTAATATTTCTAAATAATTTCCTCGATACATTACATATGCTACAATTAAGCACACTATTGAGAAAATTATTACAACAATTGTTCTCTTGGCCTTTTTATCTTTTTTATTCTTTTTAACTTTTTTTACATTTTCTTCTTTCAAATTACTCACCTTCTATTTGCTATATTATACTATTTACAAAATCTGTTGAGTTAAATTTTTGCATATCATCTATTTGTTCCCCTACACCAATAAATTTTATTGGTAGATTGTTTTCTGATACAATGCCTATTACTGCTCCTCCTTTTGATGTTCCATCTAGTTTTGTTAAAATTAGTCCATCTATATTAACAGCTTCCTTAAATGCTTTAACTTGTAAAATTGCATTTTGACCAGTTGTTGCGTCTAATACCATTAATGTTTCTTTTGATGCATCTGGTAGCTCTCTTTCTACTATTTTTTTTATTTTAATTAATTCATCCATTAAATATTTTTTATTATGCAATCTTCCTGCTGTATCAATTATTAAAACATCTGCATTTTCTTGTTTTGTTATTTTTATCGCATCAAACACAACAGATGCTGGGTCGGTTCCTTCATTTCTTTTTACTATTTGACATCCGGCTCTATTAGCCCATATTTCTAATTGTTCTACTGCTGCTGCTCTAAATGTATCTGCTGCTGCTATTACCACTTTTTTTCCATCTTTTTTTAGGTTATTTGCTATTTTTCCTATTGACGTTGTTTTTCCTACTCCATTTACTCCTACTACTAGTATTACAGATGGTGTTGTTTCTAATTTTAGCTCTGAATCTACTGAATCTAATATTTCTTGCATTTGACTTCTTAAAGCTTGTTTTACTTGGTCTGCATCTTCTATTTTTTCAGTTTTTATTTTGTCCCTTAAATTTTCTATAATTTTCATTGATGTTTCCATTCCAACATCAGACATTATTAATGCTTCTTCTAATTCTTCTAATAAGTCTTCATCTACTTTTCTAAAATTTTTAAATACATTATTTATTTTATCATTTATTGACTCTTTAGTTTTAGTTAATCCTTGTTTTAGTTTATCAAAAAATCCCATTGTTTCATCTCCATTTAAATTTTTTGGAGCTACTGGGGAGAATCGAACTCCCGACCTACAGGTTACGAATCTGTTGCTCTACCAACTGAGCTACAGTAGCGTATATTGTATATTTTAACATACTTTGTAAATTTAATACAATAGTATTAGGAAAAATAAGTATTAATTTAATAAAATTGCACATTGGGGACGTTAAAATGTGCACTCAGTGTGCAACGTCCCCATGTGCATAATTATATTTATTTTGAGTGTTTTCCTTTTGATCTCTTTGTTTTATAATTATTATCTATTGTATTATCATATTCTGTTTCAAAAGTTTCTGGTGTTTCTATCATTGATTTATTATTATATTCATAGTCTGATGTATTGGTATTATTATATGTTAATTCTATTTTTGCATTTTCTCTAAAAGAAAAATCTTCATTTTTATTAATACTTCCGTATAAATCTTTATAGGTTGATTCTGAATCATCCTTTGTATCTGAATCTTTTTTATTATCATAATCTCCATATATATCTTTTGTTACATATGGATTATAATTCAAATTATCTTCATTTTTGTTTATAGTATTAGAATCAATATTATTATCTGGTAATTTTCCAAACAATTCATTTTCTATATCTTTCTTTGAATAGTTCTCAACGTTATTTGTTGTTTCATTTTCTATTATTTTTTGATCTTTAGTTGAGTATCCATATAAATCGGAATAATCGTTTGCTTCTTCTGATTCTTCATCTTGATCATATTTCTTTTTTCTACTTTTTATTATTATAATAATTATAATAATTATTACTAATGCTATAACACCAACACCTATATATAATGCCATGTTATCTTTATTATTTGTTGTTCCTGCCATAGATGATTTATTTACATATATTTGGTAAACTACCTTTTCTGTTCCATCTTGAGATGTTACAGTAATTACAATTGTATTTTCTCCATTTTGTAAATTTGAATTTCCTGAAATTTCTACTTTTGCATCTTCATTATTTGCTTCTGCTGATATATCTAGTTTTGTTACTGATGGATCTAATACATTTACTTTGTATTCATAAACACTCGTTGAAAATTTTGGACTTAATGTATATCCATTTATTTTAATAGATGCTAATCCAAGTTTTACTGTTTCTTGCTTTTTTACATTAATATTATAAATTCTAGTAGTTTCATCTTGAGCTGTAACTGTTATTTTTACTACATTGTCTCCTGGTTGTAAAGCATCATTTCCAGTAATTTCTACTTTTGCATTTTCATCATTTGGAGCTGCCTTTATATCTAATTTTTCTACATCTGGTCCTACTGTTAATGTGTATGTTGTAGTTTCTGGATCAAATTCTGGATCTAATCCTTCTGGTGTTATTTCTAATGTTTTTAATGCTTTATCTGATTCATTTGCTGATTTGAATGTTGGCTCTGCTGGGTTTTCTGGCTTGGTGTTTTGGTTTGGTGTTGTGTTTT
>ENA-UOJD01002157-UOJD01002157.1-human-gut-metagenome-genome-assembly--contig:-P48-NODE-2157-length-17149-cov-7.619574_pt1 | contig 17149 bp, 16 predicted proteins | sample MGYA00242342_ERZ723889 | MGnify/ENA metagenome assembly ERZ723889
CCACATTTAACGGTTTCACATGGTTTAAAATCACATCAAACAGCAGCGACGCCGTCTGCCCGATTCCTGTCGCCCACGCCGCACCGCGGATTCCCAGTTCCGGCATGGGGCCTAAGCCAAAGATAAAGATCGGGTCCAGCACGATATTGACGCCGCATCCAATCAAGACGGCTGCCATCGATATTTTCATCTTTCCAACCGACTGGTAGACCTTTTCATATGCCATTCCCATCGTGTCGATCGTTGAAAACAGAAACACATTGCAAAAATACGTCAGTCCGTAGGAAATCGTTACCTCATCGCTCGTAAACATCCGCAGGAAATACGGAATCACTGCCATTCCTAAAATCGTTAAAATCATTCCATGTAAGGCACTTAAAAATACTCCCTGCGATGCTGTCTGGTTCGCCATCCGTGTTTTTCCTTCGCCAAGGCGTCTCGCCACCATCGCATTGATACCAACGCCAAACCCAACCCCGGCTGCATGCGCGAGGTTCTGGATCGGATAGACAAGCGAAACCGCCGTCATCGCGTCCTCACTGATCATTGCCACGAAAATGCTGTCCACGATATTGTAGAGTGCCCCGGCGATCATCGATATGATGACCGGGATTCCCATCGAAAGCAGCAGCGGGACAACTGGTTTTTCTTTCATGTAGGTCTGATCCATTTTTCCATCTCCATTCCCTTTTTTATTTTTCACTTTTCATGAGCGTTTCTGACACATTCTTCGCAGAAAAAAACACCTGGGTTTCTTCTGCAAAGCATTTCTTATCAAATAAAAAAGAGACTACGGACTTTACTGTTTATCTCAGAAACAGTACAAACCCTATAGTCTCTTTAACGCTTAGACAAGCTATTCGATTTTCGTTTTCTATCGCCGACCAGCAACTCTGCAAGCTTTTGCTGGCGATCTGCCCATTCCGGCAACCGAATATTATTATAACCGCAAGCCATTTTATTTGTCAACCACTCTCCGGCAAATCATCGCGGCAAACGCATGAGCATGTTACTGTACACGCATACGTGTCCAGTAACGGAATTTGCCGTGGCTTCGCATTTCAATACGGCAAATTCCTGCTGCCACCACGTTTTCTTACGGCACTTTCGGTTCCAAAAGTGCCTACCCGTGAACAGAAACATGAGCATACAGAATGTGTATGTTCTACAAAAAACATCCTATTTGCGGGCAGTAACAGCTATCCCTCTCTGTATCAGCGAAAAGAGCAGAAACGCCGCCAGATCCACCACAACAACGCTCGCGCCCGCCGGTGTTGAGTACGTGTAGGACATCACCATTCCTCCAAAGAAACAGATCAGCGACAGAATCCCCGATGCAATGACCACCCCCCGGAAGCTCTTGAACACCCGCATGGAGGTCAGCGCCGGGAAAATAATCAGACTGGAGATCAGCATCGCGCCCATCATCCGCATTCCAATCACGATCGTGATCGCGGTCAGAACCGCTATCAGCACGTTATAGAGCGACACATTGACGCCGGTCGCCTTGGCAAAGCTCTCATCAAAGGTAACCGCAAATACTTTGTTATAGCAAAAAAGATATAATCCAAGCACCACCATGGAAAGCACCGCCGCAAACTGGACATCTTCCCGGCTCATCGCGAGAATACTTCCAAACATATAGCTGCTGACATCGGTCGTCATACCGGTTGTCAGGGAAGTTACGATAATACCGATTGCAAGCGCACTGGCCGAGATCATCGCAATCGCAGCGTCACTCTTTACTTTTCCATGTTCCGTGATCCGCAGCAGGAAAAATGCCGCCAGCACGACCACCGGAATCGAAACCTTTAAAGGTGACCAGCCTGCCGCCAGTGCGATCGAAAGGGATCCGAACGAAACATGGGATAAACCGTCTCCAATCATTGAGTAGCGTTTGAGCACCAGGCTGACACCCAGCAGAGAGGCGCAGAGAGAGACTAAAAGACCGCCGATCAGCGCCCGCACCATAAACGGATATGATAACATTTCAGATATAATTCCCATCTTCTACACCTCCTTCTCCACATTTCTGTCTTTCAAATGCTGTTTCGTTTCAGAATCAGTTTCCGGCTTCTGCATCTTCCTGATTCCATCCTTCTGCATCGGCACTCCGCACCTGTGCCCCAGAGTTGCCAGCTCTTCCCGTCCCAGGAAAGAATGAGCAATCTCACTCTTCACATATTCTTTCATCGTACCCCAGAACAGCGGCTTCTGCCGCATCTGCAAAATTTTTCCTCCCTGATGCACAATATTTGCCATATCATGGGAAACCATCAGGATTGCAACCTTTTCTTCCTGATTCAGTTTCCGGATCAGCTGGTAAAAATCCAGAATTGCCGACGGATCGAGTCCCGTGATCGGCTCATCGAGAATCAGCAGCTTATCCGTCGCACAGAGCGCCCGCGCGATCAGAACACGCTGTTTCTGACCGCCGGAAAGCTCTCGGAAACAGCTTTTTTCCAGATCGCGGATTCCCAGACGATCCAGATTTGCCCGCGCTTCTTTCTTTTCTTTCATCGAATAAAACGGGCGGCTGCCGCGTTTTCCCAGGCACCCGGAGATAACCACCTCAAACACAGTCGCTGGAAAGTCCTTCTGCGCGTCGGTCTGCTGCGGCAGGTAACCAATACCGGCTTTTTTTAATTCTTCCGAATATTCAATCCTGCCCGAAGTCGGTTTTAAAAGTCCCAGAATGCCCTTCATCAGGGTACTTTTTCCCGAACCATTTTCCCCGACAATGCAGATGTAATCGCCCTCATTTACCTCCAGGTTCACATCCAGCACCGCATCCTGGTTTTCATAACCAAAACCTACATGCTCACATTTTAAGAGTAATCCCATCTATAATTCCTTTCACTACTGCTCTACTCTTCTATTGTCATAAACATTCACCATGGCTAAAGACTTTTTCCCATAATCATCTATTCTTTTTATGACAATCCCTTTTTCAAGTTCTTTACGTTCTGCTCCATCAATTCCAGATAGGTAACGCCTGAATCAAACTGGTGTCTCGTCACATTGTGGCAGGAGTGGAACAACAGTGGTTCCGCGCCCGTCTCTTCCCCGATGATCTCCGCCACGCGCGGGCTGGAAAGCTCCAGGTAATAGACGGCTGGTATCTGTTTCTCCCGCACCTTATCGATCAGGTAGGCGATGGTCTTGGCACTCGGCTCCGTATCCGTACTGCATCCTGAAAATGCCGCCCTGTATTCCAGCCCATACTCATCGAAAAAGTACCGGAGTGGAAATTTATCACCGAAAACGACGAGACGGCGCTTGGCATGGGCGACAACTTCTCTGAATTCTGCATCCAATTCCGTCAATTTATCCTGATAGGACGCGCAGTTTTCCGCATAGGAAGCCGCGTGCGCCGGATCTTCCTGTGCCAGCACCTCCGCCAGCACGCCGGCCAGCTTTTTCGCATTGACCGGGGACGTCCAGATGTGCTCGTCATATTCAATCTCGACGCCGTGACCATCGTCCTCATCCAAATACTCTTGAGCGTGATCTTCATCATGAACCGCCACATCTTCCATATCATGCTCATCCTCGCTGTGAATATGCTCTTCTGTGTCGTGTTCTTCTTCACTGTAAACATGGTCCTCTGGCTCATGTTCTTCTTCACTGTGAGCATGATCTTCCGACTCATGATCGTGATCACCCACATGAACTGTTCCATCCGCATGAACATACGTATGTCCATGATCGTGCGCCTCTCCATCTTCCATGCCCTCGACGATCTCCTCCTGCACTACATCCACGCAGTCCATCATCGTCACGACGCGCTTCGGTCCGGTGCCTTCCCCGAAGGAATCAAGCACCTGCGAAAGCCACTGTTCCATCGTACCGCCGTTGCAGACTAACAGATCTGCATTCTGGATCGTGATCATGTCCGCCGGCGTCGGCTCGAACGAATGGCTGTCCATGCCCGCCGGAACAACCATCGTCAGCCGGATCGAATCCCCGGCAATCTGCCGGAGAAAATCGTAATACGGAAATAGCGTCGTCACAACGTTTAAGCGCGTATCACCAGACGCATCTGCCCCTTTTAACGGATTCGACGATGAATCAGACGATGCAGTTCCCCGCCGTGGCGTACACGCTGTAAGAACACAGGAAAAGGCAAGCAAAAAAGCAAGCATCCATGATATCCATTTACATTTAAATCCATTCTTGTGTTTTACCATATTTCTTTTTTACCCTTAACTTCTTCTATTTCAGTAAATGTTTTTCAATAAACATTTCGAATTACTATTTCAAATATCATTTTCTTTCACAACTGTTTCTCTTTTCACAGCTATGAACAAACACAGACACTACTCCATTCTTCCATGTGACTCATTCTTTTTCTTCACAATCTCCGCTACTTCCGACGGATGTGCCACAATATACTGCGGATGGCAGCCTTCCAGCTCTTCCCTGTTACGGAAGCCCCAGAGCACACCGACCGTGTCCATTCCGGCATTCAGCCCAGTTTCCATATCTGTATTCGTATCGCCCAGATACAGACACTCTTCCTGTTTTATACCCAGTTCCCGGCAGATGGCGAACGCCCCGTCTGGAGCCGGTTTTTTCGGCGTTCCCGCCTGCTCGCCGCGCACCACATCAAAATATCCTTTCCCAAAGAATGTCTCAATATTCATAATTGCCTGCTCATGCGGCTTGTTCGAAAGGACAGCCACATGTACACCCATCTCTTTTAACGACGCCAGCAGTTCCCGGATACCGTCATATGGCTCTACGTCTTTCAGGCAGTATTTAGAGAAATTCTCCATTTAAATCGGAAGCGACGCTTCATAATGAACCAGCTTCTCATCTCCCGCCAGCACCAGCGCGCGCTTCATCTGCATCCGGTATCCATTTCCCACGATCCGTTTCGTTTCCTCCGGTGTAACATGGCGCAGTCCGAATGCATCCAATGTTAAATTTGTCACATAAGTCAGCGCATAAACCGTATTTAAAAGAGTTCCATCCAAATCAAATATACATAAGCGGTACATTGCGTTTCTTCCTTTCTGTTTCCATCTTTTCTTGTAACTTTTTTGTTACTGTTCACGCATACGTGCCCAGTAACGGAATTTGCCGTGGCTTCGCATTTAAATACGGCAAATTCCTGCTGCCACCACGTTTTCTTACGGCACTTTCGGTTCCAAAAGTGCCTACCTGTGAACAGTACCACTTTTTTCCCCTCACAGCCGTTTCATACTTTCACAGCTACAGGCAATCATTCATACAAACTCATCTTCGACCAAACATATCGCCCCGCAAATCACGATGTTTCCTGCCTCTCCTTCTGCATCTGCTCTTCACGCTCCCGCTTCGAGAACACACATCCGCAGTAATTCTGCCGGTATAGATGATACTGCGCCGACAGCTCGATCGAGCGCTTATATCCCTCTTTTTTCTTAAAATCCGACGGCAGAAATGCCACATGATACTCTTCTCCCATCGCCTGCCCGATCGTATTGAGGCGCCCGGCATTTTTGAGCGGACTGATCGTTAGGGTCGTCGTAAACCAGTCATAGCCGCCCTCGGCTGCCAGCTTCGCCGCTTCCCGGAGGCGCATCTCAAAACAAATACCGCAGCGCTCGCCGCCCTCCGGATCCTTCTCATGCCCCCGGACTGCCTCATAGTAGCATTCCGGGTCGTATTTTCCTTCTACAAACCGGATCGGATGCACCGCTGGAAGCTCCCGGATCAGCCGTTGTACCTCCTCCGTGCGCGCCTCATATTCCTCTTTCGGTGAAATATTCGGATTGTAGTAGAACACCGTAATCGAAAAATACTGCGACAGATATTCCAGCACGTAGCTGCTGCACGGCGCACAACAGCTGTGGAGAAATAAAGTCGGAACTCTGCCGTCCCGGACTGCTGCATCCAGCACTTTTTCCATTTCTTTCTGATAATTCCGTTTCGCCGTCTGTGTCTTTCTGGCTGGCGGATTTTTCATTGGTTCCGACATTTTTCTCTCCTCTTTCTATAAGTTCCCATCTGTCCGTGCATTTTCCTTCCAGCACGCGATACTTCTATCCGAAACGCTTCTTTCCTGACAAACATCATTTCCATCCTTAGACGTCATATGAAGATATGCACAATAATTCATATTCTCCAAAACTTGAAAAAGCAGCCTGTACCCACGGACGGGTACAAACTGCTTTATCTTTTTATTAAACCTTTCAGGAAATTCCAAACAAATTTCCCTTTTTACCAAAATGATACAACTCTTACAGGAAATCGCGAATCCGCTTGCTCCGGACCGGATTTCTTAATTTACGAAGTGCTTTTGCCTCGATCTGGCGGATACGCTCTCTCGTTACGTTGAATGCTTTTCCGACCTCTTCCAGGGTTCTCGGATGTCCGTCCTCCAGACCAAACCGGAGAATAATAACCTGACGCTCTCTCTCCTTCAGGTCTCCAAGCAATGCATCGATATGCTCACGCAGCATAACAGATTCTACATTCCCTTCCGGCGTTACCACGTTGCCGTCCGCTACGAAATCACCCAGATTGGAATCGTCTTCCTCACCGATCGGGGTTTCCAGGGAAGCTGGCTCACGTGCGATCTGCATGATCTCCATGACCTTATCCTCGGACATGCCAAGCGCCTCGGAAAGCTCTGCCACCGACGGCTCATAGCCCAGTTCCAACGTCAGCTTACGCTGCATCTTGGACATCTTGTTGATCGTCTCTACCATATGCACCGGGACACGGATAGTTCTCGCCTGATCCGCCAGAGCCCTTGTAACAGACTGACGAATCCACCAGGTCGCATATGTACTTAACTTATAACCCTTTGTATAATCAAACTTCTCAACGCCCTTAATAAGACCCAGATTGCCTTCCTGAACCAGATCCAGGAAGCTCATGCCGCGTCCTGTATAGCGCTTTGCAATGCTGACAACCAGGCGCAGGTTTGCCTCAATCAGGCGCTCTTTTGCATTCACATCACCCTCTGCTTTGCGCTTTGCAAGGCGGATCTCCTCCTCCGCGCTCAGAAGCGGAACGGTACCGATCTCTTTCAGGTACATGCGGACCGGATCTTCCGTGCCGATTCCCTCTAACAGATCGATCGCATCCAGATCGATATCCTCTTCCTCGTTCTTGAGGAATTCATCATCCACATCATCATCGAGCATCGAATCATTTTCCTTGAGGATCGAATCATCGATCACCTCCGGAATGACATCAATATTATTCTGCTCCAGATAATTGTAAATCTGCTCCATCTGCTCTGTCTGCAGATTATCGCCCATAAAAAAGTTATTGATCTCTGTCACGTCCAGCGCGTTCTGCTTGGACTTTGCTAACTCTACCAGTTTCCTTAACTTACCTAAAAAATTTTCTTTCTCCACGAATTAACGTCCTTTCGATTTATTTCGCTTAGAAGTTTCTTTATATCTAACGTGATATTGTCCCTCGATTGTTTGTGTGCTTTTATTTCCCTGCACCTTTCCCTGCAATATCCCGAAAGTACATTATATACGATTAAATTCTATTTTTCAACAATTTTCGAAATTTTTCGATCTATTTCTATTTAGACAGTTACTGTTCACGCATACGTGCCCAGTAACGGAATTTGCCGTGGCTTCGCATTTAAATACGGCAAATTCCTGCTGCCACCACGTTTTCTTACGGCACTTTCGGTTCCAAAAGTGCCTACCCGCGAACCGTAACTTCAGGCACCCTGATCGCAATCTCTCTTGGTTTATTTTCAATCACGACCTCTGTCTGGCTTCCGCCAAACTCACCGTCCAGCGACCAGTCCACCAGCTCCTCCGACTGTACCATCAGTTTCGAGGTGCGGAACTTGAATACGCATTCATTTTCGCCCTCTCTCTGAATCAGATAAGCAGCAATACTTGCAATGTCAAGCGGCGTGCGCGGTTTCCGGACCAGAAGCACCTCAAACTCCCCGTCATCCAGCGCCACGTCCATACCAACCAGTCCTTTAAAACCTCCGATCGAGGTCGTATTGGTCACCATTCCCAGAATAAATTCCTCTTCCAATTCTCTCTGCTCCCCCAGATGTTCCCACGTAAGGCGCATCCGGTAGGATTTAAGCCCTGTCAGGCGTTTGATAGCTTCCAGCATATATGCCTGATGCCCCAAAATATTTTTCGTCTCCTGCGGGGTCGAATAGGATACCTCCGTAAATGCTCCGAACGCCGCCACATAGACGAAATACCGGTTTTTGCCGAATACACCGACATCCACCAGAAATGGTTTTCCCAGCGCAGCTGTCTGCGCCGCTTTCCGCATATTTTTCGGAAGTCCCAGACTGGATGCGAAATCATTCGTGGAACCCGACGGGATATACCCTAACTCCGGACGCTTTTCCGGGGTGATCGTCATCAGCCCCGATACCACCTCGTTAAGCGTACCGTCCCCGCCGCTGCACACGACCAGTTCCTTCGTTTTCGCACGCGCCGCCTGATACTCCGCATCCTTCGGGCCCTGCGTAATATAAACAGACGGTCCATAGCCCGCCTTTACAAAACTATCTAAAATTTCAAGAAGACGACTTCGAATCTGTTCTTTGCCAGATCTCGGATTGATGATAAAAAGCATTTTTTTCATAATCGCCATTTCTCCTGCTCCCCCACACTAACAGTATTTCATATTAATATATTTGTATACACGCGAAATGCATTGGGGATCGGATAGCGATCCTGCAGCTCCGCCCGGCGCACCATCAAAACTGTTTTATCCTGATAGCCGGATGCCCGTTTCAGGCGGATTCTGCGTCCGCACATATGCCATTCAACATGGGAAAAAATGTGGACTGCATCCGGCAGATCCTCGGTTTCCTTGATATCCGCCTCCGCGATCCCCAGTTCTTTCGCTGCCTCCGCCGCACTCTTTTTTCCGTCCAGATTGACATATTCGTAGAGGGACGCCAACAATCCCTTGCTGCTGCGCTTGCGGATCGCCACCGTATCCTCCCACTCAATCAGGCAAACTGTTTTTTCCTCGATCCGGCGCGGCTTTTTCGGCGGCTTGACCGGATATTGCTCCTCCTCTCCCCGCCGGTGCGCCAGACAAAGGGATTCCAGCGGGCACTTCTCACAGAGCGGACGTCCGCCCGGGATGCAGACAAGCGCGCCCAGCTCAATCCATGCCTGATTATATTCACCTGGATGAAATAACTCTTCTGACCGTGATGCCGTGGAAACCTCACCGGCATCATCACCGGCTGACAAATAGGTATCTCTTTCCTCCGTCCGGCGCACAAGTTCCGCCTCCAGGCGCCGCTCATATTTCTTTCGAAGCGCCGGCTTCGTGCTGTCCTGTGGGTCAGCAAACAGGCGTGTCAGAACACGCACCACATTTCCATCCAGCGCCGGAGCCGGCAGATCATACGCGATCGACGCAACTGCCCCGGCCGTATAACTTCCGATGCCCGGAAGTTTCAATATCTCATCCCGCGACGCAGGCATCTGACCGCCGTAGTCTTCCATCAGGCAGACCGCTGCCTTTTTTAGGTTCCGGGCTCTGGAATAATACCCAAGTCCCTCCCACAGCTTCAAAAGCCGCTCTTCGTCCACCTGCGCGAGCGAGGTGATGTCCGGGAGTGCTTCCATAAAACGGGCAAAGTACGGTTTGACCGCCTCTACCCGCGTCTGCTGCAGCATGATCTCCGAAATCCAGACCGAATACGGTTCCGGATTCTCCCGCCACGGAAGGAGCCGCCGGTTTTTCCGGTACCAGGAGAGCAATGGAGCACCGGATGCCGCCAGCCTCTCTTCTTCCGCATAAGGTATTTCCCCCTCTAAAGGCTTCAACGACGCATAAAAATCTTTATACATATCCGTAAATGCCCCGGACAGATACCTCTCCTGAGATCACCTTGCACACCTTTCCGTCTTCTGTGCGGACCAGCAGTTCGCCCATCTCGTCAATTCCGAGCGCCATGCCCGTATACTCATTGCCCGGAGACAGGACGCGCACCTGTGTACCGCAATTTGCCAGACGGCTGTTATAAACATCCATCAGGGATTTCATGTTCTGGTTTTCCATGAATTTATCATAATATCCCTCATACGCACGCATGATCGCGGCGATAAGCTGGCTGCGGCGCACTTCTTTTCCTGTCTCCAGATACAGAGACGTTGCCACATCCCGAATCTCCTCCGGGAACTCGTGATTTGCCACGTTGATACCAATACCAGTCACGATATAATTGATACACTCTAATTCCGTGCTCATCTCGGTCAGGATACCGCAGACCTTCTTTCCATTGACGACGATATCGTTCGGCCACTTGATCTTTGCCTCCAGATCACAAACCTCCCGAATCCCGTCGGCAACTGCCAGAGCCGCCACCAGCGTCAGCATCGACGCGCAGGTCGGAGGAAGCTCCGGGCGCAGAAGCAGGCTCATCCAGATGCCGACGCCATGCGGCGCCGCCCAGCTTCTTCCGCGGCGTCCCTTTCCCATCGACTGATAATCCGCAACTGCCAGCGTACCGTGCGGGGCATCTTTCTCCGCCGCTTTCTTGATCTCGGTATTGGTCGAATCCGTCTCGTCAAAATATAAAATATTTTTTCCAGCCCACTCGCTGTCGATGCTGCTCTCCAGCTCTGCCTGGCTGAGAACATCGCCCAGGAAACGCAGCCGGTAACCGCGGTTCCGGACCGCCTCTATCTCATATCCTTCTGTCTCCAACTGTTTGATAACTTTCCAGACCGCCGTCCGTGATACATTTAAACGCTCACAGATCTCCTGTCCGGACAGGTAATCATCCGTTTCTTTTAACATTCGCAAAACTTCTGTTTTCACTTTTATTACCCCCACCATATTGTAAGTGTACTGACAATACATAAAAGGAACAATCCTGCTCCCACTGCCATCAGGATCATTCCGCCGGTCCGCAGATGCTTTCTTCCCCTTCCCCGGCGATAGCGGTCATAGCCATTGGCAAAATTCAGTACCGCCGCCAGAAGAAAGATTACCGGAAACAAAATCCGGTTTTCATCCGGGTTCAGAAACGCAAGAACCGCAAATATCACGATCAATATACCCACTACGATATGAAGCATATCCAGGGCAAACGCGATATTCGCGCTTTTCTTTCTTTTTTCCTGCAGGTTCAACGCATCCACTCCTTACTTATATTCGCAAACAACAGCCTCATTCTTCATATAGCACATAGCTTCTTGCATATACCCTTTCATCAACATATATGGGTATACATATCACTATGGGATATTATACCGAATGTCCGCAGGCTTGTCAAAAAAGAAATCGAAAAAGGCTGCGGTTCCTGCTTTACGTAACCATCAGCCTTTTCTTATACCTTTTTTTACAACTTAGAGCCGCTCACTCCCGGCTACTCTGCCTTTTGAACATCCGTGCCAACTTCCGTCAGACCCTTTACCAGACCGGCAATGCCCTGGATCTCGGACGGGATGATGATCTTCGTCGCCTTGCCGTCCGCTGCTTTGGCAAATGCCTCCAGGCTCTTGAGCTGCAGCACTGCATTGTCCGCGCCTGCTTCCTTGATGAAGCGAAGTCCGTCTGCTTCCGCTTTCTGAACTTTGAGGATCGCTTCCGCCTCACCTTCTGCCTCGCGGATCATCTTTTCCTTCTGTGCTTCTGCACGCAGGATCGCCGCTTCCTTCTCTGCTTCTGCTTCCAGAATCGCGGACTCTTTCTTACCTTCGGCTACCAGGATCGTCGATTTCTTCTCGCCTTCGGCACGGAGAATGGACTCACGGCGCTCACGCTCTGCCTTCATCTGTTTCTCCATCGCATCCTGAATGGCTGCCGGAGGAATGATATTTTTCAACTCAACACGGTTTACCTTGATTCCCCACGGGTCTGTCGCCACATCGAGTGCAGCGCGCATCTTCGTGTTGATCGTCTCACGGGAGGTTAAGGTCTGGTCAAGTTCGAGATCACCGATGATATTTCGAAGGGTGGTTGCCGTCAGGTTCTCGATCGCCATGATCGGGTTCTCAACACCATAAGCAAACAGCTTCGGATCCGTGATCTGGAAAAATACAACCGTATCAATCTTCATCGTAACGTTATCTTTCGTGATAACCGGCTGCGGTGCAAAATCTACAACCTGCTCTTTTAAAATGACTCTTTTTGCCACGCGGTCAATGAACGGCACCTTGAAATGCACGCCAACCGACCATGTCTCCAGATAAGCACCCAGACGCTCTACGACTAATGCCTGTGCCTGCGGCACAATCCGGATACAGGATGACAAAATCAGAAGTACCACAATTGCAATGACAAGAAAACTGATAAATGCTCCCATATTTCCTATTCCTCCTTACATTTGCTGACAATCAGCTTGACGCCGCTGACCGCCTGAATCTGTACCATCGTATCCTTCGGAATCCGGCTTCCATCCGCCGAGCGTGCCGTCCATTCCTGGCCGGACACCATCGCCGTCCCTCTCGCCTCGTCGTTATCAATCTCTGCGGTTACCCGCGCTTTTTTACCCACCAGCGCGTCCACATTGGTCCGCACCGTCTTCTGATTGATATACCGGAGTGCCAATGGTCTTGTTGAATACAAAAGAAGGAATGAAACAACGACAAACACTGCCATCTGGATGTAAAGATTCACTCCCGCGATCGACAGGACACACGCAATCAGAGCGCCTCCAGCAAACCAGATCGAAGTCAGCGCCATCGACGCTGCTTCCAGCCCGATACACACTACAAACACCGCCAGCCAGACACACCATACTGCCATGTCATCCCCTCCTTCCATATAGGTCTTTTGACCCTGATATCTTAAAACTAGTATACGATATTTTCTGACATTTATCAACCAATCAGCTCTGTTTTTGAACTTACGGTTTTATTACAAACTTCTTAATGGAACATATCGATCTGCAGTTCAATTTATTTCTTCACAGCTCTCTATTTGCACAAACTATCCGGCTTAAAACATTGTTTCAAAAAATGCAATTTACTGCCGTCTCTGCCGTGCCGTCTCAAACAGCAGCACCGAAGCCGCCACCGCTGCATTGAGGGATTCAACCTTTCCAGCCATCGGAATCCTCACCCACGCGTCAGCAAGCGCCGCCGTCTCCTCGGTCAGACCATTTGCCTCATTTCCGATCAGAAAGCCGGACGGACCTGTATAATTTTCTTCTTCGTAGTTATGTTTCCCCTTTAAATGCGCCGCATAGAGGCGGATTCCCTGCTTTTTTACTTCCCCGATCGTCTGATGCAGGTCGTCCGTGTAGATAAACGGCACCCGGTAGATCGAGCCCATCGTGGAACGGATGACCTTCGGGCTGTAAATATCAGCTGAACCACGGTCAAGAATGATGCCCGTCACACCCGCCCCCTCTCCGGCACGCAGGATTGTTCCCAGATTACCCGGATCCTGCAGTGTCTCCAGAATCACAAGCTCCGGTGCCTTTCCGTCCGGGCTATTTTTCAGCACATCTGAGAGCTGATAGGAAAACTGTTCCGCTACCGCCAGGATCCCCTGCGGTGTCTGGGTGTCCGACATATGGCGCATGACCTCATCCGTCACCGTCTCATACCGGCAGCCAGCCAGCAGTTTTTCTGCTCTTTCCCCCTGCTGGCGCAGAAAATTTTCCGACACATAGACTTCGCGGCGTCTCTCCACCGGCAGTTCCCCGAACATCTTCGGACCTTCCACCAAAAAGACGCCCTGTTCCCGTCTTGCTTTTGCTTTCTTTGCAAGCGCCGTCACCGCTCTGACACGGGCGTTGCCCGTGCTCGCGATCACAGGCTGCCTCCTGCCGCTTTCGTCTCCGGCACTCCGTAAACGCAATCCTCATCCAGTGTTTCCAGCTCCTCCAGCCACAGGCGGCTGCACGCATCGCTCGGCATACGCAGGTCGCCGCGCGGCGATACTGCAGCAGAACCTACCTTCGGACCATCCGGCAGGCAGGAACGCTTAAACTGCTGGTTGAAGAAACGGCGGTAGAACACCTTCAGCCATTTAAGGATCGTTTCCTTATCATAAGCACCGTCAAATGCCTGACGCGCCAGGCGGTAAATCTTGCCCGGACGATAGCCGAATCTTAATATATAGTAGAGATAGAAATCATGCAGCTCATAAGGACCAACCAAATCCTCCGTTTTCTGTGCGATCTTTCCATCCTCCTCCGGCGGCAGAAGCTCCGGGCTGACCGGCGTATCCAGTACATCCAGCAGAATATCAGAAAGCTCTTTCTCGCCACAGGTATCTGCATAATAGCGCACCAGATGGCGCACCAGCATCTTCGGAACCGAGCAGTTGACACCGTACATCGACATATGATCACCGTTGTAGGTCGCCCAGCCAAGCGCCAGCTCCGACATATCGCCGGTACCGATGACAAGACCGCCGATCTTATTGGCAAGGTTCATCAGAACCAGAGTTCTCTGGCGTGCCTGTGAATTTTCATACGTTACATCATGAACCGACGGATCCTGCTCAATGTCACGGAAATGGATCGTAACTGCCTCTCGGATATCGACTTCTTTCAAGGTTGCACCCAGCTTTTTCGTGAGCTGGCAGGCATTCTGGTACGTCCGGTCAGTCGTACCAAAGCACGGCATCGTCACAGACAGGATATTTTCACGCGGAATCCCCAGCAGATCAAAGGCGCGCACGGTTACTAAAAGTGCCAGCGTTGAATCCAGACCGCCTGAAATACCAACGACAGCATGGCGGCATCCAGTATGTTTGAGACGTTTTTTCAATCCCATCGCCTGGATCGAAAGGATCTCCTCGCAGCGGCGGTTCCGGCTGCCCGCATCGTGTGGGACAAACGGGGTCGGATCGATCGCGCGCTCCAGCGCAAGCGGTTTCCGATCCAGCGTAAAGCTTACAAACCGGTAATCCTCACGACCTTCTGTCTGATAGGTCATCATCCGGCGGCGCTCACATTCCAGACGTTCCAAATCGATATCTGCGTAGATCGTCTGATTCTCAAATCGCGCTGACTCCGACAGGATATTGCCATTCTCAGCGATAATATTCTGGCCGCCAAAAACGAGATCCTGGGAAGACTCTCCCTCGCCCGCATTGGCGTAAATATACGCACAGAGCAGCCGCGCCGACTGACCGCTGATCAGACTTCTGCGGTACTCGCTCTTGCCTGTCACCTCATCGCTGGCAGAGCAGTTGACGATCACCGTTGCCCCCGCCGACGCGTGTGCAATACTCGGTGGATTTAAAACCCAGACATCCTCGCAGATCTCCGCCCCCACGACGAGATTTTCCACATTGTCACAGGAAAATAAAAGCTTCATTCCCATTGGCACCTGATAACCGTCCCAGGAAACGTCGATTGCCTTTTCCCAGCCTGGGTTGAAATAACGTCCCTCATAAAATTCAGAATAGTTTGGAATCCATCTCTTCGGAACCAGACCGAGCAGCTTTCCATCCTGGATCGCCGCTGCCACATTGTACAATTTATTGTTGTATTCCCACGGAAGTCCTACAAATACAAGCATTGAATCGCCAGCTGTAAAGGCGATCAGCTTCCTAAGCTCTTCCTTTGCTTTCGCCAGCAGCGATTTCTGGATAAACAGCTCACCGCACGTATATCCCGTCAGCACCAGCTCTGGAAATACCATCATCGAAGCGCCCTTTTTGCGCCCCTCCTCTATCTGTTCACAAACCTGTTCCCGGTTGTACTCTACATCTGCCACCTTCACTTCCGGCGTTGACGCGGCAACCCGGATAAAGCCATCTCTTATCATATGGTTTGTCTCCCTTATAAATAATTTTTAAAAACATAGCAACTGTTCAATAGGTCTGCGCATTTACTGCGCTGACCGTACGAAAACATGGACCAGCAGGCAAAAATCCCATTGCCGTAGGCAATTTTTAATGGATTTTTGCGCGTGACTGTGAAGGTACTGAACAGTTACGAATTTATTGTAGCTGTCACTATACAAAAAGTCAAACATATATAAAAAGAGAGCCGCTTTTCCCCCACAGAAAGCAGCTCTCCGGTCACGTTCACAACCGTTACATTAAATAGTTTGATTGCTGTATGTAAATATACCACTCTTTTCCAATTTTGTCAACGTCACTTTTGTCATTTTGCACAATAAATCATTTTCTTTTTTCGACAAGAAAAAGCAATTTTCACAGTTCTTTTTTACGAATCTTTCCGCTTTCAGTCTTTGGAAACTCCTTTAGCAAGGCAAATTTGCGCGGGATCTCATAATCTGCCAGTCTTTCCGCCAAAAATTCCCGAATTGCCATATTGGTACAACCACATATCCCGCTGTCACTTCCGACATTTTCTAATATATCGGAATTTCAAACGATTGCCAAACTTGTACCACTGAAGGTTTACAAATTGTTTTTCTTTTTACTCAACTGCCAGAACGGATATTTCACGATACCGGGTGTGTTATTGTTTTATCATTTTAAACGGTTGCTTTTCACTTCCGATGAATTTATAATAACGCCATAGGTTACAGTCTGAAACCAATCCCCGACGCAATGCGGATCTGGGGCGGACATTATAAACCGACACAGGAGGATACTGCCAAATGATCACCATTCAAAATCCGCTGACCTTTACTTCTTCTTATCCGCCCAAACGGTTAGGAGCTATCTCCGATCTGCTCTTTTTCGATATCGAGACAACCGGCTTTTCCGGTGACTACGCCTCGGTCTATCTGATCGGCTGCGTCTGGCACGACGGAAACACCTGGATTCTGACCCAGTATTTTGCCGAGACGAGGGATGCGGAGGAAGAGGTTCTCGACGCTTTTTTTGCTCTTCTCCGGACAAAGCGCATCCTCGTCCATTTCAACGGCGACGGGTTTGACATTCCATTTCTGACGAAACGCTGTGTTTTTTATAAAAAGGACTGGAATTTTGAAGCAGTTGAAAGTTTTGATATTTATAAGAAAATACGCCCATTAAAGAAATTGCTGGGACTTGAAAATCTGAAACAAAAAAGCATCGAGCGGTTCCTCGGCATTGCCCGCGAAGATAAGTACAACGGCGGTCAGCTCATCGAGGTTTACGGTGAATATTTACAGACGCACTCTGAACTGCTGAAACACCTTCTGATTCTCCATAACGAGGATGACTTAAAGGGAATGCCGCAGATTCTGCCGATTCTCGCCTACCCGGACTTTCTGACCGGCGATTTTTCTTTCAAAGGTTCAGAAAGCCGTGATATCCCATATGC
>ENA-UOJD01002159-UOJD01002159.1-human-gut-metagenome-genome-assembly--contig:-P48-NODE-2159-length-17138-cov-9.600246_pt1 | contig 17138 bp, 20 predicted proteins | sample MGYA00242342_ERZ723889 | MGnify/ENA metagenome assembly ERZ723889
ACTTTTATTTAATAAAATTTATTTATTTTTTATTATTTATTATAATTGCATATAAAACTAAAGATAAATTTGCCCCAATTATAAGGCCTATTAAGAATTTTATCAAATTGTTCTCCTTTCGAAAAAAATGTAGTAATACTAAATTACTACATTTTTTTATATAACTTTTATAAAATTTTTTCACTATTATTTTTTCATTAGTTTAACTCTGTTTTTGTTATTTTTGTACATGTGCCTTTTTTATTAAATGTTAATTCACATAAATCGATTTTTATTGTATCTGTTGGAATTTTTACATTTTTATAAGCTTCTTCTTGTTCTTCAATTGTTGATTCATTCTTTTTTCCATTTTTTTCTATTACAAAATCTAAATCATTATCAACAGTTGTTTGAACATATTTTTCTGCTGATTTATATACTGTATAATCTGTTGTACTTTCTTTTAATATATATTTTTTTGTTTTTGTATCATATTTTATATAGAAATTTTCTGCATCACTATCTGAAGATTTTAATGTTAAATTATTTGATTGTAGTTTATTTTTGCTATATTCTTTTCCAAAAATCTCTATTGTATTTTTTCCGGATTTTATATTATTATATTCTTCTTTTGAAAATTCATATTCTTCGTATATAAGACCTTTTATTATGTATTTGTCTTCTTCATTTTCATCTTTGTTTATGTTTGTTATAAATAATTTTTCGCCATCTGAAAAATCTTTATTTGTTAATTCTTCATAATCAACTTCTGGCTCTGTATTTTCTTCTATAGCAACATCATCTGCAGTATCTGCACTGGTTGCCACTTGATATTTTGTTCCTTTCAATTTATATTTCCAAAATCCAACAAAGTCTATTATTAATATTACAACACATATTATTATAAAAATCCATTTAACTACTGTTTTTTTCATAAATTTTATCAATTCCTTCCTATGTATAAATATTGCTGTTTTTTATTATATCCTAACTTTATATTAATTACAACTATAATTTAAAATTTCATAAAAAGCTTTGCAAGTATATATGATAATATAAGACATACAGGAAATGTTAATACCCAAGCTTTTATGATTTGAATAACTGATTTTTTACTTACAGAATTTTTTTCACTTTTTCCAACACCTATTATTGACATTGTTTTTACATGAGTTGTACTTACTGGAATTCCATTTAAACTTGCTATTAATAATGTAGCAGATGTTGATATATCGCTACATAATGCTTGTTTGTTATTTAAATTTGTCATATTACTTCCTATATTTTGTACAATTTTTTCTCCACCTATAGATACTCCAATAAACATAACAGCTGCAGTAAACAATATTGTATAAATATGTTCCATTGGTATTATAATATCAGGAACTGATAATCCTTTTAGAATATAATTAAAAATTATTAATATCCCTATAAATTTTTGACCATCCTGTGCTCCATGCATAAATGACATTGCACACATTCCTACTACTTGGAATTTAGAAATAATTTTATCTTGTATTTTGCTTAAAAAATTTTTCAATAATTTAGTTATTATATATGCTAAAATAAAAGTTCCTAGTATTGACCATAATAATCCAATGCCAACATTTATCCATTCAGAAGAATTTACTGCTGATATTCCATATATTGCAATTGCACTTCCTGTTAATCCGTGCAACTAATCCATGTGTTTCACTTGTTGGTATCCCAAATTGTAGTGCTATTAGAGCAAATATTATTACAGATAACATTGCAGCAATTAGACTTACTAATCCCTCTTTTCCTGCAGTTAAATTTACCATTGAACTTATACAATCTGCTACAGAAATGTTTACTAAACTCATTACTATTATTCCAAAAAAATTAAAAATAGCACTTATTATTGCAGCTTTTCTGAATTTCATTACTTTTGATCCTACTAATGTAGCTATAGCATTTGGGGCATCTGTAAGTCCATTCGTAAAAATTAGTAGAACAATTATTATTAATGTTACTATTTTAATACTCATTTTTTCTCCTTTATTTAACTTTTTTCTTTAGAATTTATACTATTATTTTTTATCTCTCTATATATTAATATTTTAGAAAAAATTTTTCAATATTTTATTATAAATTTTTGTTTCAGATTGTTACTATTCTTAACAAGTAGAGTAGTCTTGAGTAGTTGATATATATAATTTTCAAATATTAATGTGTGACTGGAATAATTTTAGAAATTCTTAGCGAGATTTAGGGGGGATGTTCGTGGCTTTTCGACTTTGGAGAAAAGAGCACAGAAAGGGGCACCCAAAATGGAGCTTAGAATTTCTTAAATTATGTAAGGAGCCATTAATATTTGAAAATTATATATATCAACTACTCAAGACGGCTTATTTTAACAAACCCATAAATATTATTTATTACTTATATGTATATTTTCCACATTCACTCCTAGCTCTCTTTGCACAATACTTTGAATTTGTGCGATATCTGCTTCTTCCAATTTTTCTGCTCTAACAACAACACTGATGCTTCCATTATTTGCAAAAATCACAACATCTTTAAATCCTTTATTTTTTATTAGATTTTCTGCAATCATAATTGCATTTTTTTGACTATTTATATTACTTATCTCACTTTGTGACGAACTTTTTTGCTCTGAAGAAATATTGCTACTTGCAAGTATCGTTTGATATGATTCTAACATTTCAGAATACATTTTTTCTCTTTCTAATCTTGATTCAGTAAAATATTTATCTAAATCCTCACTTACTTCTGCAGAAGTTTCTGATACATTATTTAAATTTGCGTTATTATTCGAACTAGTATTATTTGTTATAACATTGTTTATATTGTTTTGACTTGTACTATTCGTCATATTACTAACTAAATTATTTCCTATTACATTTTCAGATGAAATATTATTACTACTTACTAATTTTGCATCTCCAATTCCTGCTATTTCTTGATTTTCTATTATTCCAGAAGTTTGAGCTGTTTCTTCTGATTGCATAGTATAATTTAAATACCCTGCAGTTATTAACATAAGAGCAATTGCAAATATTATAATTTGGTTTCTTTTTAATGCTTTAATCATACCTTTTTTACATGATATATACATAATACGTATAATCATTCTCTCCTTTCTTATTTAATTCATTTCAAAAACTTGAATCTTATATGTAGACAAGCCTGTTGCCGCTTCCACTGCCTGTATTATATTAGCTTTTACATTTACATCACTTGCTCCTTTTGCTATTATCACAGCTCCTTGTATTTGTGGGCTTGTTACACTTTGTGTTATTACCTTATTATCTGAACAAACTACCTCTTTTTTGTTATTTGTAGTACTTATTGTTCTTTTACCTCCACTAGTATCTTCTTCCTCAGTAATACTTTCCCCTAAATCTTCATTATATACAGGATTTATAACACTTGTTTGTGAATATGTTATTAATACTTCAACTTCTCCTACTCCGTTAATATTTGATAATATTTTTTTCAATTTTTGTTCTAAATCGTTATTACTAGCAGTCTCTGTCTCTTCTATTATATTAGCTTCTGCTAACATTTTATTACTATCAGATTTATTTTTATTATTACCACCTTTCCAAATATAATTTATTGCAATGATTGTTACTATTAAAACTATCGCAAGTACCACTAGGTTTTCTATATTTTTTTTATTATCCTTTTTTTCACTTTTTATTAAAGAATTTTTCAAGTTTTCCATTTTTTCTTTAAACATTTAATTTTCATCACCTCCTAATTAATCTATTCATCTATATTCAATAAATATTTATTTTATTTATATCTACTTCATATGTAGTTTTTATATATTCTTTAATTTCATTTTTGTCATTCTCATTTATTATTTCATTATTCTGTGAATTATTATTTTCAATTTTTATTTTTACAGATTTTATATTATCTACTATTGTTTTTGTCTGCTTTTGCTCTTTTGCAACAGCTGTTTTTTCATCGATTTTTATATCAATCTTTTCTATATTATATGATTCATCATTAGATATATTTATAGAAACAGACCCTGCTACATAACCTTTTGCTTTTAATTTTGTTTTTAAATCATTTTCTAAATTTTGTGTATATATTTTTTTTATTGAACTAGTCGTATTTTTCGAAATCTCATTACTTTCTACAACATCACTACTTGTTTCTATAACTTCATTTACTTTAATATATTCACTTATATCTTCACCTGTAAATTGATTTATTACAGGTGATATTATTGTATATACAATAAATATTCCTATTATTATTTTTATATATTTTTTTGATGTATTATCTGGTAATATCATTTCTAGTATTGTAGCTATTATTACAGCAACTACTATACCTTTAGACCATGCTCTAAACCAATCAATCATATTATGTACCTCTTTTTGAACTTTGGGGACGTTCCTTAAAGCTCACTTTATGTAATACTTACATTATTCGATATTTTTAGTACCAAAGTTGTCCCTATTATAATCATTACTGACATACTGCACATAAATGCTAATAATATTTTAAATGTATCACCCATTTGATCTAATAATTTGACAACTTTTTCATCAGCTATGGGTTCACAAATTGCTGCTCCTATATAATAAATCCCCATCAAAATCAGTAATTTTATTATTGGAGTTATTGAAATTGCTATTATTATTATTACACCTAGTATTCCTACTGCATTTTTTAAAATACTACTACATCCTATTACAGAGTCGACTGCATCTCCTAGTATTTTTCCTACTACTGGTATTAAGTTTGATACTGCTGCTTTTGCAGTTTTTGAAGTTACTGCATCTACACTACTACTTAATGTTCCATCTACAGATACTAATGTTACAAATAAAGTTAATATTATTCCTATTATCCAAATTGTACTTGATTTTAGCCTCTTAGCTAATCTATCTATTTGAACTTTGTTTGATATTTTTGATATTATTCCTAATGCTGTTGATACTAATATTATTGGTATTGCTATATTGTTTATGAAGTTTCCTATTAGTGATATCATAAATATTAATATTGGTTGAATAGCTGCTGCTGTTGTTACACTTCCTGTTGTTACAATTAGAGTCATCATTATCGGTATAAGCATATTTGTAAAATCCGTCATATTGTTTATTGATTCTTTTATTGAAGCTATTACGCTAGAAAAATTGGTTAGCACTATTGTTACGATTAGTATATATTGTACATAATATGCTATTTTGGATACACTTTTATTTTGAAGTCCTTCTGTTATACAATTTAATATACTGTTTATAATAATTATGATTATTATACTTCCTAAAATATTAATCGCACTTTGTAATTCATTTCCAAATATTTTCCACACGCTTTTTAGTAATTTTTTATTATCTACTTTTCCAGTTATTGCTGATGTTAACATTTCATTTAAATCTATATCATCAAATACATCTGTGGTATATTTACTTGATTCTTGTACAAAATTTGTAACTCCTACAGAATCTTCTTGACTTTTCATTATATCATCCATTTCAGATGCTTGTACCATTTGAACACTAAAAAAATATATTATTATAATAGCTAAAAATATTTTACATTTTTTCATTTGCTCTCCATATCTTTAATTAAACAATTTTTTAATCTTGTTGCTATTATCATAAAATCTACTGGTAACATTTATGGTAGAACTTTTAATACCACTTCAAGTAAGCTTGATATTATTGGTATTGATGCTGCTATTATCATTATTTTACTTCCTATTTCTATTTTGCTTGCAATTGCACTTTCTCCTGCATCTTTACAAATACTTGTTGCAAATTCAGATAGAATAGCAATTCCTGTTATTTTTAATAAGACAATTACGAATTTATTACTTATTGAAACTTTTTGAGAATAATTTTCTATTAAATTCACAATTTGAGTAATAGTATCAAATGTCATTCCTAAAATTAATATTCCTGCTGTTAAGGAGACATATATTGCAAATTCTGGCTTGTATTGTTTTACTATAATAATTATTACTAAAGAGATTAAACCTATTCCTATTAATTTTATGATGTCCATTTAACTCCTCCGTCCATAATCATAAATTAAAAATTGTCCTTACTGTTGTAAACAAATTACTTATTTCTTTAATTACTATAGTAAGTACAATAATAACTCCAGCAAGAGTTGTCATCATTGCTTGATCTTCTCTTCCTGCTCTTACAAGTACCTGATGCAAAACAGCAACTAATATTCCTATTGCTGCTATTTTAAATAATAAATCTACATTCATATAATGCTCCTTTCTGTATCTGTAAAATGATTTGTTCTTTTGATATTTTTTAAGTTAGCTTATGCTAAAACTATTACTACTGCTAATCCCACTATCACTCCTAATTTTTTATACATTTTTTCATTTTTATTTCGTGATTCAGTTGCATCTTCTATTTGACCATTTAAAAAAGTATTAACTAACCTTATTTGACTTATTTGACCTTCTATATCGGTACTTCCAAGCAATTTTCCTAATGATTTTAGTGCTTCTTTATCATCTTCTAATAGTCCTAAATTTGAATTACTTATACATTTTTCCCAAACTTCTCCTGCAAAATCTAACTGCATCTGTTTGCTCGCATCGAAAAATAATTTTCCTACATTACCTTTTATTTTTTTTGATATTTCTAAAAATACATCTGGTATCGGTTCATATGTATATGTTATTTTGGTTTCAAATATATTTAATGCTTTTTTTATTTTTTTTAGGTTATTTGCTCTTTCAACGTATTTTTTAGAAATATTTATCCCTATCATAGAGATTGTCCCAAATACACCTATAAGTAATATGAATTTTAATAATAACATATCTATCTCTCCCTAATTTTATATATATTCATTTTTTTTATGGATAGAACCTTAAATTTCTATATTTACTACATTTTTTATTTTTCCTTTTTCCTTTTCATTTAAAAATATAATTCTTGTAAACAATTTTAAATTTATAATTTTTTTTATTTCTTCATTTCTTAATATATCATCCATACAACTTCCATGTGCTGTAAAAATGCAATTTACTCCAGAGCAAATTGCATAATTTATTATTTCTACATCATCTTTATTTCCTATTTCATCTGCTATAATTACTTTTGGAGCCATAGACCTAATAGCCATTCTTATTCCTATTGATTTTGGCACATTGTCTAATATATCTGTTCTTATTCCTACATCATTATATGCAACACCTTTGTTCATTGCAGCTATCTCTCCTCTTTCGTCTATTATAGAAACATCTATACCTCTAAAATTTATCTCGCTCATTCCATCACTTATTTTTTTTGCAATATCTCTTATAATTGTTGTTTTTCCTGCTCCTGGTGGTGATACAATTAAGGTATTAAATACTGTATTATTTTTAGTATCTAACACATATCTTAAAAGTTCATTGCTAGCTCCAATTATCTGATGTGCAACTCTAAAATTTAAAGAATAAATATGGCTAATATTTGAAACTTGTCCATCTTTTACTACTACATTTCCAGATATTCCCACTCTGTTTCCGCCCGGAAGAGTTATAAATCCATTACATATTTGATTTTGATATGTATATATAGAATTATTACAAATATTCTGTAATATTCCTATTATTTCTGTACCTTCTACAATATATTTTAAAACCATTTCTATAAAACCAAGCTTAAGGATAACTGGTTTTCCGCTTCTAATTCGTATTTCTTCTAATTTTTCTATGTTATGCTCTAATATCATTCTTGATAGCGTGACAGGCAAGCATTTTAAAATAAATTCCATTTTTCCTCCTTTTTTATTATCGGCTTTGAATTCAGAATTTTTAATCAGGTTAATTTATGATATAGTGCTTTTAAATTATCCAAATACGTGAATATATATATCTAAATTCCTCAGGCGACCAATTTAAAAGCACACAACTACAACATTCTCTATAAAGCAAATTTTTAAATTCTTCCAATATAAAAATGCCAAAAAAAGCATACTATATTAATGATCTTATTAATATAGTATGCTTTTTCACCTATTTTATGACTAATTTATTCAGCCCAATTATGATATACATTTAGAACATCATCTAAATCATCTAAGTTATCTAATAATCTTTGCATTTTTTCTGCTGCTTTTTCATCTAGCTCTACTGTTGTTGTTGGAACCATTTTTACTTCAGCTTCTAAAAATTCTAGACCTTGCTCTTCTAATTTTTCTCTTACTGCAGAAAAATCGCTTGGATCTGTTGTTATTTCATATACTTCCTCTTCTGATGAAAAATCTTCTGCTCCTGCTTCTAATGCTAACATCATTAAATCATCTTCTGTCATTGATGTAGATTCTTTATCTATTACTATTACACCTTTTTTGTTGAATAAGTATGATACACATCCGTTTGTTCCAAGATTTCCACCAGCTTTATCAAATACATGACGTACATCTGCTGCTGTTCTATTTTTGTTGTCTGTACTTGCTTCTACTATTACTGCAACACCATTTGTGCCATATCCTTCATATACCATTTCTTCATAATTTGTAGCATCTGCCTGCCCAGCTGCTTTTTTTATTGCATTATTTATTGTATCATTTGGCATGTTTGCTGCTTTACATTTTGCTATAACATCTTTTAATTTAGAATTACCTGCAGGATCTGGTCCACCTGCTTTTACTGCTATTAATAATTCTCTTCCTAATTTAGTAAATATTTTTCCTCTTGCTGCATCGGCTTTACCTTTTTTTGCTTGTATGTTGTGCCATTTTGAATGTCCTGACATGTTAATCTCCTCCTTTAATTTTTTGCCTATTTTTAATTTTTCAGCATTGATTTTGTTGATTTTATCTATTTTTAAAGTTTATTGAAATTTATTATTTTTACGTATTTTTAAGAATTTTATTGAACTGTTGAACTAAATCGTTTTATTTTTTATGCAAATTTATGTTTTAATACAAACTTATATAAAAAACATTCTTATTCTTTTTCTAAAAATTTCGTTTTTTATTGTATCATATTTTTTAAAATTTGTGTAGTCTTTTTACAAATAAATTTAGTTTGCTCTTCATCTTTTTTAAGTTGAAAATATTTTTTTACCAAGTCCTTCAATTTTTCCATTAGTTATTCCTTCTTGTGAACCAAACTTTTAACACATCTTGCTTAATAAACTTTCACATTTAAAAATCTATTTTTCATAAAACAATTATTCTTTAAAATCTATTTTTATTTCTCCTACTCCGCCATCAATATCTAAATAATTTTCGCCAGTTCCATATACTTTATCCATTTCAATTTTTTGTCCATCTAATGTAACATTACCTAGTCCTTTGCTTACATCAACAGTATAATTTTTTTTATTATCCATTAATTCTATATTAATAGCCCCAACTCCTGAATCTATTTCACTTTTTCCTGTTAATTTACCACTGAAAACAAATTGGCCCATTCCTAAATCTGCCTTTAAATTGTTTATTTCACAAGATTTTAGCTCTGTTTTTCCGACTCCACCATCAATTTTGGTTTCTTGTGTTGCCATAACATTCTCTAAATGTACATCTCCTGCACCTAATTCAAGATATAAACTTTGTGTATTTAATTTTTCTATGTTTATTTTTCCGGCTCCAGCTTCTATTTTTGTTTCGTCTATGTCCATCATATCTTCTGGCACATATATTATTAAATTACTTGACACATTATTTTTGCTAAACCAATTCGAATTTTTTTCTTCTATTTTTACACTACCATTTTGCTCTTCAAATGTTATTTTAGTGTTATTAGTTTCAACTTTAAAACTATTCCCTGTTTTTATTTCTAAATTTGTACATGCTAATTCTATTTTTAATGTTGCTACTTCTTTTACTTCACTTGATATTACTTTTAAGTCTTCTGTTATCTGGTTATTGTTTGATTTTATTAGCCCAAATGCACTTAATATTGCATACCCACCACTTAATATTGCCGATATTATAGTAACAATTAAAAATACTGCAAATCCTAAAGCTATGTATTTTATTATTTTTTGAACTGTTGTCATTTTATTTGAACACCTCCAAATACAGCTTTTCCATTTATATAAATTGTATGACTATTTTCATCTGCTTTTGTATTTGCTTTATTTTCAACTCCACCAAATATAGGCATTGACTTAATTTTTATTTTTACATTTGATGGTACATATATTTCGATTCCTCCAAATGTGCTACTTGCATTAATAACTACATCTGAATCTATAATTGCATTTCTTAAATCACATTTAACACCACCAAATACTGCTGTTAAATCTGCTCCTGTAAATTTTTCACCATCAAAATTTACATTTTGTCCTGAGAATGTTGCACAATATGAGTTTTCTCCATTTCTGCTTTCATTTATTTTTTTAATTTCACTATTTACCTTTCCACCCAAAATGTCTTTAAAGATAATTGATAATCCAATTATAACTAAAATTGTAGGAAATATTAATTTCCATATTAAATCAAAATTTAAAATGTTTTGACACCCTAAAAGTAATGCTACACCAATTAGTAATCCTATTAAACTTCCTGTTTTTTCATCATCTTTAAATAATCCTATAAAACATGGTATAATAATAAAAAGTGTCCACCATCCGTCAAAAAATATATTGATATTTGTAACTCCAAGTGCATTTCCTCCTATTATTAATCCAATAATAATTAAAACTACTCCCCATAATACATTTCCAAATTTTTTCATTTAAATTTCCTCCTTTTAATTTAATACCCATTTATTATTTGGATTTTCTTGCAATAACATTAATGCTTGAAATTCATAAGATAGCAGTCTTTGTATTTGACTATCTGATAATTTGACTGTTCCACTTGCCACTAATGTTGCAATTCCATGACAGAAAATCCACATTTTTGTATGAAAATCTTTTATATCCTCTTCTTTTAAATTTGTACTTATCTTTATTAATTTTTCAATTTCTTTATAATCGTCTCCATCCTTTGAAACAAATGCATCTGGTGTTAATCCTGTATTATTCATAAATAAAGTTTGAAAGAGCTTTGTTTCTTTTTTTGCAAATTTTATATAGTTTATTCCAACTTGTTTATATTGTGGTATTCCTTCTATCATATTATCTAATAAAAATTTGTAAAAATATTGTTCTATTTTTATGTATAATTCTTTTTGCATTTCTTCTACATTTTCAAATTGATAATATATTGGTCTAATTGAGCATTTTAATTTATTTGCTAATTCTCTATTGCTTAATTTTTCCATTCCATATTGTCTTACAATTTCAAATGCAGCATCTAATATCATATCTTTTGAAATTTTAATTTTTGTAGGCATTCCTATCTCCTCCTTTCTAGTATCTTGCAATATTGTATCACTTGATACATTATTTGTATATAGTTTTTTATAAAAAACATTTATTAATTCTAAACTGATAGTTCTATCCACAGCTATTTTGGTAGAGTAGTGGATGTACCATCCGACAAATTTTATCGTTATCTCATACTTTTACCATATTGTAATTTGACATTTTGGGTAAAAGTATGGCATATTATAAGAAAATCATTTAAAATATCAGGTCTTTCTCTAACTATTTTCTATTCTAAATTTTCTCAAATCAGTAAAAAAGGACTAACAATTTGTTAGCCCTTTAACTTTATTTATTTTTGTTTACGATTTTTTTATTTTAATTGTTATAAATATTCCTTATATCACAATAACCAATGCTCCTCTTTGCCTAATATACTACTTGTTATCACTAACCATCTTTTTCTTAAAAACTATTATTGAAATACTTACAACAATTATTGTATATACAAATACTATAATGATTGCATTTAATAAGTCTTGATAGTTATTGTTTAATATTCCTTTTGTTATATCAACACATCTTGAAAATGGAAGTACTTTACAAACGTTTGCAAAAAAGTCACCTACCATATCTGTTGAAAAATACATTCCACTTGTAAATGCAACTAATTGAACTATTATACTAGAAACTCCTGAAGCCGATTTTTCAGTTGTAACACACCCTATTAATATTCCTAATGCTATAAATAATATAGATATTGGTATTGATATTAAAATAGTAAAAATAACATTTATATCAAAATTTAAGCCTAAAAATACTGCTACAATAAAAAATAATACATTTTGTAAAATAACAATAGGCAATACAGCTAAAGTATAACCTAAAACATATTCTATCGGTTTCATAGGACTTGTCCCTAATCTTATTAATAATGATGTATTTCTATCTTTTGCAATTAAAGTAGCTGTAAATAAACTAATAAATGAAAAACTAAATATTATAATTCCTGGTGTAAAATTTTCTATTTTATATACCTCACTTGGAATTTTAAACTGTTGAAAAATAAATAGTAAAAATAATGGTAATAATATAGCAAATATAATGCTTAATGGATCTCTTATAAGTTCTTTAAAATTTCTATTTGCAAAATTTAATATTTTCATTATAATTCACCTCCAGTTACTAATTTTACAAAAGCATCTTCAAAATTTTTGGTTCCTGCTTTTTGTATAAGTTCTTCTGTTGTTCCAATTTCTATTAATTTACCTTTAGCCATAATTCCAACTCTATCAGATAAACTTTCTGCTTCTTCCATATAATGAGTTGTTAGTATAATTGTGATTTTCCCTTTTAATTTTTCTATAACACTCCATAATTCTTTTCTGGCAATTACATCTAATCCTAATGTAGGTTCATCTAAAAATAAAACTTTAGGATTATTTATTAATGCTAGAGCTATAGATAATTTTCTTTGCCAACCTCCAGATAAAGTTTTAGCTTTTTGTTTTAATACTTCCTCTAATCTGAATAATTTTATTAATTCATCTATTTTTTCTTGTTTATTTTTTATTTCATAAACACCTGCCATGAATTTTAAATTTTCTAAAACTGATAAATTTGGTGCTATTGCTGTTTCCTGTGGTGATATATTGATTATCTCTTTTATTTTTATTGTTTCATTTTTTAAATCATAAGATTCTACTTTTGCTTCTCCACTTGTTGGTAATATTAAAGTAGATAACATTTTTATTGTAGTTGTTTTTCCTGCACCATTTGTTCCTAATAATGCAAATAGTTCTCCTTGATTTATTTTTAAGTCTAATGATTCTACTGCAACTTTTTCTTTGTATTTTTTATTTAATTTTTTTGTTTCTATTGCTAACATACTATTTTCCTCCTTCTTTAATAATATCTTTTACTACCTCTCCTGCTATAATCAAACCAGCTACTGACGGAACAAAAGATATACTGCCTGGTACCTGATTACGAGCAGTGCATTTTCTTACAGTACCAGGAGGACATATACAACCATTTTTACAACTATTATTCATTGTTTCATCAGGTTTTATTGGCTCTTCTTTAGAATAAACTACTTTAAGTTTTTTTATTCCTCTAGCTTTTAGCTCTTTTCTCATTACTTTTGCAAGTGGACATACACTAGTCTTATAAATATCTGTTACCTCAAATTTTGTGGGATCTAATTTATTTCCAGTTCCCATGCTAGATATTATTGGAATATTTAATTTATTTGCTCTCATTACTAGCTCTATTTTCGCAGTTACAGTATCTACACTATCTACTATATAATCCACAGTTTCATCTAATATTTCTTTGCTATCAGGCATAAAAAATTCTTGAACTACTTGCACATTTGCATCTGGATTTATTTCTAAAATTCTTTCTTTTGCAACCTCTACTTTTGATTTGCCAACTGTCTTTCTTGTTGCAATTATCTGTCTGTTTAAATTTGTTAAACAGACTTTATCGTCATCTACTAATATAAAATTTCCTATACCTGCTCTTACTAATCCTTCCACTACAAATGAACCTACTCCTCCAATTCCAAATACTGCAACCTTAGATTTTTGTAGTTTTTCTATTCCTTCTTTTCCTATTAATAATTCTGTTCTTGAAAATTGATTTAACATTTTTATTTCATCCCTTCTAGCTTATTTTCATATTTCATATTGATTATTTAATATTTTACAAAAAATTTTTCAAATGTTCAATAAAAATAAATATTTTATTAAAGTAGTTGAATTTTAATTTGTTTTTTTCTAAAAATTACCAGTTTATTTTTTTTAAATATGCACAACATAATGTTAGAAAAAGTGATAAAGCTTTTTCTAGAAATAAGGTTTATTACAAACAACAGGAGGTGAACAAGATAATGGCAAACTCAAATAACTATAAGAAAGTTGTTCCTGCTGCAAAAGATGCTTTAAACAAATTTAAATATGAAGTAGCTAGCGAAGTAGGTGTTAACTTAAAAGACGGATACAATGGTGATATATCAGCTAAAGATGCTGGTAAAATCGGTGGACAAATGGTTAGAAAAATGATACAACAAGCTGAAGACAATATGACTAAATAAGTTTATTATTAGTTAATTTAATAATTTTATTCACTTTAGACAGGGATATTTTTCTTGGTTTTTAGTATTTGCTATTATCATAGTTAATATAAAAAGGCAGGGATTGTATCCCTGCCTTCTATTTATATAGTTAATATACTATATATTATTAAAATTCAAAATCCATAAATATATATTTAGATATTTTATAATCCATAGTTTTTTTGATGTCTTGATTAGCCTGTTCAGATATATCCCCCAATCTTTCAAAACCAATTTTGGTTCTTACCAAAGGATTTATATATCTTACTTTATTTTTTTCTATATTTACAAAATAAACTTTTTCTGGGCATATATCACTTGTATTAATTGTTGTGGCATTTCTCCACTTTTTGAAACATTCTGATATATTGCTTTCAGAACAATTTTCAATTTTATCAATTATCTCTTGTTCTGTTAATGTATATAAATCATTTACTCCAATCATATTTTTCTCAGACATTTTTTTCATTATGTCCGCTAAAAATTGCATAGAAAATATTGTCTTATCCCTTCTATATAAACAAGATAACTGACTCATTGTATGTACAAATTGCAGTGCAGGCTCTTTATCTTTAAATCCTAATTCAACTATTCCATTTTCATTTTTTTGAACTTCTATATTTTTATAAATCTTTTCAATATCCTCTAAGTCCCAAATTTTTTCTGTTGCTCCTAATCCATTAGAAAGTGTATATTCTAATCTATCACTTGAAAGCATAGGTGTGTCATTATCTGCAATTGGATATATATGATAATCACAAACCTCTTCTACTTTGATTCCATCTTTATTTAGTAATTTCATTATTTCTTTTGATTCCATTATCTTTTTTGTTGTTAATTCTTCTGTTGATTCTTGTTTTTCATAATCTTTATTCATAAAATCAACAGTATGTTTAAACACTGGAGTTGCTATATCATGAAATAATCCTGAAAGTGTCTGTTTCTTATCTTTAGTAAAATTCCATATAATTAAAGCAACTGCAACACTATGGTCTAAACTTGAATACCACATTTGATCATACATTTTAGAGTAATAGGTGCCACAGCTTACGCTTATTCCTGCTTGTTTTAGCATTTCAGGTGTATTTATATAATCTAATAAAAATTGAGGAAATTCCTCACATAATATTTTAAAATATGCTTTTATTTTTTCATCTAAACTATCTAAATAATTTTTCATTGTCATTATTTCCTCCTATATTTGGGTTTCAAAATACTTTATTTTTGATAAATAAGTTTCGCTATATATTAATAAAAAAATTACTATTTTATTAAATGATTATATATAAAAACATAATAAATTTCAACACTTTTATTCTATAATGTAAGTTTACATTTACATTTTTGCATTAACAATTCACTTTTAATTTTCATGCAATTTACATCTCTGCATATGTTTTACATCCCCTATGTGCACTAAAAGCCTAGGATCCTTAAAATAAAAATTCTAGACTTTTTATATAAACAACTTTTGTAGTAAATTCATATCATTATAACTTTACCAACTCAATATATTTATTTTTTATCTAATTTTAAATTTTAACATCTAAAATATCAATAACTCTAATACACACACTATTGAACATTCCTCATCTGTTTTATCATTAAGTCTCCGAATATTGCATAACCAGTTGTTGGATCTGATACTAATACATTTGTTATTGCTCCTATAAATTTTCCGTTTTGTATAATCGGAGCTCCACTCATTCCCTGAATTATTCCTCCTGTTTTTTCCAATAATCTTTCATCTGTTATTTTTATAAGCATACTTTTATTATCATAATTATTGCTTGTATAAATTTTTTCTATCTCTATTTTATATGTTTCTTTTTTTCCTTCTTCTAGTTCACAAATTATTTCAGCTTCGCCTGTTTTTATTTCACTTCTAAGTGCTACATCATATTCCTTTGATTTCTTCAAATCTAAGTTTCCTCTATTTGAAACAAAGCCAAATACTCCAAAATTTGTATTTTTCTCTATTTCTCCTATTGTTACTCCAGAATCAATCGATCCTTTTATTTCTCCAGGATTATTTTTTTCACCTTTTTGTATTGATATTAATTTACTTGTTACTAGCTCTCCATTTGCAATATTCAAAATTCCTCCAGTATCAACATCAACAATTCCATGCCCAAGTGCAGCAAAACTTCCTGTTGTTGGTTCATAAAAAGTTAAAGTTCCTACTCCTGCAGCTGCATCTCTAACCCATAAGCCTAATTTATATTCATTAGCTTCATTTTTTATAGGTGCGATACTTGTTGTTATAACTTCTTCATTTCTTACATATTTTATTTGAATTTCTTGCCCATTTGATTTGCTAACAACATCTACTAGTTCATCTGTATTTTCAATTTTTTTATTGTTCATTTCAACAATCATATCACCCTCTTCAATTCCAGAATTTAAATATGGTTTATATTTCTGATTATTATCTCCTTCTATTTCAGACATTCCAACTACCAAAACTCCGGATGTGTATAACTTTAATCCTATTAAATTTCCTAAAGGAATTACTTTTGTTTTTGGTATTACATTTACATTTATTTCTTTAACAGGTATAGTTCCAAATAAATTTAAGTTCAATTCAAAAGTTCCTGCAGTTTCATAAACATTGTCACTTTCTTCCAAAGTAGAAGATGCTTGAATTATCTCTACATTGCTGTTATTAGCTCTTTTTACATTTATTCCAGCAAGAGTTTTTAAATTAAGCTCCTCCCCTTCAAAAATTATAATATTACTTGGTAGTAATGTTATATTACAAAAATATATATATATAATTAATAAGATAGATATTACAAAAAATTTTT
>ENA-UOJD01002168-UOJD01002168.1-human-gut-metagenome-genome-assembly--contig:-P48-NODE-2168-length-17076-cov-5.062746_pt1 | contig 17076 bp, 10 predicted proteins | sample MGYA00242342_ERZ723889 | MGnify/ENA metagenome assembly ERZ723889
CGGAGTGGCTATTGACGAAAGATTCCGGGCGTGCGGGCGGATTTCAGGAAAAGGTGGAAGCGGCGCGTGAAAATGGAACCAGAGTGGTTGTGATCCGCAGACCGAAGGAGAATGGCATTTCGCTGGAAGAGGCGATGGAGGTGCTGAAGAAAGCGGATGAGGGGAATGTTGGAGAGTTAAAAACACATTTGATTCTGGCGGGAATTGGCATGGGACAGCCGTCCCAGATGACAGGGGAAGTCCTTCGGGCAATTCGAGAGAGTGACGCCTTGATTGGCGCGGGGCGTATGCTGGAATCCGCGGAGAGAGCGCTGCAGAATGATTTGCTGATTAGCAAGGAAGGAAAAGATGAAAACAGACAGGAATCAGCGGCTGCGGTGGAAAAAGAAACGAAGTGCTATAAAGCATATCTTCCTGACGATGTGATACAGATTGTATCGAAGCATCCGGAATGGAAGCAGGCGGTCATCCTGTATTCGGGTGATACCGGCTTTTTCAGCGGGGCATCCAGGATGGCAGAGCGGCTGCGGGAAGCTGGTTATCCATTTACTGTCTATCCGGGTACATCCTGTGTCAGTTATCTGGCGGCACGCCTGGGGACGCACTGGGAAGATGCGGCGATTTATTCCGCACATGGAAGAGAATTGTCTGTCGATCGGGTGATGAAACGTCTGTGTGATCCAGAAGAAGCGGCTAAGCGTGCGTTTATCCTCATGGGCGGCAAAAATGGAGCTGGACAGTTTTGTGAACGTCTGACACAGGCGGGATATGGAAATGTACAGGTGACGGTGGGTGAAAACTTATCGTACCCGGAAGAGCAGATCCGGAGCGGAACCGCGGAAGAAATGAAAAAATTGGAATTTGCGGATTTGAGCTTGATGCTGCTAGAAGTCACAGATGAAATAAAGAATGTAAAGCAGCTGAAAAGGTTTGAACAAGAAGATAAACGTTTGCTTCCTGCAGATTCTGTCGGAGTATTTCCACGTATCATGCTTGCCGCCCCAAAAAGCGGCAGTGGAAAAACCCTTCTGACTTGCGGGCTGCTTGAAGTCCTTCGCCGCCGCGGTCTGAATCCGATCGCGTGCAAATGTGGACCGGACTATATCGATCCAATGTTTCACCGCTATGTGCTCGGCATTCCCGGGCGAAATCTCGATAGCTTTTTTCTGCCGGCGGAAGGCGTGCGGGAGGTTTTGGTGGATGCAGTGCGGGAAGAACAGGCGGGAATCGCAGTTTTAGAGGGTGTCATGGGCTATTATGACGGCTTGGGCGGAACAGAAACGTCCGCCAGCAGCTGGGAAATTGCAGAGATCACAGACACGCCGGCGATTCTGGTGCTGGACTGTAAGGGCGCATCGTTGTCGGCGGCAGCAATGGCATCTGGATTTTTACATTTCCGGGAAAAAAGCCATATTGCCGGGGTGATTTTGAACCGGGTTTCTTCGATGTATTATGAGCGACTGGCAGCAGCCGTGGAAGAGGCGTCGGGGCTTCCGGTGCTTGGTTATCTGCCGGAATCCGAGGAATACCATATGGAAAGCCGCCATCTGGGACTTTTTCTGCCGGGCGAGATCGATCGGCTGCGCGAGCGGATCGGACGATTGGCGGATCAGATGGAAAAGTCGATCGCGGTGGAGCGGGTGCTGGAAGTGGCAGGGATGCTTCCATTGAGGATAGAAAACAAAGAGAAAGAAAAAGCAGAAAACGAATCAATGGAGGCGGAAAGTATAGCGAAATTCCCAGCATGTCAAGAGCAAAAAGTCACCTCGCGCGTCCGCATCGGTGTTGCCCGTGACGAGGCATTCTGTTTCTACTATCAGGAAAATTTCCGCCTTCTGGTACAGATGGGGGCGGAGCTGGTTTATTTCAGTCCACTGAGGGATAAAAAAATCCCGGACAGAGTGGATGGGCTTTTATTTGGCGGCGGTTATCCGGAGAATTACGCACGGGAGCTGGCAAAGAACGCGGCGATGCGTGAGAGTATCCGGCGGTCGATTGCGGCGGGAATGCCGTTTCTGGCGGAATGTGGTGGATTTTTATATTTACACCGTACTCTTGAAGGAAGCGATGGAAAACACTGGGAAATGGCTGGCGTTTATCCATTTGACGCTTACCGGACGAACCGCCTGCGCCGGTTTGGCTATGTGCGTCTGCTGACCTCATCCGGTCAGGAAATTCACGGGCATGAGTTCCATTACTGGGAGAGCGAAGATTCGGGCACCGACTGGGAGGCAGTCAAACCGACCGGAAACCGAAGCTGGCGCTGCATCCATGAAAAGGGAGGACAGATTGGCGGATTTCCGCATCTCTATTATGCATCCTGTCCAGATTTTTTGCGAAAATGGCTGGATGTATGTGCCAAAGGGAGTCAGAAAAAATATATCAATTGAGTGAATTTATATGAGAATCTAGAAAATGGGGAGTAGCAAATGCGAGATGAATGGTTTATCCGGGGCAAGGTCCCGATGACGAAGAGTGAGGTGCGGACCGTGTCATTGTCCAAGCTGGAATTGTATGAGGACTGTGAGTTCTGGGACATTGGCGCGGGAACGGGTTCTGTCAGTGTGGAAGCGGCGGTAAGCTGTCCGGGGATTCATGTGTGTGCGTTTGAATATAAGGAAGAGGCGGTTGAACTGATCCGGGCAAATTGTGAGAAAGCCAGAACAGAGGCGGTCACGATCGTGCCGGGAAAGGCGCCGGAGACATTTGCACAGGTAAGTGTCCACCGACCGGATCGGGCATTTATCGGGGGAACAACCGGACAGATGCGCGAGATTCTGGATGAATTGTTCCGCTTGAACCCAGATATCCGGATTGTGATCAACCTGATTGCGCTGGAGTCTCTGACAGTGCTTATGAGTTACCTGAAAGAGCGCGGGATAGAGGCGGAGATTCTGTCCATGCAGATTGCAAAAGCGGAGAAGATTGGTTCCAGTCATTTGATGAAAGGGCAGAATCCGATCTATATCATATCACTGGGAGGAAATGAAGCGTGAAGAAAATGATTCAGCCAGAGGCATTAAAAGTGGGCGCGAATCGTATAAGCGCGAACGATGCAAGGAGTGTAAAATTAGATTTTGCACCAATGGAGGGAATCACGGGATACGTATTCCGGCAGGTGCATGCAGTCATTTATGGGGGCGTTGACCGGTATTACAGTCCGTTCATTGCACCAGGTTCCAGCCATAAGCTGACATCCAGGGAGAGGAACGATATTCTTCCAGAGCATAATCAGGGATTATGCCTGATCCCGCAGATTCTGACGCATTCGGCGGAAGATTTTCTGTGGGTTTGCGAGGAACTGGCGGAGTATGGATATAGGACGGTTAATCTGAACCTGGGCTGTCCGTCGGGGACGGTGGTTACGAAGAAAAAGGGCGCGGGATTTTTAGCCGAGCCGGAAGATTTGAGCTTGTTTCTGGAGGAAGTCTGCAACGGATTGGAAAAAATCCACGCGTCGGATGGAAAGCCGGTGCGTTTGTCGATCAAAACCCGGATCGGCATGAAAGAAGCGTCTGAATTTCCACGCCTGCTTGCTATCTATAATCACTATCCGCTGGAAGAACTGATTGTACACCCGAGAGTGCGCGAGGACTATTATAAGGGGAAAATACGGATGGAGTCATTTGCGTATGCGCTGGAGCAGAGCCGCTGCCCGGTCAGCTATAATGGAAATCTTTTTTCGGCGGCGGATGCGTCTGCGCTCATGGAAGAAATTGTAGGACAAGATGAACCGTCTGACAAAGGCGAAACTCAGAAAAAAACGAAATTAGCCGCGTTGATGTTTGGGCGTGGGGCGGTTGCAAGTCCGTGGATTTTTGGAGAGGTGCGGAATCTGCCATCCTCGACTCATCTCCAATCCTTCCAGCAATTCCACGATCGCCTCCTGACCGGTTATGCAGAAATCATGTCTGGCGACCGGAATACTTTGTTTAAAATGAAGGAACTCTGGTATTATTTCCAGTGCCATTTTCCGGGATGTGAAAAAGAATAGAAGATTAAGAAGGCACAGAAGCTATCTGACTACCGGGCTGCTGTTCAGGCGATGTTTGCGAGCGGGCGGTTTGTGGAAGGCGGCTTTCGCAACCCGGCACCATAGGAGTGATACCGGGCTGTCCTGTAACCATCCTCTCATTCAGGCAGTACAGTGTTGCGAATATCAGATTTTACACAGATTTTACATTTCCTGCTGGTTATTTTTACATTTATTTGATATAGTGAAGACATACTATGTGTAAAGATCAAAAGATGATGGGAGAATATGTATGTCTATTAGTACTTTGGGAACACTCTTTCAGTTCATTGGAGGACTGGGAATGTTCCTGTATGGAATGGAGTCGATGGCGGATGGTCTGCAGAAGTTTGCGGGCAATCGTTTACAACGTGTGCTTGAGATCCTGACTTCGAACCGCTTGCTGGGCGTGCTGGTGGGCGCGGGTGTTACCGCGATCATCCAGAGTAGTTCCGCGACGACGGTTATGGTCGTTGGTTTCGTAAATGCCGGAATTATCAATCTTCTGCAGGCGACCGGCATCATCATGGGTGCCAATATTGGTACGACTGTGACGAGCTGGATTGTGTCGATGAGTGAGTGGGGCGAGGTGTTAAAGCCAGAGTTTTTTGCACCGGTTCTCTTCGGTATCGGCGCATTCATCACGATGTTTGCGAAGAGCCACAAGAAAAAAGAGGGTGCCGAAGTCCTGATCGGTTTTGCACTCCTGTTTATCGGTCTTTCTTTCATGTCTGGTTCGATTGAGCCGTACCGGGATGCGCCGATCTTCTCCGAGTCCTTCCGGGTACTGGGACAGAATCCACTTTTAGGTATTTTAGTCGGTCTGGCAGTTACCGCAATCATCCAGAGTAGTTCCGCGTCCGTCGGTATTTTACAGATGCTGGCGATCAACGGCATGGTAAACTGGCAGTCAGCAGTCTTTATTACATTGGGACAGAACATCGGTACCTGTGCGACCGCGCTGTTATCTTGTATCGGTACGACCCGTACGGCAAAGCGTGCGGCGGTCATTCACCTTCTGTTCAATGTGACGGGTGCAGTTGTATTTGGCATCGCTTTATACATCGTGTTTATGATGAATCCGGAGCTTGCGATGACGCGTGCGGACAGTGTGGGAATTTCGATTTTCCATACGATATTTAACGTTGTCAACACCTGCATTATGTTCCCGTTTGCTGGTTTTCTGGTAAAGGCATCGGATGTGATTGTTCCGAAGCCGAAGGAGACAGAGAAAGAGTGGTCGGCAAACAGTGTCGAGACCGAGATGATCCGTCACTTAGACGACCGTATCCTCGAAACTCCGTCTTTTGCGATTGAGACGGCGTGCAACGAGGTTGTCAACATGGGTAAGGTAGCGGTTGCCAACCTAAAAATAGCGACAGCAGCCTTAGTGGATGCAGATGATAATTTCTGTGAACAGGTATTTGAAAATGAAGAGACGATCGACCGCATGGAGAAAATGCTGACCGAATATCTCTTAAAGATCAACAACCTCTCCTTGAATGATGAACAGCATCTTCTCGTTAAGAATATGTATTATACAATCGGTGATCTTGAACGTGTCGGTGACCACTGTGAAAACTTAGCAGAGCTTGCCAAGAAACGGATTGAGAATGTGGATATTGATTTCTCGGATCTGGCGCTGAAAGAGCTGCGGACGATTGCAGATGCAACGCTTAAATCGGTCGAGGCGTCCGTGGAGGCGCGTCAGGCGCATGACATGCAGAAAGTACGTCAGACTGCCCGCTGGGAGGAAGAGGTTGACAATATGGAAGAGGAGATGCGCGAGAGCCATATGAACCGTCTTTCCAATGGAGAATGCAAGATTGAGGGCGGTGTTATCTTCCTGGATGCACTGGCAAATTATGAGAGAATCGCGGATCATGCCAAGAATGTAGCTGGCTACGTAAAGGAAGAGATGCAGTAATGAAATATCGGATATATGTGATTGAGGATGATGAAAATATCCGGAATCTGATCTGCGTGGCACTGGAAAACTTCGGTTACTGCGCCAGCGGATTTGAGACGGCAGAGGAAGCGCTTGACAACCTCTCGGCCCTGCTCCGGAGAGGCAGGGAGGCGCAGCGGGAGTATCCGGCGATGTTTGTATTCGACTGGATGCTGCCGGGGATGGACGGCATGGCGGCGATCCGCAAGATCCGGGAGATGCCGGACTTTTCCGCAGCCCCGGTTCTGATGCTGACGGCAAAGGATCGTGAGATGGATATTGTACAGGGACTTGATAACGGTGCTGACGACTACATGACGAAACCGTTCGGTATTCTGGAGCTTTCGGCGCGCGTCAGAAACCTTTTAAAGCGGGTGGAACCTGCAAAAGAGGAGGTTTCCAGCCTGACGATCGGTGAAGTCAGCATCAACCGGGAGACGCGGGAGGTGATTGCCTGCGGCGACCGGACGGAGCTGACGCTCAAAGAATTTGAACTTTTAACATATCTCATGGAACATATCAACCGGGTGGTGACGCGCGACGAGCTTCTCGACCATATCTGGGGCTATGACTATGATGGGGAGACGAGAACGCTGGATATGCACATCAAGACACTCCGGCAGAAGCTGCATGACGCCGGAGCCCAGATCAAGACAGTGCGCGGCGTGGGCTATCGGTTTTTAAAGGAAAAAGAAGCGGGAAAGTGATGAAACGATGCGAAAAGCGATTTTGACGAAATTTATTCATCTGTTATTCCTGGCGCTGGTTCTGAATACATTTATCGCTCTGGTGGTTACCAGCAGTGTATTGCTCAAACGGTCAAGGGAGGACATGCATTTTGCATTGGAATCCGTTGACCGTATGTTGGATTATACGGGAAATGTGGAAGAACAGCTGATGGATTTGAGCGACCTTACAAACGACAATAATAGCCGTTATACGCTGATCCGGATGGATGGCACGGTGGTGGCTGATACGGAAGTAACGCAGGTGAATCAGATGGAAAATCATCTGGAGCGCAAGGAAGTGAAGGATGCGCTGGCGACGGGCTATGGATATTCGGTGCGTCGTTCCGGAACGTTAGGAATGCAGATGGCGTACGCGGCGATCCGTTCATCGGACGGCAAATACATACTGCGTCTTTCTGCCTGTTCAACCGGTTTGGGTGAATATATTCTGATGTTGATTCCGGCCGCTTTTTTGAGCTTTGGAATAGCTTTTTTTGCATCGGCAATGGAGGCGGAACGGTTTTCCCAGTCAATCACGCGTCCTTTGCAGGAAATTTCCAGCGAAATGGTGCGGATGGATGACGACTACACGCGTTTTCAGTTTGAAAAATGCCCGTATGAGGAGATCAATGTCATCGCGGACACGACGACGCGGATGTCCCGGAATATGAAGAAATATCTGGAGCGCATCGAGAAAGAAAAACAGATCCGGCAGGAGTTTTTCAGCAATGCATCGCATGAGCTGAAAACACCGATCACTTCGATCCGCGGTTATGTCGAGCTTTTGGAAAGCGGCATGGCACAGGATCCGGACACGGCACGTGATTTTCTGGGGCGCATAAAAAAAGAGGCAATGCGGATGACGAACCTGGTGGATGATATTTTGATGATCTCCCGTCTGGAATCGCGCGGTGCGAAAGCAGATATTGTGACAATCCGCACGGTGGAACTGCTGGAGGACAGCCTGTCTTCGATTGCCGCGCAGGCGGCGTCGCGCGGCATCACAGTCCATAAAGAGTGCGAGAATTTCACGATTCGTGCCGATCTGCGCCAGATGCAGGAGCTGTTTAACAATCTGTTGACAAACGCGGTCAAGTATAACAACGAGGGCGGCGAAATCTGGGTGCAGGTCAAGCACTGGGGCGCGGATATGATACTGACGGTCCGCGATACCGGCGTCGGCATCCCGGCGGAGAGCCAGAGCCGTATTTTTGAGCGGTTTTACCGGGTGGATAAAGGGCGCAGCCGCAAACAGGGCGGCACCGGGCTTGGTCTTTCGATCGTCAAGCATATCGTGAATTTTTATCATGGAAGCGTGAAGGTAGAGTCGGAAGTCGGAAAAGGTTCAACGTTTACGGTGAAACTGCAGATCGCGGAAGCAAAATAAAAAAGAGTCAACCGAAATTCCCTATAAAATAGCGGAATTTTAGGTTGACTCTTTTTAGAGTTTGTAGTATGATTGCTTTAAAGCGTAACAGTTCAGCTCTTTAAAGCGAAAAATAAATCATGGTTTGATGCATAAGAGGAAAATCTGTTACATACGTTGAAAAGGTTCAGGAGGATGATATTATGAGAAAGACAAAGAAATTAGCAGCCCTGATGCTGGCTGGCGCGATGGCGGCATCCCTGGCAGCCTGCGGAGGACAGACAGCAAGTACGGACACGACAGCAGCGGAGTCCGCAGACGGAGAAGAAAGCAAAGAGGCAGAGCAGACAGCAGACGGCGAGACCTATAAGATTGGCGTATTACAGCTGACCCAGCATGTGGCACTGGATAAGACCAATGAGGGCTTCGTGGCAGCGCTGGACGATGCAGGCATCAAATACGAGATCGACCAGCAGAATGCAGCTGGCGAGCAGTCTGCATGCCAGACGATCGCAGAAAAACTGGTCAACGATAAAGATGATTTGATTTTTGCAATCGCAACCCCGGCAGCACAAGCAGTTGCAGGTGTGACCGATTCGATTCCGATTCTTGTCAGCGCTGTTACCGATCCGGCGGCTTCCGGTCTGGTAGAGAGCAACGAGGTTCCGGGCGGCAACGTATCGGGTACTTCTGATCTGACTCCGGTTAAAGAGCAGATTGATCTGATGCAGCAGATTATTCCAGATGTAAAAAAGGTCGGACTTCTGTATTGCAGCGCGGAGGCAAACTCCGTTCTTCAGATTGACATGGCGAAAGAAGCACTTGATACAGCTGGTATTGAGTATGAAGATTACACCGTTTCCAATTCCAATGAGATTCCTACCGTTGTAGAATCTATGGTTGGCAATGTAGACTGTGTATACACACCAACCGACAACATGATCGCAGCTGGTATGGCAACCGTAACGATGGTAACAAATGAGAATAAACTTCCGGTTATCTGCGGCGAGAAAGGCATGGTAGATGCAGGCGGTCTTGCTACTTACGGTATTGATTACTACCAGTTAGGCTACATGACCGGTGAGCAGGCCGTTAAAATCCTGACTGAGGGCGCCGATATTTCTAAGATGCCGATCGGTTATCTGGACGCTTCCAAGTGCGAGCTGAGTGTCAATGAAGAGACAGCAGAGACGCTGGGAATCGATGTATCTGGACTTGAGAAATAAAGAGTACCAGAAAGATCTAAACTTCAAATGAGATAGACTGTCAGATCAGAAGCATAAAATAAATATGCCGATCTGGCAGTCTTTACAGTTAATCAGATGAAGAAAATACAAAACACGGGGAGGTAAAAGTTTGAGCGGTTTATTAGTATCCCTGCAGGGCGCGGTCGCACAGGGCGTTCTTTGGGGAATCATGGTATTGGGAGTTTATATTACATTCCGCCTGATGGATATCGCGGATATGACGGTAGACGGAAGCTTCGCGTTGGGCGCCTGCGTTTGTGCAGTCCTGGTAGTCAACAAAGGAGTAAATCCGGTGCTGGCACTTTTAGTTGCAGCGGTAGCCGGTGTCGTGGCTGGTGCGGTAACGGGTATTCTTCATACTGTATTTGAGATACCAGCGATTCTGGCAGGAATTCTGACTCAGATTTCCCTCTGGTCGATCAACCTCCGGATCATGGGAGGAAAGAGCAATCTGCCGCTTCTGAAAGTCAAGACACTTATCAGCGGTCTGGCTGCTTCCTTCGGGATGACCCAGGCACAGGCATCGATGATCGTTGGAATTGTGCTGGCTGTGGCGGCTATTTTGTTTCTTTACTGGTTCTTCGGAACCGAGATCGGAAGTGCGATGCGTGCAACCGGTAACAACGAGGATATGGTGCGCGCGCTGGGCGTGGACACCCGTATGACGAAGCTTTTATCCCTGATGGTCAGCAACGGCCTGGTCGGTCTCTCCGGCGCACTCGTCTGCCAGAGCCAGAAATATGGTGATGTTGGAAGTGGTACCGGTGCTATCGTCATCGGTCTGGCGGCGATCGTCATCGGCGAAGTCCTGATGGGACGATTGACCTCTTTCTATTGGAAACTGACCTCCGTGGTTGTCGGTTCGGTCATTTACTTTGTGATCCGTGCGGTTGTACTCCGCATGGGTATGGATGCAAATGACATGAAGCTGCTCTCTGCTGTCATTGTAGCACTGGCACTCTGTATTCCGGTAGCACTCGCTAAATACAGGCTGAGAAAAGATTATTCAGAAGGGGGCGAGGAGTAATGCTGACGATAACAAATGTAAAGAAAACCTTTAATAAAGGAACTGTTAATGAGAAAAAAGCCTTAAACGGTATCAACTTACACCTGGCACCGGGCGATTTCGTGACGATCATCGGCGGAAACGGTGCTGGAAAATCTACCATGTTAAATATGATCGCAGGTGTATATCCGATCGATTCCGGTAAAATCGAGATCGACGGCGTAAACATATCCAGAGAACCAGAATACAAACGCGCTAAATATATCGGCAGAGTCTTCCAGGATCCGATGCGCGGCACCGCCGCCAATATGGAGATACAGGAAAACCTTGCCATGGCACTGCGCCGCGGCAAATCCAGAGGACTCGGCTGGGGCATCAAAAAGAATGAAAAGGACTACTACCTTGAGGCATTGGCACAGCTCGACCTGGGGCTTCAGACCCGTATGACCAGCAAAGTGGGCTTACTCTCCGGCGGACAGCGCCAGGCGCTCACCCTTCTGATGGCAACCCTCCAGAAGCCAAAGCTCCTTCTTTTAGACGAACACACCGCCGCCCTCGATCCCAAAACAGCCCGCAAAGTCCTCGATCTCACCGAAAAGATTGTAGATGAACAAAATCTGACCGCGCTTATGGTTACCCATAACATGAAAGATGCGATTCAGATCGGCAACCGTCTGATTATGATGCACGAAGGTCGGATTATCTACGATGTAGCAGGGGAAGAGAAGAAGAATCTGCAGGTAGAAGACCTGTTAGAGAGATTTGAAAAGGTAAGCGGAGAAGAATTTGCGAATGACCGTATGATGCTTGCCAAATAAGCAGGGGCTATAAGATTTGAAGGCTTTTATCAAAATCATTAACCGATAACAGACAAAAAGTATACGGAATGAAAAGTGGGTCAACAAATTAAAAACCACGACTATAAGTGAGAAAGAATGCCCTCCAGCGGCGCGAGCGGTCGGAGGGCATTCTCCTCTCCCATATTTCCAACTAATTCCCCCTTTCACGACTTAACCGTTTATCTACAACTTAACACTTCTGTAATAATTCATTTATAGAAAATTCATTTTTTCCTCCACATCCTTCCTTGGCAATTCCCTACGAATATGATAAAATAAAAATTACGTTTAAGATATTAAGTCATAATTTCAAGAAAAATCAGGAGCGATCCATATGTTAGAAGAAGAAAATAAAAAAGAAACGCAGGAGTCAGAACAGGTGCCAGCGGCGGAGCGGATTCAGGAGCCGGAAGCAGTTCAGAGTCAGGAATCAGAGCCAGCTCAGGATCAGACACCAAATCCGGTCCGGGAATCCGCGGGACATTCGCGCAGGCGCCAGGGCGAAGATAAGAGTCAGAACCTGCGCTTCGGAGTGATAGCAGCAGGGGTGGTAATTGCTCTTGCAGTTGCAGCATTTGCAGGCAAGTCCCTGCTCAGCCGTCAGGCGGGAGCCGGAACTGCAAAGAATGGGGCGGCGACAGCATCAGAGCTTTCGAAGGACGAGGCATCCGAAGAGTCCAGAGCGGAGGAGATCAAAGAGAAAGAAGCAGTGGTAGCTTCCTATAAAAATCTGGGTATCGTGCAGGTGTCCGGTTATCTGAATATGCGTGAGACGGCGAGCACGGACGGCAACATCATCGGCAAGCTGATGGGCGACAGTGCGTGTGAGATCGTGGATGATTCAACCGAAGGCTGGTATCAGGTCGAATCTGGCGGTATTTCTGGTTATATCAGCTCAGAGTTTGTTCTGACCGGGGATGAGGCGAAGAAAAAAGCGTTGGAACTGGTTGAAAAGCGGGCGCTCATCACGGCAGATTCCCTGAACATCCGAAAAGAGCCGAACACGGAGTCTGAGGTTGTCGGTCAGGCATTGAAAAATGAGCGCTATGTGGTCGAGGGTGAGCCGGAGAATGGCTGGATTCAGATTTCGAGCGGTTATATTTCCACGGATTATGCGGAGATCAAATACGCACTCAATGAGGCGCGGAAGCTGGATATGCGTGCGATGGTGCTGAATTTATACAAAAATCTGGGTATTTCCAGTGTGGATAATTACTTGAATGTGCGCGATCAGCCAAGTGAGGATGGCAATATCATCGGTAAGATGACGAGCAAGTCTGCCGGAGAGATTCTGGAGACGAGCGAGGACGGCGGCTGGTATAAGATCCAGTCGGGTCCCGTCACTGGATATGTGAAGGCGGAGTATATCCTGACAGGAGATGCGGCGAAGCAGGAGGCGATGGAGGTTGCAGAACTGATGGCGATCGTTTCAACCGACCGCCTGAATGCCCGCACGGAGCCGAGCACGGATGCGCCGATCTGGACGCAGATCTCTAACAATGAGCGTTACGACGTTATAAGCCAGCAGGATGGCTGGGTCGAGATTGCGCTCGATACGACGAGTGCGTATGTGGCGACTGATTTCGTAGATGTGCGTTATGCATTGCCGGAGGCGATCCCATTTACCCCATTAAAAGAAAAGGAATCCTTGCGGACCCAGATTGTCAACTATGCGCTTCAGTTTGTCGGAAACCGTTATGTCTGGGGCGGTAATGACCCGCATTCGGGTGTGGACTGTTCTGGTTTTACAAAGTATGTATACAGCCATGTGGCGGGCGTGTCCCTGCCGCGGGTGTCCCGGGAACAGGCGCGGACGGGTACGAAGATTGATTCTTCGAAGATGCGTCCGGGCGATCTGATTTTCTATACGAATCGCAAGGGAACGGTCAACCATGTGGCGATGTACATTGGCAATGGTCAGATCGTCCATGCGGCGAGCCGGAGAAGCGGCATCAAGATTTCTACCTGGAATTACCGGAATCCGTACCGGATTGTCAATATGCTGGGAGACTGATAGGGAGAGGATAAGATGGAAGAGCAAAAGACAGAAGATTATAAAGAACGCCTGCAGAAAGCACGTCAGAGACGAAATGGCAAAGATCCGATGCACTGGTTCATGATCGGGGGCTGTGCTGTCATTGTGGTGCTGGCTCTGGTTATCATCGTGAAGCTGGCACAGGGCGGCACGTTTGGAGGTTCTGGAAACGCCCGGGTGGCATCGGCATCCGAGGCAGAGGCGCAGGAAACCGTGATCGGAGAGACGCTGCCGGAGGATGAGGAACAGGCAAAAGAGGACGAAGAAAAGAAGAATGTAGTCGAGTCCTACCAGAATCTGGGTATTGTGGATGTATCTGGTTATCTTAATATGCGTGAGAGCGCCAGCACGACCTCCGATGTCATCGGCAAGCTGATGGGCGGCAGTGCGTGCGAGATTCTGGACGATTCGCAGGAAGGCTGGTATCAGGTATCTTCCGGCGGTCTGGAGGGCTACATCAGTTCAGAATTTGTACAGACCGGCGAGGCGGCAAAAACAGAGGCATTTGAGCTGGTCAAGAAGATGGCGGTCATCACGACTGACAAGCTGAATATCCGGAGTGAGCCGAGTGAGGACGCGCAGGTGCTGGAACAGGCGCTGAAAAATGAGCGTTATTCCATTGTCAGCGAGCAGGACGGCTGGATTCAGATCAGCGGGGGCTATATTTCAGCGGATTATGTGGATGTGCGCTATGCGTTAAATGAAGCGCGTAAGCTGGATCTGCGGACGATGGTTCTCAATATGTATGACAATCTGGGTATTTCCAATGTCAATAACTACTTAAATATCCGCGTGGAGCCGAAGGAGGATGCGAAGATCATCGGTAAGATGACGAGCAAGTCCGGTGGTGAGATTCTGGAAACGACCGAGGATGGCGGCTGGTATAAGATCAAGTCCGGTCCGGTTACCGGCTATGTTAAATCCGAATTTATTCTGACTGGAGAGGCGGCGAAGCAGGAGGCACTGCAGGTTGCACAGCTGATGGCGATCGTATCAACTGACCGTCTGAATGCCCGTACGGAGCCGAACACGGACGCGCCGATCTGGACGCAGATTTCCAACAGCGAGCGGTATTCGGTTATGAGCCAGCAGGATGGCTGGGTGCAGATTGCACTGGATGAGACGAGTGCCTATGTAGCGACTGAATTTGTCGATGTCCGGTATGCGTTAAATGAGGCGATCGAGTTTACACCGGTTGAGGAGACACCGGAGTCTGAGACCAAGGCGGCGAGCAGCAAGGGAGGCTCTGGAAGCAAGAGCAGCAGTAAAGGTGGTTCTGGCAGCCAGAAAGCATCTTCAAGCGGTTCCTCCAAGCGTGCGCAGATCGCAAACTACGCGACTCAGTTCCTTGGGAATCCGTATGTATGGGGCGGTACCAGCTTGACAAATGGTGCGGATTGTTCTGGATTTACGATGTCGGTTATGGCACACTTCGGCGTCGGCCTACCGCATCATTCGGGTTCCCAGGCGGGAGCAGGAAGAAGTATCAGTTCTTCCCAGATGCGTCCGGGTGATCTGATCTTCTACACAAACAGCGGTGGAACGATCAACCATGTAGCACTCTATATCGGCGGCGGGCGCGTGTGCCATGCATCGAATGCAAGGGATGGTATCAAGATTTCCACCTGGAATTACCGTACCCCGGCGAAGATCGTCAATGTACTGGGCGATTAATTCCATGGAAAGTCAATAAAAAATATTTGAAAGAGAGCAGGGAGAAAAGGCAGCTTTTCCCAGCTCTCTTTTTTCTGTTTCATAGGAAATTGTGTCCTATGAAATAAAAAACGCTCCGCGGGGATGCGCACTCGCGCGAAGCAGAAACATGTCGCAAGTGACCGCGCGAGACGCCCGAATGTGCCAAGGCACATCCTTGTTTGTATAAAAAGCGGTTTCAGTGAATAAAGATAATAGGAAGACAGAATACTAAGAATGAATTAGGCAGTTGAGAAAAAACATTGAATCCGCGTGTAAGATGGAAAGAGCGCAGAAAAGAGGAAAATATGATTCGGGCAAATCGTGAAAACAGGGAATGGGAAAATGAAGCGTGGGACAAGCAGACAGATAAGGCGGGAGAAAGCCGGGAACAGGCGCAGGAGGATCCGATTCAGAAGCGTGAAAATGGACAGACGGATATTACGGGAAAGAATGGCAATCACATTGAATTAATCTCGATCATCGGAGAGATAGAGGGACATGAAAATTTGTCCGGCAATACGAAAACGACGAAATATGAGCATATTCTGCCTAAGCTGGCGGAGATCGAGGAGAGCGGTGAGACGGAGGGAGTTTTAGTCCTGATTAACACGGTGGGCGGAGATGTAAGCTGTGGACTGGCACTGGCGGAGATGATTGCTTCGCTCAGCAAACCGACCGTTTCACTGGTCATCGGGGACAGCCATTCGATCGGTGTGCCGCTCGCAGTGGCGGTCGATCACTCTTTTATTGTCCCGACCGGGACGATGATGGTACATCCGGTACGGATGACGGGGATGGTGATCGGTGCCGTGCAGACGTATGATTATTTTGAAATGATTCAGGATCGTATTTTAAGCTTTGTGTCCGGACACAGTCAGATCTCCTATGAGCGCCTCCGAAGCCTGATGCTCAATACGGAGATGATGACAAAAGATCTGGGAACGGTCCTGGTTGGCGGGGAGGCGGTCCAGGAGGGACTGATCGATGAATGCGGCGGGATCCGGGAAGCGCTTGCATGGCTGAACCGGGCGATCGATGGGAAGAAACAGGAAATAGATGCACACGACCGGATGACGAAGACGGATTTTAGTGAAAATCTGAAAAGAAAGTAGAACATACGTGCGAAAATTTTAGGAAAGCGTTGCTTTTTTCCCTGAATTTGGGTATACTGAATGAGATAATAAGAATGTAAAATGAGAAAAGCAGTCTGCGGGAGGCTGTATTTTGTGAAACAGGAGGAACCGCAGATATATGGGAAATATTGGAGGCATGAGACAGGTGGCAGATACAAGCAGGAAAAGACAGAGTACAGAGCGTGCCGGGGAGACAGCTGGGACAGAGAAAAAAGCCGGGCGATCCAGAAAGTCCCCTGCGGCGAAGAAAGCGGAGGAGACGCTGAACGAGAAAAAGAGTGGGGGGAAGAAGAAAGCTTCGTCCGGAAAAGGCACCGCGAAAGGAACAGGAAGCCGAAGCCGCGCCAGCCAGGCGCCGGAGCCGGTGGAGAAAAGTGGTACAGGGGCATTTATGGGAACGGAAGTGGCGATTATTGTATCATTTGCAATATCGGTACTTTTGTTTTTGAGCAATTTCGGGCTTTGCGGCTTTGTCGGAAGTTTTCTGCGATCGACTCTGCTTGGCGTATTCGGCGTGATGGGGTATCTGGTGCCATTCCTTTTATTTATGGGAACTTGTTTTTATCTTTCAAACCGGGGCAACCAGAAAGCCGTAGCCAAGTTGGTGGCGGTTGGCGAGGTGCTTCTGGCATTTTGCGGACTTTCCCAGCTTCTCATGGGAGGCGGTCAGCATCTGGACTGGAATCTGGGCGATTATTACGCGCAGGCAGGTGGAGGCGGCTTTATCGGTGGCATTCTGATGCTGCTGTTGTGCGGAACAGTGGGAACGATCGGAGCAGTTCTGATTCTGCTGGTGCTTTTGGCACTCGGTGCTGTGTGCATTACGGAGCGTTCCCTGGTAAACTTTGTTAAACAGGGCAGCGGAAGGGCATATGAGTATGCGAAAGAAGATATGAGCCGCCGCCGTGAGATACATGAGGAGAAAAAGGAAGAAAAACGCCGTCTGCGGGAGGAGCAGCGGGTCCGTGGCGTTGATCTCGAGGGCGCCAAGCTGACCGAGCTGCCAGTGATGCGGAATTTCTCGGAAGGAGTCCCGGAGGGAACCGTGCTGGGACCGGAGGATGCAC
>ENA-UOJD01002169-UOJD01002169.1-human-gut-metagenome-genome-assembly--contig:-P48-NODE-2169-length-17068-cov-4.221536_pt1 | contig 17068 bp, 9 predicted proteins | sample MGYA00242342_ERZ723889 | MGnify/ENA metagenome assembly ERZ723889
TATACCCCATCTCCAAATTTTTTATCAACTTTTTTTAGAAAAAATAGACCAAATATACTCAATACACTTATTATCAACTAATTAAATTCATCTTCTTTCATTCCAGATTTCCAATTTCCCATCGCTTCGCGCTACTTATGGTTATTCATATTAATCGAATATACTATTATATACCGTATTACGACTATAATACTAGTCGTAATTTCCACCAAGGCATAAAAAATCGTGCAAATAGTAGGTTTGCACGATTCCCTTCGAATCCTTAGATTCGTTTACTTCACCTCTTCGAATCCTTTACCGAACACTCCCATCACGGGGGCCATCGTCATAAATACATCTGGATCAATCTGCTTGGCAATGCGCAATACATCGGAAGCTTCGTGTTTACGGGCGACAATCAGGATAATTTTCTTATCTTGTCCGGTGTACCAACCTTTAGCATCGATCAGAGTCACGCCTCGATGTACCTGATTCGTCAACTCACGGGCCACCTCATCATATTTATCGGTAAAGATAAAAAGCTGGGCCGACTGTGTTTTTCCGGTCAATACATAATCTACGGTAAAAGAAACGATTCCCATCATGACATAACCGTATATCAATCCACCGAAGGCTTCCCGATCGACATGATCGTATATCAACAAAGTCATCGCAATGACACAGAAATCACATACCATCAATACCCGCCCTGGACTGACATTGTGGTATTTAGTCACCAACATCGCAATGATATCCGTACCTCCGGTACTTCCCCCAACAGAGAGCGCTACGCCGATACCAATACCGGTCAGCATTGCAGCAATAATGGTACTCATGAATTTCTCGTCGGGTAAAATACCGTCCACAGGCATCAAGGGCTGCATAATACTCAGGAATACACTCCCGACAATGATTGCAAAAATGGTTTTAATACCAAATTTCGGTCCCAACACCTTCATTGCAATGATCAGCAACAGGATATTCACCAGAAAATAACCGACACCTACCGGAATCTTGAACAAGTAGAACAATACGGTAGAAATACCTGTAGCTCCACCACCGACAATTTTGTGAGGCACCAGAAAACCAGTTGCCGCAAAAGCATAAATCAACATACCGAACGAGATGATCAGGTATGGTTTCATCTCATTCCAAATACTTCTATTCTTCATTTATTTATTCATTTTTTGCCAGGTATCTTTAAGTGATACGGTACGGTTAATCACTAATCGTCCATCTGTTGAATCGGAATCCACACAAAAATATCCTAACCGCTGAAACTGGAAACGGTCTCCAGGTTTAGCCCGCCGCATCGAGGATTCCAATTTACATCCTTTAAGTACTCTCCGTGAATCTTCATTGATAAACTCCTTAAAATCGACCTCCTTGTGTCCTGCCGGATCTTCATCCTTAAACAAACGATCGTAAAGGCGGACTTCAGCTTCGATAGCATCCGTTGCAGCCACCCAGTGTAAAGTACCCTTTACCTTCCGGTTGCTGGCCTCCGTTCCACTACCACTTCGGGATTCCGGATCATAAATACAACGGATCAAAGTGATATTTCCATCGGCATCTTTATCGACCCCTGTACATTTAATAATGTAAGCACCTTTCAGGCGTACTTCCTGTCCCGGAGTAAGGCGGAAAAATTTCTTCGGCGCATCTTCCATAAAATCGTCCCGTTCGATAAAAAGTTCCCTGGCAAAAGCTACCTTACGCACTCCAGCATTCACATCTTCCGGATTATTCTCGATTTCCATATATTCCGTCTCTCCCTCAGGGTAATTATCGATGATCACTTTCACTGGATCGAGCACTGCCATCACCCGAGGAGCCGTCTTATTCAAATGTTCACGGACACAATATTCCAGCAACGCCATATCCACGACGATTTCCCGCCGGGCCACCCCCACCTTTTCAGCAAACATCCGAATAGATTCGGGGGTATAACCACGCCGGCGCAATCCGCAAATAGTCGGCATTCGGGGATCGTCCCAACCGGAAACATACTTTTTCTGTACCAATTCCAACAAACGCCGTTTGCTCATCACTGTATAATTCAGGTTTCGACGGGCGAATTCAATCTGCCGTGGCCGGTACTCGGTCGTTGTCAACTGATCCAGGAACCAATTGTAAAGCGGCCGATGAATCTCAAATTCCAACGTACAGATCGAATGAGTGATTCCTTCGAGATAGTCACTTTGTCCATGAGTAAAGTCGTACATCGGATAGATGCACCACCGATCACCGGTCCGATGATGACTACAGTAGATAATCCGGTACATGATCGGGTCACGCATCAACATATTGGCAGCAGCCATATCGATCTTAGCCCTCAACACCCGGCTACCTTCCGGGAACTCTCCATTTTTCATCCGCCGGAATAAATCCAGATTTTCTTCTACCGAACGATCCCGGTAAGGGCTATTCACTCCTGGTTCGGTAATTGTTTTTCTCCCGGCACTGATTTCTTCTGCTGTCTGATCGTCAACATAAGCCTTCCCCTCCAGGATCATCTGTTCGGCCCAATCATACAGCTGCTGGAAATAATCGGAAGCATACCTGACCGGTCCGTCCCATTGGAATCCCAGCCATTTTATATCCTCCTGAATTGCATCTGTAAATTCCACATCCTCTTTAGAAGGATTGGTATCATCGAAACGCAAATTACACGCTCCATTATATTTTGCAGCCAACCCGAAATTGAGACATATTGAAGTAGCATGTCCGATATGTAAATATCCATTCGGCTCCGGCGGGAAACGGGTATGTACTTTTCCCCCGTTTTTACCGGCAGCAATTTCCTCTTCAATAATCTGTTCAATAAAATTCAAGGTCTTACCTTCTTCTGGTTCTACTATCATTTGATTTTTATCCATAGTATTAAAACTTTCCCGGAAAAAACATTTTTCCGAGGGACAAAAGTAAGTAATTTATGAGAGTTTTAAAAGTTTACGTATATTTGCAGCGATGAAAAAATTTATCTGCATAATACTATTCGCATCATTGCATTTGTTTTGTCGTGCACAAAACGTATTCGATACAGAAACCCCTCCGGATATGGAGGGTAGCAACTCCTCATTATCTTCCGATTCTATACCGGAATCCAATGTGCCTCATTTCCGTCATACCTGGCAATGGGAAAGGAACGGAGTATATAAAAGAGATGTTGCTCTGGATACGCTGATGGACGGTATTCAGAATTTCAATACCATCTTTAAAAAGAATATTTCGAACACCTATCTGGGTAATTTTCCCTCTCCTTATCTTTCCAATATTTTTATTACGCGCGAAACGGTACAGGATTTTTACCCTCTGACTCAAATCCGGGCTTTCCTTTTTAAGCCCGAAGACGCTTTACTTTTCAATACGACAACCCCTTTCACCCGATTGAAATATTTTACGGGAGGAGGAAAAGGAAAAGCCGAAAACCTGCTGGACGTATGGCATGTACAAAATATCCGCCCCTGGTGGAATGCCGGTATTCGTTACCAGCTGATTTCCAGCGACGGCCGTTATATGAACCAAAAAGCCAAAGCGTATCATTTTTCTTTGTTCTCGTCCTATGAGAAAGAACGAATCGCCCTCTCTTTTTTCTTAAACCAGAACAATGGGCATTTTGCAGAAAACGGTGGTGTCAAGGACATCTCTTTTATCATCGACTCCACCAACCAAAAAGCTGAAAATATACCGGTAAACCTGAGCAGCAACGATATTTCCAACAATTACCGGAACACCAATTTTCAATTACAGGGCCAATACAATATCGGTAATCCCAAAGAAGTAACTACTCCTACGGACACTTTTACCACTTATCCGGCTAAAGCCATCATCAACATCCGGGCCGAAGGAAACGAACGCAGATACAAAGAAGGCAGCATTGCTTTCGACTTCTTTCCGCATACCTATATAGATAGTACTTCTACGACGGATCTGATCACGAACCAGGTATACGATATCTCCACTAAATTTGTCATGAACGAACATCCGAAGTACAAATATTTGCCGGGTATGTATGCCGGTCTGGATTTTAAACACGAAAACTACCGGCAGCGGACAGCTTTCGATTCGATTTCCCATACCGAGAGTTTCGGCCATACCCGCTATTCAGGGACTTACATTACAGCCGGAATTTTCAATGTAGACACGAATGTATCGTTCACTTACGATATTGCCGGAAAACTATGTGTATTGGGACACTATGCCGGAAATTTCAAATTCGATGGCTACATACAGCAAGCTTTGCGTAAAGACAGAAGTTCATACATCCGGGCCAATGCGACGATCGAATTACAAAGTGTAAATCCGTTCTTCGATCGCTATGTCGGAAATCACGATATCTGGGAAAATGATTTTAAAGCCATCAAAACCATCAAAGCCGACGGACGCTATGTGAATAACCGTTTGCGAACCGAATTAGGAGTCGGTATCGCCAATATTTTCAGTTACGTCTATTTCGATACGGCAGCGATGCCCCAGCAGACCAGTAAGACCTTGATGGTATTGACCGCCTGGGGAAAGCAAAATTTCAGATTAGGCAATTTCTACTTCGACCAGACCGTATATTTTCAAAAAAGTACCCAAGAAGATATCCTTTCCCTACCGGCTATTTCTGTATATTCCCATAACTATTTTCAGCATGCCTTATTTAAAAATGCCTTGTTTTTACAAACAGGAATCGACGTCTTTTACAACACAAAATTTTACGCCGACAATTACATGCCTTCTATTATGCAGTTTTATAACCAGCCGGTAATTATCCGAAGCTCGATGTCTTCCTTAACCTAAGGATCAAACGGGCCGATATCTTTGTCAAATACGAACACATCAACTATCTGCTAAAAAATCACGGAGATTTTTTCAGTGCCGCCGATTATCCGATCAACCCGGGGATGCTCAAATTCGGTATTAAGTGGGACTTTTTCGATTAAGAAACATTTACTATCTTTGTTGAATGACAATCTCTAAAATTGCCGTTTATATTACCCTTTTTCTTTGCTTTTCATGTGAGTCAGGTAAAGAGGTTACTCCGGAAATCATATTACCGGAACCTTCATCGCTGGAAAAAATTCTGACGCGGGGGAGTCTGGAGATCTCCACTTTTTATAATACGACCGACTATTACGTATACCGTGGTATTACGCGGGGATTTCATTACGATCTGGCCCGGGATTTTGCCGGTTACCTGGGAGTCAATCTCCGAATTGTCGAAGTTAACAACGATATAGATACGGCTATCGGCCGGCTACAGAGCGGCAAATACGACCTCTTAGCCGTCAGTCTGACTCAAACCCCGGAAAGGAATGAACAGCTCCGTTTCAGTAAACCTCTTTTCCAAACCCGGGAAGTACTTGTGCAGAACAAAAATAGTCAACCCATCAAAGATATGGCTCAATTAGACGGGAAAGAGATTTATATTCCCAAAAGTGCCACCTCGTATAAAAAGGTTCTGCAACAAATACAGGATTCTCTGAATATACACATTTATATCACCGAGATCGAGCATTATTCCTATGAAGATCTCTTGCACCTGGTAGAGACCGGCGAAATCAATTATACCGTTATCGACGAAAACATCGCCCAAGCCTCCAGTTATTCTATGAAGAACCTGGATATAGCTCTTAAGTTAAAAGAAGATATTTCCGTATCGTGGGCGACCCATTCGGATGCCAGTTTATTGAGCTCGGAAATCAACAACTGGCTGGAAGAAATCCGGAAAAATGGAAAACTCAACTACCTCTATAAACGCTATTTCGGCAAACATCCGGCAATTCCTCACAACACGACCAAATACACACTCATCAAGAAAGGCGATATTTCACCATTCGACAAGTTATTCCGCAAAGAGAGTAAAAAGCTCGGCTGGGACTGGCGTTTACTGGCAGCTTTGGTCTACACCGAATCTCAATTCGATCCTTATGCCGAATCGGAAGTCGGAGCCTACGGTTTAATGCAGATTATTCCTGAAACAGCCGATCATTTTAACGTCGGAAATTATTTCGAGCCTGACAGTAATGTCTATGTCGGAACAGAATATTTACATTACCTGGATCGTTACTTTTCAAGCCAGCCGATCGATTCTTCCGAACGGCTCAAATTCGTCCTGGCCGCCTATAATGCAGGTCCCGGACACGTGCTGGACGCCATCCGCCTAGCCAATAAATATGGGAAAGACGCCACTTTATGGGATAATAACGTCGATTACTATCTGCTTCACAAAAACGAACCGGAATATTACCGGGATCCCCTGTCTAAAAACGGCTATTGTAACGGCCGTCAAACGTACAAATACGTACAACAAGTGCTCGAGACCTATAATAACTATAAGAATATCAAGCAATAGTATAAAAATACTAAAAAACGTATTTACGAATATTGGTTTGATCGTTTTTTTTCAATACCTTCGCAATAGTGTATTATATTGTTCATTAAAAGTTTAAGCTCATGCCTTACAGAAGATTACCTAATACAGATGCAGCGAGAATAAGGGCATTAAAAGCAGCTTTGAAGAAAGGCCAGTATCTCGAGATCGATACGATAGCCTATCCTTTTGCTTTGAAACAAAAAATAGAATTCTTTTTACCTAAATTTGAAGTTGCTATCACCAACTCTAAGTTAGCGAAAGAGAAACAGTTCGATAATAGTCAAAAATTCTCTGAATATACCAAAAAAGCCCGGCTTTATATCTCTCATTTTATTCAGGTATTGAATTTTTGTATTGCCCGTGGAGAGCTGAAACCCTCAGCCCGTACATTTTATGGTTTGGACGAAACCAGTTCGAAAGTTCCTTCTCTTTTGACCGAACAGGATTTGTTGCAATGGGGGGAAAAAATAATTGCCGGCGAGCAGAACCGGATCAGTAACGGTGGTGGTAATCCGATCTACTGTCCTTCGATTGCCCTGGTAAAAGTCAATTATGAAAATTTCAAAGAAAACTATACCCGTCAAAAACAGTTCCAGAATAACTCAGCCCGGGAAAGCGGGAATGTCGCTCAATACCGGAATGATGCCGATGCCTTGATCCTGGAAGTATGGAACGAAGTAGAACGTTATTTCGAAGGGGTAAAAGACGAAGAAGAAAAGCGCTATATGTGCGAGGAGTACGGTCTCGTTTACGTATTCCGACGCGGCGAAAAAGAGCGGATCAGAAGACGAAAAGAAGCTGAAAGCATTACCTTGAAGCTTTTCTGACTCCAAGATATACCGACTGCTAAGAGGAACAACAGCTTCCTCTTTTCTTTTTCACCGGCTTACGGCCACAGCTGTCTTTCAAAGGACAAGTATCACAAGTACTGCATGATTTGTCCTTTTTCAAAGCCTTCAGTTTCCTGTAGCAGAATCGTATCGCCCCCACTAAAGCAATGACGATAATCAGATATACAATACCGTTTTGTATCAAAGCATTTTTTTTCTAAAATAAACTTCCTATCTGATATACGCCGAACGACACCAACCAGGCCAGCCCGGTAGTATAAAAAATAGTAAACAATGCCCATTTCCACCCCGCCTCTTTACGAATCGCAGCGATCACAGCCATACAAGGGAAATAAATCAGGATAAACAGCATAAATCCATAAGCCACTAAAGGCGTAAATACCTTCTGTCCGTTACTATATTGTTGCTGTTGCAGGCTCTCGATCAGGCTTTGGGAATTTTCCTCGGCATCCGAGACATGGTACAAAATTCCCATAGAACTCACTACAATCTCTTTAGCTGCCAATCCAGTCACGATACTCACGCCCATCTTCCAGTCGAATCCTAAAGGCCGAATTACCGGTTCGATGGCTTTCCCAATCTGTCCGATATACGAATTCTCCAAATGTTCCGTCTCATCGGCCATAGTCGTCCGGTTTAAAGGGAAATACCCCAGTGCCCAAATCAGAATAGAAGCAAATAAGATTATCGTACCCATTTTCTTTAAATATTGTCCGGCTTTTCCCCACATATGGATCGTGGTATTTCGCATCGTAGGCATCCGGTAAGGAGGCAATTCCATGACAAAAGGATCCGAAGATTTGGCGAACAGGGTTTTCTTCAACAAAAAAGAAGTTCCGATAGCCAGTAATATGCCGATCAGATATACAGACAATAGGATCAAGCCCTGATTCACCGGAAAGAAGGCAGATACCAACAGTATATATACCGGTAAACGGGCACTACAAGACATAAAAGGAGTAATCAGCATCGTCATAATCCGGTCCCTCCGGCTTTCCAAGGTGCGGGTAGCCATAATGGCCGGTACATTACATCCGAAACCGATCAACAAAGGAATAAATGATTTTCCGTGAAGTCCTATCTTATGCATCATCCGGTCCATAATAAAGGCAGCCCTCGCCATATAGCCTGTATCCTCCATCAAAGAAATGAAAAAGAAAAGAATCAGAATATTGGGTAAGAAAACGATCACTCCCCCCACTCCGGCAATAACTCCATTCACCAACAAATCGTTCAAAGGCCCTTCAGGCATAATTCCGGCCACCCAACTTCCAAGAGCTTCTACTCCCGCCTCGATCCAGTCCATCGGATAACTTCCCAGCGAAAAGGTCGCCTGAAACAGCAGCCACATAAAGAAAATCAGGAAAGGGAAGCCCAGCCATTGATGAGTCAATAAGGCATCAATAGCAGTCGTCAGCTGACGTTTATCCTTTTCTCCCGACCGGAAGGTCTCCTGTAAAGCTCCCCGGATAAACCCATATTTCAGGTTCGTGATGATTGTCCGGGTATCTTCCTTATATTCTTTTTCCAGGCACTGGATTTCTTTTTGTGCTACTTCGAGCATACAAGCATAATTGGGAACCGTTACCAGCTGTTCTTTCATAATCCGATCATCCTCGAGTAATTTGATAGCTACATACCGGGGAGCATATTCATCGGTAATATTTTTATTCGGGGCGATCTCCACTTTAATCCTGGCAATCGCCTCTTCGATTTCTGTCCCATAATTAATATGTACATGCCGGGATTCTTTGGCCTGGTCTTCGAACACTTCGATAATTTTATCTAACACAGCTTCGATTCCGATCCCTTTTGAAGCCGTCGTCGGCACAATCGGGATACCCAGTAGTTGTCCCAAATAGCCATAATCCAGGTGAGAACCTTCGTTGGTCAATTCATCGAACATATTCAATGCCATCACCACCCGGATATTCATATCGATGAGCTGAGTAGTCAGGAACAGATTCCGTTCCAGACAAGAAGCATCCACGACATTCAGCACTAAATCCGGATGATGCTTCGTAATAAATTCACGCACATAAATTTCTTCCGGAGTATATTCGGTAATAGAATAAGTCCCGGGCAAATCGATCAAATTGATCGTATAACCTTTATGGTGGCAAGTTCCTTGCTTGGCATCCACCGTCACCCCGCTATAATTCCCCACTCTTTCACGCAATCCGGTAGCCCGGTTAAAGAAAGAAGTTTTCCCACAATTCGGATTCCCAACCAAAGCGATATTGATCGTCCGGGATTTCTCGGAAATTTCCCGGGCAATCTCATCTTCTGTAAACGTACCGTTATATCCTTCCTGATCTATCGAGGAAGTACAGACAACCTCAATCAAACGAGCCTCACTCCGTCTCAGAGAAATATGGCCATCCATCAATTTATATTCGATCGGATCGTGTAAAGGCGCATTTTTTATCACCGTCACTTTTTCTCCTTTTACGAATCCCATCTCCACGATCCGGTTTCGAAAACTTCCATGCCCATGCACCTTTACGATGACACATTCCTCTCCAGTCGGTATATCAGCAAGCTTCAAATAATTATTTTCCATGCCACTCCAAATTATGCGGCAAAGATAATCAATCTGCCAATAAATCGACATACCTACAAATAGGTATTAAAATTCCGGGGCATATAAATACCCCGGATAATCCCCATTTTCATTCCACTTCAATTCTCCCGAAAAACCACATCCTTAATTTCAGCAAACCCGGTATAAGGTTTTCCATACAAGACCAAATCTCTATTCAACTCAGGAACCTCATAAAATCTCAAGATCCCATTATTATCCCCCTCTACATTCCCATCCACAGAACCTACAATCAAGCGGTACTGCATTTCAAAATACTCATCCGGTTTAGGAACCTTCGAATAGCTACCGGTAAACCGATTGAACTTAATCATCGTGACCGTCTCCTTATCTCCCAACACAGCCACCCTACGGGCTTGCTTCGTTGAATAATCATATTCCCAAATCTCATTCATATAGGCATAAAACAGATAAGGCAATTTCGGATGAAAAGCAAATACTTTCGATTCTGCCAAGTGTTCTGCCTTCAATCCTTGTCCATCCCCATCTTGATACAAAGTCTGTTTATACTTGGGCGGATAGGAATACAACACGGCCTCAACCCCATACAAAGCATAGTGTCCCTGTTTATCCCTCATCAGGGAGTATATCCCATAATTATTCTCTGTTCCGGACATGTATATCAATTCTTTGCCCACATTCCAATCAAACAGCTGGGGTTCCGGAGCCGGTAATTCCATCATTATCTCTTCGGAAAAAGCATACCACATCATAAAGCGTTCGTCCGTAACATTATACAGGAATGCTCCGGCTATACCGCTTAAACTCCCTATATAGGGAGAAACCTTAAAAGTCGGATTCGTACCTGCTTTCAGCACATTGAAAGGCATACCGAAAATGGCTCCAGCAACATTCTGCTGCATATAAATATCTCCTTCCTTATCTACGACAACCGGATAATTATAAGCAAAATTATAAGAAACAGGAATATGATGAACAGTCTGATCTCCGAATTCATAATCCATACTGTATTCAGGGCCTGAAGAAAAATCTTCCGGATTCAGCTTATACCCGCCATCCTCTGTTAACACCCGGAAAGTGGGCCCACTAGCCATATTAAATTTAGGATCATGTGCTATACTGATAGCCCCGTGTGATAATGGCAAAGTCGTAAGTATATCATGAGTAACCACCTCACGTTCTGCAGAAATCATGCCAATCATATCCATTCTCACTCTCCGCTCCGCTCCTTCGTCACACAACACCATCCATCCATTGGTAATTGAAGAGGCTACATTAAGATTAAATGTTTTCCGGCTGATCACCTCCGTCCTTTTGTCTTTCACCTCAAACCAACAAGTATATTGCTTAGGAGATAAAGCAGCCGGAATATCCAGGTCTTTAGAAAAAGTTGAATCGAGGACAGCACATTTCAGAAAACCATTTTCATCTGTCACCAATTCACTATAATAATAAGCAAAACTATAATTCGGATTATCCGCTTTTATCTCTCCTTCCTCTTTAGAAACAACCTTCGGTTTGACAACGATATGCTCTGCATTAGCTAATACAGCGATTTCCTCAGGAATATTCGTAATTTCAATTTCATCCAGTTCCCGGTAATCATAATTTCCTTTGTCATCATAACAGGAAAATAAGGTCAAACAAAACACCGGAATCCAATATATCCTATTTTTAAATTTCATAAATTTTCTGTTTATTCGGTTTCATATTTACTATAATCAACAGTATAAGGAGCTTCTAACTGCATAAAAGACCCGTCCTCATCATATTCCGGAGTATTTTTATCAGCTCTTTCCTGTAATTCAGCCTGAACTTTACGACCGGCATAAGGTAAAATACCATAAGTAACAGTACCATCGTCCCAATCGGAAGGAGACCAATGCATCACCGTATTGACAAACTCAAATTTCTTTACCGTAAATGGCCCGAAAATATCCCTGCCAAACAACTGATATTGCCAAGGTTCCGTATAAATTTCTGAAAAGATGACTTTGATATGTGTAGTCACCACTTCTGTTTTACCATCATCATTTATTTTAACAGGTAACAACAATTTAAAATTGTCATTCTCCACTAATTCTATTGTCAGATCCAATTTTTCTTTTTTCAGTTTGTCAGTCCTCAGGAGCACCAAAGGAAGAGAGGTGCTTTCTTGATTTGCCGGCATCATATATTCTTCCTGCAAAGGCTGATAGTCAACATTTTCCACAGCAGTACCCGAAGAAACTTTCACTTTAAAAGCGCGCTCCTTATCAGAAAGATTCCCCAGAACCCGAACAGGTAAATTTACCGTCATTTCCTCCAGATTGGCAGGAACCTGAGCAAAAGTAACTTCTATCGAATCCTGGTAATGTTCAATCCTCATCCCACCGGACATCGTATATGAACTACTATAAAGGAAGTAGATTCCCGAGATGTTTCCAGGTTCTCCTTCATAACGCATAGTCTCTTTTTCACAACTTTGCAATACCAAAGTCAGTAATAACACCCCTATTGTCTTAAAATACTTTTCCATAATTCTCAACCTTTAGTTCCTGTATTTTTCTTCACTTTCTGGTAGTGGCGGCACATAAGCCGCTTTACTCATCTGAATATTTTTTCCGGTCGTACCTGATTTTAATGTCATCGTTCCTTTCCGTTTGTAATAGAAAAACAATTGTCCTTCATTCAGGAACTCCTTATTGTATTCATCAGCAAGATGATCCTGCAATTTTTCTGAGATTTCTGTAGCCAACCCTCTCTGCCTTCTCAAGGTATTCAGCCAGTTATACCCCAGTCTTTCCTCGGTTTCACACTCTGCAGCAATCAGATACATTTCGCTAAGCCGGATTAACGCCATCAGTTTTCCATATACCAAATCCGTATCCGAGATCCCTTTCAATTTGATATTCACCAATAAATTGGACTCCCCGGCTACCGCAGAAGCCTGCCACCATTTATACCGGTAATCAGAAACCCTTTCATCTCCGAAAAGTGTTTCTATACTATTTTCTCTCGGCATCAATTTATTGGATGCATTCTCCGGATCGAAATAATCGGTATATAAAGTATTCCGAGTGTCATTCAGCATAGAAAACAATACCTCTGAAGAAAACATACGATCCGGATTCTGGCCATTCGTTACCTCACTAAAACTTATGAAAGGGAAATATTCCTCCCGTTTAGGCTCTTCGATCAGCATTTTTGCATAAGTCAGAGCCTCCGGTTTGCGGTCTGCATATAAATAAACCCTTGCCTTTAAAGCCAGAACCGCATAATAGTTCAAACGCAATCCCCTGAAACGATAAGTATTAGCCTCATCTGAATTATCAGCCACCGACATCAATAATCCCTCGGTAATAACCGGATCATACTGCTTTAAGTCATTTTCCGCCTGAGTCAGGTCACTTAATACTTTCTCCACTACCTGATTGGCCGGTAACAGTGGAGAAGCTGAAACAGAAACCTTTTCATTGTAAGGAACGGACAATTCTCCGCTATGTCCGGCATCCATAGGTCCGAAAAGACGCAACATGTCAAAATGCAGAAAAGCCCGGAGTGCCAATGCCTCTCCTCGTACAACATGATAAGCTTTATCATCCAGGACATCCCGGTGTTTATCCGCATTCTCCAGAATAGAGTTGCAATCGAGAATCAATTTATAGGCAGCCTCCCAGCAAGATTGCAATCTTTGTTTCGCATAATCACTGGAATAAGCGTAAGTCAACAATTGATTATAATTTTGCTGAGTACTTGTAATATTATAGCGCTGTGCCATAATTTCAACCAGCTCATGTCCCAAAGCTCCTCCGTAAAGATCGGTACTCAAAAACTCCGTATATATTCCATTCAGAGCCCCCCAAAAGCCACTCTCAGAAGTAAATACCTGATCTTCAGTCACTCTGTCTGCAGGTTTTACATCCAGCCAGTTATTGCAGGCACCCGACAGAATCGCCAAGCTCACCGCAACAATTCTCATGATATTTTTTATTTTCCTCATAATCCTAAATTTTATTATCCCTAAAATGATGCTGAAACAGAAAATGATACGGAACGTGCAAACGGATATTCAATTCCCCGTTCTGTCTTAATCGACGAAATTTTAAATACATCATTCATATAAGCATTTAGCCGTAAAGAACGTAACCCAAGCCGGCTGATCTGTTTGGAATCAAATTCATATCCCACCCGGAGAGATTCCAGCGACAAAGTATTATCATCCTGAACAAAACGGGAAGACATCGGCGTGGTTGAAGTCAGGGAAATCTTTTTGTATTCAGCCTGTTGTCCTGGCGTAGTCCAACGGTTATACAAGGCCCGTTTATCCTGGTTATAGTTCAAATCATTCGCCGAAATATTCTCTACTTTATCATACAATGCACTGTTAAACATCTGTCCTCCGCAGCGATAACGAAAATCCACATTACAGCTAAACCCTTTGTAAGTAAAAGAAGTGCCGAATATTCCCTCGATTTTAGGGCGGTCGACACCGATTTTCACCTCATCTTCATAACTATAATCAAGAGTATAGGTACCGTCTTTTTTAATAAAGATCTCATTTCCGGAAGCCGGATCGATTCCGGCCGAACGTACAGCGTACAAATCATCCGGACTGGCTCCGTCAAAATAACGTTTCAGATTGGTATTACTTCCATTTTCATTAAATTTATCCAGTTTATTTCCGATCTTGTCATATCTTGATTTCTCTGTCCGGAAATTATAACGGATCGACCAGATGACCCGGTCTGCAGGACGGTATACCGGCGAAACGGTTAAAGTACCATTGAGTCCTTTAGAGGTCTGTTCACCAACATTTGTCAGTACAGAAGTAACCCCGACAGAACTGGGAATACTGATATCAGCCAGTACCGGATCGGTTTTCTTATTGTAATAATCTATGTTCAGCATCACTTTGTTCCCAAAGAAAGCCAAATCCATACCGATATTCCGGTCCATGGTCGTCTGCCACTCCAAATCCGGATTTCCCAATCCGCTCAACAGTACGGCCGGTTCAAAATAATTCCGTTGGCGGTTGGAAAAAGCATAGGTCGTATAAGTCTGATAGGCTGAGAAATTCTGATTACCAGGATTACCGATGGAAGCCCTCAGCTTCAACAGATCAAACCAGTCCAGATTACCTTTGATAAAAGCCTCATTATGCAGATTCCAGGCCAATCCCGCAGACCAGGTATTGGTATAGCGCTTATTTGTCCCAAAAACAGAAGATCCACTCAAACGGTAGGTCAAATCCAACAAATAACGGTTATCATATGCATACCCACCATTCATATAAGCACTCATAGCCCTGCTCTTACTTTCGCTGAAAACAGGCTTCCCATTTTCAGGATATCCTTTCGAAAAAGCAGGAGTGTCATAATTCCCGTTCGGGAAACCGATCACCGAATAGCCGTTAGTTTCTGTTTCCGTTGCACTGAAATTACCACCAGCTACCAGATTCAACCGATGTTTTTCAGCCAGGACAGCCCCATAAGTCACCGTCAATTCCCCCTCATATTGCAGGCTTTTCCCATTCTGATAAGCCAAGGATCCTTTCTTCAGCTCTTCTGTGTCATCAAAAGAAGTATCTTCCGGCGACAGAAACTCATCCGATTCCTTTACCGTCTTTGTAATCCCGAAACGTCCCCGGATTTTTAAAGAAGTCAAAGGATTATATTCAGCACTAAAATTATTGGTTACTCCAAAAGAACGGTCGAGTGCCCGGCTGTTCAGGCTGGCATTCCAAAGCGGATTCGGCGATTCAATCAGATCCTCTTTATATTCCAGCCATTTTTCTACCCTTCCATCCGGCTTCTTCTCATAATAAGGATTTGCTTTCGCATATTCTGAAAAAGCAACCACCGGATCTCCGGAACTGGTATGATTAATAGTCAGCTTATTACTGAACTGAAACTTATTTTTCCGGTACAGTAAATCCAGATTCCCGCTGAAAACTTTTCTCTCCGATTCTTTCATCACTCCGGTAATCCCATTGTAGCTCAGTCCGGCACCATAACGCATATTGGCATCCCCACCTTCAACATACAAGGAATGCCGATGATTAAAACCTATCCGCAAAGGTTCTCCCAGCCAATAAGTATCTACACCCCGGGCCACCTCTTTTTGGTGTTGGTTGTAAAGCTCTTCCATATCCTTCACATCTGAAGACGATCCGTCAGTAGCAGCATAACGTCCAGCCAACACCTCAAATTCCAGTTTTTCCCTGGCATTCATTAAATTATAACTGGACAGATCAGGCATCGTAATATTGAAATTACCTGTATAAGTTACTCTCAATTCTCCCTGTTCCGGTCTTTTGGTTTCCACAACCACAACACCGTTTGCTGCTTTAGACCCATAAATTGCCGTAGAAGCAGCATCCTTCAGAATAGTGATCGAAGCAATACGTTCCATATCCAGATCCACGATCGTCTGTAATGTTGTCTCAAATCCATCCAGGATAAATAAGGGCTGATTAGGGTCAATAGCCAAGGATTCTTTCACGCCGACAATACTCGATTTTCCCCGTATCTCAATATCCGGTAAACGGTTCGGATCAGATCCGAAATCATTATTTTCAAGTAATGCAAAAGCAGGATCCAGACTCTTTAAACTCTGCAATACATTTTGATTGCCTACCCTTTTCAGATCATCGGCTGAATAGGTTGTCGCAGAACCGGTAAAACTCTCTTTCTTACGTTCAAAAATACCCGTCACAATCACTTCCTGAATAGTTTCAGAAGATTCAACCATCACCACTTTAAGCTCTTTCTCATCAGTCACCGGAATTTCCTTTTTCTCCATCCCTACAAACGAAAACACCAAAATCACATCTTTCGTATCAATCATATCCAAAGAAAATTTTCCCTGGGCATCCGATGAAGTTCCAATCGATGTCCCCTTGATAACAATCGTAACTCCAGGCAAAGGAGTTCCATCTTCTCCCACAACCATTCCTTTTACAGTCACTTTTTGTTGTGGCAATACAGAAACAGTTTCAGCCGGAATAATCACAACCGTATTTTCTACAATTTTAAAAGAAAGATCTGTACCTTGAAGACATTTATCCAATACAACAGCCACATCGGTCTTCTGCAAGTCTAAACTTATCTTCTTCAAATTACTTACTTTCATGTCACTATACAAAAAAGTCAGCCCTGTTTGCTTCTCAATTTCCCGTGCAATTTCTTTAAAGGTTGCATTCTCCATCCGAATAGATAACTGTTGGGCAAAAACCCTGGCAAACAATTGCATAGAAGTCAAACATATCAATACTACGACAAATTTCATCGTCAAAATCATTTTCAGTAAATACCTCTTGTCCGGGAGGTA
>ENA-UOJD01002181-UOJD01002181.1-human-gut-metagenome-genome-assembly--contig:-P48-NODE-2181-length-16965-cov-83.193081_pt1 | contig 16965 bp, 10 predicted proteins | sample MGYA00242342_ERZ723889 | MGnify/ENA metagenome assembly ERZ723889
AGCGGATATGTTCTTGTGAAAGGCAGAAATGATTTGAAAACCACTCACCCAAACATTGCCGAGGAATGGTCGGAACAAAATTTCCCATTACAGCCTGATGAGGTTAATTCCAAATCAAGAAAGAATGTATGGTGGCATTGCAATCAATGCGGTAACGAGTGGAAATCGGTTATCAACTCCCGTGTCAAAGGAACGGTTTGCCCCGTATGTGCAGAAAGAGCAGTTCTTTCAGGATACAATGACCTTGCAACGACGGACAGGAAGTTGCTTGCTGAATGGGATTATGAATTAAACAAGTTAAAACCGACAGAAGTTTCAAGAAGTTCGGCAAAGAGAGCTTGGTGGAAATGCAGATACGGTCACTCTTGGAGTATGAAGATAAACGAGCGTACTGTTCTCGAAAAAGGTTGCAGAGAGTGCGAACAGGAATATAGGTCTTTGTTCCCCGCACTTGCGATTAGTTACTACGCAAAAAGGAAAGGCTTAAAAATCGAACTCGGTTCAGACAGGCTACTCGGTATTCCTATTGATGTATATATCCCGTCCGAACAGGTAGCAATCGAAGTGAATTTAGGCTCGGAGAAAATAGAAACGCTGAAAGAACATCTATGCAAGCAAAGAGATGTAAAGCTCATAAGGCTACCAATAAAAGAGTATGAAACGGAAACCGAATATGCACAGCGTATCAAAGCAGCATTTCAAAGCGTACATATATTTATTTCTTCCAATACGGAAGAAGATTGCAGGATAATTAAAAGAATATTTGAAAATTGGAGGGACAACTGATGAGGGAAAAGAAATATCATATCTACCTGACAGCCGATGAGCAAAGCAAAGTGATACAGTCGCTTATAGATTTGAAAAACAATTTGATAGCACAAGGAAGATACACCGACGCAGTTGATGATGTTCTTCTTAAAGTGTTGTCTGCAAAGAAAAAGAAATTGAAAATTGAATAGTTCACGCATTTATGCCGTCTGTTTCCAACCGAAACAGGCGGCTTTTTTGTTGCAGAAAAATTTTTTGAAAAAAATTTCGGAAAAACGGCGATTTTGGGTGTGCATTTCATACCCCTTTGTCCAAATGAGTGAAGGGGTTAATTCCGAATGACAATTCGGAGCCTTTCATTTGGACTTTGAAAATTGAATATACAGGTCGCTAAGACTTTAATTCTGATGATAGCCACCTTATCGGGTACGCCATAACCTCTCACTGAGAACAGCGAGAACTCCCGGTACAAGTAACAGGTTGCCCCTGTTACGGCGATGACAGTCAGAAGGATAATGATACTTCTCTACGGAGCTGGCGGAGAACCCGGCAGAGGTGAAACTCCTATGATACAGATAGCAGTCTGTTCCTTAGCGACTTCCCAAAAGCGTTTTGCTCGGCAAGGGATATTGAGAATAAATATTGCCACGACCGTTTAGGAAATGAAACGGTCAAGTACATAGTCGTATCCTAATGACTATGAATTTTACGAAAGGAGGACGCAAAAGTGTCGAACTGCAAAACGATTGCTATATGCAATCAAAAAGGCGGAGTTGGAAAGACAACCACTACGGTAAACCTCGGCGTCGGTCTTGCTATGCAGGGTAAGAAAGTCTTGCTCATAGACGCAGACCCACAAGGCGACTTGACCACTTGTCTCGGTTGGCAGGATACAGATAGTTTGGGTATCACGCTTGCAACGAAACTCACAGATGTCATAAACGAAACGATGAAAGACCCTATGGTCGGTATCTTACACCACGACGAAGGTGTTGACCTTATTCCGGCAAATCTTGAACTCTCGGCAATGGAATTTAACCTTGTTAATGCAATGAGCAGAGAAACGGCATTAAGAAATTATCTAACCGAAGTAAAAGACAAATACGACTATATCCTTATAGATTGTATGCCCTCACTCGGTATGGTAACTATCAATGCTTTGTCTGCTGCCGACAGCGTTATTATTCCTGTTCAGGCTCAGTATTTATCGGCTAAGGGTATGACGCAACTTGTGCAGACCATTTCACGAGTAAAGAAGCGTATCAATCCAAACTTAAAGATTGATGGTATGCTTCTCACCTTGGTGGATAGCCGTACCAACCTCGCCAAAAGTACCGTAGAAGCGTTGCGAGAAAACTTCGGCAGTCAAATCAAGATGTATCGAACACATATACCGATTGCCGTAAAAGCCGCAGAGACTTCTTCAAAAGGTAAGAGCATTTTTGCCTATGAACCGAACAGTACGGTGTCAAAGGCGTATGCCGAATTTACAAAGGAGGTGTTAGCCGATGGCAGGAAGAAAGAGCGACTTCACTCTCACGAGGCTCGATGACTTATTTACCACGCAGGCACAGAGAGAGGAAGAAAGACTTTCTAAAATCCGAGATATTCCATTAGAGCTGATTGACGATTTCCCAGACCATCCATTCAAGGTCAGGGACGATGAAGATATGCAGCAGCTTGTCGAGAGTATCAAGGAGCGTGGAGTGATTACTCCGGCAACGGTAAGGCAGAAAGAGGACGGCAGATATGAACTCATATCGGGACACAGGCGAAAGCGAGCAAGTGAACTTGCCGGTTTTGATACGCTCCGTTGTGAGGTTGTTGACCTTAACCGAGATGAAGCTACAATCCTAATGGTTGAGAGCAACTTTCAAAGGTCGCAGATATTGCCAAGCGAAAAAGCCTATGCCTACAAAATGCGTTTGGACGCAATGAAAAGGCAAGGATTTCGTTCTGATTTAACTTCTGCCCCAGTGGGTCAGAAGTTCTCAGTTGAGCAAATTGCAGATAACTCAACCGATAGTAAAACTCAAATTCAGCGTTATGTCCGCTTAACAAACCTTGTTCCCGAACTGCTTGAATTTGTTGATGAGGGGCGAATTAAAATGCGACCGGCGGTTGAATTGTCGTATCTTGATGAGGACAGTCAGCGTGATGTGGTGGATGAAATTGATATGAATGACGCTACACCGTCTCACGACCAAACTATCCGTATGCGAAAGTTTTTTGATGAGGGCAAACTCACAACCGAGGCTATCCAAGCCATTATGTCGGAGGAAAAGCCAAATCAAAAGGAGAAAATCGTGTTAAGGGGCGACAGAGTTCGACAACTTATCCCGAAGAATATCCCGGTAAGTCAAACCGAGGAGTTCGTGTGCAAGGCTTTGGAGCATTACAACAAGTTTCTCAAACAGAGAGCTGACCGTGACAGCCGATAGCCTTTCCCCTTCTCACACTCTACCCCTATATTTACCTACTGTTTACCGGCTGAAAAGATATATTCTATCTCTCTTAAATATATCTATCTCAACTAACATATAGCTGTCTATTAAAGGGTTCGCACATTTGAAGTGAAAGCAAAATGTCTGCTACGATAAAAAGTTCGGCTATTCGCACCTTTGATGTTTTTTGCCTAATTGAGTAAGATTAAGGCGAAAGGAGCGATATGCTATGAAAAAGAGATTAACCGCTTGTATGCTTGCTTGTTTTATGATTTTACTTGTTGGTTGCAGCAGTAACACAGCCAAAGAAGCCGCAAAGAATGAAACGAAAACAGAGACTTCTTTTCCGGCTGGTAATACTGAAATGCAATCTCAGGAAGAAACATCAACCGAACAGGAAAGTACGGTTGTTCAGGAAAAAACACCGAATACGACTGACGAAAGCAGAAAAGTTGATGAAAGTAAGGCTATCAGCAATGTTCAGTCAAAACCGGCGGAAGAAAAAAGTTCTGAAAAACCGAAAGCAGAACCGTTAAAGCAGACAAACACACCGACTATTTCTGAAAAGCACACGGAGCAGTCAAAAGAACCGACATCAGCTATACCAAAGCCGACTGAAAAGCCAAAAGAGCCGAAACCCACAGAGTCGCCAAAACGGACTTTTGATGTAAGCGAATATGTGAGTTACGCAAAGAACTATGCTCAAAGTATCGGCTTGGAATTGGACAGTACAGCAACGGAATGTTGGGACAATCCCATTACGGCGAATAGCAGGCGAACAGGCATTAAAGACGACATTAAAAGCAGGCTGAACAGATACAAAAATGTTGAGGACTTTACAGCAGTATGGGTATGGACTGAAAAGGTATCCGATACGGAATATGAAATCTATATCGGATATTGCTAAAACTAAATCAAACACAGAATTGAACGCACTGATAATCGGTGCGTTCTTTCATTTTAAGGAGGAAAACCAAATGGTAAAAACGAAATTCAAGAGAGCCGTATCGCTTGTAATGGCTGCGGTTCTCAGTCTCGGTGTATTTGCAAATATCGGGACAACTGCCTATGCAGCTTCGGGTACGAAGTCCGATGTGTATATTATGGAACTTCCCCGTAGCGGAGATACAAACAATAACGGTAAGTGGGGTCACGGTGAACTCAAATTTATGAACGGTTGGTACTCTCACGCAATAAGCACCGACTCGCTCAGAGCAATGGGTTCGTATTCGGGCAATATTGCTTACTGCATCGAGCCGGGTACAGGTCAGCATACCGGAGATACTCTTACCGAGAAAAACGAGGACTATTTCAATAATCTCGGCTCTAACGGCACAATTTCCGGCGATGATATTCGACTTAATATCGGTCGTATTTTGCAGTACGGATATTGCGGAAGCATTAGCACAAGTTGGAAGTCGCAAAATAGCGATGACGCAGATAAACTTTCACACGCAATTGCAACACAGCTCCTTATTTGGGAAACCATTGTCGGCGAAAGAGATGAAAGTTTTAATCATAAGTCGCCCGGCAGTTATGACGCTATTCTCGACCAAATTCAAAAGGGTCATCCCCTTTATAGCCGTATTATGGCTTACTACAACAGTATGTCGGAAAGTGTACAGAAGCACACAAAAGTACCGAGCTTTTGTACTAAGTCAAGCGGTTCTGCAAAGGTGAATGAACTCAAATGGGACGGTAGCAAATATGTTACTACTCTTACCGACTCAAACGGTGTGCTTGGCAATTATGAGTTCTCTGCCAATATTGACGGCGTGACTTTTTCTAAAAGCGGAAACAAGTTGACAGTTTCAATGACAAAAGCACCGAGCAAGGAGTTTACAATTACCGCAACCAAAACAAACGGCACTCGCAAAGGTATTGTTGTTTGGACGGACGGTAAAAACTCTCCCGGTAACGGTATTCAGGATGTTGTTTCGTACAGTCAGAATGTCAGCGACCCTGTAAGCGGGTTTGTCAAAATGAAAGTCAGCTACGGTTCTTGCAAGATTGTAAAGACCAGCGAGGACGGAAAGATTGACGGCATCAATTTCACTATTTCAGGCAACGGAGTGAATCAGACTGTTACCACAGCAAACGGCGGTAAGTTCCAGCTTGATAACCTTATGCCCAGCGTATATACCGTAACGGAACAGTCCATTGATAAATATGTCCCGCAGGAGGTTCACAGAGTAACCGTTGTTGCAGGTCAGGTGGCAACCGTAAACTTCAACAATGTTCTCAAAAGAGGTAATCTTCAGGTCATTAAGTCCTCAGAAGATAATCTTGTAGAGGGTGTAACTTTCCACCTATACGGTACTTCTCTTGCAGGTATCGCCGTTGATGAGTACGCAGTAACCGACAAAAACGGTATTGCAACATTCAAAGATGTGCTTATCAGCGGAAGTACACCATATACCATTGAGGAAGTAGATACTGCTATCCGTTATGTAGTTCCCGAAAAGCAGACAGCACCGATTAAATGGAACGAGGTTACACACCGTGATTTCACAAACATCTTGAAGAAGTTCAGCGTTACCGTTACAAAGAGCGACCGTGGAGAAGGCACAGCTCAGGGCGACGCTAAACTTTCCGGTGCAGTTTACGGTATCTACAAAGGCGAAACACTTGTGGATAAGTATGTAACCGACAGCGACGGACAATTCACAACAAAGGAATATATCTGCGATAGCGATTGGACAGTCAGAGAAATCACACCGTCCGAGGGCTATCTTCTTGATAAGACAATTCACAAGGTAGGCGCAGAACCGAAGTTCTTTACGATTGAACACAACCTTATTTCTAACGATGTTACCGAACAGGTTATAAAAGGCAATATCGCTATCATTAAACATACCGATGACGGAGAAACAAAAATTGAAACACCTGAAAGCGGTGCGACTTTTGAAATCTATCTTAAATCTTCCGGAAACTTTGAAGCAGCAGAAGAAGATGAGCGAGATACTATTGTCTGTGATGAAAACGGTTTTGCTCAGACAAAGGATATGCCTTACGGTGTATATACCGTTCACCAGACGAAAGGTTGGGAAGGTCGTGAGTTGATGAAAGACTTCGATGTGTTCATTTCTCAGGACGGACAGACCTACCGTTACCTTATCAACAACGCAAACTTTGAAAGCTATATCAAAGTCGTTAAGGTTGACGCAGAAACGGACAAGACAATTCCGTATGCAGGTGCAGGCTTCCAAATCTATGACCCTGCCGGAAACAAAGTAAGTATGACATTTACTTATCCTACACCGACAACCATTGACACTTTCTACACCGACGCAGACGGACAGCTTGTAACTCCCGAAAAACTTGAATACGGCAAAGGTTATTCACTTGTTGAGGTTCAAGCGCCCTATGGGTATGTACTCGACAGTACTCCTGTTTCCTTTGATGTAACGGAAGAAAACTCCACACAGGAAGGCGGTATCACATTGATTAAGGTGGATAAGCCGAATATGGCTCAGAAAGGCACAATTTCCATTGAGAAAACCGGCGAGGCGTTCTTTGGTGTCAATGTATCCGGCGAGGAAGATAAAGATGTGATTTATCAGCCGGTATATACAGTCAAAGGACTTGCAGGTGCGGTTTATGAAATCACAGCCGATGAAGATATTATCACACCGGACGGCACACTTCGTTATCACAAGGGTGATGTGGTTGATACCGTGACAACCGATGATGAAGGTTTTGCCAAGAGCAAGGAACTCTATCTCGGCAAATACACGGTAGTAGAAACTAAAGCACCGACAGGTATGGTCATCAACAACGAAAAGCATTCGGTTGAACTCACCTATGCCGGTCAGGATGTAGCGGTAACAGAAACCTCAACCAGCTTCTATAACGAGAGACAGAAAGTAAAGATTTCTCTTGAAAAGGTGCTTGAACAGAATGACATCTTTGGTATCGGTAAGAATGATGAAATCAAAAATATCAGCTTTGGTCTTTACGCAAAAGAAGATATTGTATCTTCAAGCGGTACGGTAATCCCGGCTGACGGTTTGATTGAAATTATCACGCTTGATGAAAACGGAAAAGCAACGGTAAACACCGACCTTCCGTTTGGCAGTTACTATATCAAGGAAATTGCCACAGACGAGCATTATATCCTCTCCGCTACACAATATCCGTTCACATTCGAGTATGCCGGTCAGGATACCGAAACGGTTGAAATCAAAGTAAATGACGGTAAGCCGATTGAGAATAAACTCATCTACGGTTCTGTATCCGGTAAGAAGATTGACGAGAATGGAGAAGCACTTGGAGGTGCTTTAATCGGCATCTTCAAAGCAGATGAAACCGAATTTACAAAAGAACACGCCATTATGACTGCCACATCTGAAAAGGACGGCAGTTTTTCTTTTGCAAAAGTTCCTTATGGACAGTGGATTGTAAGAGAGATTGAAGCTCCGACAGGATTTGTCCTTGATGATACTTCCTACGAAGTGAACATTTCCGAAAACGAACAGGTCGTTGAAATCGAAATTACCAACGAATATATTCACGGCAACATTCAGCTTACCAAAGTTGACGCAGATTATCCCGATAACAAACTTACAGGTGCAACCTTTGAAGTTTACAGAGATGTAAACGGCGATGGCAAACTTGACGACGGCGATGAACTTATCGGAAATCTTAAAGAAACCTCAACAGGTATCTACGAGATGAAAGAACTTCTCTACGGAAAATATCTTGTAAGAGAAACCAAAGCACCGGACGGTTTTGAACTTGATAAGGGTGTTTATTCCGTCTTTATTGAGAATGATGAAACCACCTACAATGTTGAAAACAAAGCAGGAGTCGGCTTTATCAATCAGCCAATGAAAGGCAACCTGAAAATCAAAAAGACATCTTCTGACGGTAAGGTCGAGGGCTTCACTTTCAGAGTAACCGGAGAAAACGGTTATGACCGCAGCTTCACAACCGATAAAAACGGCGAAATTTTTATTGAGGGACTTCGTATCGGCGAATATACCGTATCGGAAGTCAGCGACAATGTTTCTGCCGGATATGTTTTACCTGCCGATAAAAAAGCAAGCGTAAAGGTTGGCTCTACCACCGTTGTGGAAATGCATAATGTTCTCAGGGATACACCTAAGACCGGAGATAACAGCAAGGTCGGCTTGTGGACTGTGCTTGCAGGGCTTTCTGCTCTCGGAATTGCGGGAACAGCCTTTGCTGCACTCAGAAAAAAGAAAAAGGAGGACGATGAGTAATGGACGCTAAAACAATCGTAGCAGTTGTATTGGTCGCCTTTATTGTCGGTGGCTTTATCTTCTTGCAGATTAAAAACAGAAAGAAATAAGGAAAAACACAGTGGGCGGAGCGTAAAAAAACTCCGCCCATATTTTTTTGGAGGAATGAAATGAATAATCCCAATACGATAGAAAACCAAGTGCTAACTATTCTCAAAGAGAATACAGACGCACGAAACGACGATATGAAACTTTATCTTCTCGTTTGTAATCGTTGTTATCAACGGTATGAAAATCAAGATATAGGCGGTTTGCCTTTTGCGGTGATTATGAATTGCTATAAAGAACTGCATTTACCGCATTTCGAGAGTGTCAGAAGGTCACGAGCAAAGCTTCAGGCTTCACACCCCGAACTTGCGCCCAGTCCCGAAGTTCAGAGAGGACGAAAGCGTTGTGAGCATATGTATCGAACCTATGCAAAATCGAAATAACGATAAGGAGGACAAATAATGAAAGAGAAATTCACTTTTCAGCAGAAAACAAAGCTTCTGACGAAACTGTTTGACGCAGGTTGCAATACGGAAAAGAAATTGCAGCAGCTTGATATGGAAAGCATACTTAAAATTCCGGGTATCACCATTCCGGATATGAGCTTGATTATTGAGCTTCAGAAGCAGACCAAAGTTAATAAGCTGTTCTCTTATTTGGGAGGTGGTGCTGATGAGCAGACGGGAACAGAGTGACCGTCATATTATTTGGAGCAATATGAACCTTGAAGCTGATGACTGGCGTGACAGTTATAAAGAATACCTTGAAATCAACGGTTTAGATGATGACCCTAACGACGAAAACAAGCTATATGAGTATATGGTTGAAGCAAATGACGATTACCTTTCCGATGAAAGGCGAAATCTCGATATTCAGTTTTCACAACCGATTATCGTTATCGGCGACCTTGGCAGATGGAACGGCAGAGTGACGGGATACAAAATGATTGATTCCGGCAATATAACGGATTGCCTTTATTCCGATACCGATTATACCGAATGGTATGTGGACAAGTACGGCGACCTTCGAGCCAATGCCGTTCACCACGACGGCACAAACCATTATCTGTACCGTGTATTCAAAGATGGTGTTACCGATACGCAGATTGAAAATCTGCAAGATAAAATCTATAACGGAAAAGTCACAAGAGCCGACATCACAAGAGTTACCAAAAGGCTCGGCGATAAGATTGCCGAAGTATATGGCTTTTCTATTCCAAAGCAAAGGCAATCATACGAACAAGCGAGGTGAGAAAAATGGATTACAGAGTATTGACCGGAGCAGAGCGTAAATACACATACAGCCAAAGCCAGCAGCTCTCTATGCAGACCGGTCTTATCGGATATTTGCGAGCGGACTTCGGTTCTACCGGTAACGAGTTTTGGACGACTTGGAACGATTTCAGAAAAGACTTAAAAACCGATGAATTTAAGGCTGAATTTGATGGCGTTATAAACGGGTTGCGTAACGGAGATGTTTTGTCCGGCAGAAAGGCTATGTCCTCTTACTGTTATTCCACTCCCGACAGCTCCTTTAATGACGACCGCAACCATTACGGCATTCGTCTTGATACGGAAAAATACAGCTATCTTATGAGGTTTAACCCCAACAGGGGCGAGTACAATCTGTACTGCTATTGCTATCATAAAGAGTGGCTAAACAGCCATTTGAAAGACGCAGAGCGTGGCATTCGTTTCATCGACTCCCACTATAAAGAGCAGTTTCGCATTGTGGACGGCGAAAAAATAACCATTAAACTCAGCGATGGCAAAACAATGGAAAGAACTTGCAGATATATAGACGACTATCATTTGGAGGTCGGCACAAATCTATACCACATCTGTGAGTTCGCCGAGCTTTGCGAGAGAAACGGTCATACTGTAGAACCGGTCGAAAAGGAAAATATGAAATCCTCAAAAAGCAAAGAAAAAACACGATAAGGAGGTGCAAGTAAATGGCGAGAAAATACGAACTCATATCCGAACTCTATGACAGAACCTGCAAGACGGTTGTTTCCAATCCGCAGAACTGGCAGAATTTCTTGCAGTCTGCGTGCAGAAACTACAAACTGCGCTTTGACGAGCAGTTGCTTATCTTTGCACAGCGACCCGACGCAACGGCTGTGCTTGAAATTGAGCGTTGGAATACTTCTTTCGGTCGTTGGGTAAATAAAGGAGCGAAAGGTATTGCGGTATTTGAGGACGCTAACAGAAGCCGTCAAAGGCTTATTCACTATTTTGACATATCGGATACCCACGAAAGCAGATATTCCCGTCCGGTCCCTATTTGGGAGATGAAAGACGAATACGCAGACAGCGTTATTGAAACACTTGAAAGTTCCTTCGGTGAGCTTGAAAGAAAGAACAGTTTGGGCAATGCAATAATGAGTGCCGCACAAAATGCTGCCGAGGATAATCTTCCAGACTATCTGAATGACCTTGTGTATAATAGTGAGGACAGTTTCCTTGAAGAACTCAGCGAGGATATGATTGCAAGCCTTTACAAAAAGGTTGTTGCAAACAGCGTGGCATATATGATGATGTCAAGGCTCGGTATAAATGCAGAAGAATACTTTGAAACCGATGATTTCCGTGATGTAACAAACTTCAATACGCAGGACACGCTTAATGCTCTCGGCATTGCCACAAGCGATATTGCAGAAATGGGACTTTCTGAAATATCTAAAACCGTTATGGCTTTGGATAAAGAAAATCGCACATTTGATAGAAGGAATGGCTTTGAGTACAATAAAGACGAAAACAAAAACGAAAGGAGTTTTGACGATGAAAGAAATCACATACACGAAGCAGGGAGATTACCTGATTCCCGACTTGACATTACCGGAACAGCCGGAGGTGACTCTCGGCAGATGGTCGCAGATGAGGAGAACTTATCTGAAGCAACATCACAAAATCCTATATTACAATCTTCTGACGAAGGGAATTCTGACACAGCACTTGGCGGAAGTTCAAGAGAGAGCGACCGACTTGGAGGAGAGCTTAGTCAAGCAGATGGCAGCGAAAGCAGGTCTAACCGAACAGATGAAAGCGGAAGATATGATGAAGTGGGTAGGATTGATGAACAACATCCGCAACTCCGCACAGGAAATCGTGAAGGAACAGATAATCTTCGCTTAGAATATTATGACCGCCGACACGAGGACAAAAGCCTACCGTTTTTCGGCAATGATGATACAATCCGAGAGATACTCGGTACTACGCCGCATTTGAAGGCTTCAAAAGAAGAAATCAAAGACTTCTTTGAACTGAATACAGATAGTGAGAGCCGTACCGAATATATCAAGAGTATTTTCAATAATGACTATACCGAACTCACATTAAAGGACGGCAGAACGGTAGGCTATAAGACATTTCAGAATGTTCTTCATTTGTGGGAAGGAAGTTATAACAACAGAACGGCTCAAAGCTACTACGACTGGGGTGTAATTGCACAGCATTTTGAGGCAATGAGGCTTTTAGGAGAATTGTCCGATAAGATAAAGCCGTTACCGTCAACGGATATGCAGATGAGTTTAATATCAAACAGTCAGGCAGAGGAACAAAAGTCCTCTGCCTTTTCTTTTTCTCAAGAGATTATCGACGCAGTTCTCACCCGTGGAAGCGGAATATCCGAGGGTAAAATGCGTATCTATGAGCAGTTTGAAAAGAGCCTATCCGCAAAGGAAAATGCAGATTTTCTCAAAAACGAATACGGTTGGGGCGGTTCATATCCTGTTATTGTCGGTGCAGGTATTGATGAAAACCACGACGGAAAAGGCATAACCCTTTCAAAAGGGTTTGGAAACGACGCACCTAAACTCATTCTTAAATGGAATCAGGTTGAAAAGCGTATCGGGGAACTTATCCGTATGGACAGATACCTCAATCCAAAAGAAAAGGAGCAATATCCGAAGTGGCTTGAAAAACAGGAAGAACGGCGAGCAGAACTTGCAGAGCAGCAAAGAAATCGTGAAATCCTCTCTGCTACCCCACCCGAAACTGAAAATAACGAGATAGAAACGGAAGTACGCTATGAATATCATCTCGGTGATACGGTATATATCGGTGCTTCTCAGTATGAGATTTTGTCCTTTGACGAAAATCGTGTGATGCTCTATGACTTCGATATGCCCCTATTCAACAAGGAGCTTTCAAGGGAAGAATTTGACCGCAAAGTGCGTGAAAATCCAATAAACGACCACTTGAAGGTCAGTGTATTACCGGCGGAAGAAAAAGCCGTTACAGGCGAAAATAAGGCTCAAAACGATACCGAAACCGTACAGGATTTCAGTCCGATAACCGGTTATGACGACGCCTTCTTTATCGACCGGGACAATGAAAGTGTAACTTGGATGTACTATAACCCCGACAGCAATGCCGGAGGTCAATATGTTACAAATACACTCTCCTTTGATGAAATCAAAGAAGCGGCAAAAACCCACAAATCGACAGATGACTTCTTTGATTATCTCGGCAGTATCGCAGACCAAACGCTTGCAGATGTAGGTACTGAGTGGTTTGAAGAAGCTGAAAATGCTTTCAGTCAGACACCTGATTATACAGAGTGTACGCCTGAGACAATGGAAGCACTCATTGAAACTGCCGAAAGAAGTGATATGGTAGCAACCAATATCGGTAAAGTTCCGATTGAAGACTACCGAGAAATTGTAGCCGTTCAAAACGGTTTTGACAGCTACGATGAGATGTATAACGAGGGCATTCGTATCGGAAACGGTTACGATAAAGAACCTGAGCCGATTGTTCCCGCTTGGGAGCAGAAGAAAAAGTCAAAGGTTAAGAGCTTTGATTTGCACCCCAATATTCCAATGGCGGAGCGATACAACTTCGACCTTGCAAACAATGAGGTTGAGCAAGTAGGCAAAAAAGAGCGTTTTCGCCGCAATATTATGGCGATACAGCTTCTTAAAAAATGTCAGGAAGAAAACCGCTTTGCCACACCGGAAGAACAGATAATTCTTTCTAAATATGTTGGATGGGGCGGCATTCCCGAAGCATTTGATGAGAGAAACTCAGCGTGGTCTACTGAATATTTGGAGCTTTCTTCTGTATTAACGCCCGATGAATACGCAGCGGCAAGAGAAAGTACCTTGACTGCCTTTTACACTCCCCCCGAAGTTTCAACCGCCATTTACAAGGCATTGGAACAGATGGGATTTCAGGAGGGCAACCTGCTTGAACCATCCTGCGGTATCGGCAACTTTATCGGTATGCTTCCGAAATCAATGGAAAATGCAAAGGTGTACGGCGTCGAGCTTGATACCATATCAGCAGGTATTGCACAGCAGCTTTATCAGAAGTCCTCAATAGCGGCACAAGGATTTGAAGAAGTCAATGTTCCCGACAGTTTCTTTGACGGAGTCATCGGCAATGTGCCGTTCGGCGATTTCAAAGTTGCAGATAAGAGATACGATAAGTACAATTTTTTTATTCACGACTATTTCTTTGCAAAGTCTTTGGATAAATTACGCCCCGGTGGTGTAATGGCTCTTGTTACGAGCAAAGGCACAATGGATAAAACCAATTCAACGGTCAGAAAATATATTGCTCAAAGAGCAGAACTTCTCGGAGCAATCAGACTGCCGAATGATACTTTTAAGGGCAATGCCGGAACAGAGGTCGTATCGGATATTTTGTTCTTGCAAAAGCGTGACAGGCTTATTGATATTGAACCTGACTGGGTACAACTTGGCACAAATGAAAACGGTATCACGATGAACTCATATTTTGTAGAGCATCCTGAAATGATACTGGGCGAAATGAAAACAGTAAGCGGTCGCTTTGGCGAAGAAGTAACCTGCGTACCGTTTGAAAATGCAGATTTATCCGAATTGTTATCGGAAGCGGTAGCGAATATACACGGAGAAATTTCCGATTACGAAGTGGAAAATGAACTTGAGGAAGAAAATAATTCTATCCCGGCAGACCCGAATGTGAGAAACTTTTCATACACGATTGTTGACGATGAAATCTATTTCCGTGAGAACTCTCGTATGTCGCTTGTTGAGGTATCGGCAACAGCCGAAAACCGCATTAAGGGTATGGTTGCGATAAGAGATTGTGTCCGCAATCTGATTGAACTTCAAACCGAAGATTATCCCGACGAAGAAATCAAAGCCGAGCAGTCAAAACTCAACAGCCTTTATGACGGTTATACAAAGAAATACGGACTGATTAACAGCAGAGCCAATGTGTCGGCATTCGGTGATGACAGTTCCTTTGCCCTACTTTCCGCACTTGAAGTTATCAACGAAAACGGTGAACTTGAACGCAAGGCAGATATGTTCTTTAAGCGTACAATCAAACCGCATAAACCAATAACGGAGGTTGATACGGCGGACGAAGCGCTTGCCGTATCTATGGGAGAGAAAGCAACCGTTGATATGGAATATATGCGAGAGCTTACAGGCAAAAGCGAAGAAGAATTATTCTCCGACTTAAAGGGCGTCATATTCTTAAACCCGCTTTATGGTTATGGAAATGTAACCGAGCAAAAGTATTTGATGGCAGATGAGTACCTTTCGGGAAATGTCCGAGAAAAACTTATTACAGCTAAAAAGTCTGCCGAGGTTTATCCCGAAGATTACAAAATCAATGTAGAGGCTCTGGAAAAAGTTCAGCCGAAAGACCTGACCGCAAGCGAAATATCCGTAAGGCTCGGTGCAACTTGGATACCGCCCGAAATCTTTGAGAAGTTTATGTTTGAATTTCTCGATACTCCACGCTATGTACAATGGAACATCAAAGTACACTACTCTCAATATACCGGCGAATGGAACATTGAGGGCAAAAGTTATGACCGTTCCAATGTGAAAGCGTACAGCACTTACGGCACTTCCCGTATTAACGCATACAAGATAATCGAGGAAACGCTGAACCTGAAAGATGTCCGTATCTTTGACTATATCGAAGATGAGGACGGTAAGAAAAAAGCCGTTCTTAATAAAAAAGAAACGGCAATCGCACAGGCAAAGCAGGAACTTATCAAGCAAGGCTTCCAAGATTGGGTATGGGCTGACCCTACCCGCCGAGAAAAACTCACGAAGATGTATAACGAAAAGTTCAACAGCATAAGACCCCGTGAGTATGACGGAAGTCATATTACTTTTAACGGTATGAACCCCGAAATTGAACTTCGTGAACATCAGAAAAATGCGGTAGCACATATTCTTTACGGCGGAAATACGCTGCTTGCACACGCAGTCGGTGCAGGCAAGACTTTCGAGATGGTATCAGCCGCTATGGAGTCAAAGCGTTTAGGACTTTGCAACAAGTCGCTGTTCGTAGTCCCGAACCACCTTACCGAACAATGGGCTGCTGAGTTTCTACAACTCTATCCTGCGGCTAATATCCTTGTTGCAACGAAGAAAGATTTTGAAACGAAGAATCGTAAAAAGTTCTGCGGCAGGATTGCAACCGGAGATTACGACGCAGTTATTATCGGTCACAGTCAGTTTGAAAAGATACCTATGTCTGTTGAAAGGCAGAGGGCAATCTTGGAGCAACAGCTTCAGGAATTGACTGACGGCATTATCGACTTAAAGAAAAATCGTGGAGAAAACTTCTCCGTTAAGCAGCTTGAAAAGTCGAAAAAGGCTGTGAAGTTGAAACTGCAAAAACTCAATGACCAAAGCCGCAAGGACGATGTTGTTACCTTTGAAGAACTCGGTGTGGATAGGCTCTTTATTGACGAGAGCCATTACTACAAGAACCTCTATCTTTATACCAAAATGCGTAATGTGGGCGGTATCGCACAGACAGAAGCACAGAAATCTTCCGACCTCTTTATGAAATGTAGATACCTTGATGAGATTACAGGTGGTCGAGGAACGGTGTTTGCAACGGGTACGCCTATCTCAAACAGTATGGTGGAACTCTACACTATTCAGCGATATTTGCAGTACAACACCCTTGTAAAGAATGGATTGCAACACTTCGATGCTTGGGCGAGTACCTTTGGAGAAACAGTAACAGCCGTTGAACTTACCCCGGAAGGTACGGGATACAGAGCCAAAACACGATTTGCAAAGTTCTACAACTTACCGGAACTTATGGCAATGTTCAAAGAGGTTGCGGACATTAAAACAGCGGATATGTTGGCATTGCCTGTACCCGAAGCGCACTTCCACAATGTAGCGGTCAAGCCGTCTGAAATGCAGAAGGAAATGGTTGCCTCTCTTGCAGAGCGAGCCGAGAAAGTTCGCAGCGGCGGTGTGGATTCAAGCGTTGACAATATGCTTAAAATCACAAACGACGGCAGAAAGTTAGCACTTGACCAGCGTATGCTCAATGATATGTTGCCCGATTACGATGGCAGCAAAATCAATGCCTGCGTAGATAACATCTATCGTATTTGGGAAGAAACAGCCGACAAGAAATCAGCACAGCTTGTGTTCTGCGACCTATCTACTCCAAAGAACGACGGAACATTTTCGGTGTATAACGACATCAGAAAGAAGTTGATTGAGCGAGGCATTCCCGAAA
>ENA-UOJD01002201-UOJD01002201.1-human-gut-metagenome-genome-assembly--contig:-P48-NODE-2201-length-16809-cov-13.917035_pt1 | contig 16809 bp, 17 predicted proteins | sample MGYA00242342_ERZ723889 | MGnify/ENA metagenome assembly ERZ723889
AAGATTCTTCATTGATGGGAGAAGACTATCATAAAATCTTAGTGGCTATGAAAGACGATCATGATGAGTATGTTATTTCTTCGGAAAATAAAATGCATGATCTAGAAGATTATTTTACGATGTGGGTACATCAGGCTAAACTTCCCATTGCCGCTATGAAATTACTACTTGAAGATGAGAACTTAAGTCGTAGTGAAATTAAGTTGCAACTCTTACGCATGGACCAATATACAGATATGGTTTTGGCATATTTACGCTTGAATAGTACACATACCGATTTCTTATTTAAGGAATTGGAGTTGGACGATTTGATTCGACAATCGATTCGTCGTTTTTCTACAGAATTTATTCGTAAACACATTCAGTTGAGTTTTAAAGAAACCGGGGATGTTATTTTGAGTGATGAAAAGTGGCTTGTGTTTGTGTTGGAACAAATTCTTTCGAATAGTCTTAAATATACCAATGAAAATGGTTTGATATCTATATATATGAAGACTAAACATATTTTAGTGATTGAAGATACCGGTATTGGTATTAGTGCAAGTGATTTAAATCGTGTGTTTGAAAAGGGATATACAGGCATGAATGGGCGTAGTGATAAAACAGCTAGTGGTCTAGGTCTATATTTGTGTAAGAATATTTTAGATATGTTGAATCATAAAATCAGAATTGAATCAAATGTTGGTGAAGGCACTCGAGTGATATTAGATCTTACGCATTTTGAAGGAAGAATTGAGTAATCTTACAAACTTGTAAGAATAGTGTTAGCTGAATCGATGGCTGCATTTTTGGATTCTTTGTAGAATTTTGGTGTACATGGAGGTAATGAATATGGCATTATTAGAAGTAAAAAATTTGAAAAAAGTATATACAACAAGATTTACACAGAATCAAGTACAGGCATTGACCAACGTTAATTTTAGTGTGAATAAAGGTGAATATGTAGCTATCATGGGAGAGTCTGGATCTGGTAAGACAACACTATTAAATATCTTGGCCGCTTTGGATAAACCAACAAGTGGACAAGTCTTATTACATGGTAAAGATATTACGCATATTTCAGAAAAGGAAATTGCGAACTTTCGAAGAGAACATTTAGGTTTTGTATTTCAAGACTTTAATTTATTAGATAATTTTAATAATCGCGATAATATTTTCTTGCCTTTAGTTTTAAGCAAGAAAAAATATCCAGAAATGAAAGAAAGATTGACTCCAATCGCCAAACAATTAGGGATTGAGGGTATTTTAGATAAGTTTCCATATGAAATTAGTGGTGGACAAAAGCAGCGTGTAGCTGTTGCTCGTGCCATCATCACAAATCCAGATCTAATTTTGGCGGATGAGCCAACGGGAGCTTTGGATTCAAAAAGTACAGAGGAACTTTTACATTTGTTTGGAACGATCAATGCGAATCAACAAACAATCGTAATGGTAACCCATTCGACAAAGGCGGCAAGCCATGCTTCTCGCGTTCTATTTATTAAGGATGGAAAAATCTTCCATGAAATTTATAAGGGAAATAAAAATTTAGATCAGATGTACCAATGTATTAGTGATACGTTGACATTACTAGCTACAGGTGGTGTGCATCATGAGTAGAGCTTTCTATTTAAATTTAGCAGTAGATAACTTGAAAAAGAATGCGCGTACCATTATTCCTTATATACTAACGAGTGTCTTAACGACAATGATGTTGTATATGGTTGTTTCTTTGGCAAATAATCCACATTTAAATGAAATTGTAGGAGGAACATCTATAAAGCAGTTACTAGGCTTTGGCATTGTGATTATTGAAATCTTTGCGTTTATCTTCTTGTTCTATACGCATAGTTTCTTGATTAAAAGAAGACAAAAAGAATTTGCGTTATTCTCTATATTGGGAATGGAAAAGAAACACTTAGCTCGCGTCTTGTTTTATGAAACTGTGATTACTTTATTTGTATCATTAGCTTTAGGTATTGGATTAGGTGTTTTATTGGATAAAGCAATGTTTTTAATCATCGCAAAAATGATTGGTGCAGATATTATACTTGGTTTCTATTTCTCATTTATAGGTATGAGACAATGTGTTCTTGTGATTGGATTGATCTATGTATTGATCTATTTCTATTCTATGATTCGTATTCATATTTCAAGTCCAATTGAATTACTTCATTCCGATCATATGGGTGAAAAAGAGCCTAAGGCCAAATGGGTTCTTTCTATTATTGGTATTCTTTGTCTAGGTATTGGATACTATTTGTCGATTAGCACAAAAAATCCTTTAACGGCACTCTATTTCTTCTTTGTGGCTGTTGTACTTGTCATTGTTGGAACGTATTTATTATTTACATCCATATCAGTGACTTTCTTAAAATTAATGAAGAAAAACAAGAATTATTATTATAAGACGAATCACTTTATTAGTGTTTCTGGCATGATGTATCGTATGAAACAAAATGCGGTAGGACTAGCCAATATTTGTATTCTTTCAACGATGGTCTTAGTCATGTTGTCTACAACACTAAGTATGTGGTCAAGTATTGATAGTATTGTGGATTCACAATATCCTAGAAGTGTAATGGGAAATGGATATGGGGATGCTTCCAATATTGATTTTGATGAAATGAATGAAGAATTGATTCGTATGGGCATTGTTCCAAAGAATCTTCTTGCGTATAAGGGATTGGATTATGCTGGATATTTAAAGAATGGAACTTTGATTACGGATTATAGTAATGAGGGCATGAATGCCGTAAATGAAATTCAAGAATTTTATTGCCTTCCACTAAAGGACATTCAGGACTATGAAAATATAAAGGGTTCTTTAAAGCCGAATGAAATTTATGTGTATTCTAATGTAGAGACGATTAAGGAGAAGACTTTATCTTTATTTGGAAAAGAATATGTTGTGAAGAAACAATTGGATCATTTAAAGATGGATGAAAATAATCCAAATGTGACAGAGCATTATTATATTATTGTGGATTCAGAAAAGACTTTAGAGAAGATGCAACAAGATCAGATAAATGTGTATGGCGACAATGCGAGTACAATATTTGCGAGTTATTCATTTGATTGTGATGCGAATGATCGTAAGGTTATTGAAAAGTTAACTCAAAATGGAAATATAAACAGTTTTATTTGGATGAATAAATCGGATCAGAAACAACGCTTGATTGAATTATATGCAGGTATCTTATTTATTGGAATCTTCTTAAGCTTCTTATTTATTATGGCAACCATTCTAATTATGTACTACAAACAAATCACTGAAGGCTATGAAGATAAGGATCGTTTTGAGATTATGCAAAAAGTAGGTCTTGAACAAAGTGATGTAAAGAAGGCCATTCATTCACAGGTGTTGACCGTATTCTTTATGCCTTTACTTGTAGCGGGTATTCATATAAGTTTTGCGTATCCAATGATTGAAAAGCTACTTCATTTGTTGTTTGTGAGTGATGCTTGGCTTTATGTTCGAACTACAGCTATATGTTTTGCGGTTTTTGCCCTTGTCTACATTGTGATTTATGTATTAACTTCAAAAATCTATTACGGAATCGTAAAGAGAAATGTTTAATTGGATATTAGGGTTTCTCTTGATTGGATTATGTATCTATATTTATTATGTAAATCATCATGGAATTTAGTACTCAGATAGAGTACTATTTTTCATAGGTGATATATATGTTTATAAATGGATTTGACATCTTGTGGGATGAAATTGATGATTATGTGGCCGATATTCAAAGTATTCGAAGTATCGATCAATTCATGTTTAATAAGCCGGTTACTTTCTTTTGTGGAGAAAATGGAAGTGGTAAATCCACTTTATTAGAGGCTCTTGCGATTAAAAATGGATTGAATCCAGAAGGTGGAACAAGAAACTATGATTTTTCTACTTATGATTCGTATTCTAGTTTACACAAACATATGCGTTTGTGGCGTTCTAGAAAACCGGATTGGATGTATTTCTTAAGAGCAGAAAGCTTTTATAATGTGGCGACAAAAGAAATGGAATATAGTGGTGTTTTTTCTGAAAGATATCATGATCAATCGCATGGTCAAAGTTTCTTTTCTGTATTGATGAAACAAACAAATAAAAATGGACTTTACTTGTTGGATGAACCAGAAGCAGCTTTATCTTGTCAAAATCAATTGGCATTACTCTATTTGATTCAATTGTGTGTGAAACAGAATTGTCAATTTATCATTGCGACACACTCACCTATTTTATTGGGGTTTCCGGATGCACAAATCTTATCGTTTGATGAGGATAAAGTGGAAGAGGTGGATTATAAATCGACGTCTAGCTATCAAACAATGAAATTATTCTTTGATCGCTATGATTATTTTGTGGAAGATATTAAAGAAAATGAAATTTGAAAATCATTTATGTTTTTAGGATAATGTATTTGTTTGGAGGGATATTGTGATTAAATTAATTGCGATTGGAAAGAATAAAGATAAGGCGTTACAGTCTTTAGAGAAAGAATATATGAAGCGATTGTCGGCTTTTTGTAAGTTTAGCGAAATCGAAGTCAAGGATGAAGCAAATGAGCATATTTCTAGAGAAGCTGAAGTTTTATTGGTGAAAGAAAAAGAGGGAAATCGTGTTCTAGAAAAATTGTCGAATCAAGATTTTGTGGTATTGCTTGATCTTCATGGAAAGATGATTGATTCTGAGACGTTTGCGAAAAATTTGGATATGTGGCAAATGAAACATTCAAATATTGTCTTTGTGATTGCGGGAAGTCTAGGACCGAGTGAAAAATTAGTTTCTAGAGCGAATTATCGTTGGAAATTATCGGATCTAACTTTTACTCATTTAATGACCCGAGTCTTGATGTTGGAACAGATTTATCGTGGTTTTATGATCAATAATGGTCGTAATTACCACAAGTAAGTGATGTAAGCGCTTTTTGTGAAAGATTTTGCTTGTGAAAAACTAGTCAATCAATTTATGTAGTGATATAATGGATGTGCAAAAATGACAGTAGGAGGAATATACATGACAAAGAGAACTGTTAAAGACCTTGATGTAGCTGGAAAAAAGGTCATCGTACGTTGTGATTTTAACGTGCCAAGAAAAGATGGTGTTATCACAGATGATAACCGTATCGTAATGGCTTTACCTACAATTAAATATTTAGTAGAAAACAAAGCTAAAGTTATTTTGATGTCTCACTTAGGAAAAGTTAAGACTGAAGAAGACAAAGCTAAAAACAACTTGGAATGCGTAGCCGTACGTTTACAAGAATTGTTACCAGATGTAAAAGTAACTTTCTGCCCAGTAACTCGTGGTGAAGAATTAGAAAACGCTGTAAATGCATTAGCTGATGGAGAAATCGTATTAATGCAAAATACTCGTTACGAAAAAGGCGAAAGTAAAAACGATCCTGAATTAGGTGCATATTGGGCTAGCTTAGGTGAAGTATTCGTTGAAGATGCATTCGGATCTGTTCACCGTGCTCACGCTTCTACTGTAGGTATCCCTACAAACATTAAAGAAAATGGATTAGGATTCTTAGTTGAAAAAGAAGTTACAATGTTAGGAAAAGCTGTTGATGAACCAGCTCACCCATTTGTAGCTATCATTGGTGGATCTAAAGTATCTAGTAAGATCGATGTTGTTGACAACTTATTGAAAAAAGCTGATAAAGTTATCATCGGTGGTGGAATGGCTTATACATTCTCTAAAGCTGTTGGTGGTTCAATCGGTACTTCATTGGTTGAAGATGACAAATTAGATTTAGCAAAAGAATATTTAGAAAAAGCTGGAGACAAATTAGTTCTTCCTGTAGATAACGTAATCGCTGATGCATTCAGTGAAGAAGCTAACACTTCTGTTGCAGATGCAGGACAAATTCCTGATGGATGGATGGGATTAGATATTGGTCCTAAATCTGTTGAATTGTTCAGAAAAACTTTAGCTGGTGCTAAAACTGTAGTATGGAATGGACCTATGGGTGTATTCGAAATGCCTAAATTCGCTAAAGGTACTGAAGAAGTATGTAAAGCAATCTCTGAATTACCAGAAGCTATTACAGTAATCGGTGGTGGAGATTCTGCTGCTGCTGCAAAACAATTAGGATATGCAGACAAATTCTCTCACGTTTCAACTGGTGGTGGAGCTAGTTTGGAATATATGGAAGGTAAAACATTACCTGGTATCGCTATTATCAGCGAAAAGTAATAAGGAGATGTACTTAAAATGAGAAAACCTATTATCGTTGGAAACTGGAAAATGAATAAAAACAACGCCGAAACAAAAGCTTTCTTCGAAGCTGTTGATGGTGTTGCTGCTAGCGAAAATGCTACTTATGGAATTGGATGTCCATTTACTGATTTAAGAACTGCATTGGATCACGCTAAAAACTTAGTTGTAGCTGCTGAAAACTGCCACTTTGAAGATAGTGGAGCTTTCACTGGTGAAGTTAGTGTTCCTATGTTAGAAGAAATGGGAGTTAAATACTGCATTATCGGTCACTCAGAACGTCGTGAAATGTTCGGTGATACAGATGAAACAGTTAACAAAAAAGCTAAACGTTTGATCAAAGCTGGAATCACTCCAATCTTATGTGTTGGTGAAACAGAAGCTGATTACGATGCTGGAAATTCAGAAAAAGTAATTCGTGAAGAATTAGCTGGTTCTTTAGCTGACTTATGTCCAAAATGTGTTGGTGAAATGGTAATTGCTTACGAACCAATCTGGGCTATCGGAACTGGAAAATCTGCTTCAGTTGAAATTGCTGAAAACTGCTGTAAGATCGTACGTGACCAAGTTAAGGTTATGTATGGTGAAGAAGCTGCTGAAAAAGTACGTATCCAATATGGTGGAAGTGTTAAACCTAATAACATCGTTGAATATATGGCTCAACCAGATATCGATGGTGCATTAATTGGTGGTGCTAGTTTGAAAGAAGATAGCTTCACAGAAATCATTGAAAAAACAAAATAATTGATGATCATTTAGGCCTCTTTGAGGCCTTTTATTTTTAGTCTTTTCTAACCAAAAATAAATTTTAGGGTTGTTTGAGAGGTGGTTTCGTGGTAAACTAATCATGAATTATTTTAAATAGGGGGTAGAATAAAATGAACTTTGTAGAAAATAATGGTAAAAAAGTCGCAGCAATTCTTTGTGTAGCATCTGCTTTCCCTGTTGTCGCAACAGTGGTTGCAGCCAAAGAAGAACCAGGATGGCATGGCGATCGTTACGTAAACGAAGATAAAACTGTAGCTAAAGGATGGCAAGAAATTGAAGGAAAATCTTACTATTTTTCAGAAGATGGTACAGTAAACTCTTCGAAAACAGAAAATGCTACTACAGCAAGTGTTTCAAGTAACATTACGGGGGAAGTGAAAGAAACAGTAACAACAGCTAGTCAAGAAGCTGTAAAACAAGAAACGGAAGAAAAAGCAGTTGTAGATGAAGCACCTGTTCAAACTGAAGAAGTTAAAACAGATACAACAGAAACAACTACAGATACAACAACAGACACAACTGATACTACTGAAACTCCAGAAGCTCCTGCAGCTCCAGTAGAAACACCTAGTGTTGACACAACAACTCAGACTCCAGAACAGGATCCAACACCTGCTCCAGAAGCTCCTGCAGCTCCAGTAGAAACACCTAGTGTTGATACAACAACACAAGCTCCAGAACAGAATACAACACCTGCTCCTGCAGCTCCAGAACAAACACCAGAGCAAAATCCAACACCTGCTCCTGCAGCTCCAGAACAGACTCCAGCTCCAGCTCCTGCTCCAGAAGAAACTGTAACCCCTGCGCCAGAACAAACAGCTTCTAGCTTAGGTGATCGTATTTCTTCATCAGCTCAAGAATTAGTCGGTGTAACGGATGGATTATGGTGTACACAAGTTGTACAACAAGCATTAGCAAATGCTGGTGTAAGTGATGCATATCAATTATGGCCTGATCAATATCAAGGTGTATATGGATATTATACAGATAGTCCTCAAGCTGGTGACTTGATTTACTACAACAATGGTGGACGTGGTGTTGACCACATTGCTGTATATATTGGAAATGGACAAGCTGTACATGGAAACTACAATGGTAAAACTGTAATAGCTGGTGCATACCAAAATGGTATGGGTAATCCACAATATATTCGTGTAGTAAGATAATTGAATTTTTAAGCTTGGCAATTTGCCAGGCTTTTTTTTAATGTCGTTGTATTGTATAATATGATGTAGTTTTGGAGGCTATTATATATGAATGAAGCATATAAAAATCTTCTAGAAAGAAGAAGTGTTAGAAAATATAATGATAAAAAGGTCAGTCATGACTTAATTGAAAAAATTGTATATGCAGGTCAATTTGCGCCTAGTGGAATGAATCGTCAAATCTATGCTTTTGTGGTTGTAGAAGATGAAGAATTGATGCATGAATTATCTAAAATGAATGCAGAAGTTATGAATTCATCATCAGATCCTTTTTATGGAGCTAAAAGTATGATTATTGTATTTGCAGATTCAAATGCACCGACATATTTATATGATGGAGCCTTAGCTATGGGAAATCTAATGAATGCAGCTAATGCTTTAGGCGTCGATTCATGTTGGATTCATCGTGCTAAAGAGGTTTTTGAAACGGACTTTGGTAAAGAATTAAAGAAAAAATGGGGCTTACCAGAATCTTATGAAGGTATTGGACATTGTATTTTAGGCTATAGAGATGGAGAACTTTCAAAGCGCGCTGAAAGAACTTCTAAGGTGATTTATGCATAATATACGTATTGGACAAGCTGTAGATATTCATCAACTTCAAGAGGGTAGAAAACTCATTCTAGGCGGTGTAGAAATTGAACATTCAAAAGGTTTGTTAGGACATTCAGATGCCGATGTTTTAGTACATGCGGTAGGTGAAAGTATTTTAGGCGCACTCGCACTAGGGGATTTAGGAAAGCATTTTCCGGATACGGATCCTAAATATAAAGGAGCGAATAGTTTAGATTTATTGGCTCATATCTATGAAATGATGAATGAAATGGGTTACCAGATTGGAAATGTGGATGCGACAATCTTGGCAGAAAGACCTAAATTGGCACCACACATTATGGCTATGCGAAAAAATATTGCAGCTGTTTTACATTGTGATAGGGAAGACATTTCCATTAAGGCTACGCGTGGAGAAAAGCTAGGCTTTGTAGGAAATGAAGAGGGCATAGTGAGTTTAAGTGTTTGTATATTGGAGAAAAAAAGATGAGAGTTGTAATTCAAAGGGCAAAAAACGCAAAATGCACAGTTAAAGGGCAAGTGACAGGACAAATTGATCATGGCTATTGTATTTTTGTAGGTTTTAATAATGAGGATACAGAAGAAATCATTGATAAAATGATTCATAAAATTTTATTTTTACGTATTTTTGAAGATGAAAATGGAAAGATGAATAAATCGATTCAAGATGTAAATGGTAGTATTCTATCTATTTCACAATTTACTTTATATGCCGATTGTAAAAAGGGAAATCGCCCAAGTTTTACAAATGCAGGAAAGCCAGATTTAGCTACAGTATTATATGATCAATTTAATCAGAAGTTACAAGATCAAGGTATGCATGTAGAAAAGGGGATTTTTGGAGCCGATATGAAGATTGAATTGTTGAATGATGGTCCAGTTACAATTGTATTGGATTCGAAGGAGTTGTTTTAATGGAAATTATATATGGAAATATATTGGCAGAAAGTATTAAGTCTTCAATGAAACAAAAGATTGATGACATTCGTGCCCAAAAAAAAAGATTACCTTTATTAAGTGTAGTTCTTGTAGGAAATAATCCGGCAAGTATGTCTTATGTTCGTGGTAAAGAAAAGGCTTGTTCTTCAATAGGAATGCTTCAAAAAACGATTCGCTTAGATGAAAATGTATCACAAGAAGAATTGAGTAATGTGATTATGGAGCTAAATCTAGATCCGGAAGTGGATGGTATTTTAGTCCAAATGCCATTACCAGAACATTTAGATGAAACGGCCGCATTAGAATTGATTGATCCACAAAAAGATGTGGATGGTTTACACCCCATGAATGCCGGGTGTTTATTGACAAATCGTCCAGGCTTTATTCCATGTACTCCACAAGGTGTTATGGCTATGTTAGATTCGATTGGATATAAAGATTTATCGGGAAAACGTGCTGTTGTTTGTGGAAGAAGTAATTTAGTTGGAAAACCCGTCGCGTTATTGCTTCAAAATCGCAATGCGACAGTTACAATTGTACATTCGAAAACACCAAATATTGAGCAGATTGCTTCACAAGCGGATGTTTTGATTGTTGCGATGGGTGTTAGTCAAATGGTCAATGAAAATTGGGTAAAAGAAGGAGCCGTCGTCATTGATGTGGGTATTAATCGTGTCAATGGAAAACTTGTTGGGGATTGTGACTTCGAATCGGTTGCGAAAAAGGCAAGTTATGTAAGTCCTGTGCCAAAAGGTGTTGGTCCAATGACGGTTTGTATGTTATTATCGAATACGCTAGATGCATATAAAATGCATACGCAAGGAGAATAATTATGGAATATGGATTAAATGATATTGTTGAAATGAAAAAAGAGCATCCTTGTCATAAGTCCACAGAATGGAAAATTATTCGCATGGGTGCTGATATTCGAATTAAGTGTTTGGGTTGTGGAGCAAGTGTTTTGATGCCTAGACAAAAATTTGAAAAGAAATTGAAAAAAGTAATTCGACATGAAGAAGAATAGAGAGGATGTATTGAATTTATGCCATTAACTGCAGGAATTGTTGGTCTTCCTAACGTAGGAAAATCGACTTTATTTAACGCTATCACAAAATCTCAGGTGGAAGCTGCAAACTATCCATTTGCGACAATTCAGCCAAATGTAGGTGTTGTAGAAGTACCAGACTATCGTATTGATCGTTTAGTTGAAATCTTCAATCCGAAAAAAACGATTTATACAACATTTGAATTTACTGATATTGCAGGATTAGTAAAGGGAGCAAGTCAAGGTGAAGGTTTGGGTAACCAATTCTTATCGAACATTCGTTTAACAGATGCGATTTGTCACGTAGTGCGTTGCTTTGACAATCCGGATATTACACACGTAGAAAATAGTGTGGATCCAATTCGTGATATTGAAATTATCAACTTAGAATTGACTTTAGCTGACCTTCAAACGATTGAAAATCGTAGAAGTAAGATTGAACGTAAGGCTAAGACAAACAAAGATAAAGAATCATTGGATGAACTTGCTTTATTGGATCGTCTTCAACCTGTTTTAGAAGAAGGAAAACCAGCGCGTTCATTAGAATTAAATGAAGAAGAACAAATTTTGATGAAGGGTTATAACTTATTGACCGCAAAACCAATGATTTATGTTGCCAACTTAGATGATGAAGGTATTATGGATCCAGATTCATGCGCTTACTACAATCAAGTAAAGGAATATGCACAAAGTCAAAATAACCAAGTCGTTGCCTTGTGTGCGCAAATGGAAGAGGAATTGTCTGGTTTAGATAAAGAAGAAAAAGATGCGTTCTTAGAAGAATTAGGTGTTGAAACTTCTGGTTTGGATCAATTGATTCAAGAAGCCTATTCCGTATTAGATTTATGTACATTCTTAACGGCTGGAGAAGATGAATGTCGTGCATGGACATTCAAAAAAGGTATGAAAGCACCGGATTGTGCTGGCATTATCCACACAGATTTCAAAAAAGGCTTTATTCGAGCAGAAGTATATCGTTTTGATGATATTGATGAATTGGGTAGTGAATTAGCTATTAAAGAAGCAGGACGTTTACGTCTAGAAGGAAAGGATTATGTCGTTCAAGATGGCGATGTAATGCATTTTAGATTTAATGTTTAGTCTACAAAGTATTGTCTATTTGGTGATTGCCGTTATTCTATCTATGTCAATTCATGAAACAGCTCATGGCTTAGTTTCTTATTGGATGGGAGATCCAACGGCTAAATTAGAGGGAAGATTAAGTCTAAATCCTTTTAAACATGTGGATTGGCTAGGCTTAGTTTGTCTATTGATCTGTGGATTTGGATGGGCAAAACCCGTTCCAATTGATGCAAGATATTATAAAGACGCAAAAACAGGGATTATTTGGACAAGTTTTGCGGGGCCTGTCGCAAATTTTCTTTTAAGCTTTATTTGTATATTCCTATTTTATGCACTTTATAAATTTGCACCTCAATTTATGATGACAAGTGTTGGTTATTTTGTATCAAACACATTGACCTATACAGGACTTATTTCTACGGGATTTGGAATTTTTAACTTAATTCCAGTTCCACCACTAGATGGATCGAAAATATTATTTTCATTTTTACCAGATGATAAGTATTATAAATTTATTGATGGTGCACCATGGATGAACATCTTATTTATCTTTTTGATTTTTACAGGTCTATTAGATTATCCACTAGGTATGTTACGTTCAAATATGATTCAATTTTTTGAGATGATCGCAAAGATGATTTTAGGTTTCTAAAGTCATCTTTTTTAAACGCTTTCATTAAAAAATGACATTTTACTAAAAATTAACATAAATTTAATATTGTTTTGACATTATTTTTATTGCATAATAAAGACGTCGCAATATGGAATTTTTTGCGTGAAAAATTGAAAATAAAATATTCATTTTATAAAAGGAGTTCAAGATGGAAATAGTTACAATGGTCTTATCCCTATTAGGTGGCATTGCGTTATTTTTGTTCGGTATGTCTTTAATGGGCGATGGACTAAAAAGCGTAGCTGGTAATAAGTTAGAAGCATTCTTGTACAAGATGACAAACACAAGTCTAAAAGGTGTTGCCCTAGGTGCAGGTGTTACTTCTGTTATTCAATCTAGTAGTGCTACGACAGTAATGGTCATTGGTTTTGTTAACTCAGGTATGATGAAACTAAGACAAGCAATCGGTATTATTATGGGTGCTAATATTGGTACAAGTATTACCGGTTGGATATTGTGTTTATCTTATGTTGGTGGATCAAGTGGAATCGCAAGCTTATTTTCAACAGCTACGATCACAACATTGTTTGCGTTTATTGGTATTTGTTTAAAAACATTTGGAAAACGTACAACACATAAAAATGTTGGAAATATCATGCTTGGTTTTGCGATTTTAATGACAGGTATGCAACAAATGAGTGGAGCCGTTTCGCCTTTAAGAACGAACGAAACATTCATTAGTATGCTTACAATGTTCTCAAATCCAATCATGGGTATTCTTGTTGGTATTTTGTTTACTGCTGTTTTACAAAGCTCAAGTGCTGCGATTGGTATTTTGCAGGCACTATCTATGACAGGCTCATTGACATTTGCGGCAGCCTTCCCAATTAACTTAGGAATTGGTATTGGTGCTGCATGTCCAGTTTTGATTTCTGCCTTAAGTGCAAATAAGAATGGTAAACGTACCGCATTAGAATATTTGATCAATGACTTATTTGGTATGATTATTTGGTCTATCTTATTCTATGGTTCAAATCTATTTATGCACTATGATTTTTTGAATAAAGTTATGTCTCCAATAAATATTGCATTAATGAATACAGCGATTCGTTGTGGAAATGTATTAGTTTTATTCTGGTTCATTCCTCAAATTGAAAAATTATTGATGCGTATTGTCAAAGACAGTCCAGAAGATCTAGCAGAACAGGCTGACTTTGATTTATTAGAAGAACGTTTGATTCCTTATCCTGCCTTAGCTATTGCTCAATGTCATCGTGTTATGAATGGTATGGCTAAAAAGGTTCGTAATAATGTAAATCGTTCAATGAACTTGATCAATGAATTTAGACCTGAAAAATATGAGAAAGTACATCGTAAAGAAACATTGATTGATAAATATGAAGCGCGCTTAGGTTCTTATTTGATGCAACTTACAAAACAAGCATTAAATACTGAACAAACAAGACAAGCCTCATTATATCTTCATACTATTAGTGACTTTGAAAGAATCGGTGATCACGCGGCAGATATTGCCGAGATGTCAAAGAGTATCAATGAAAATCGTATGGAAATGTCAGAGGCTGCCATGAATGAGTTAAACCTTGTCATGGAAGCCGTTCGTGAGTCGATGAATATGACATACCATGCATATCTAGAAGATGATTTAGATTTGGCTCGACGTGTATCTCCACTTGGAATTGTCATTCGTGGACTATGTGATGAAATGAAATTACGTCACGTTGAACGTTTATCTCAAGGAAACTGTGGACTTGAAGAAGGTACAGTATTCAATGATTTATTGAACAGTTTAAACCGTATTGCCACACACTGTGCAAGTAGTATGGTGGCCTTGGTCAAGATTCGTGAAAAAGATACAGATATCCACATTCACGATTCAAAAGTATATGCGATTGAGGGTGATGACTATAAAACGACGTTGGCTGAATATCGCGAAAAATATGATCTTGGACAAAGAGAAGGTCGTATTGTAAGTATGGAAGACGATCAAGTTGAATAGAAATTAAAAAAGGGCCTGAGAAATCAGGCCTTTGATGTATTAATTTGAATGTCACATTTGTCTTGGATTGAAAAAGTATTAAAATAGGCTTCTTCTAAAGGAATCCAGCGTTGAATGAAATTATTCAACATCTTTGGATTTCTTTTTCTTAGTCTTTCTATTTGTTCATCTTTATTGACTGTTAAGAAAACGGAAAAATCATAATATTTTTGAAGACTAGAATGCATAGAATAAGAGCCTTCTATAATATTGAATGGTTTATATGGAATTAAAATAGCAGATTCTATAGACATCGTTGAACAATTGAATTTACGCAACTTCACATCTTCATGTTTTGATAATGGAATCAATATCTCTTGTTCAAAACGCTTATGATCCACGTTTTCTCCAGGACTTTCAAGCCTTTCTTTTGTTCTTTGATGGGGTTGCAAGAAAAAGTCGTCCATTTTAAATACGTTGCAGTCATATACTAGTTTTAAAAGATTTGAAAGTGTTGTCTTACCCGAAGCACAACGTCCATCAATTGAAATCATAGAAGGGTGATTGTTGTCTATATATTGGAATAATTCTAAAAATGGAACATACTTTTTATGAATCAAACGATATGCAGGATGATACAATTGATTGAACGTATCTGAATGATGAAGGGCAGGATACCCCTCTTTTTTCCATTTTAAAAGTAAATCCTTAGATTCTTCGTAAGAAAAGGGAAGAGTATTGTCAAAGATAAGATCTAAAAGAGTTTGAATCTTATCTTCAAGTTGTTTGATTCCATTTTCTTCTTGTTGGCATGATCGTATAAATAAGGTACTTAGTGTATTTACATTTAAACCATAATTCAAATGTAGACGAATATAGTCTCCATCTAATTCTTCAATTGAATCTGAAGAATCTTTATGATTTTGTAGTTCTTGTTCAATACTTGATTTGACGGTAGAGAAATCAGAAACAAGGTGTTCACATCCAAAACTACTTTGATACAAAAACTTCATAAGGTCTTGTAATTCAAGTTGTGGGTATAATTTAAATTGATTAAGTATATATTCTTTTGTGTTCATAGAATGTATTTTATCACATTCTTTTCTTTTTGATTATAGATAAAAACTATAACAAGTACATATTTTTAAATATTATAAATAATCAATAAGAAATGATAAAATGATGTTGTTGGAGGAAATTGACTAATGTTGAATATTAAATATGATATTGTAGGATCTTTTTTAAGACCACAAGAAATTAAAGAGGCTCGTGCTAAATTTAATAATAATGAGATTACATATGAACAATTACGTGATATTGAGGATGAACAAATCGCAAAATTGGTTGCCAAAGAAGTACAGCACGGCTTGAAGTTTGTGACGGATGGAGAGTTTCGTCGTCGCTGGTGGCATTTGGATTGGTTAAAAGAATTTGATGGTTTTACGACAAAACACTTAGACAAGTTCATTAATGGAAGAAACAATCATATTGAATTGGGTATGATTGAAGGAAAGATTATCTATGATCCAAATAAGGCACATAAAGAAATGTACGCATGGGATTTCTTAAAGAAGGAAGCAAGTAAATATGGTGTAGAAGCCAAGAAATGTATTTCTGGACCAAACATGATTTTGATTGATCATTTCTTACAACTAGGCATTAAAGATACACCATATTATGGTACGGATATTGAAGCGGTGATTGAAGATATTGGATTGGCATATCAAGCAGCCATTCGTGATTTCTATAATCATGGATGTCGCTATATTCAAATTGATGATACTTCATGGACCTATATGATCGATGATACGTTTGTATCAAAGGTAGAAGGTTTGGGTTATACAAAAGCACAAGTACTAGATTGGTTTGTGCGTGTAAGTACAAAAGCTTTAGAAAATCGTCCAGAAGATATGCAGATCGCAACACATTTCTGTAAAGGAAACTTCAAAGGAAATCCATTATTCCATGGATTCTATGATACGATTGCCAAATCGGTCGCAAATATTCCATACGATGGCTATTTTGTAGAGTATGATGATGCTCGTAGTGGAACCTTTGATCCTTGGGCTGTTTTAAAAGGCACTGACCGCACATTTGTAGCTGGCTTGATTTCGACTAAGCGTAAAGAATTAGAAGAGCATGATGCGATTAAAGAGCGTTATGAACAAGCTAAAGCTGTAGTTGGTGAGAATATTGCTCTTTCTCCACAATGTGGATTTGCCTCTGTAGAAGAAGGAAACTGTATTGATGAAGAAACACAATGGAAAAAAATTGATTTATTGGTATCTTGCCAAGACTTTATTTAAGGGAAATCTTTAGATTTCTCTTTTTTTCACAAAAAGACACATTTAATAAATTAGGATATAAAGCTAAAATCAACACTCATACAAC
>ENA-UOJD01002225-UOJD01002225.1-human-gut-metagenome-genome-assembly--contig:-P48-NODE-2225-length-16640-cov-5.312210_pt1 | contig 16640 bp, 12 predicted proteins | sample MGYA00242342_ERZ723889 | MGnify/ENA metagenome assembly ERZ723889
CTCCATAATGTGGTTTTCTTCCTGCTGGCGGAAGTTGAGCCGGGCATTGCGTAAACCAATGTCCGTAAAATAATATTTGAGCGGGGTATCAATATAAGAACGTCCTTTGATATCGTAGCGATACGACTTTTCCAGAATATACGCATCAATGAAGCAATCGAGGTAAGTCGAAATGGTTTCACTCTTTATTTTCAATCCCTTTACAGACCGGAACGTGTTTGCCAACCGTGTGGGGTTGGTGAGCGATCCCACGGCAGAAGCCACTACATTCAGCAGTTCGTTGAGCGTCTCCCCATCGGCACGCAGGCGGTTGCGTTCTATGACATCCTTTATATAGGTAAGACGGAAAAGGTCTTGCAGATACTTGGATTTTTCCTCATGGGTATTTTTCTGCATCACATACGGCATTCCTCCGTAAGCCACGAACTCACGCCATGCAAAACGCTTTTCGTTGGGATAAGCGGCATAGAACTCATCGTATGTCAGGGGCGTGATATGTATCTCTTCGCCTCTGTCACGAAAGGCGGTAGCCACATCAGAAGAGAGCATTTTTGAATTACTGCCCGTAACATAGACATCGACATTCGGCAGGCTCTTCAATCCTAAAAGCACATCGACAAAGGTGATTTTTGAAGCGGTCTCTTGTGGCAGATAGGGATTGTCTATACTTTCCACCATCTGTATTTCGTCAAGGAGAATATAGTAATCTTTCGTGGTGTCAGCCACCATTTGCCGGAGATACTTTCCCAATTCCAGCGGATTGCGGTAACGTGCATTCAGGTCATTGTCAAGTTCAAGCGTGATAATCTGTTCGGGTGCAATCCCTTCTTGCAGGAGGTAATCCCGATAGAGTACTCCCAACAGATAGGACTTACCACACCGCCTGATGCCTGTTATAATCTTTATCTGACCATTCTTGCGACTGGCAATCAGTCGTTGCAGGTTTCTTTTGCGTTCAATCTTCATCTTACTAAAGGAAATTTTTGCGGTTATCCGCATTTTTACCCTGCAAAGGTACAAATAAATGCCATTTATTCTCTATTGTAGCGGAAATTTTTGCGGTTATCCGCACTTTTGCCCCCGGTCGCAGGACATGAGCAACTTATTTGCATGAACAGCCCATTTCAGACAATGAACACCCCAAAATAGAGAACCTCCCAAAAGACAAGTGAAGCTGTCTTTCGGGAGGTTCTTAGTAAGTGACTGAACAGGTTGGTTTTTCGAGTCACTGACTCGGGGAAACGGGGCTTTTACCTCTGTTTCACCTTGTGTTTATGTCATTGTTCCACGAAATTATTGCAGGCGTTTTTATGGCTTCGGGCTTTCGGACAAAAAAACCATTTTTTCGGACATTAGAAAAACAACTGATAATCAGTGAATTGTATTCTTTTGGACATAAAACTTGTTTTTTTGGACAAAGCTAAAAATTGCCTTCTTAATTAAATGAAGGGAAACTCGCAGTCTTTATATATAGAGTGTTTCTTCCAGCACCCTCTTTCTGTATAATTCCCACATCTTCCATTTTTGAGATAAACACCCGAACCTGTCTGTCTGATAAAATATCCGCAAATATCTCATTAAGAGCGGTACGGCTGATAAAACCTTTTTTATGGAAACAGTCTGACACCATTTTAAGGTGGCTCATGTTCAACCCTTTCAGTTTTTCAACCGCTTCATTGCGGTAGTCATCGGACAAGCGGTAAGAGCCGTTCTCGTCTATGACCAGACCTTCTTCGGTCAATTTTTGCAGGATGTGTCTTTCAAGCCCCTCGTAATCCCTCATGGCAACTTTGTATAAGGTCAGCAATTCAAAGACATTCAACTGTCCGGCAGGGTTTCTGCGGTTCTGCTCGTTTCGGATGAATATGACAAAAGCCGCATCCAATATCGGAGCCTTGAACGTGAGGCTTACCTGATACGGGTCTGTGCCCGAATAGTCCGGTAGGGCCTTTCCCTCCATGATGCAGTTGTAGAACATCTTATCCACTCCCTGTCCGGAACGTTCCACCAGTCCTGTCTTCTGCAAAATCTCGCTCATCAGTTTGCTACGCGGAACACTGTTTACTGTCAGTATGTTGCTCATATCCACTCCGGACGGGAAGCCACCGGCGTTGGTAATGGTTATGCTGTCGGGATATTGCTTGATAACGACATCGCTCTGAATCAGCATCGAACGGTGGCAGCAGGCATTCAGGATAGCCTCTCTGACCGCTTCCTTGTTGAACGAAGGAATGTCGAATATGTATGGTCCGTCATTGTAATGCAGAAGCGGATTGCTTGCTGGCTGGTTGATGTAATCCCACACCTTGTCAATCGCTATGAACAGCGGCAGTTGGAACTCCTTGCGTGCGGTGTATTGTATCATCGAGTGGTACATCCTGAACTCCACCACAATATTGTTCTGCGGCAGATATTTCCGTATGGCTTCGGATTTGCCGAGGAGAATAAGGGCCGCATAATTCAGTTTGCCGTCTTTGAGCAAGTCCAAATCCGACAAGACCTGTTCGTCGGGATAGTTGCGGAACAGCGGATTTTCCTGTTTCCTGGCATATTGGGTTTTCATTTCCGCTATGGCCTCCTTATCCAAATCCTCTATGGCAAGCCCTTCGCATATCTTCGCCGAGAAATCCGGCTCCTGTTCGGATAGCACCTTGAATATCTCGGCATCGGACATTTCACGCAGGCTCTCTCCGGTACGCATAAGGGGAACACCCTCGAAACGCAACAGCCGACCTACGGGACGTGACGGAACGGTAACGACAAGCACACGCTTATCCTCTTCATACAATTCCGTTGTTTCCACCCTTATGCCCAGCCGTTTGTAGATTTCATCGATGAGCTGTCCGACTTTATCCTGTGCAAAATCAGAGCCTACAACCGCATGGGGTATATGGTCTGCCATACCCAACACCAGCCGTCCGCCTCTTTCATTTGCCAAAGCGACAATATAGCCCAAAACACACCGCCGCCTGTCTTTCGGCTCGACGTGTTTTCCTCCGGTGAACGGATAGTTATGTTTCGCCTCCTTAAATTCTATATGGTCTTCGCTTTCGCGGAGCTTCTTCAATTCCTCAATCGTCATTTCCATAAATGTAATCTCTGTCTATAATAAAGTACAAATGTACAAAAAATGTAGAAAACAGAGGGTATGTTTTGCTATCTAATTGATTGCCGAACAATTAAGCTCCTTAGTATTATGTTCCTTTGGGACGTGCCGAGAAAGCCGGCAGCGGCGTGGATAAGATTGTGAACGGATATTGGTGCAGGGGTGTTGGAAATGACAAAGCCAGGCAATCCTACGAGCCGTAACCAGATGTATGTAGAAGGAGAAGATACCCCGGTAGCAGGACATGAGCAACTTATTTGCATGAACAGCCCATTTCAGACAATGAACACCCCAAAATAGAGAACCTCCCAAAAGACAAGTGAAGCTGTCTTTCGGGAGGTTCTTAGTAAGTGACTCGGGAACGCTTTCCGGGTGTTTCCACACCGTGTCCGTTGTCAATCAGAACTTTCATAATCATATTCTTTTAGGTTATTGTTCTATGCCTTCACCATTCTCGTCACACACCACCGTCTTATCTAATGTATCACCTGTATAGCAATAGACTGTGCTGGTCTTGATGTTGCCGCCAATGCCGGGATTGACAGTACTTGCCGCACTGGTTGATGACATTATATAAGGGTATCTGATACTCTTATCATGGGTTACCGTGACTGTTCCGTGGCGTTACCCTCGGCATCATAGTACACGGTGCCGTCATCCGAATACCCTACACCAATCAAATTTGTACCCTTTTCTATCGTGCTGTTAGTAATGGAACCGGTGCCGCATTGAATGGCTCCGCCCTGATAGCCGGATGGGCTTCCGCCGCATCCTATGTAATCGGCATAGCAGGTGTCGTATGAATTGCGCTTAGCAGTGATTTTCGAATCGGTGATAACGATTTCCGGAACACTTCCGATTGCGCCGATGCAAGGGGCATTTCCAAAGCTATTGACGGTTACATCGGCAGATGATATCTCGATTCTGCCGCATGTTTCATCGAGTGCACCAATTGCGGGTGTACTCGTGTTTCTATCGATGGTACTCGCGGTAGTACTCATTATTGTTACATTTTTTATTACAATATTGCCGCATGACTGACCGCCGATAGCGGGATAGTCGCTGCTACTAACCATAAGCCAGCCGTTGCCATCTATGGTAATACTTGCACCCGGAGCCACAAAGATACCTGCTTGGTTACTTGATGATACGCTGTTTTTTGTTCCTAACACGTGTATAGTCGGGTTACCGCCTGTGATATTGATGGCTTTGTCGTTGCTTACAAGGATAGTTGCGTTATCCAAGTAGATGGTCGGACTATTTCCGGTGATAGTGATTGTGGTATTGAATTTACCGCTCACCACATAGTTGCCATCACCGCTGATATCAGAGCAGTTTTCCGGAGTAATCTTGACAGCATCGCCCGGAATTATGTACTGTGTTTCCTCGCTGTTCCACTGCTCCACAACGGTTGCCGTGAAGGTCACATTGACGTGTCCGGCGTTCTGCACGTCGCCTTTCAATATGGTATGCTTGTTCGGGGCGAGGGGTACGTTGGGAATCTGAGATTCCGCACCGTCGTTGGTGAGGGTGAGTGTCTGCGTCTCGCTCTCGGCAAGGAGGTAGATGGAAAAGAGGTCGCCGCCTTTTGCCACGCCGCTCGCGGGAACGGTATAGTTGTAGGTCGTACCGTCTGCCGAAGGTTCAAGAAGTTCGCCCGACAATACATCGTATGCCGTACAGGTAGCAGGGATTTTCAGCGAGTAGTTTTTCCCGCCGGTTACGGCTTCGGTGGTGCGGAGGGTCAGTTTGCCGACCACGTGCTGCAAATTCACGTCGATGGTAGGATTCAACTGGCTGCCGCCCCATTTCGCCGTTCCCGCGTAGGCGATGCCGAAGGGCGAGGCGTTGGCTGACGGGGCTTTGACGGTCATTTTTTCCAATCCATGGACAACGTCGGCGGCATATCCGCCGTTATCCGCCCAGAACATCAGTTGATAGTCCTTCGTGGGGTTCAGCGTGACGGTGAACGAGCAGCTTCCGTTGCTTATCGTCCCCGTCTGAACCTCTTGGGCAATGCCGTCTTCCACAAGCTGCATCAGGCAGCGGGTGGCATCGTCATCTTCCGTTGCCGTGACGGCACGGGTGGCGGCAGGCGCAGGGGCTGCCACCTCCGGCAAAGAGGCGGTGATGGTTACAGGACGCGGGGCCTCGTCGGTGGTTTGCAGCGTGTCCTCTTGGCTGCACGATGCGAACAACGCTACGATTGCCGGCATCAGAAATGTGAACTTCTTCATCATACTTTTATCGATTTGTTATTACTCTATTTTTCTTTTCTCAATATATCTTCTCGGGCAGGTTAACGTGGGGATGATGATTAAACTCGCTATATATACGAAAATTTATCTCCTTCCCGTCTATGTGATCAACACCAATCATATACAAAAACCGATCAGTATAGTCTATAATTATAATCTCTCCCCAAGGAGTGGTTATACCTTCAAGTCCCTCGCTAACAGTCGCCTTCAGGATATCTTTGATGATTCTCCGATTGTCTGCATCGGATGCCCAATAATGGTACTCAATACGATTCACTGACTCCTTTTTTGTACCGAAAGGTTTGCCATCCTTGAAAAAGGCATCGGTGAACACCTGCTTGTAGTACTCCGGAGTGGCTTTCCATTTGCCGTTGTTTTCCGAGAGGTCGCCCGAGAGGATGATGTGGCTGTCCGCCGTCAGCGGAAGGTCGGTAAGCTCCATCTTCAGGTTGCGGAAGCCGATGCGTATGCTTTGGCTGTCTCCCTCTGTCGGGATGAGGGTATAGAAGCTGCAAATGTCCGTGGGGCGGTCTGCGGTGAGTGCCGAGGTGAACGTGTATGGCAGAGCCGACGTACCGGCGGTGAATACCTTACCTTGTGCCACGTCGTAGGTGGCGGCACAGGGTACGGTGGCGGTCAGTATGTCGCCCGCGGCGGCTGTGAAGGAGTTCGCCCCGTTGTGGCGCAGGGTGAGCTTCGTGACGATGTGTGTCAGCTCGGGGCTGCGGTTTACCTCCTCGGGCGTACCGTTCAGCCGGGCGGCAAAGGCGATTGTCCCGGCTTGGTACGCTACATAAGTAAGGTCGTCCACCTCCTGCGTGCCGTTGTCGGCGTAGAACAGGTAGATGTACCTCTCACCCGGGGTGAGCGACACGGTGAAGGTGTAGTTGTCGCTGCCGGCAGCTTTCAATACCTTGCTTTGAGGCCGCCCATCAGCGTCGAGCACCTGCATGAAGCAGCGCGTGGGGCGGTCGTCGGTATCGGCTCCGGGGGCACGGGTTGCCATCCGTTTGCCGACGGCGGGCTGCGCGGGTTCGGTCTGTTCTATCCCGACGGAGAAGGTCACTTCTTTCCGTTCGCCGCTTGCCGGTTCGCCGGGAAGCGATTCCTTGTCGCAGGAGGCGGCAAGAAGCACCGTCAGCAGGATGGGCAGTATATGTTTCAGTCTGTTCATATCGGTTTATCCATTAAAATTCGACAATGATTTCATCTCCCCACTCGGTGTCTATCTGCACGCCGCCCGAGGTCTTGCCTGCCGTGAGCAGGTGTCCGCTGACGGTGGTGAGGTGTCCGCGGCGGTAAGGTATCCTGATGCCCGTGCTGCGGCTCACCACCTCGCCGGTGGCGGCATCCGTCATCTCCACGGTCACGGTGACGAAGCTCTCCGTCCCGTTGGTCAATACGAAGTCCGTGCCCACCTGCAAGGCTTCCGCGGGAGCGTAGCCCTTGGCCTCGGTCGGGACGTCCGTGTAGGAGAGGCGGGTGTCGAGCGCATCGTTGGGCTTGCCTGTAGCCACGTCGAAGCCTGTGGGGAAGAAGCCTTCGTAGATGATGCGCACCGTGAGACGCTCTATCGGGGGATAATTTTCTTTTTCAACCAGTTTGCCGTAGGCTTCCACATCGGTAGCCACGAGGCGGTAGCGTGCCAGAGGGCGGATGAGCGTTACCGGCTCGTCCTGCACCTCCCCGTCCACGCTGACGGATTGTGCGGCGAAATAAGCATCCTTGTCGTCGGTGACGGCTCCGGCGGTATAGGGGTCTGTCCTGACCGTAACGTGGTGCAGGTCATCGGCGTTGTAGTATTTTCCGGTCGTTGTGCCGGCATCCGTCCGGTCCGTCCACAGCCGCAGGTCGTATTCGCCGGGCAGCAGGGAGAGTACCGCCAAGTAGCGTCCGTCCGCCTGACGTTCGCACAGCATTTCGCGGCGGTGTACAAGGTTTTCCGTACCTTTCATGAATACTTCCGCCACGCAGCGCAATGTCCTTGTCTCATCCGCGGAAGACGCGGCGCGGCTACGTACAGGCGGCAGATCCTTGCCGGGAACGGTGAGCAGCAGCCGCACGGGAATCAGGGCGATGCCATCCGTACTCTGTTTCAGCGTCATCAGGATGCGGGTGATTTCCCCGGTCCGGATTTCCGTCTGCGCCGAGGCAGTGAGCAGGTCGGGGTATTGTGCTGTCCGCTCTTTGAGCCACTGTGTCAAATCGGCAGGAGTGGTCTGCTGCGGCAGGGAGGCAGGGTCGGCGTTCGCCACCACCACGGGCGTATAGCTTCCTGCCGGAGCGGGGATGTGTTCCGATGCGAGCGTGCGCGGGTCGGTATAGGCTTTGCGCTGCGCCACCGTGCCGTCGCTGTCGAACAGGTACAAGGTCAGACTCTCCACATCGTCCTGCGGCGTTTCGGTCTGCAATCCCACTATGATGCCGCCTTGTCCGGCGGGCAGGAGATATTCGTTTTCGTGAGCGTCCTTGTCGCAGGAGACCAGGGCAAGGACGGAGAGCATGCACATCGCCGTGTTCAGGCGTATCTGTTTCATTATGTTCATGGTTTTCATTTCCGTACCTCCTTTCCGTTATTGCCGAAACGCCAGCCGAGCCGCAATCCGCTTTCCCATACGAAGTTGTTCTTGTGGCGGTAGGCGGGCAGCCCGTCCATCGGTTTGCCTGTCAGGTAGGTAAGCCCTGTGTAGAGGACGATGTGCAGGTGTCCGGTGATGGCGTAGCCCGCTTGCAGGTTGCCGCCCGCCCCGAAGTGCCAGCGTGTCGCACCTTTCATCGCCACGGCGTTGTCCGCAATCGTCCGGAAAGCCGCTTTCGTGCCTATGGCGGAGAGCTGCGGCGAAAGTTCGAGCGTCCACCGGCCTGTTTTCGTGCGGTTGAAGAAGCCGAGGAGATTCACATTCAGCTGCACGCCGTAACGTTGGGTGGTCACGCGGCTTTTCAGGTCGCCATAGTTCCATCCCTCCATGCCTGCCACTGCCGCCTCATACCGGTTGCCGTCGCTGCCGAGCCAGTAGCCGGGACAGCAGTGGCGGGACGAGAGGTTCATCTCTCCCCAAGCCGCCTGCGCTTCGAGCGAGAGGACGGGATTGAAGCGGTAGCCGCCATAGATGCCTGCACTCCACCCCGCGCGGGTCTTGTCCGCGCCGAAGCTGCTCATGCCGCTGATGCCGAAAGGCAGTCCGCCTTGCACTCCGGCGTACCATCCTTGTTCTTCTTTAGCTTGTGGTTCTACTGGTTGTTCTGTGGCAAGTCTTGCCTGTTCCGCTTGCTGGGCACGTTCCTTCGCCGCCTTTTCTTCGGCAAGGCGTTTCTGCTCCGCCTGTTCTTTCTCTTTGGCGATGCGCTCGGCTTCGGCTTTCGCGGCGGCTATACGCTGCGCCTCGGCCTGACGGGCTTTTTCCGCTTCACCGCTGACCTCGCGGTTATACGCCTCTACCCGAGCGGCGGCTTCCGCTCCGGCTATCTCGGCCACTTTCTCCACGGATGCCGGAAGTACGACGACAATGATGTTGCGCAGTTCGCCCGCCGCGGTCTTGTAGGCTTTCTTCAAGGATTTGTCGGTCACGAAATGGCTCTCCTTTATCTTGCCGCGAACGATGAGTTCGGATTTCACCCGGTTGCGGCGGATTTTCGCCAGCTCTTCAGCCGATTGCTTTCCGTTGCCCTCCGTGCCGTAACTTGTCACGCACAGGTACATGTTGCCGGCATCAAGGGCCGCACGGTTTTTCTCGATGGCCGCTAATAACCGGGCCAGTTCCTTGCCGTTGCCGCTCCACGGGCTGAAGAACATGTCTTTGTCCGCGACGAAGCGGAAAAGATAGGTGCTGTCCGCCTTCTCCTGAGCGGAGAGCGGCAACGATGCCGCCGCGAGCAATAAGGCAAATACGATTTTCTTTACTGTATTCATATATCAGGGGTTTGATGTTTCGGGGTTGGACATAACGCAGGACGGCGACATACGGGTACTGACTGTACTTCGTATATCGCCGCCGGGCATGGTTTTCCCCTCGCCACGGGAAATGGCGGAGGTATATGGTGGTTCCGATGCCGGAGGGAAAAACCGGTTAAATCCGGGAATAAATCTCTCGCTAACGCATTGATGATTAAGGGATAATTTGTATCTTGTCTGAGGGATATTTTCAAGAGGCAGAGTCAGCCGCATACGAAAGGGACCTCCGTCTTCAAAGAGGGAGTGCCGCCGAAACAAATTCCATTTGTCCGAGCCGGGCGACATTTTCCGGTGTGTTTGTCACTGCACATAAGACATAAACAATTCTTCTCTTTGCGAAAATAGAAAAATCATGCCTTATGGCAATGGAAAACAATGATTTATTTTCAGTTTGCCGATAATTTCGAGTGCCGCCCCTATTTTTTCAATTCAGGCCGGATCCTTTCCAACCAATGATCTACCCTATCTTCTGTTTTATCAGCCTCATAATCCTCATCCAGCGGCAAACCGATAAATTTACCTTCCCGTAAAGCACGCGAATCGTTAAAGATGTAATCACGGGTCTCTGTTTCTCCGATCAGTTGTCCGCCGGTTTCCCCGATCGTCTGGCCCAATATGCCCATCCCGTCTACAAAATTATTCGGATAGCTGACATGATCCCCCAAGCCGACGATAGCAACCTTCCGGCCTTCCAAACGAATCCGGAGCATTTTGGGTAAAAAGGACGACCAGGGATCTTTTTGTTCCATTTCCCAGGTATTCCGGCCTAAAGTCGAACAGACCAGGATCAGATTGTGATAATCCAGTAATTGCAGTGGGGTGACATCAGAAATAACAAAGAGATCCGGTTGCAGATCTACCAGCTTTTGTTTGATCAGACGGGCCACTTTATGAACGCTGCCTCCCGAAGGTGCATAAAATATTCCCAACCGTTTTGTAGCCTTATGATCTTTATCTATCAAATAATTCCCTTCCAGATCAGCTTTCAGCTGATAATTCCCTGGTTGATTTTCCTTTTTCACGGATCGGATAATTTAATGTCAAACCTATATGATATCTAACTTATATACGGCAAAGGAACGGGATGGTTTGTTTTTGTCGGGAAAAAATGTAAATCTTTATTCAGTTTTTTCAGAACGATATTCATGATATTGTTTTCTCCTCCGCTTTTAAAAGCGGCCAATGTCCAGGGATCGCCGGTGAGTTTATCCTTATTCCGTTTGGTGACGACGTTCACCACCCCACCCATCGCATCCGAACCATACATGGCGGAGAATGGGCCTTTCAGTACTTCCACCTGCCCTACATCGCCCAAAGAAAGAGTCGCCATATTGGTGGTACCGGCCGGCACGCCATCGATCAGGACTGTCGTATATTTTCCTTCTGCCGGTTTGAATCCCCGGATACTGAAATAAGAATTATATCCCGAATCATCGACATCGCATCACTGACAAAAGAAGAACGCGAAAAGTACGACGAAAGTATCAAGGTCTATCGCGACCAATTAGTGACAATCGCTTTCGCCAAAGAAAAGGGAATAGAAGAGGGAATGGAGAAAGGAATAGAAAAAGGCCGGAAAGAAGGCGAAAAAAAGAAACAGCTGGAAATCGCCCGTAATATGAAAGTAAAAGGTTTTGCTGTAGAAGATATTAGTGAGCTGACCGGCCTTTCCATCAAAGAAATCAAAGAACTTTAAGCTGCAATTTTCTGAAACTGAATAAATCAATTCAGAAAACCGCATTTTATTTATATCTTGTTTCCAACCCTTCCCTTATCCGGTGCGGAAGTGTCCCCTTTCCGGGCCGCGACCGCTAAAAGGATTCCCAACACCACCCCCAACAAGGCAGCACACAATACCCGCATATTACCGGGCAACAGAAAAGTGATGGTATGAGCCGGAAACCAGAAGAAAGGAATGGTTTTCTTAAAGACAAATCCCCATAACACCTTCCAATTCAAACTGCTCATGATTCCACCCATATCCAATGGTGTGAAGAAACCACGGAGTGTTCCGCCGGTAGCCAATATATGGAGCGTCATAAATACCGGAGCGAAAATGGTATTCATACTCAGCGACACGGCAAAAGCCACCCCTACTTTAGCCCAGCACAATCCCGGTGCATGAAAAACAGCCGGAGCCTCCTGCATGCCAAGGTATTGCAAAAATGCCGGAGTACCATTCGAAAAAACAACCATCGCCATATTAATGCCCATCCCCAATATCCCCCATACAAACATTCGGGGCAAAACCCCGAATCCTTTCCGGCAATACACGCCGGCACTGATACGCAAACCGATCATCTCTCCCAAAGTCGACAAGATGGCAAATTTCAGGAAACTCATGACCATGCCATGAGCCGCATTAAAAGCATGATACCATTCGTAAACAGGCCGGCAGATAAAAAAGGGTAGCAGCAAAACCGCTACCCCCAGTATAAAAATAAAGTCTTGTTTTTTCATTTTTCAATCCGGATACGGGCATCCACCGCCACCACATTTTCTTTATTACCGAGTAACGGATTCAGGTCCATCTCAAAAATCTCAGGAGCCACTTTCACTAACATGGACACTCTCGACACAGCTTCGGCGAATTTTTGTTCGTTTACCGGTTCTTGTCCCCGTACTCCCTGAATGATTTTATACCATTTCAAGCTACGGATCATCTCCACAGCTTCCGGTTGGGCAATCGGAGCCAAACATGATTTCACATCTTTCAATACTTCGATAAAGATACCTCCTAATCCGCACAATACCATATGTCCGAATTTATCTTCCCGTTTAGCCCCGATAAACACTTCGGTCCCGGACAACTGCTGAGCCAGCATGACAGCATGCGTGTCTTTGATCTGCATCATCCGACGGAATTCGCTGCGTACCGTCGCTTCGTCCCTTACGTTGAGGGTTACCCCACCGACATCGGATTTATGGACAGGTCCCACTACTTTCATCACTAACGGGAAACCGATCTGACGGGCCAAACCGACAATTTCTTCCTCTTTATCGGCCACTCCTTCTTTTGCCCGGGCAATACCGGCAGCATCCAGCAATTCATGGATCTGTTCAGGTGACAGATAGCCGTTTTCAGCCTGATCGACGACTGTCCGGATCCGTTTCCGGTCTACTTCCGGAAATTCGGGTTCGGCAGGTTGCGGAGCAGGGGTACGGTATATTTTACACAAAGCATTACCAAAATTCACTTCATAGGGGAAGTAAACGCCACCTTTCCGTACAAACTCGTCGATTTCCTCTTTCACCACCATTGAAGAGGGGAATATGGGATAAATCGGTTTCGGGGAAGTAGCTATTTTTTCACGCAATACTTCATATACATCGAAAACGGGGAAAAGCCCGGGACTACCGAAGATCACTGCAATACCGTCGATATTATCGAAATCGCGGTTACAGGCATCCAGGATAATTCCCAATTGTTCAGCTGTTCCTGTCGCTAAAAAGTCAATGGGATTACCTACAGAAGATCCGTTAAACAACTGTCCCAGCAATGCTTCAGCCTTCGGTCCTTCCAAATGAGGAATTTCCATTCCCCCGTCCGACAAGGCATCTGTCAGCATTACGGCCGGTCCTCCGGCATGGGTTACGATAGCCATATTCTTTCCCTTCAATTCGGGATAGTTAAAAATAGCCGCCACCGTGGCCAGTTCATCCCGCCCGTTACACCGTACGATACCGGCTTTCCGGAACAAAGCTTCCACGGCTACATCCGAGCTGGCCAAAGCTCCGGTATGCGACGAAGCGGCACGGCTTCCGGCAGCAGAACCGCCTGATTTGATCGCAGCGATACGACAACCTTTCCGGATCAGTGAGGAAGCATGCTTCAATAATTTTTCCGGTTTATCGATACTCTCTACATACATCAATTTAATCCGTGAACTTGTCTCAGAATCGAAAGATTCGTCCCAATATTCCAGGACCTCTTCCACGCCTAACTGGGCAGAATTACCGACTGAAAATACACTCGAAAATTTTACACCTTTCTGCATACCGGCATCCATAATAAAAAGTGCCGTCGCTCCCGAGCCCGATACGAAATCTACTCCTTTCGGGTCCAATTTCGGTATAGGGGTCGTAAATACCCCATTATAGTTCGTTGTCAATGCTCCGATACAATTCGGGCCGATCAAAGCTCCTCCGACAGAATCGATCGTTTCTACAATTTGTTTTTCCAATGCTTTCCCTTCTGCATTCTCTTCACTAAATCCGGCAGACAGAATGATAAATGCCCGGGTATTTTTTTGTTTCGCCAGCACCTCTACCGTCGACGGACAGAATTTGGCAGCGATGGCCAGGATAGCGCAATCCACTTCCGGCAGATCTTTCACGTCCCGGTAGGATTTGATACCTTGCACTTCATCCATTTTCGGATTCACCACATATAAACTCCCTTTAAAATGTCCATCGATCAAATTCTTCAATACCTTACCACCCGGTTTCTGAATATCGTCCGATCCTCCAACCACCACAATGCTGGAAGGATTTAGCAATTGTTTATTAATCATATCTTTCGAATTTTACTATAAAATTCACTATTCAATTTTATCAATTATATATTATTGAAAAACTTCAAAAATTCCCCTACTTTAGTGACCATATTTTTTGATCCGGTATAAAAAGGTATCCGTTGGTGAATATTTTCAGGGGTCATGTCCAATATCCGGTTTCCGCCATCCGTAGCCAATCCTCCGGCTTGCTCGGCAATAAATGCAATCGGATTACATTCGTACAACAGACGCAGTTTTCCTGTCGGATGGCTATTGGTTTCGGGATAAATAAAAATACCTCCCTTCAATAAATTCCGGTGGAAATCGGCCACCAAAGAACCGATATAACGCGAAGTATAAGGACGCTTGGTTTTCTTATCGGTTTCCTGGCAATACTTTATATATTTTTTCACTCCTACCGGAAATTTCTCATAATTTCCTTCGTTTATAGAATAAATAAAACCATTTTCCGGTGTTTTAATATTCGGATGTGAAAGACAGAACTCCCCGATAGAAGGGTCCAGCGTAAAACCGTTCACTCCGTTGCCGGCCGTATATACCAACATCGTAGAAGAGCCATAAATAACGTAACCGGCAGCAACCTGGTCACAACCTTGCTGTAAAAAGTCATCGATATTCGCAACTTCGCCCAGCGGAGATTTGCGGCGGTAAACAGAAAAAATAGTACCGATAGAGACATTCACGTCGATATTCGAAGAGCCATCCAGCGGATCCATACAAAAGATATATTTCGCATCACGGCTCAATCCATCGTCAAAAACAATGATATCCTGATTTTCTTCTGAAGCAACACCGCAACATTCACCACTGGCTTTCAGTTCCGACAAAAAAGTCTCATTGGCATAAATGTCCAGTTTTTGCTGGTCTTCACCTTGTACATTCTCGGAGCCGGCACGCCCCAGAATATCCACTAAACCAGCCTTATTCACCTCCCGGTTGACTTTTTTGGCTGCAATACCTACGTGATGTAACAAACAAGAAAAACCACCTGTTGCCTGAGGTACTCCTGCCTGCTGTTCGATAATAAACTGATTTAAGGTTGTAACTTTATTCATTGATTCTGATTCTATTTGTTATTAGATGCAAATATAAAATGATAAATCGTAATACACAAACGTTTTCATAAAATTAGTATTCCCTCAGAATCAGAGATTTTTTGAAAATCAAATAAGTTTTCATTCAATCTGAATTGATTCCACATTATTATTCAATTTTAATATCTAAATTAGCGCCATGAATTAATTATCGTGTTTAAATTTAAACGCAATGAACGTATATAAGTTTGGTGGCGCTTCCGTTAAAGATGCCGAAGGTGTAAAAAATTTATTTAAAATCATCAATACCCAGCGGGAAAATTTAATCATTGTCGTATCGGCGATGGGAAAAATGACCGATGCCCTGGAAGTTTTGTGTAATTCTTATTTCGGGAAAACCGGTAATATTGCAGAGGCTTTTCAGCGCATTCAAGATTTCCATCAGCAGATTATCCGGGATCTTTTCGGTTCTGCCGACAGTGAAGTAAATACCCGGGTAGAAGCCCTGTATCAGGAATTGGACACTATCCTAAAAAGTGATCCTTCCCTCTGTTACGATTATGAATACGACCGGATCATCTGTTTCGGTGAATTGCTCTCGACAACAATCATTGCCGCCTATCTCGAGAAACAAGGGCGAAAAGCCAAGTTTACCGATATCCGTAAATGTCTGATTACCGACCAAAACTACCGGAATGCTTGTGTAGATATCGAATTATCGGCTCAGTTGTGCCGGAAGACATTCAATTTTCAGGATACATTTATGTATATCACGCAGGGATTCATTGCCGGAACGACGACCAATCAAACGACTACCCTGGGGCGTGAAGGTTCGGACTATACCGCAGCCCTTTTGGCCAATTTGCTGGATGCCGAAGATGTTACCATTTGGAAAGACGTGCCCGGTATCATGAATGCCGATCCCAAAATATATGAAAATACAGAAATTATCAGTAAGCTATCCTATAAAGAAGCGATCGAACTATCGAACTGCGGAGCGAAAGTAATTCATCCGAAAACCATCAAACCGTTGCAAAATAAAGGGATTCCGTTATTCGTAAGATCTTTCCTTTACCCGGAAAGTCACGGTTCGGTGATCCGGGAATTGGACGAGAAATTGAAATTACCTCCGATTTATATCAATAAAGGAGATCAGTTATTACTGACTCTTTCCCCCCGGGATTTTTCTTTTATAGCAGAAGAAAAACTGAGTCGTATTTTCGCTACGTTAGCCAAATACAGACTCCGCCTTAACCTGATGCAAAATTCGGCAATCACCTTCTCTTTTTGCATCGACTATAATGAAGCGATTTTTGAAAGTTTCATCGATGAACTCCATGACGAATACGAAGTGCTTTACAACAAAAATGTGCGCTTGCTGACGATTCGCCATTACAATGAAGACATCATCCAACAGCTGACCAGCCATAAAAATGTGTTGGTAGAACAACGCAGCCGCTTAACAGCCCGTTTTGTCGTAGCCGACAATTAAAACGATCCTGCCAATGAAAAAACTATCTATCATCATACCTGCCTATAATGAGGAACGTTCGATTTCCCAAATTCTCGGAAAAATACACCAAACCCGATTGATTGGAGAAACAGAAAAAGAGATCCTCATTATCGACGACGGTTCAAAAGATAGTACAGCTGAAAAATGCCGGCAATTCATGCAGGCCCACCCCGATCTGGATATACATTATCACCTCCAGCCTTTCAATCAGGGGAAAGGAGCAGCGTTGAGAACAGGCATAGCATTAGCGACAGGGGATT
>ENA-UOJD01002228-UOJD01002228.1-human-gut-metagenome-genome-assembly--contig:-P48-NODE-2228-length-16614-cov-9.864847_pt1 | contig 16614 bp, 25 predicted proteins | sample MGYA00242342_ERZ723889 | MGnify/ENA metagenome assembly ERZ723889
GAGTAGAGTTTTAAGTCAAATTCGTCCGTCATTTTCCCCAAAAGGCTAACGCTAGTTAGGCATATTTTTATGCAAACTGATAAGAATTAAAGCGTGTCATGTTGTACAATCACAAGTGCAAACTACGTACTATTTTTGTGCAAAATTAAGTATTGCATTTTGCGCACTATGTGATATAATATAATCAGAAAGAGAGATAAAGCATTTAAAAGAAAGTGAGGAATAAAATGAAGAAGTTTGATAATATTGGATTAGAGTTTATTAAAAATGTTGTGTTAGCTAATGATTATTTAGCTAACGTATCATTAGGAAGAATGCAAGGCTATGCAGAAGCTCAAGAGTATGATAAGTACCTTGAATTAAATAATCGCATTACAGACATTATAAATTTAGCTTATGACATTAAAGATGAACTTATTGATAAAGGCATTTTCTAATTATTAGCCACAAGGTGTACCGAGGGTCGATTCCCTCGGGTGGCACTCGGTCAATAGTGACAGTTGTAAGAATAGGAGTGAAAAATTATGACGAAAAAAGAAATTCAGAAACCGGAAAATCAACTTGTAGAGAATGCATATGGTAAAGCACCTAAAATTTGGATTAAAGTCTGCAAGAAGCTAGGCTATGTTACTAGACTTGACTACTGTCAAGCGTGGGTATACCAAACAAATGGATATACATGGAGGAAAGTATGATTTTTGCGGGCCTGTCCATAGCAGGCATTGCAATAATAATTTTATTAGTAGCTGAGATAATAGCTCAGTTGCTATACGGAAAGGAAGATTAATAATGTATGTTACAGGTGCAAAGAATGGTGAAATGCGCATTAAATTTTCGATCCCACTTAAAATAGTTGGGTGTGACGAATTTAATGTATATCTTCAAGACGAAAATCATAGGATAGACGGACTTCCGTATATTAGGATATTTTCGAAGCAATGGAAATTTGAAGACGCTATAACAGGCTGTGATATCAGTTTTGATGTTGCAACATATTAGAACATTAGTTCGTTAATGAAATATGTGCGAAGTTAGTCATATCTAACCATCGTGCAAAATAAATAAAAAATTCTTGAAAAAAATGTTGACATTTTAGCCCAACAACGCTATAATAAATAATGTAAAGAGAACCCGACAACATCTTTACACATCTTCAACCCTTTCTTACATAGTAAGGTTGGCAGGCAGGTTTGCGGAATACTCCCGGCGGGTTCGACTCCCGTCCTGTCAATTCGTCGATGGACGTTAAACGAACAAAAAAAGAATACAAATAAGGAGACCAAAACTATGGCAAGAAAACGCATGGTTACACGTACAATTACATTTACGACAGCTAAAGCTACAGTATATGTTATTTCAAGAGATGAAACTAAGACAGCTGAATATAAGATGCCTGGTGAACTTTCGACGGATGTAGCACTGGAAGTTATTGCAAAAAAATACCCAGATGTACGTCCTCTGAAAGTAACCGAAGTAGAAGTGCATGAAGAGTTGTATGGCATGCCAGAAGAGAAGTTTATTGAACTGGCGGATATTCTTCCTACTAGAACAAAAGTTTCTGAATAATCAAAAAGTAACTTGTTGACTAATTTGTTTTATGCTTACACGATACAACACAACCAAGAAAGGAATTTAAAAGAATGATTACAATCACAAACACAACCAAAGAATTCACAGCAATTGAAAAATATCTTATGACAACAGCACCAACAATTAAAACTGTTAAAACATTACAGGATGGAGACGTTATTAACGTTGCAGGTTATCTTGAGTTTGTTGATGAAAAAGATGACGGTACGGCAGCAGAGCTTATGTCAATCATTACAACAGATAATGCTGTTTACAGCACACAGTCTGTAACATTCAAACGTTCTATCAAAGACATTGAGGCTATTATGCAGTTTCCGTTCCCTGTTAAGAAAATCTCTGGACAGTCAAAGGCAGGTCGCAATTTCGTTGATTGCGTATTGGACATTGATAGCTTATAATATGCGAAAGTAAATTAAATAATGATTGGCGCTCACGACATACAGTGGGCGTCATTCTTACTTATTTAATGTTTCACGTGAAACATAAGTGGGGTGTACAACATGGCAAGAAAATTAACGGCCTATGATCGAGAACGGAACCGTATAAAGCGATTGGAGCGCAAGCTCAAAAAGCAGGGTTTTCAATATGTTCCAACAAATATACCAACATTGCGTCAGATTAAAGCAAAGGGATTTAAAGGCAAAGATTTACGTGCTTATGTCAATAAGTTAAAAAAGATTGACGTTGAAATCCTTAAATCAGAAGCTAATCTGCCACATGAAGAAAATATCGCATTCAGTAATTTTGATGACGAATTTCTTTCAAAATACGGTTCATTTACATCAGAAGAAGAAGATTTATTCTACGGATACAAAGATGCCTCAAGCGAAGAAATAGAGCAGGAGCGAAAAAGAAGAGAAGAATATAAAAAAGTTGCTTCAGACTTTTCCTCATCATTAAGCAAGCCTGTTGACATGAATAGAAGCAGGAGAAAAGAAGCAATTTCTTATTCAAAAAGTATGCAGTCTTTTTTGTTAAATATGATTGCTGATATAGGGGCTAGTGAGGTCGGTAGGAGACTTGTAGAAGCATCAAGAACAATGAACGATATAGATGTAATTGTTTCTGCTGTTTTATGGGGTTCATCAGTTGCAGTCATAAACCAAGCAACGGACGAACTTTTACAAATAATTAATGGTTCTCCATTGACATTTGCAGAAAAGGTACAGGCTGAATCAATGAATGAGACAGAAAATGGGTGGTGATAATATGGCAAGGCCTAAAAAAGTAAAGTATCTGGTCGGAGACTTTGAAACTACAGTCTATGAAGGTCAGAAAAACACTGAAGTTTGGGCATCTGCCATTGTAGAGATGTTTACGGAAGATGTTTCTATATTACATTCAATAGACGAAACATGGGAATATTTAAGTAGTTTAAAATCAAATCTGATAGTTTATTTTCACAACCTAAAATTTGATGGTAATTTTTTGATTTCGTTTTTTCTCAATAAGCTTAACCTTAAACAAGCATATACTGGAGACGGCGTAAATTCCTGTGAATGGAAACACGATAAAGAAATGTATAACAATACTTTCAAATACACTATATCTGAGATGGGACAATGGTACAGCATAAAAGTGAAGATAAATGATAAGATAATAGAATTTCGCGATTCACTTAAGCTACTTCCGTTTTCCGTTAAAGAAATAGGAAAAGCATTTAAAACCAAGCATCAGAAACTTGACATGGAATATAAAGGTTTTCGTTATGCAGGTTGTGAAATTAAACCAGAAGAAAAAAAGTATATAGCTAATGACGTCCTTGTTGTTAAAGAAGCACTAGAGATTGTTTTTAAAGAAGGGCATAACAGGCTTACAATAGGAAGTTGTTGTCTTGCTGAATATAAACAAATAGTTGGTGAGGATGAATGGAAAAGAAGATTTCCAGATGTTACGCAATTAGAACTAGATTCTGATGTATATGGTAAGTCAAATGTTGATGCTTACATTAGAAAATCATATCGGGGTGGTTGGTGTTACCTTGTAAAAGGAAAAGAAAACAAAATATACACAAATGGAACTACCGCTGATGTAAATTCTTTGTATCCGTCAATGATGCACTCTATATCTGGCAATAGATATCCAGTTGGAAAACCTATGTTCTGGACTGGTAACTTTATACCGGACAAGGCGTTGCAAAGTAACATGTATTTCTTTATCAGAATAAAAACAAAATTCTATTTGAAAAACGGTAAATTACCGTTCATTCAGATAAAAGGAAATATGCTATACAAGGGTACAGAGTCTTTACAAACGTCTGATGTGTTCGACAAAGTTACTGGTAAGTATTATGATAAGTACATAGACATTGATGGAAATACATGTGATACAAGAGTAGAACTTACCTTAACAATGACAGATTACTTTCTTATACTTGAGCATTATGAACTTGTTGACTTTGAGATTCTTGATGGATGTTACTTTTATTCAGAAATAGGCATATTTGATGAATACATAGATAAATATGCAAAAATAAAAATGACTAGCAAAGGTGCTATACGTACACTTGCAAAGCTATTTTTAAACAATTTGTATGGTAAAATGGCATCGTCAACAGATTCTTCATTTAAATTAGCGTATGTTAAGGACGATAATTCAATAGGATTCATAAACATTACAGCTAAAGATAAAGAAGCAGGTTATATTCCTGTTGGTTCAGCCATCACAAGTTACGCAAGAAACTTTACTATAAGAGCCGCACAAGCTAACTATCACGGCATTGAAGAACACGGCTTTATATACGCTGATACAGACAGTATTCATTGTGACTTACCACCAGAACAGATTACAGGAATTAAAGTACACGAAACTGATTTTTGTGCATGGAAATTAGAATCATGTTGGGATAAGGCTATTTTCACAAGACAGAAAACATACATTGAACACGTTACGCATGAAGATTTACAGAAGATAGAAGAACCGTACAACAACATTAAGTGTGCAGGAATGCCACAACGTTGTAAAGACTTGTTTGAACTGTCTATGTCTGGAAAAGCTGTGTATGAAGATTACAAAGAAAATACACCAGTAAACAGGTTTCTTTTTAATCAAGTTACACATGAACCTATTGTTAGAACATTTGACGATTTTAAGATTGGCTTAAATGTACCATGTAAATTAATACCAAAAAGAATTGATGGGGGTGTTTTGCTTGTTGAATCAACGTATCAAATGCGGTAAATCAGACAGTCAAATAAGAAAAGACATTTACGCTATGCTAGATGAAGATTACAACGAATACATTAGAGTATATGACGCAAAGCAGGCTTTACTTGCAATTAAGCGTGTAATAAGAATGAATAAGTTGGAAAATGCTTTAAAAATATTGATGAATTCATATACATATTATGAAGCAGATTTATTTTATAAAGCTTTTGTAGAAAAATATATTAATGTTTTAAGGAGTGAATTATATGGAAAAAATTAAAGTGTTGGCAAAGAATCATGGATATTTTAATACAGTACTTCCAGAAAAATATGCATTGGGCGACTGGATTGATTTAAAAGCAGGTAAAACAGTACGAATGAAAAAAGGTGAATATATAAATATACCACTAGGTGTGGCTATGAAACTGCCAAAAGGATATGAAGCTCATGTATTACCTAGGTCATCAACTTTCAGAAAATATCGCATTTTAATGACAAATAGCATGGGAATTATTGATAACGCATACTGTGGTAGAAATGATGAATGGTGTTTTCCTGCTTATGCTGTTGAAGATACATTTATAACAAGAGGTGATAGAATTGCACAATTTAGAATAGTTAGAAATCAACCAGAAATTGAGTTTATAGAAGTTGAAGATTTGACTGACAGCGATAGAAATGGTTTTGGTTCAAGCGGAGTGAGATAATGCAAAGAATAGTTTTTGGTATGAATGACACTGAGGTAAAAAAATTTACACTTGACTGGTATACAGTTTGTAGGAACATAAGAAAATCTAAAAAAGTTCCTTATTTTAAAAATAGAAAAAGTTCACAAGGTATTAATTATTCTTATAAATGGTAGGTGAAAAAATTGCTTAAAAAGTTTGTGTTTATCAGTGTTTTAGTTCTAATGTTGCTGATTATAGTATTACTGTTATATTTACTCAGTTTAAGGCCAGATATGATTGTTATTATTGGTGTATCTGGAGCAGTAGTGATATGGTGGACTATTGTGTTCATAATGTTATATTTAAGGATGTGATATAATGAAAGCCCCCTGTAAAGATTGTAGTGAAAGATGTTTAAATTGTCATTCAGTCTGTGAAGAATACTTTCAATACAGACGTGAAATAATGAAAGCGTCTGTCGCTGAGTATAATGATTTAAATCATAAAGCTTATGTTAGTGAAGCTTGTATGAGAATGAAGAAAAGGAGAAATAAACATGAATGTTGAATATTTAAGTATGTTTGGTAGTAGTGATAAAAGAAACAAGAATGTAGTAGACTATTTAGCAATTAAAGTAGATGTTACAAATCAAGATAGACCTTACTATACTATAATATATCACCCTATTAACAGTGAAAAAACATATGAGGGGTATGGCAGTAGTAACCCATTCATTGTTAACGGGTGGCTAGAAGAATATTTTATTGTACAAAAGAAAGGTGATATAGAATGACATTAAAAGATTTAATTAGAGTTGTAGATGCAAATACAGATATAATAATTTGCCAAAGAATAAAATATGATAATGCAAACTTATCTATGAAATCAAACAAGTTATCATATGACGAATTTAAGTGGTTAGTTGAAAAATCAGATAGGTTTGCATCTATGTTAGTAGATGGTATATTCGCATGTGATAACAACTTATACATATGTATTTTTTAGTGATAATATAGAAATGAATGATATTCTAAATTTGTTTTTTGCACTTGTCATGCTATCAGTAATAAGTGCAAGGCTATTCAATGATTTAACATTGTTTTTTATAATGTGCGTTTATTCACTTCTTTTGTGCATAGCATTAGCATAATAAAAATAAGGGTGTCCAAAAAGGCACCCTTAATTGCGTTATTATATTAATTAAATGTGTTTGGCATATTTAAAAAGAAGTGTAAAAACAATATGAACAGTTGTTGCATAGGGCAAGTCAGAATTAGCTGTAATTGTATATGTGCCATTTTTTTCATTAATTTCATTAATATTTAATGTAACATGTCTAAAATCATAGCCGTCATCAGATGATACACCAGTTATAGAACCAGAAAGAACTGAGTAGCCGGCTTGAATTATAAAGCCATTTTGTACAGAGCCAGTTTCACCCGCTTTAGGAACATTTAGATCAAAATGATAAACTTCTTTCGTAACTAAGTCGTTTACAACAATCGGAATAATAACAGCGTTCGGAGTTTTAGAACTAGAAAAAACACCACCGCCAACAACCGAGAAATTACTGTCTGAAATTGGCGCATTAACTCTTTTGTAAACCTTGTTACTGAGACTAATTTTTGCATACGGAATGATACTTGTCAAATTATACTCATTAAAGCCACCTCTTGAACTGTGGTCATAAATGTAATAACCAGCTATGTTTTCCATCATTCTACAGTTTACAAAAGTATTTGCGTATGAATCACCTGTGATATTGATAGCGTCGTTATATAATTCTTCAAAGCCGATATTGTAAAATTTGTTGTTATCAAAACCAACTGTTTCTACTGTACCGCCTTGCATTATAACACCGTACCCACCTTTTATACGACCACCAACAAACGTATTTTCATTAACCCAACCCTTATGGTCTGTACCGTCTAAAACTATACCTCTTTGTACATTTTCAAGATATGAAAACACAAACCTATTATATTGTGAATATTTGTTATCATCTTCATATTTAAAAATGATGCCATTTTCAAAAAATCTAATGTGATTTATTAATACATTTGAATATTCCAAAATTTCAGAAATGTATAACCCGCTTCCAGTTGCTAAATGAGTTTCACTTCTAGTAGCTCCATACAATGCATTTATTTTAACATTGACAAACTGACCGCCTAATTTAACACAAGGAACATTGTTTTTTGCTATTGTAATTTCGCCATCAAGTGTTACCTTCGTGTTATTAGGCAACCAAGATAAATCAATAGTGTCTAATGCGGTGTATTTTCCATAAGGCAATAAAGCACTTTCGCCTTCTTTCATTTTTGCTTTAAGCTCAGAAAATACAAGAGATATGTCGTTGGCATCAAAGCTTTTTAATTTAGTAAGGTCATATGTATAAACAGGCATTATGAGTGATTCGAGCGTTCCATCTTGTGCCATTTCATCCAATTTAGCATTAATCATGTTCTGCACGTCAAGAGAATCAAAATAATGATTCACGTATTCAATTAATTCATTAATAGTAATTCCAATTGCATTGCATCTTTCAATGACCTTATTAAGCAATTCATAATAACTTAATTCGTCGCCATACACCTGAGGTAAAACAGGAATAGTATTATTACACCATTCTCTAAAATTTCTAGGTTTAAAACTCATGTTTAATCACTCCCATATATCCCAAATCTGCATAAATAAATCTTCAAGTTCACGAATAAGCATAGCGTCAATGTTTTTCATCTTTTCTATGTACTCATTGACCATGCTAATATAAGTTGTCGTGCCTTCTTTTCCCCATCTATGCTCCGCATATTCTTCTGTACTTTTTGCATTCGTGTCACTGTTGCTTTTGCTGTTGCTATTACTGTTCGTGTTGCTGTTTACAGCCTGTGTTGTATCACTAAGTGTTGCATCACTCATATACTCATTAGACTCAAGATTCTGCAAGCTTCCTTGTGGAGTATCACTATGTCTAATCTTTGCATTAGCTGTGGTGTTTGTTTCTGTATTAGAACTTGCTGTTATATCTGTGTTGTCGCTAACTTTTGTATCAGCATTCCTGCCAATATTGTGTTCAACGTTCATATTAACATTGTCAATAACAGGAATATCAATATTTATAGCTTTGTAAAGCTTATTATAATATGGCATAATAACTGATAATTTTGCGTCAAGCCTTAACTGCCAAAGTCCAAACGTTTCACAACCTATTTCTCTGGTGTAAAAATGTTTAAGAATCTTTGTTTCGAGAACAGATCTATAACTCTCATCAAATATTTCAAACGGCGGAAATATTTTGTTTCTTGACTTTTCAATAACTTCATTAACACTTGAATATCCAACCGATTTGTAAAGCCCTGCCAAAGATTCACAGATATATCTGACTTCTGTTGTGTATCTACTCATGTTATCACCTCTCTATAATGGGAGTGCCTAAACTAGCTACTTTCATATTACTAATGAAATCTTCTCTGTTTCCTTGACCAGTTTCCTTGTTAGGCTCATCACCCTCATCAAAAATCCATGTTACGTCAAGTCCAAATATTTCCTTAATCTGCTCACTAGCGTAATCTCTGGCCATCGTTCTTGAACGTCTGTTAGCAAGTGCATCAGCGTTGGCTGTATCTACTTCTGATTTAACCATTCTTTCTTTTTTCTGCACGATAACAGATGTGATACCGAGAAGCGCATTTCCTCTGTTGTAAAGTGTCTGCTGTACTTCCAATAACTGAGTTGCTACAAGTGGTGCTCCAAGCTGTAACGCTTTAATATCTTTCAATGAAAGATTATCACCAACCGCTATATAAGGATTATCAGCATCGACATTTGCAATAAGATTTTTAAACGTCAATCTTTCATTTTCAGAGCATTGTACAATAACAGGTGTTTTCTGAGCTGAACAGTTTGTATCTATTGTACCATCAATTCTCCACAACCTATACGCTAATTCAACATAAGCATTGTACATATTTATTCGTAACATATTATCCCAGATGATAACAAATTCACCTTTGCCAAGCTCTCTCTGATATCCTGTCCATGGATTCCAAACACGAATCTTTGTTGGGTTACCATAACAGTCATAAGTGCCAAGGCACGAATACTGCATACAAGCATACTCATCAGCGTCTGAATCGTAAAAGAAAGCAACAGACCCAAGTTCAAATAGTTTTAGAGCTAACCATCTTGAATCTATTTCTTTAGGCAATCCCTCTACACGATAAGATGAAATAGCGTTGCTTGCAAACTTCATCAGCCAATGATTATATTGTATTCCAGAAGAGTACACCTTTTGAAAAAACCTGCGTTTACTTCTACTTCTTCCCATTTTTAATCACCGCCTTATTTATTATTTGCTGTGTAGTTTCCGAAGCTTGTTTTCCAGAATGTTACACCTTTTTTGAGGACACTAGCTATTAATTCTTCAGCATCAGCAGGAATTGCACCTGTTATAGTAACAGTAGAGCACTTCACAAAATTCCAAGACGGTCTTGTGGCAATGTTTGGAACTTTTAATCTACAAACTTTGTATCCAAACATACTAAAATAGTTATCAGCTATTCTAGCGTATTCTTCTCTTACTTGACGAACCTGTACAAACGTGTCTAATATCTGTTGTGACCAAAGAACAGAACCACCAGAAGCACCACTTAATTTTGATGTATCATGCGTTTCTTTGAAATAGTCTGATGCTGTACTAACAGCACTACTTACAGCACTAACACCTGCAATACCAGCCGCCAATAAAGGCATTCCTGCTCCTGTTTCTATAGACGCACCTAAACCTACACCTGCACCAACTGTTCTACTGCCTGTGCCTAAAATCCTAGGCAACCAATGGGCAATAGTTCCGCCTAGCTCTCCTACTCCATATGACGCAATTTCAGCTTGATATGCATCATACATGAAAGAGCCTTTTATGCCATAATTAAGAGTATAGCCCTCAGTCTTATTTGTGCCACCTGTTATTTTATAATTCGTTGGAATACACATTATCTGTGGAGTTACACTTTGATTGCCAAAAAAAGTCAATATTCTATGTTCATAGTCACTAAACAATTCTGGATGTAACACCATCTTGTCACCAGTCGGAGCATAAACAACATAGTCCACGAAAGGAGAAGAATACAACCTGTTGTTTACTGGTGTATAATTTCCGAATTTTGTTGGCAATGCAGGAAGTTCTCTTGTTGTCTGTACTCTTGAATCTGTTCCATATGGAGCAAATATTTTAGGAATTGTGAAAACCTGTATAATTGTTGACTGATAGCCGGCTGAAATGACATTATTCAGAAACTTTAATAAGTCGTCGCTGTTATCTGTTGTGCCAATCTTTGAACCCTGAAAAATACCACTCAAAACAGGCTTGTCAAACCATGTTGGTTGATCAGCAATTCCACTTAACTGGGTATCACTGATGCAGATTTCTACCCCGTAAGTGTACTGTTTTGAAAATTCTGTCAACTGCTCTTCAATTGCTGTAATCATTTCGCCAGTAGGCACATCCTCGTTTAGTGTGTGCGCGCCAATACTATCATCAGTAACATGTTCACGCTCTACAAAGCATTGACCAAGTGTGCAATCAAGAAACCATGTCTGGAATAAGTCAATAGTAAACCTTACTTCACATGTATTATTAGAAACATACTCAATACTGTTGATAAATGCGTAAAACCACTTGTTGCCAAAAGCTGTATTCTGAAACATTAAATAATTACATTGATAAACGTCATCCGCTTTACAGAAGAGACGGAACGTGCCTTTATTGACACGCCCGTAACTCTGGTTCGTAAATGACTTAACGATTTTACTAGACATATAACTATGCTGTGCATTTTTAGTTGCAAAATATTTAACATTATCGTAACTTTTATCACATTCAACATTAGCAAGCAAATATATGTCGGTGTCTGGTGCAATATAGCTCATTAAGTCACTCTCCTATTTAAGATACTGTAATAGTTACCTCGACAGAATCGATTTCACCGATACTTGCTTTTGCTTTCAACGTACCTTTTGTCTCTGCTTTCCAAACACCATTTGAAGCAATAGTACCTCTTGCTGTACCGTCTGTTTTAGTCCATTTAACTGTTTCTGTTCCACCTGTTACTGTTGAAACTGTTGCTGTAAGAATACCTGTTGCTGTTCCATCTTTACCAAGTTTACCTGTAACTGCTTCTGCTGACGGTGTAATTGTTGTGTTGATTGTTGTCTGTACAGGTACAGACTCAGAAGGAATACAACATACGACATTTGCAAAAGGTGATACAGCGTAAGTCTGCCACATATGCAAGAAGTAGTTGTGGTCAAGCGAAACAGGGTTAGGCATATCGCGCATCTCAAAAACGTTGTCATAAATCTGGACAAAATCTTCATCTAAGATAACACCTGCAATATTATCAAGGAAAGCCATATCATCAGCTGACGGTTTTTTATATGTAGGGTCATTTGCGAAAATCTTATTTAATCTTTCAACGTCAAGTGTGCCAAGTGAATCAATAAGGATTCTTCTGTTAAGATAGTCTGCGTATGGAAGATTAAATGCACCTGCAAGAACGTTTGTATCAATATTTGCGTCATAATTTGTATTTATAAGAATAACTTTTCTGTCATTTTCTGTGAATGTTTTAACACCTGCAATTGAAAGCTTGTCTGTCATAAATGACATATCATTTGATGCTTTTCTAAGCTGTGTAGCGGCTTCGAGATATTTCCCACCTGTAAATGTGTAGTAAGTAAGTTTTCCTTTGAGAATGTGCTGGCCAATCATGTATTTTGTGATATTGAATTCATCATAAGCCGCCGCACTGTAAACTGACTGAATAATACCGCTCACAAGTTCATCCATACCTGCCCAAGAATTGAAAGCATTCTTTAACATGGAACGATTTACTGTGACAGGATAAGTCAACTGTGAATTCATGACATAGAAAGCAACTCTTACATCATTATCAAATCTCTTGAATGTATTACCTGCACCATTGTCAGACCCTCTAACTTCTTCATACTGATAAACATTCGCAATATTTACAAAAATATCCTCAATGGTTTCACCTGTATCAATTACACCTTTTTTCAACGTTCTTAACGGATTTGTGTACATTCTGCTTGCAATTCTTGCAAACGCAATCCTGTTGACAAGCGTATTGATAAATTCGTTCATTAATGCAGGGTTATTCATTAAAATCGCGCCAATACCTCTAAGTGAATCTGCGTCGGGTGTTGCGTAAGGTACATTCTCACGATAGTTGTTTGAAGCACTATTTTTGATAGCATTTACAACGTCAGCTGAAATGTTTGTATTAGTTGTAATTTTTGGTTTAGTAGGCATATAAAATCACTCCTTTATTTATTATCACCGTATAAAACGGAATCAATGGATAATTTTTTCATTTCTTCTTCGGGGTCTGGTTCTGGCTCTGGTGTAGATGTTGGCTGTGGTGTACCGCCCTCTTTAAATCTTGCTGTGTATCTTTCTCGCCATTCCTTGTCATTATCAATGTACTTCTGATGCCAGTCCTCACCAGACTCAATACCATCATCATTGATTGTTTCTAAAATGCTGATAGCTTCATCATCTGTCCTGTCACCAATAAATGATAATAATGCATCTTTTGTTTCCTGTTTCATTTTTACCACCTCTTTCTCAATTTTGGGTACATCCATATAGGAAGTCTGCGTCTTATTCCTTTTCCTGTTGGCAACGATGGGTTAAAACCCTGTAACAAATTAAAGTAGTACCTCGCGTATTCTGCTCGTTTTTCAATAGTTGCTGACGGGTCAGCCGGTCTTTCATAACAGTACAAAAAGCATTTAGCCATATGACCAACATCATCTTTTGCAGTACAAAAAGCATCCATTGTCTGATACGTTCTAAACTCTGATGGCACTGACGGAAAGTTTGGATACCACTCTTGTGGATTGTTATGCCGTTCATCATCCAATCGCTGACACTGTCCATAACCATCATTGTCAAGATTTGTTTGCCAGTCTGGGTAGTTTTGATTCAAATAAGGAATAATTGTTTCAACTGCTGGTGTCCATTGAACTAGTCCGTATCCTCTTTCATCTTCTGCAACACCTTTTTCAAAAAGGTCTGCACTTATAAAAGATTCCATTGTAGCATTACCAAGCAATGCACAAACACCATTTAATGACCACCCTTTTGTTAGTAAATAGCTTGCAACACAATAAGCATTGTTTGCTGATTTCTCTGACGTGTAGTTATCTAACCAATCTGGAATAGATTGCCAGTGTAAATCTGTTGGGTCTGGAATAGAACCAGTATCAACGTCAGCATAGATAAAACCTTGTAAATAACCGTTCATCCAGTCAGGGCAATATCCGTTGCTCTTTTTTGCTTTTTCTGTCCAAAAATACTTTCCAGATGACCAACCGCTATTTGAAGTAACAATACCATCTGATGTTATTTGTTCAACAACTGCGACGTGACCTGCACCACCATTGTTATATCCATAGCAGGCAATAGCACCTAATTTTGGGTCTTTTCCTTTTGAAAAACCAGTTGTACGTGAGAACCAATTGGTTGCGTTTGATGTTGATAAACCTGACGGATACCGACCAATAATCTCATAAAATCTGCCCCATGCATACCATGTACAATTACCACCTGTCTGTTGTGGACCAAGATTTGCCTTATAAAATGGGTTATCACTGTACCAATATTTAGAATCTTGCATACCTGCTGATGTAAGTCTAGGGGTAAAAGCCATTAGCAATCACCACCTAACAAGGATTCCCACATTTTTGAGCCACATGAAGAGTCGTTATGTCCATTTGTGCCACATTCAATTCCGTATGCACGCATCATGCTTTGATATGAATTGATTGCAAAGATTGTGTTGTTTCCTGCATTGCCATCGATTGAAAGTGGTTTTCCGTTTTGGCCTATAAAGCCCTGTGAACGTAAGATAGCTTGCAAGGCTATTACGTTATTACCTTTTGAATTAAGAATTACTGTTTTCATGCTAACACCTTCTCTACAAAAGTAACTTTAGTCTGCTTTAGTTCTTAATGTGTTTAGTATCTTTATTACTTTTTCTTTCAACATGTCCGGCACATCATGAATAGTTTTCAAACCTTTCTTGATAAGATTCGCGTAAACTTTTGCCATGGCTGTTCACCCCTTTCATTAGTTAATAATTTCATAAACTTCACACAATGCAAGCTGTGTATCAGTGACCTGCTGTTCCAGTTCCGCATTCTTTTCAGCCTGAATTTTGATGTATTCTTCTTTGGTGTATTCAATCATATCAAACTCCCAGCCAACGAACCTCTGGTTAACTGCATTTTGACTAATAAAAGGCTGTGAAGCGTTGCAACAAACAAAAACCAATGTTTTAACTTCTGCATTTTCTGAAACTTTTGCAATTAAAAAAACTTCCAACAGGTATTTCATAGTTGAATAAAACAGGAAAATGCAATTGATGCTCACCAGTAATAATTGATTCAGTATGAAAAAACATACTTTCCGTCATACTCATTAATACACTGAATATTACTTTTGAGTAAAGCATTTTTTAACTCGTTTGTCATTTATTCGCCCCCATTCCCTATCACGTCTGACAACTTCTGCAATGCAAGTGTGTTGTTGTTTAATGCTGTTGTTACTTCTTTCATTTCCTGTTGGTGCTGTTCATTAAGCTTATCAATAGCTTCTCTGTTTCGGTCTGTAATATACTTAACATACCAAGCCATTGCAATGGCACACACGATTGGAAAACCTAGAGTTCCTACTGCCTGTAAAATAGCGTTTACATCCATTATTTTCACCACCTTTTCATCTAAGATATTATATACTATATATTGATTTTTGTCAATGTGTGTGATACAATATATAGAGAAAGAAGGTGAAATACACAATGAATAAATACTATGATGGAACAAAGCTTTTGAGCATGCTTGACATTAATGGCAACAAACCAGAAATTTATATGGTTACAACCAATAGAACGGGTGGAAAGACGACTTATTTTAGTAGACTGTTGGTAAACAGATTTCTAAAAAGAGGTGAAAAATTCGCTCTTATATATAGATATAACTATGAACTTGATGAAATAACAGACAAATTCTTTAAAGATATAGGTTCATTATTCTTTAGAGGATATGAGATGACAAGCAAAAGACGTGCATCTGGTATTTTTCATGAGTTATCCTTAAATGAAGAACCATGCGGATATGCGTTATCACTTAATAATGCGGATGCATTAAAGCGATATAGTCACCTTTTTTCTGATGTTCAACAAATGATGTTTGATGAATTCCAAAGTGAAACAAATCACTACTGCACAGATGAAATAAAAAAATTTTTAAGCGTGCACACAAGCGTTGCAAGAGGGCAGGGAAAACAAATTAGATATGTGCCTGTTTATATGTGCGCTAATACTGTATCTATAATCAATCCATATTATACAGCTATGGGAATATCTGCCAGATTAAAAGAAGATACAAACTTTTTAAGGGGTAACGGTTTCGTACTAGAACAGGGTTTTATTGATACTGCGTCTATTGCGCAAAAACAGAGCGGTTTCAACAAGGCTTTTTCTAGTGATAAATACGTTGCATATTCTAGCCAAGGCGTGTACCTTAATGATAGCAAAGCTTTTATTGATAAGCCAAGTGGGAGAGGTAGATATGTGTTCACACTTAAATACAAGGATAGAATGTATGGCATTAAGGAATATGCTGATTCAGGTATTATATTCTGTGATGATAAACCAGATAACAGCTGTCCTATAAAAATAACAGTCACTACAGATGACCATAATATCAACTATGTAATGCTAAAAAAGAATGACTTAATTCTGGCTAACCTAAGATATTATTTTGAAAGAGGTTGTCTAAGATTTAAAGACATGATGTGCAAAGAAGCAGTGCTAGCTTCACTGTCGTATTAAGGTATCACCAAGTGCTAACATTAATGTATACAGTTAGGAAGCAACGTTGAAAAATACGCTAACTTGTATGTTGGTAAATTGCAGACCGCTTTAATGTACCGCTTGTCAATGATATATTGCCACCCTAGTTATTGAATGAATGTTCGTAACGTGGGTGGCATTTTTATTGGACAGATTTTATATCCTATTGTTCATAGCCTCGCAGAGCCGAGCGATCGACAGTGAGCGAGGACAGGCGTCACAGGTTGTGAATGTCCTAGGTGCAACTGAAAATCGAATTTGACTTAAAACTC
>ENA-UOJD01002247-UOJD01002247.1-human-gut-metagenome-genome-assembly--contig:-P48-NODE-2247-length-16499-cov-5.224216_pt1 | contig 16499 bp, 8 predicted proteins | sample MGYA00242342_ERZ723889 | MGnify/ENA metagenome assembly ERZ723889
TTCTCCGAGCAGGAATTCGACTAGGTGCGGATTGTCGTTGAGATATTCGTAGAGGATACCTTCGGAGTTCATGCGGTCCAGCAGGCCCTGGAAATCTTCGGGATGCTGGATCTCGATGCCGATGAGGGCAGGGCCTTTTTCGCGGTTTGTCTTCTTCTTGTATTCGAAGTAGGTGATGTCGTCGTGGGGGCCCAGGACGTTGCTGACAAAACTCTGGAGTGCGCCGGCTCTTTGCGGAAAACGGACGACGAAGTAATGTTTCAGGCCTTCATATAATAAAGAGCGCTCCTTGATGTCTTCCATGCGGGTGATGTCGTTGTTGCTGCCGCTGACTATACAAACGACGTTTTTTCCTTTAATTTTATTTTTGTAAAAGTCGAGAGCACTCATACTCAGGGCTCCTGCCGGCTCTACTACAATAGCGTCGAAGTTGTAAAGATTCAGGATCGTCGTACAAATCTTGCCTTCGGGCACAACGACGATGTCGTCCAATACTTTTTTGCAGATAGCGTAAGTGAGCTCTCCTACCCGTTGTACGGCTGCCCCGTCGACAAATTTATCTACTTCGTTCAGTTCGGTTACCTCTCCGCATTCGAACGATTTTTTCATTCCGGCGGCACCGGCCGGTTCGACTCCGATGATCTTGGTCTTCGGGCTCATTTGCTTATAGAAACTACCGATACCGGAAGCCAGTCCGCCACCACCGATCGGTACAAAGATATAATCGAGTTTCATTCGGGCTTCCTGAATGATTTCTAAACCGACGGTTGCCTGACCCTCGATGATCCGGGGATCGTTGAAGGGAGGGATAAATACCATATCGTTTTTTTCACAGGCTTCGATCGCTGCTGTATTGGCCTGATCGAAAGTGTCTCCCGTCAGGACGACTTCAATGGATTTACCCCCGAACATTTTTACCTGGTTGATCTTTTGTTTGGGAGTAGTAACGGGCATATAGATTTTTCCCTGGATACCGAGTTTGCTGCAGGAGAAGGCTACGCCCTGGGCATGATTGCCGGCACTGGCACAAATCACTCCTTTCTCCATCTCTTCAGGAGTCAGGGATTTGATTTTATTGTAAGCTCCCCGGATTTTATACGATCTCACCATTTGAAGATCTTCCCGTTTCAGCAAGATATTGGCTTCGTATTTATCGGATAGATTTCTGTTTTTCATGAGGGGTGTCGGGACCAGGATGTCGTTGAGCGTATGTTCCGCCATCATGATATCTTTCAAAGAAGGAAAATAAGGATCACTCATATTGTTCGGTTTAATTGGTCTGTTTTTTCATTTACCCGATGTTCTTTGCTATAAAATCGCCTACTTCGCTGGTCGGATAGGCCTGCCCGTCTTCAGCGATATCTTCGGTAACGATGCCGGCTTCGATCGACCGACCGACTGCCTGGCGGATGCTTGCTCCGGCTGCTTTCAGGTTGAAGGCATATTCGAACATCATAGCGGCGGATAAAATGGTTGCCAGAGGATTGGCCACATTTTTGCCGGCGGCCTGAGGATAGGAACCGTGGATCGGTTCGAACAGCGAGGTGTGGATACCGATAGAAGCGGAAGGCAGCAAGCCTAATGAGCCTGTGATGACACTGGCTTCGTCGGTGAGGATATCGCCGAACATGTTTTCTGTAACGATGACATCGAAATGTTTGGGTTGCTGGATGAGTTTCATCGCCGCATTGTCGACAAACATGTATTCGACATTTACCTGAGGATAAGCCGGAGCCATCTCTTGTACGGTTTCGCGCCATAGCCGGGAGGTGGCCAGGACATTGGCTTTATCAACGACTGTCAATTTGTTGCGGCGCTTCATGGCGTATTCGAAACCTAATTGGCAAATCCGTTTGATTTCGGCTTTGGTGTATACACAACTGTCGAAAGCGGTTTGCCCGTCTTCCGAACGTCCCTGAGGCCGCCCGAAATAAATGCCGCCGGTGAGTTCCCGGATACAGATGAAATCGGCCCCTTCTACGAGTTCTTGCCGCAGAGGAGAACGGTGAACAAGGGATTTGAAAGTACTGACCGGACGGAGGTTGGCATATAATCCTAATTTTTTGCGCATTTCCAGCAATCCTTGTTCCGGACGGATTTTGGCTTGGGGATCGTTGTCGAAACGGGGGTCCCCGATCGCTCCGAACAATACGGCATCCGATTGCATACAAATCCGGTGAGTTTCTTCCGGATAAGGAGTCCCGGTCTTGTCGATGGCTGCTGCCCCTACTGATCCGTAGGTATAACCGACGGTATGACCGTATTTTTTGCAAGTGGCATCGATGGCTTTGATGGCCTGTTCTATGATTTCCGGTCCGATGCCGTCACCGGGTAATACTGCTATTTTTAAATCCATGGTAAAATGAGTTTGTCAGAACCGAAGGCTCGCACGGGTTTTTTCAAATGCTTCGATCTTATGGTGTATGCTCATCAGGTAGTCGACATCGTCGTATCCCTTCAACAAACACTCTTTTTTGTAGGGAGAAATTTCGAAAAGTTCTTGCTCTCCTGTGGCTGTCAGGGTGACGGTCTGCCGTTCCAGATCGATACTGACGGTGGTCGAAGGATCTGACCGGACGACCTGGAATAGCTTTTCCAGAAACGATTCGCTCACCTGTACAGGCAGTAATCCGTTGTTCAGGGCATTGTTGCGGAAAATATCGGCGAAAAAACTGGAAATGACTACTTTGAAACCTGCTCCGTAAATGGCCCAGGCTGCATGTTCACGGCTGGAACCACAGCCGAAGTTTTTCCCTGCAATTAAAATTTCTCCGGTATAGTCGGGGGAGTTCAGGACGAAATCTGTTTTCGGGTTTCCCTGAGCATCATACCGCCAGTCGAAAAATAATTGTTTGCCGAACCCTTCCCGGGTGGTCGCTTTCAAAAAACGGGCCGGAATGATCTGGTCGGTGTCTACATTTTCGATTTTCAGTGGTATCGCTGTGGAAGTTAGGGTTGTGAATTGGTTTATCATGAGTTGAAAAGAGTTACTGAGTTACTAAGCTGAAGTGAGTCGGGGACGGTGATTACGCCGTGGATGGCACAGGCGGCAGCGACGAGTGGGCCTGCCAGTAGTGTGCGGGCTCCCGGTCCTTGCCGGCCTTCGAAATTTCGGTTGGAGGTGGCGACACAATATTTCCCTGCCGGAATTTTATCGTCGTTCATTGCCAGGCAGGCGGAGCATCCCGGTTGCCGCAATTCGAAGCCTGCAGCCTCGAGTGTATCCCTGATTCCTTCTTCGACGGCTTGTTTTTCTACCTGTTTACTGCCCGGAACGATCCAGGCTGTCACGCCCGCTGCTTTTTGCTTGCCTTTCACATAGTCGGCGAATACCCGCAGATCTTCGATCCGTCCATTGGTACAACTGCCGACAAAAACATAGTCGACCGGTTTGCCCAGTAGCTTTTCACCCGGTTTGAAGTCCATGTATTCCAGGGCTTTTAAGAAGGAAGGCCGGGAAGTCTCTTCGATTTCGGAGACTTCGGGGATAGAGTGGGTGAGAGCGATCCCCATGCCGGGGTTGGTGCCGTAGGTGATCATAGGGTAGATGTCGGCAGCATCTAATGTGACTTCTTTGTCGAAGACGGCGTCGGGATCACTGTATAGCTGCTTCCATTGTGCGACGGATTTGTCCCATTCGGTTCCTTGGGGCGCATATTCCCTGCCTTTCAGGTAGGCAAAGGTCGTTTCGTCCGGAGCGATCATCCCGCCGCGGGCTCCCATTTCGATGCTCATATTACAGATCGTCATCCGGGCTTCCATCGATAACGAACGGATAGCCGATCCGGCAAATTCGATGAAATGTCCGGTACCGCCGCCGGTACCTAGTTTCGAAATGAGATATAAAATGATATCTTTCGAACAAACTCCGGGATTCAATTGTCCTTCGACATTGATCCGCATGGTCTTGGGCTTGGATTGCAATACACATTGGGAGGCTAATACCATTTCTACCTCGCTGGTACCGATGCCGAACGCCACGCAGCCCATAGCTCCGTGGGTGGAAGTATGGCTGTCTCCACAGACGATGGTCATCCCCGGTTGGGTCAGACCGGTTTCGGGACCCACCACATGAATAATACCGTTTTTGGGGGAACCGACTTTAAAAATCGTGATGCCGTGTTCGGTACAGTTATTTTCGAGCATCGACAGTTGCCGGGCGGATTGCAAATCCTGTACCGGCAGATGCTGATTTTGTGTGGGAATATTGTGATCGGGGCTGGCTGTGACCTGAGCCGGACGGAATACTTTCGCGCCGCGCGAATGAAGCCCCTCGAAAGCTTGTGGACTCGTTACTTCGTGAATGTATTGCCGGTCGATATAGAGCACACATGAACCTCCGGCGATGGTGTCGACCGTATGGGCATCCCAGATTTTATCGAATAAAGTTTTCATAAGGTGTATTTTGACTTTGGGGTACTAACTTATTTTAGCTATCGCATCCAGGAACGACTCGACCGATGCGGTGACAATGTCTGTGTTGGCGCCGAAACCGTGGTACATTTTGCCTTTGTGGGAGACTTGTACGTGTACTTTACCCAGGTCGTCGCTTCCCCGGGTGATGGCCTGTACCAGGTATTCTTCCAGGTGTACCCGTCGTTTGGTGATGCTTTTTACAGCATTGATGGCAGCATCGACCGGGCCGTTACCGCTGGCTGTTTCGGTGAAAATATCTCCTCCGAAGCTGATTTGCACAGTTGCTGTCGGGATGGAAGTCGAACCGCATACAACCTGCAACCCCACCAGTTTCATGTCGCGGTTTTTGCGCGAAGCTTCACTACCGGCAAGTACTTCCAGGTCGCGGGTAGTAATATCTTTTTTCTTATCGGCTAATTCCAGAAAGCGCTGGTAGATGGCGTCGAGTTCGTCCTTGTCGGGAGTATAACCGATGGCTTTCAAATGATGTTTCAGTGCAGCGCGGCCACTACGGGCGGTGAGGACGATACTGGACTGATCGACCCCTACGTCTTCCGGGGCGATGATTTCATAGGTCTCCCGGCTTTTCAGTACACCGTCCTGGTGGATGCCCGACGAATGGGCGAAAGCATTGCGGCCGACGATGGCTTTGTTGGGTTGTACCGGCACCCGCATCAAACTGGATACCAGCTGGCTGGTAGCGATGATTTGCCTGGTGTTGATACCGATATTGAAATCCAGATTTTTGTGACAGGCAATCGCCATCACGATTTCTTCGAGGGCGGTGTTACCGGCCCGTTCGCCGAGGCCGTTGATCGTCACTTCGACCTGCCGTGCTCCGTTTTGTACGGCGGCTAAGGTGTTGGCGGTAGCCATGCCCAGATCGTTGTGGCAATGAGTAGAAATAATGGCTTTGTCGATGTTGGGGACATGATTCATCAGATAGGCGATCTTTGCTCCGTATTCGTTCGGCAGACAATACCCCGTGGTGTCGGGGATATTGACGACGGTAGCGCCGGCTTTGATCACTGCTTCTACTACCCGGGCCAGGTATTCTTCTTCTGTACGGCCTGCATCTTCGGCATAAAATTCGACATCATCGACAAAGCGACGGGCATATTTTACGGCCTCTACCGCTCTCCCGACAATTTCGTCGGGAGTGGAATTCAGTTTTTCGTGGATATGATACCAGGAGGTACCGATTCCGGTATGGATACGTCCCCGTTTGGCAAATTTCAATGCCTCGGCTGCCACTTCGATGTCTTTTTTTACAGCCCGGGTCAGAGCACAGATGGTTGGAACGGTTACTGCTTTAGAAATCTCTACAACGGAATTGAAATCTCCGGGACTCGAGATGGGGAAACCGGCTTCGATGATGTCTACACCCAGTTTCTCGAGCTGCCTGGCTACTTCTATCTTTTCGATTGTATTCAGCTGACACCCCGGAACTTGCTCTGCATCCCGAAGGGTGGTATCGAATATATATACTTTTTCACGCATGAGGTGATGAGGTAAAAGGTTAGAGGCGAAAAGGCTATTAGGCTAAAAGCTATAAGTTATAAGGTGGAAGCGGGAGTAGGTAAAAAAGGAAAGGGATTAGTGAAGGTTATTGGGGCGCTTTTCATCTTTTGCTTTTTCGCCGATCTCCTTTCACTTTTTACTTTTCGCTTCTAGCTTTTTGCTTCTAGCCTTTTCGCTTTAATTGTTTTCCGGTCTCAGTTTCCGAACGACGGCACCGGCTTGCCACATCTCGGATTCGCGCATGGTCTGAAGTTCTTTTTCCAGTTTTTCACGATAGTCGGGCCGGCTGTTGGAGTCGATCGAACGTTGGGCTTCGTTGCCACAAGATACCTGGCCGTACAATTCGTCGAATACCGGTTTGGCGGCATCCCGGAATTTCTTCCACCAATCGAGTGCTCCCCGTTGTGCTGTCGTCGAGCAGTTGGCATACATCCAGTCCATACCGTTTTCTGCAATTAAAGGCATCAAACTTTGGGTCAGTTCCTCGACGGTTTCGTTGAAGGCTTCCGAAGGAGTGTGGCCGTGTTCGCGTAAAGTGTCGTACTGGGCTGCAAAAATGCCCTGGATCGCTCCCATCAGAGTACCCCGTTCTCCTGTCAGGTCGGAATATACTTCCCGCTGAAAGGTGGTCTCGAACAGATAACCCGAGCCTACTCCGATTCCTAAAGAGATAACCCGGTCCCAAGCTTTGCCGGTGGCATCCTGGAAGATGGCATAACTGGAATTTAATCCCCGTCCCTGTAAGAACATTCTCCGCAATGAAGTACCCGAGCCTTTCGGAGCGATCAGGATGACATCGACATCGGCCGGCGGGATGATGCCTGTGCGATCTTTATAGGTGATGCCGAAACCATGTGAGAAATAGAGGGCTTTGCCGGGAGTCAGGTGTTTTTGAATAGTCGGCCATACGGCGATCTGACCTGCATCCGATAGTAAATATTGTATGATCGTTCCTCTCCGGGCGGCTTCTTCGATGTCGAACAGGGTTTCGCCGGGTATCCAGCCGTCGGCTACGGCTTTATCCCAGGTTTTACTTCCCCGGCGCGGGCCTACGATTACGTTGAAACCGTTGTCTTTCAGGTTCAGGGCCTGACCGGGACCCTGTACACCGTATCCTATAACAGCGATGGTTTCGTTTTTCAATACCTCGAGCGCTTTTGCCAATGGAAATTCTTCTCTGGTTACTACGTTTTCTTTTACTCCTCCGAAATTAATTTGTGCCATAATAATAATGATTTAATTGTTAGTGTTATTTTGTTCCTTGGTCCGGGTTGTTTACGCTTTCATCGTATTTTCCCGTTTCTGTAAATATTCATTCAATAGTTCGCGTTTTGATTTGATGATTGCGATTTGGCCCGACCGGACGAATTGCTGTACCCCATGGGGTTGTAGTAATTCGAACAGAGACTGGGTATCCTCTTTGTGTCCGGTTTTTTCCAGTACGATATAATCGTCACAGATTTCCAGTATCCGTACATGGTGGTCGCGTACCAGTTTTTCGACACTGTTGCTCCGGGTGACTTTGTAAAGTGCGATTTCCTGTTGTACCACTTCATCCGGGGTGAAAACAAAGGCTTTCAGTACATCGATTTTCTTTTCGATCTGTTTGACCAGTTTCTCTATCTTTTCGGGATCGGTGATGACGACTATGGTAAATTTGTGAATGCCCGGGATAGACGATTCCGAAGTCGTCAGGCTTTCGATATTGATATCCCGGCAAGTGAATACCGTCGTGATCTGGCTCAGTAATCCTACTTTGTTTTCTGAAAAGACCGTTATGATATGTTCTTTATTCATCGCATCATTTTTCTATTTTATTATTATCGATAATCTCTTTTTCTCTTCCTTTTTTCCTTTTCTCCCCCTCTGCCTTCTGGTCTCCAGCCTATAGCCTTTAGCTTTCAACCTTTTCCCTTATTCCAATCTCACATCCCCCACAGCTGCACCGGCAGGAACCATCGGAAACACATTCTCTTCCGGTTCAACCCGAACCTCCAGCAGAAAGGCTCCGGGATATTCCTTCATGGCATGGATGGCTGTTTCCAGTTCGTCCCGTTTTTCCACGCACCGGTAGGCGATACCGTTTCCTTGGGCGATTGCCCCGAAGTCAGGGTTAGTCATTTCGGTAAATGAGTACCGCTTGTCGAAAAAGAGTTCCTGCCATTGGCGCACCATACCCAGAAAGCTATTGTTCAGCAGGATAATTTTCACCGTTACCCGGGATTGAAAGATGGTGCCGAGTTCCTGCAGGTTCATTTGAAAGCCACCGTCACCGACAAACAGGCAAACCTCTCTTTGGGGGGCTCCGATTTTTGCTCCGATAGCTGCCGGAAGGCCGAATCCCATGGTGCCTAATCCACCCGAAGTGACGATACTCCGCGTATGTTTGAAGCGGAAATAACGGGAAGCTACCATCTGCTGTTGCCCGACATCGGTGACCAGAATCGCGTCGTGGTGATAGGCTTTCGATACCAGGTCGACTACTTCTCCCATACGGATTTGCTTGCTCGTGGGGTAGAGCGCCGGTTCTATGATTTCCTGATATTCGATCTTGTAACAGGCTTTGAATTCAGCTATCCAGTCGGTATGCCGGTTGGGGACCACTAATTCTGTCAGGGCGGGTAAAGTCTCTTTGACATTTCCCAGGACAGGTACGTCGGCATATATGATTTTATTCACTTCGGCAGGATCGATCTCCAGGTGGATGATCTTGGCGTTGATGCCGAATTGTTCGGGATTTCCGGTCACCCGGTCGTCGAAACGCATGCCTATTGCGATCAGTAAATCGCATTCTTTGTTTTTTATATTGGGGGCATAATTCCCATGCATACCCAACATACCGACGAATTGGGGATGATCGGAAGGAATGACCGACAGTCCCAATAAAGTGGAAGCTGCAGGGATACCGCTTTTTTCCAGGAAAACACGTAGTTCTTTTTCTGCCCCGCCGAGGATGACGCCCTGGCCGATTAAAGCCAACGGTTTACGGGACAGATTGATCAATTTTGCCGCTTCTGCAATTTTTTCTTTATCGATGGCCGGAGACGGGCAATAACTCCGGATGAAACTGACTTTTTCGTAATGATATTCGGCCATTTCTTGCTGGGCATCTTTGGTGATATCTACTACGACGGGTCCGGGACGTCCCGTGCGGGCGATATAGAATGCCTTGGCGATGGCTGCAGGGATATCGGCGGCACGCCGTACCTGGCAGTTCCATTTGGTTACGGCCTGGGTGATCCCTACGAAGTTGGTTTCCTGAAAAGCATCGGTGCCCAGGAAACCGGAACCTACCTGTCCGCTGATCAGAACGACAGGAGTCGAATCCATCATCGCGTCGGCAAGGCCTGTTACCGTATTGGTAGCTCCGGGGCCCGAAGTGACGATACAGACACCGGGACGTCCGCTTACCCGGGCATAGCCCTGGGCGGCATGTAATGCCCCCTGTTCATGACGTACGAGGATGTGGTTGAGACGGTCCCGATAGTCGTATAACGCATCGTATACCGGCATGATTGTTCCTCCGGGATACCCGAAGACGGTATCCACTCCTTCACGTAGAAGGGTTTCGATTACCGCTTTCGAGCCCGAAAAACAAGTCGTCTTTGTTGCTTGCTTTTCCATATAGATAGATTGTGTAGTAGTGTTCATACGAAAAAAGAGATAAAAAGTAAAAACTTATGGGTTATAGAATGCGGATGGCACCCTGGTCGGCTGAACTGACGAACCGGGCGTAAGCCTGCAGGGATTTGGGTACTGTACGTTCGCGTCCGGCCGGTTCGAAGTTTTTTTGAGCGGCTAACCGGGCGGCAATATCGGGATCACTCAGTAGCAGGTTGATGGTCCGTGCCGGAATGTCTATTTCGATCAGATCGCCGTCCCGGACGATGGCCAAAGCTCCTCCGGCAGCTGCTTCAGGTGAAATGTGACCGATGGATAACCCCGAAGTCCCTCCTGAAAATCGTCCGTCGGTGATCAGGGCACAGGCTTTGTCCAGATGTTTGGATTTCAGATAAGAAGTGGGGTAAAGCATTTCTTGCATGCCCGGTCCGCCTTTAGGCCCTTCATAACGGATGACGACGACATCTCCGGCTTTTACTTCATCGTTCAGAATACCGTTCATGGCTTGTTCCTGCGATTCGAATACTTTGGCACGTCCCCGGAATACGAACAGTGATTCATCTACTCCGGCTGTTTTTACGATACATCCGTTGCGGGCGATGTTCCCGGTCAGGACAGCCAGTCCCCCGTCTTTGAAATAAGCATGGTCTACATCCCGGATACATCCCATCCGACGGTCGGTATCGAAGCGGGCATAGGTTTTACTTTGAGAACCCAGTTCCCGGCTGAATTTGCCGCCGGGTGCACTGAGATAGAATTTTTGTGCCTTTTGAGTGAGCTTCGGGCTTTTCAGGTTGTATTTCGAGAGGCATTCTGCCAGATTTTTGTATCCGACACGGTTGACCGTGGTATCGATCAAACCGGCTTCCGCCAATTCCCCGAGGATAGACAGGATACCTCCTGCCCGGTTTACATCCTGGATGTGAAAGTGGGAGTTGGGAGCGACCTTGCATAGTACCGGTACTTTTCTCGACAGGCGGTCGATATCCTGCATGGTGAAGTCTACACCGGCCTCGTGGGCGATGGCCAGCAGGTGGAGTACGGTATTGGTCGATCCTCCCATGGCGATGTCCAGTGACATGGCATTCTCGAAAGCGGCTTTGGTCGCTATGTTACGGGGTAATACCGAATCGTCCCCTTCGAAATAATACCGTCCGGCCATTTGTACGATTAATGAAGCAGCTTTTTCAAACAAACGCCGCCGGTTAGTGTGGGTGGCTACAATGGTACCGTTGCCGGGAAGCGCCAATCCCAACGCTTCGTTGAGACAGTTCATGGAGTTGGCTGTAAACATGCCCGAACACGAACCGCATCCGGGGCAGGCCCAACGCTCGATTTTCTCGATATCTGCATCGCTGCAACGGCTGTCTGCACTCATGACCATGGCGTCGATCAGATCTATTCCCTTGCCGTCGAAATTACCGGCTTCCATCGGGCCTCCGGATACAAAAATCGTCGGAATATTCAGACGCATAGCAGCCATCAGCATGCCCGGAGTGATTTTGTCACAATTACTGATACAAAACAAAGCGTCTACCTGATGGGCGTTGGCCATGTATTCCACACTGTCGGCGATGATTTCCCGCGAAGGAAGCGAGTATAACATCCCGTCGTGGCCCATGGCGATTCCGTCGTCGATGGCTATGGTGTTGAATTCGGCTGCGAAGCATCCGCGTTCTTCTATTAATGTCTTTACGTATTGTCCGATTTCGTGCAGGTGGGTATGACCCGGTACAAACTGGGTGAACGAGTTGACGATGCCGATGACGGGCATCTCGAATTGTTCGTCTTTCATACCATTGGCTCTCCACAAACTTCTGGCTCCGGCCATCCGACGGCCTGTCATTGTAACAGCGCTTCTAAGGTTATTTCTCATTTTCTTTTATTTTGTGCAGTAAGTTCTTAAATGCGAAGAAGCCTTTCTCCCGGCGAGAGAAAGGCTTCTACAAATAGTGTGTATATACGCGTCACCCTTCTCTCGTTATCTTTGCAGGACCACGAGTTGAATGTTAATGACGATAATATGGCGATACATTGTTTTGTTCATTTTTCTGTCTGTTAAAAAAAAAGCCTTTCTCGTTTGGGAGAAAGGCATATGATCAATTTATATTTCGGTTCGATTTTCGTTTATATACCCCTCTCCCTTCCGTGGCTAAGGACCACGAGAATAATAATATTCAGGAGATGTAGGGATAAACGCTTCATGTTTTTATCATTTTTATGCAACAAAGATAGCGACGAATTTTTTTTAATTCCAAATGTTTTTTCTGTTTTTTACATAGAAAGTTCAAAATGTATAATTTTATACAAATGGAAACGTTGTTTTGGTTTGATGAACGTATAAAAGTCCGGTACGGAGAGACACTCCGTACCGGATGGGATTGTATTGACTTGTTATTTGGGCAGATGTTTTTTCCAGGTTTCGTTCTGTTCTGTTCCGAATCCGGCGTTTATCTCATTTGCTGGTATGGGATAGACGAACTTGCTGAGGTCGTAGTTCTGGAATTTTCCGTCCGACACGCTGATTTTCTCGCCGGTGCGGCGTGCATCATACCAACGGTGGCCTTCACCGAAGAATTCGCGCTGACGTTCAAGGGCAATAAAGGCGAGCAGCTTTTTCTTGTCGGCAGGCAGGTCGTTCTCCGAGGTAATGGCGGTATTCCGTTTGGCTGTGTTGAACAAAGCGGTACGGGCTGCCGGGAGGTTGTCTGTCATGGCGTATGCTTCTGCCTGAATCAGATGCATTTCGGAGACACGGAATACTGGAATGTTGGTGACCGACTCATTACCCGGAATGCCTAGGTATTTTTTAAGGTATACGGCACCGTCCACTGTATCTGTCAGTTGGCGGCGAATGTCTGTTGAAGCCAGCACTTCGTTGAATATCCGTTTGGTGAGAGTGCCTCCGTATGAGCCATAGAGGGTGTTCAGCGAGTTGGCCGACAGGTTATCGTCCGCACTTTTCACGATGGTGAAGATATCCTCATTAGAGATGGAGGTGCTATTCCAGCGGCTGACGTATTCCTTGTCGGAGATTTCAGTTGCCCCTCGTAGGGTGAGAGCTTCACCTGCAGCAGTTGCCGCCTCACTGTATTTGCCCATGTAGAGGAGTACTCTTGCCTCGAGAGCCTTGATTGCTGCCGGATTGAAGTAGTATTGGACCCCTCCGGAGATTTCATTGGGATAACCTTGGGCAGCCGTGATGTCGCGGATGATCCATTCGTAAGTAGACTGTACGGAGGCACGTGATACCTGTGCGGTTTCGGGAATGGGGGCATCCTCCACGATGATCAGTCCGCCGTGCTCGCTGTTGTCCGTGCCGTAAGGCAGTCCAAATAGGTTGACGAGGGTGAAGGCGGCATGGGCGCGTAGAGCATAGCTTTGTGCGATGGCCCGGTTGAGCGAGGACTGATCGGCTGCCGACAGTCCTCCGGCCTCAAGCAGAGCCTTGGCTCCGTTGATGTTGCGGGTGGCAAGATCTATTACTTTGTAGCCGTATTCCCACGTGTCGTTGAGAATGGCTTCAGTTTCTGTTACAGAATAGGTGTTGATGCTTACAAAGTGGCCGCTACTGGGATTGGCGATGCTGATGTCCGCAGCCATATCGCCGATGGCAACCGTGTTACGTCCCAAAAACCGGTATTGTCCGCACATGTAGTAGATGCCGTGAAGGTTGTTGGTGATATCCATCACATTGGCGTAGGCATTTTCTTGGGGAATCTGCTGATACAGTTCCGTGTCGAAGTACGAATCGCAGGAGGAAGCAAGTAATCCCACCGCAGCGATCAGTGTGTATATCTGTTTTTTCATATTGTATTTCGTTTTTAAGTGTGACATTAGAAGCTAAGGTTCAGACCGAACACCACGTTGCGGGAAGGCGGGTAGTTCCACCACTGCACTCCGTTCGGACCGATGCCTGAGGGATCGAAACCGCGGTAGTCTTTTGCTACGAAAGTGTAGATGTTGTCTGCGCTTACATATACCCGTGCATTGCTTAGGCGGATGCGGTTCACGAAATTCTTCGGCAGTGTGTAGCCCAGTGTGATGTTGCGCAGTTTCAGGTAGTCGCCTTTCATCAGGAAGCGTGAAGAGGCTCTGTTGGCGTTGGAACGGTCGCCATAGGTGAATTTGGGTACTAGTGCGTTGTCGCCGGGTTTCTGCCAGCGGTTTTCATACACATAGCGTGTGGTGTTGGTGAGTCCGCTTGCTCCGGTCTGCTCGTCGTAGGAGAGATGGTCGCCATATATTTTGCCGCCCAGAGAATAGTTCATCTGGAACGAGAAGTCGAAACCATACAGTTCGAGTTTTGATGATACGCTACCTTGGAATTTCGGAGAGGCTTGCCCTACGTATTGCTTGGTGGCTTCGGTGTAGTTGAAGGTTTTTTCACGGGAAATTTCCTTGCCCTTCTCGTCTGTGGTTACTTTCCACCAGGTGGGTGCACCTGTGTCGGGATCCACTCCTGCCCATTCCTTCATCTTGAAAGTGTAGATGTCGCGTCCCGGTTCCACGATGGTCAAAGTGCTTTCGATCGGCTGGTTGGTGCTTAGTTTTTTGATGCAGTTCTTGTTGGCACTTCCAATGAAGGTGAGATCCCACTCTACTTTGTCCGTGCGCACGGGGGTCACGCCTACGGAGAACTCGATACCTTTATTCTCCAGCTTGCCTACGTTGCGCGGGATGCTTATCTGGCCGGTAGACCTGGAAAGAGGTACATTGAATACCATGTCTTTGGTGGTGTGGTGGTAGTAGTCGAACTCAATGTTCAGTCGGTGTGCCCAAAGGGAGATGTCCGTACCAATGTTGAATTTTGCGGTCTGTTCCCATTTCAGGTCGGGGTTGCCCGGTTGCACGCGGTAGCTGCCTGGCTGTCCGTTATAGTTCATTCCGAATTCATATAGCCCGCGTGATGCGTACCATGAACCGCCAACTTCCTGGTTCCCAGAGGTACCATAGCTTGTGCGGAGGGTCAGTTCGTCCAGCCAGTTGGCGGTGCCTGCCATGAAGCTTTCAGCTGCCAGTCGGTAGCGAGCTCCGATGGAGTAGAAGGTACCCCAGCGATTGTTGCTTCCGAAGCGGGAGGAACCGTCCGTGCGGACACTTGCTGAGAGATAGTATTTGTTGGCATAGTCATATTGTCCGTTGAAGAAGAAAGAGGCGAGAGCCACATTGTCCAGTGTGGTGGATGCACCTGAGGGCACTGCCGTCAGTGATACCTGGTTCAGGTAGTCTACCGGGAAATTGGAGCCTGACAGATAGGACGAGTTGTCGCGGGTGTGTTGTGCTTCCTGTCCCAGCATGAGGTTCACGTGGTGGTCGTCGAAGTTCTGTACATAGCTGAAGGTATTGGTAATGCTCAGCAGCGTACGTGTTGTGGTGCCCTGCTCGCCCATTCCCCGCATGCTGAGTCCCTGCGGCTGGAGGAATGACCAGTAGTTGTGCTCTTTCAGCGAGTAGAGGTCCATACCTCCGCGGGAGGTGAATGACCAAGCAGGTGCGAAGCGGATGGTGATATACGGTGACAAAATGGCGCGGTATTGCTTCCCTTCGTTCTTGTCTCCGGTCTCGCTTCTTTGCGCTACGGGGTTATACCCTCCGATGGCTTTGGATGTGTTGATATTCCATTCCCCCAGTTCGTTGCGCACGGCAATCAACGGGTTCATTTTGCTATAGGCCAGGGTGATCGGGTCGCTGTAATAGCCGCCTCCGGATCCAAGATTCATGACGGTATAGGAGAAGGAGCTGTTCAGACCGAATTTCACGGCCTTGTTCGGTTCCTGTTCTAGGTTGAGGCGGCCTGAAAAACGCTCAAGATCTTTGCCGATCACGATACTCTCGTTGTTGAAATAGTTGAATGAAAGATAATAGCGGGCGGCTTTCTCGTTTGCGCCGCCGCCGGAGATATCGATGTTGTAGTCTTGGATTTTTCCGGTGTGTGTCACTTCGTCGAACCAGTCCGTGTTGGTACCTTCGCCCGGTTCAAGCCCGAACTGGCTATAGAGAAATTGTAGTCCGTCTTTCTTGTCTGTGACCTTGCTGCTGTTCACCAACCCTTCTATCATAATTTCTTCGTATTCTGCTTGGTTTAACAGTTTGTAGCGGTCGGTGAAGGCAGGCAGCATGTCTATGCCGTATTTGACAGAGATGTTTACTTTGGTTTTGCCTCGGGCCCCTTGCTTAGTGGTGATGACAATTACGCCGTTTGCTGCCCGTGCTCCGTAAATGGAGGTGGCTGTTGCATCCTTCAGCACCGTTATGCTCTCGATGTCGGCGGAGTTCAGCGTGGCAAGCGGGGAGATTGTTGCTGATTCTGAGGCACGAATCCCCATGGTCCCGCTTTCAATGGGTACTCCGTCTATGACGTATAGTGGTTGTGTGCCTGAGTTATAGGAGTTCCGTCCGCGGATGAAGATGGTGGAGGGAGCTCCTGGCTGGCCTGAAGAGGTGTTCAGCTGGAGGCCGGATACGCTTCCTTCCAACGCCTTGATCGGGTTGGCTTCCGTCTTGTTGATGATGTTTTCCCGTCCCAATACGGCTGCAGAACCAGTGAATGATCCTTTCGTGGTGGTACCGTAGCCTGTGACGACTACTTCCTCGATACCGATGGATGCTGCCTTCATGCGGATTTTGAGGTTTTTTTGTCCTTCAACTTGCATTTCCTGTGTCTGCATGCCGATAAAGGTGAATATCAGCACGGCATCCTTGTTTACAGTGATGGTGAATTTACCAAGCGCATTGGTGGCAGTTCCCAGCTGGGTTCCTTTGATGATGACAGAGACTCCCGGGAGCGGGCTTCCGTCTTTTGCATCCGTAACAATCCCAGACACTGTTTGGTTCTGAGCCATTCCTGTTTGGACAATGCTTAGCAGAAAAGCTAGCAGGAGATAGAGTTTGTTTTTCATAAATATAAGTTTTGGTGAAAAAATATGATATTCCCTCTT
>ENA-UOJD01002248-UOJD01002248.1-human-gut-metagenome-genome-assembly--contig:-P48-NODE-2248-length-16498-cov-39.288390_pt1 | contig 16498 bp, 16 predicted proteins | sample MGYA00242342_ERZ723889 | MGnify/ENA metagenome assembly ERZ723889
CCACATATTAATTCTATAATTCAAACTAATGTAGACTTTAATAAAGTTCGGCTTGCATATATAGGATTCGTTGAAAGGTTTGAAGGTTCTTCAGAATATACGAAAATAGATTACTTCATAAGAAGATTGTATAAAAAAAATGAGGATGAAAGTTGGTTCAACTCAATTAATAATAATTTTATTGCATATAAAAAAGGGTTTTCTAATTTTATAGAGAATAGAGATAATTGGGCTAAGATTTAAAGACTACTAGCATAAAAAGGCGTGACTCCACTCGGTTTCACGTCTTTTTATGTTGTTCTTCCCAATAAGCGTCTTAAACTAAAATCTATATCTGTAATTCTAATTATTTCTATTAAATCAGAATAGACCGCACCTCCTACTTTAAATTGTTTATATTGCTTACTTAGAAAAACTTCACGAGAAAGTTCTGCTCTGGGGGTTACTTCTAGAAAGAACCATTGCCCACATAAAAAAAATGTATAAAAGCCGTAAGTATTTATATCATGAAATTGAGATTCAGAAAAAGGGAACTTGGGATGTGAAGTATCTTCTACAAGAATAATTCCATTATTTACTAGATAGTATAAAGGGATATCTCCGATATTATAGCGTGCAAATTTTCTAATTTGATTAAATCGATTATCTAATCCGTTACCTGTTATTTTATGATACTCTTGAAGGAACATTTCATATATTCCTCTCTTGAATTGTCTTGCAAATGTTATTAGAAATCTATCATTAAACTTAAAATGTGATTTCAGAACTATTTTCCTTTTTGCTTTCCAATACTCAAAATATATTGATTTTAATCTTTGCGGGTTATCCTCCCTATTAAGTAGAGTTTTCATTAAGCCAAATATCTCTTTGACACAAACTTCTATACAAAGTTTAGGAAATACTAAATTATCTGGTTGGCCGAAATAGTGATTGCATTCATCGCAAATATCAACACCAATACTTATGCTACCTAAACTTTTAGGCATAGTATGTGGCTTCTCTTTAAATGTTGTTTGAGTTGCATCTTTGCCACAAAAAATGCAGAATCCTTTATTTCTATAATCCATGTTTTTGCTTTATTTTACAGCAAAAATAGAATTTTAAATTGATTTCTTCACAATCTCTTCTTGGTGAATTCTATACTACCCAATTATTTTCCTTTCATCCTTATACATCCTACTTTTATACCGTATTTGTGACAATCGCTTTGATGTCACGAATAGGAAGCTTAAATATTTACTAATCATCTGTATTGGTGGTATTTTTACTTCCGCAAATTGAATTTCAAATTTAATAATTCATACGGTATGAAAGGAAAAATCTTAGTAGCACTAAAAACGAAGTATAAAACCTTTGGGTTTGGTGATAAAGCATTTGACGGGGTGGCTGACTACTTATCTAAAACCGTTACTGAAGAAAGTCAAATAGAAACTGCTATTAGTGGGGTCGAAGGACTTTTAAAAGCTTTTCAAGGAGACATTGATACTGTTAGAAACGAAAAATCGGGTCTGCAAAAACAATTGGACGAATTGAAAAATAAAATCGAGAACCCTAATCCCAATCCTAACCCAAATCCAAAGCCGGAAGATAAGAAAGATGACATGGCGACCATCATTGCAAATGCGGTGAGCGCTGCTGTTAAGCCTCTTTCCGATGAACTCGCTCAGTTTAAGGCTGAGAAGTCACAGGCTACCCGGCAGGAGCAGATTATGGCAAAGGCAAAGGAGTATGGTATTCCCGAAACATTCGCAAAGCGTTATGCGATTCCTGATGATGCAGACTTAGACATTTATTTCAAGGACGCTAAACAGGAACTTGCCAATATCGGCTTTAGTGGTGTGACTCCTCCTGAATCAGCGGAAACAAAGATGGAGAAGGAAGCTGAATCTATTGCGAATATGATTTCGGAAGGAACAAAAACTATTGTTGAATCTAAAAAGTAAAATTTATGGCAGCAGGTACTAAGTATAACTTGACCCCGGAATACAAACCGGAAGAGTTCTACCGTGTTGAGACGGGTGTCAGAAAGAGCGGACCGTGGAAGTTGGATATTACCAACCTTGTAGTAGGCTCTGTTCTTCCTGTATTCACACCTGTACAAGCGGACTTGAAGAAACGGGCACTCGTTCCCGTCCGCAATGTGAAAGTGGTTGAAGCTTATACCACAGGAGACTCTAATCTCACCATCAAGGTGGCAAAAGATTCTTTGGCTTATCAGGGTATGTTCATCGGAAGCGGAAAGAAAGGCGCAGAGGTAGCATCTATCGACAAGTCAACCAAGGATTATGATGTATTAACCATCAAAGCGGCTTTCGGAGAAAATATCGCTAAGGATACGGTTCTTTTCGAAGCTACCGCAGTGGGTGGAACAGTGAAGAAGAACACTGCAAACTTCGTTCTTTATGATGCGAAGAAAGTTGAGAGCGATGGAGCAGTTCTCTGCACTCTCTTGATGCAAGCCTATGAGGTAAAGGAAAGCAAGTTGGTTCTTCCGATCCATGAGCTGGATAAGGTGGGATTGACAAGCCGTTTCCAGTTTGAGTATTAATCATTAAAAGTTTAGATATGAATTTGACCATACAAACTTTATTTACAGATCCCAATATCGTTCAGGCGATTATTGACCGTGTCCTCCAGTTGAGACTGGACACAATCTACTGGAAGCAATACGGAGATTTCTTGGAAACCAAAACCCGTGTTTTCAAGACTTATCTTGGGACAGTAACGGGTGTTGTTGCCGGTTCCATTCTGGGTAAGAATGATCAGAAGCCTATTCGTGAAAGACGTAGCCTTGGAAGTGGTTATACTGAAATCGCCTATTTGGGCGACCGTTATCAGATGGATATTGAACGTCTGTCGCAATTGCAAGACATCATTGATAAATTCAATGCTGCCAATACCGCTGACCAGCGTACAATCTTACAGGAAATCATTGATTTTATTGTTGATGATTACCGTCAGATTTTGCTTGCTCCACACAAGCGTATGGATATTATCGTTCCTGAATTGTTGATGACTGGTAAGGCGCAGGTTCATTTGGCCGATAATAAGGAAAACATCGAATTGTTGGACATCGAGCTACCGTTCCACTTCCTTACTCCTGACGCTTCAGCAAAGAATGCATTTATCTCTTACTTGCAGCAGGAGATTCAGAAATTGAAAGCCAAATACGGTGTATTCTCCAAAATGATTATGTCTCGTGGTACGTTTATGAAGAACATTGTAGGGGCTTCTGAGTTCGGTGATAAATTCAAGATGATTCTTGGTGAGCGTGAGTTCATGGTTAATGCAGGGTTGGTGACTGACCAGATGGCATCCAGCGTATTTACTGGAATCGGGCTTCCTGCAATTGAGATCAAAGAGGACTACGTAGAGAATCAGGCGGGCGAGAACGTGCAGATTTACGCCGACAACCGTATCACCCTGTTGCAGACGGACAAGGTGATGAAGATGCGTCACCATAAGCCGTATGTAATGACGGACCCTGTTCCGGGACGTTCTTACAATACTGCTGAAGGTCAGATGTCGGTTTGCAACTATCGTGACGAAGAAGGTCGATACATGGAATACACCGCTGAGTGGATTCCTGAATTTATCTCTCCGAATAAGATTGTGAACTTTGATCTTTCAACGATGAACGCATGACGGTAAACGACTACATACAGCAAAAGTTTCAGACTTTCGGCATCCAGTTGTCGGAGGCTGACCTTTTGGATATGTGTCTGAACTCGAAGATAAGCGGAGAGGATGAGATGAACGAGGATTGCCAAACGCGGGTGTCGGTGGCGATTGCGAAGTTCATCCCCTCTCTTTTACTTCGTGCCACTTCAATCGGTGAAAGCGGTTTTTCTATGTCCTGGAATCTTCAGGGAGTTAAGGATTACTATTCATTCCTGTGCAAACAGTACGGGTTGAAAGATGAACTGAGTAACAAACCTAAATGCACCTTCTTATGATATTTGCTCCACACATATTGCAGGTAAAGGTGATTAAACCGATGGATAAAGATGAGTTCGGGCGACCGATTCCCGGAACAGGTGGTGAAAGCTGGCAAGACGTATGCAAGTGCCGTTGTGATGATAACACTACGAAAGAGTTTTCCTCTGATAACGGCTCTGTATATCGTCCGAATTATCATATAGTATGTGAGAAGAGAATCACTATTAAGGCAGGGCAGGAGGTTCGTTGCATGGATAGTGAGACCGTAAGAGGGCAAGGCGAGGCTTACACGGTGAAGAGTACGAACTACTTTAATTACTCGGAATTATGGATGTAGACTTTGATTTCTCTGATGTCGATGATTTCTTCGATGAAGGAGAATGGGAAGTAGAAAAGAAGATGATTGATGTAGCCGATGAAGCCGTGAAGTACGCGGAGGAACATGGCGATTATCAAGACCACACACTCACTTTGAGAACGTCCAATGATTACGATGTCGATAAAGACGGTTTGACGCTGAAAAACGAAGCGGAATACGCTTCATTCGTGGAATCTAAGGGATTTGATGTTTTAAGTAGTGCCGCTTTATATGCGGAGAAACGATTAAAAGAAGAATTTGAATGATAGTAACCACCGACATAGGAAACATCCTCTACCGGGACTGCAAGGCTTTCGGAATAGACATAGTACCCAACGGGAAAACTCTGACGGGTGAATTGAAGTCCGAAAGAATCGTTATCCATGCGAAGAAACAACAGCCGGGGACTTATTGGAGAAAGTCTTTTGCGGAAGTGAATCTTTGTGTTCCTGATTTAAGCGAGAATGGAGCCAACACCATCCGTTTGAATGAACTCGAAAGAGAAGCCATGAAACGGTTTGATGATGTAGTAAGCACCTATGACGGCACAACCTATCGATATTCTATCGAATCAATCGGTACAGAAGCGGACACAGCTTTGAAGTGTCATTATGTAAATGTGAGAATTTTGTTTAACGTGTTAAATGTGAAATAATATGATAACAGCAGTAGAAATAGACGAACTGTATTATGCAGACCCTATTAAAACGGTTACAACTCCTGCTACCGGATTGTCGGGTGCGGAGGTTGCCGCAATCTTGAAAAATGCAGCAACGAAAAAGGTCCAAAATGTACATGGTGATACATTCCAGTACGAGGAAGCGGAAGCAAGTGTCACTCGTTACAAAAATGCTTTAACTGGCGAATATTACCGTGAAACATCCGAACCGGGTGAAGTGAAAATCAACTTTACTATTGGTGAGTATGACTACAAGACTAAAGAAGATTTGCAAGGTGGTAAAGCCACAGAAAAGAATTGGGAAAGAGGAAAGCATAAGACTATCCATAAGTGCGTCATTGGTAAAACGAAAGATGGTGTCTATGTGGTGTTCCCGAAAGCGGCTATCAATGCTCGTGGTTCTAATACCGACAAGGCTATCGGATTGGCTGTTTCAGCCGTTCCCCTTTCCACCGGTGTGGATGGTTTGGCTTCTGAGAAATGGTTCGATGAATCTGAGGTAGTTCCATCTGCATAAGAGAGATTTTGGTAATAGATTGTTTTCGGATGGCGGTGGGTGGTTGCTCGCCGCCTTTTTAATTTAAAGGTATGAATCAAGCAGCTAAAATAGTATCCGATGCCCTGTTGGGGATGGACTTCAAGAATGTAGAGATAGGTGGTAAGATTTATACCATCAAACCGCCTACAATCAAGGTTATCTGCCGGGCGATAAGCCATTTCTCAAAGATAGGCGGATGGTAATAATATCATGGAAGCTATCAAGGAACTGCCGGAAGCTACCGGAGATATGCTGAAAGGTATTTCTTGTTTCATCTGTGGTAATGAGGATTTGGTAAAGGCTTTAGAGAACGGGACTTTTGAAGAAGTTAAAGACGCTTTGGAGGTGTGCTTCTCCATGATGGATATATCGGCTTTTCAGTGTGTCAGCTCGATGAAGAACGTGTCGATGCTGGCAGCAAGACCGAAACAGTAGGAAACACAACGTTCTTCGGGCAGATAGCCCATTTGATTGACACGCTTCATCTGAGTTATACAGAAGTGTTTGAGGTTATCCCTTATAGAAACTTGCTAATGATGCAGAGGGACAAACTTCATACCGTCAGTGGTCAAAAGGTGAATAGAATCAGTGGTAAGGAATTGGCAAATCGTAGAAAAAAGAGATAGTATGGCGAAATTAGATTATTTAACTTTTAAAATTTTAAGTTGGAGCCAAAAGAAGAAAAACTAAATCAGGTTGGGAAATAGCCCGGCAAGCGAATAGAATTGTAGAAAGACGTAACGGGAGCGATGCAAGCAATCCTAATAATCTTGTAAATCGTATTCAAGGTCGGTACTTGGGAAACTTCAACAGAATAGGTATGAGTTGGAATAAGCAAGTTTCTCGTAGGACTTATATGGGAAATGCTAATGGGTAAAGTTAAAGCCGGATTTCTCTCCGGCTTTTATTATGTTAGCTTTAGTAATTGTAGTACAAAAACAAATGTGACTATCAATGTCGAAATAATGGTAAACAAAGATCGCAATGTCGTTTTACTAATCCTTTTTCCGTACTTTTGTATCTCTTCCAATGGTTTACTCATGATAGCACTTTCAAAACGGCTTTTCTCCATCATTTCGTAATCAACAAAGACCAAATTTAGCATATTAAAAATGGGTAGTAAAATCCACCATGGACTTGTCGGGGAATTTGGCAAGGCTATTATCACGAAATATCCAGCAATTAGCATATTGTTGAAGGAGAAAAGTTTATCATGTATTCTATCATAATATCGAAGGATATCACGTAATCCTTGCTTTTCTTGTTCTTTGAAGTTTTGAATTACTTCATCAGCTTCTTTTTGGGTTTGCTCTATTTCTTCATCTGTCATAGTATCTGTCATTATTGATGTCTGTATCATTGGTCGGCAAACTGGGTGCGGGCGTTTGGCAGGTTTATCTAGTTATTTTTGAATAATCTTCTATTTTTACATCAAAAGATTTGAGCTTATTAATGATATAGCTTTCCAATTCAAAAGAACAACAATGACATTTGACTTTATAAACATAGTCTTCACAATTTATGATAGCTCCTTCATTATTAAATTCTTCATAAGAATCAAATTCAGGAACAAGTGCTTCTATACCACAAACTGGACATATATGTTTACTATAATACCATTCTTTTTGGGCACACTGCTCAGCAATTAATTGAGCATGCTGGATTTTATCTTTATTGATAAAGTTGAACATATTACTACGTCTTGAATATATTGGGTTACTGTAAGTCGAATTAGCTAATAATTTTAAAAACTGTATTTTAAATGGGTCTATATTCTTTTTTTTGTACTCATTGATAATATCTTCAATGGGATGAATATCCTCATTACACATATTTAATTCACACATTATGATATCATTGTATTGTGGTAATGATATAGTCTTTACTATAAATGGTAAAATATACTTTCCAAAAAGTTCATCAAGAGCATTGTATCTTAAGATAAATGCACCTCTGTGTGAGATGCGATTACGTAGTGAATTAATTTTCTCAAGCCATCGTTGGCTTTCTTTTATAAATTCATAAGAATTATCAAGTTTTTTGTTAGCCACTAATGCTACAACTCTGTCTAACGCCATTTTGAACTCAATTTGTTTTAATGAATCTATTTCGGAATCTGATATGTTTTCTTTATTTGCCAATTTATATAATAGCATAGGCTTATCTGATGCATCAACTGCTAATAACGTATTTTCACTCCGCAAAATATCTTTTAAAATGAGTTCAGTGAAATGATGAAAATGTGAAATAGCATTACAGGAATTTCCTGCATAATCAATGCCATGCTTCTCGTCTTTTTCTGACTGTTTCATATTGTTTAATTCTGAATTAGATAACAGCCAATTTAGATTTGTGGAAGTTTGAAAATATGACATGAGTGAACTCCGAAGAGATAAAAAGGCGATATTAGAGTATACGGTACTTGTCTCATTCAAAAAAAAGCCATCTTTAGACAATGTTTCAATATCCATATTCTTATTTCTCCATCTTAAATTTAGTACTTTAATTAATTAACTCAACTTCTAATAGATAGCTATCAGGCTTTAGTTTTATTTGATAATATTTTATACTTCTACCTTTCAAAGAATTTTTTATCAGTTCTTTGTCTGATTCTGGCATTCGAAGACCAAAATATATTCCAGTAATAGCTTCAGTAGGAATTGTTTTTAATCCTTGTCCTTCTACAATTAATCGCATTTCTTGTTCATGTATCCAAAATGTTGATTTTACACCTAAGGATGATTTAATTGTATTATGGCGATTGAATGCACATTTGCGGAAATTATATGTTGGCAGGCTGGGTTGGTATTTGATTTCTAACAAGTAACATGGGAACATTTCTTTTTGCAAAATGTCAATATCATATTCAATACAGAATCCTTTGTGATCATTTCCATAATATGCCCACATCAATTCATTTTTTTCAGACTTACAAAAAGAAATAATTCCATAATTACTTTTTATTTTATCCGTCTCCTTTCTTATTTGAATTTTGCTATCTTCTAGTGCCATATAGTATTCTGGTTCCATTTCCTCATTGGTAAAACGATCGGAGGTATCAAACATACATTCGGAAGGATCATTAAGCTCTGCAACACTTGAAGCATATATTTGATTGTTTACTATTGTCAACAAATCTCTATGCAGTACACTTCTGTATTTAAACAATTTCATATTATAATTTCTTTGCTAACTTCTTAATATCCTCCTTACTTATTCTGTATCAATTGGGACTTATCTCATTTCTACTGTAATATTTATATCCTTCCATTGTAGAACCTTTACAGAAATATTTCCCATTTTCAATAGAGTCAACTACCATTTTTCTACCATCCGACTGACGAATAACAACACTCCCCACAGCAATGTCACTATATGTATCGCTGAGAATATCATCCGTTTTATTTTCTGCATTATTTAAGGTGTTATTTGGCAATTCCTTAGACTCAAGTAGCCTTGTTATTCTTGATACATTGTTTGTCATTCCCCACATCTTAAAAAATAGAATAATTTGAAGAATACCGAATACAATAAAAATGATTGAGATAAAAGTTAGAATGCTTTCCATAATCGCATTTTTTAGTTAAACATTTTACAAAACTATCTCAAAAATCTCACTGTTCCAAATTATTTCCTAACAATTCCTCCAATGTCGTACTTTTGTAATCTCTGAAATGGTAAATAGGCTATCTATCTTTACCTTCACAATTATTTTCCAACAATAGGCTGATTGTGTTTTTGTTGATGAAAAAGATCTATAAAACCTTGTATATATAGTAAATTCATCAATTAGAACAGGAAATATCAAACCTTTCGTCTGTTGTCACGAATTTGATGAAAGAAAATTCTAATAAGGTTTGGATATGCCGTAATTTTGAGTGGTAAATAATTAAAATTCAGAATAAAATGGCTAAGCTTTACTTTCGTATTGGTGCAGATTTTGATAAAGTTATCAAACTCCGTGAGGAAATTGCAAAACTAAAGAACGAGTTGAAAACTATGGATTCAACTCAATCCCCTGCTGCTTTCAAGGCTCTCAATACTCAACTGTCTACCTCCACGCAAAAAATGAATGAATTAGTGGCGAACGCCGCTAAAGCCGGTGCCGAGATGGAAATGGGATTTAAGAAAAAGATATTTGATGCCTCACAATCTGTAAACGGATTTATGGAGAAGATTATAGCCCAGAAGAATGCGGTTGGTTCTCTTCAATCGACTATCCGTAAAAATAAAGAATTATATAAAACGATCGTATCAAGAGGAAGTGAAGACAAAGAATTACTTAATCATATTAGAGAGCAAGAAAGGACGCTTGGCAAAGAGCGGGATTCTTTATTTAGGCTGACCCAACAACAAGCAGAAGCACGCCTTTCCGTAAAGAAGCTACGCGATGAATATGCCTTATATAAAGATGATGCTAAGGATGTTGCTGAAACAAATAAAGGTATTGCTATTTCATGGAAGAAAGCGTTAGCCGTTATCGGTGGAGCAGGTGTGCTAAAGGCATTAGGTTCTGAAATTATTCGGGTGCGTGGGGAATTTCAGGCAGCTGATACTGCTATTCAGACTCTATTGGGTAGTAAGGAGAAAGCAGATGTTTTAATGAAGCAGGTACGTGAGTACGCTAAAATCTCTCCATTAGAGTTTTCTGATGTAACGAAAGCTACACAAATGATGCTTGGTTTTAATATTGAGGCAGAGAAAGTACCACGTTATTTGCAGGCTATTGGCGATGTTTCTATGGGAGATACCCAAAGGTTCAGTTCTCTAACATTAGCTTTTTCCCAAATGTCCGCTGCCGGTAAATTGATGGGGCAAGACCTCAATCAGATGATTAATGCAGGGTTCAACCCTCTCCAGCAAATTTCCGAAAAGACAGGTAAGTCTATCGCCACTCTGAAAGAAGAAATGTCTAAAGGCGCTATCTCCGCAGAAATGGTTCAACAAGCGTTTATAGACGCTACTTCCGCAGGTGGAAAGTTCTATAATATGTCTGAGAACGCTTCAAAAACAATCAATGGGCAGTTATCCATGATGCAGGATGCGATGGATGCAGCCTTTAACGAGCTGGGGCAGAAGTCGGAAGGTGTCATAATGAAGGGGATTCAGATGACCACTTCACTGATTGAAAACTATGAAACGGTGGGGAAGGTATTGGTTGGGTTAGTTACTACTTATGGAGCGTACAGAACTGCTGTGATGCTTGTTACTGTTGCTGAAAATGGATACTCTGCTGCCACAATGATTATGCGTGGGAGAATATTACTGGCACAGAAGGCACAGGCGTTGTTGAATACTACTATGTTGAAGAATCCTTATGTGTTATTAGCTACGGTAGCGATTGGTGCTGCATCTGCAGTATGGGCGTTTAGTAAGAGGACAACCGAAGCACAGGAAGCACAAGAAAGATATAACGCTTCCAAAGAAGATGCCATACGAAAAGAAGAAGCTCACAGGCAAGAAATCCAACGTCTTATTTCTGTCGCAAGCGATGAAGCGCAAGCTACCGCAAACCGAAATGCTGCAATAGAATCACTAAAAAAAGCATATCCGAGAATCATTGAAAAATATATTGATGAGGAAGGACATTTGACAAATCTGATCCAGTTGCAGAAAGACCTTAACGAGGAACAATCTAAACGGAAAATAGAGAGCAATCAGGAAAAACTTGTTTCCATAAATGCCAAAGTTAGGAATCAGGAAGAATATGTGTCAAGGATGTCGGGTAGTGAGGAAGCAATAAAAGAGGCTAACGATGTGCTGATAGAACTACAAAGGCAACAAAAAGAAGCTCAATCGGCAGTTAATTCTGATTATATAAATGCTCGTATAGAAGAAGCTAAGAAGCTTTCTGATAGCGAACTGAAAAAGTCAATATCTCAATGGAAATCCTCTCTTTCTAAAGTTACGGGAGATATGATTGGAGATTTTTCACGTGATGAAGTTTCTTCATTTGTAAAATCTCTTGAAACATTACAGTCTGCAAGAGAAAAGCAGGCTAAAAACAAAAAATATTGGGAAATAAGGAAAAAAGAAGCCGAATCAGCTCGTGATGCTTTGGATGTATCTAAGAAAAACTCGGAAGAATGGAATAAGTATACCAAGCAGATACAGGAGGCACAAAAACAGATAGATAAATATTCGTCTCCTGCCAAGCAAGAATCTGCTGCTGAAAAACTTCGCAAACAGCAAGAAGGTATTCGTTCCCAGAATGATAAGATCTCTGAAATAGAACGCAAACAGGCAATCCAGCGTAAAAGGCGGGCTGAAGATATGGAAATGGAAATTTCACAGTCTGAGATCGATGCCATGACTGAAGGAGCTGAGAAGAAGCGTATGCAGAGGGAATTGGATAACCGGAAAGAGATCCAATCACTGGAAAGACAAAAAGAAGATATGATCCAGGCTGTAATTCAAGCTGAGAAAGAGATTTTTGATGCTCAGGAAGAGTTGAAGGCCAAAGAGAATAACAAATATCAGAAAAAGACTTTTGATTCTTCTAAGGTGGATACAGGAAAGATTAGCTCTATCTGGGATACCATTATAGAAAATACGTCCAAAAAGCAACTTGATGATAAGATACGCGATCAAGAGGCGTCTTGGAACGAATATCTTATCAAGTTTGGCAACTATCAACAGAAAAGGCTGGCCATTATTGAGAAATATGATAAGGCCATAAAGGAGGCCGAAACGGCGGGTGATGCAGCTATCTTGATGAAAGAGAAAGCTAATGCGCTTGATGATTTTGACAACTCCGTGAAGAATAGTACGACTTTAATGGGACAGCTTTTTGTTGATGCTTCCCAAAAGAGTGTGAACGAGATTCAGGGCATCATTGAAAAAGCCGAATTATTGATGCAATACCTCGCTGCCATTAAGGATGAACAGGGAAATGCTCAAATCGGTGGAAAGACAGTTTCAAAGAAGGATATTTTAGGTCTTGGGATAAGTGACAATACCCTTCAAAATTTAGAACTTTCAACTGAGCAAGTTGAGGCACTTAGGAATGCTATTGATCGTTTAAAAGGGGAATTGGGAGGGAAAAGCCCTTTTAAACTTTTCAAAACGCAAGTAAAGCAAGCGACTGATAAGATAGCACAAGGGGGTAAAAAGAATATTGTTCAGGGTATTTCAGAAATCGGGAGTGCTGTGACTCAATTTACTCCTGCTATATCTCAGTTTGGTCAGGATCTTGGTACAATATTTGGCAACGACGATCTTGGTAATAAAATAGCCGGTATTTCTGATGCCTTAGGTGGAGTTGGTCAAACAGCCATGGGAATTGGTCAGATAATGTCCGGTGATATTGTAGGTGGTGCCATGAGCGCAGTTTCCGGTATTTCATCTGTTGTAAAGGCTTTAGATGGTTTATTTGGTGCTGATTATTCCCGATACAATGAAATGAAGTCCCAATATGAAGCACTCGATTCCGTGTGGGACACTTTAATAGACAAGAAGAAAGAGTATATTAAAATGTCCTATGGGGATGAAGCCTATAAAGTAGGGAAAGAAGCAGAAACCCTGATCAAGCAGCAGACCCAGAGATATTATGAACTTCTGAATGAATTAAGGCAAAGCGGCTCAAGTATTGGATCAAGTTCTTTAGGCAAACGAATAGAAAAAAGACTTAGTAAAAAGGATTGGGATAGGATATCCGGTGCTGTCGGTGAATCTGTCACGAATGCAGAGTCATTGCTTAATCTTTCTGCAGAACAACTAAAAGAAGTGCTTGCCGATCCTAAACTGGTATCTGTCCTTAATACTGTAAACGGTGACTTTGTAAAATACATACAGGATATTGTCAATGGCTCTGAGAAATTAGAGGATATACAGAACCAAGTAAAAGAACAGCTTACCCAAGTTTCATTTGATAGCGTATTTGATAACTTTGTCGATACCTTGATGGATATGGATAGTTCGGCAAAAGACTTTGCTAATAATTTTGAGAGGTATATGCAGAAGGCTATGCTTACCACTATGCTTGGTAATAAGTATAAAGCCGAACTACAAAAATGGTATGATGCTTTTGCTGCTGCTAACGATAATAAAACAGGTATTTCTGAGGAAGATTATAAAAAGTTGCAGGAGCAATGGAACGACATTGTTACCGACGCGGTTAAAGAGCGGGATAAATTGAAAGAGTTGCTTGGCTGGACATCCGAATCTTCCTCTCAGGATTCTACAAAAAGAGGATTTGAGGCCATGTCTCAAGATACTGGAGAAGAACTAAACGGACGTTTTACTGCTTTACAGATAACTGGGGAAGAGATCAAGAATCAAGCAATAGAGCAAACGGGTTTGCTTTCATCGATCAACGAAAAGATGTCATTGCTTGACTTGACAAATGAAGATATTCCAAGATTAATGGCTAATGTACCTGATATTGCAGGACAAACGAGAGAAAGTATCGCAAGTGGCTATCAGTCGCAGATAACGATTAATTTTCCAACTGACAAGATAGAGTCTTTGGCTTCTGATGTATCAAGTCTGAAAGGGATAGTTGATGAACTACGTACAAATCAGATTGAAAAATTTAATGATGTTGTAGAAGGTGTATCTAAAATGGCTAAAAATACCCCTGTAATGAATAAAAAAATAGACAGTATAAATGATAACATTAAAAAAGCATTATAACTATGAGTGGAGAATTATTAATAAATGGAAAAGATGCCTTTGATATCTGGGGGGTGAACATGGGAGATAACTTTTTAAATGTACTTTTAATGCCACCGCCGGTAAAGGATTATATTGAGAATAAAAGTCGTCTGGAAAATGGTAAAAACATCAATTTAAGTAATAAAAAAGCAGATGAAAGGGATATGACCCTTACATTTACGATTCAAGGGTATACGCAAAGTGATTATATAGCTAATTACAAGGAGTTTATGGGAGAAATGTCTTCAGGCTTGGTTAGTATCCAAGTACCGATACTCGGCAGCGATATTTATCATGTGTATTACAAAAATGCAGTATCATACGCTATGAGTTTAGATCGGACTTTCTCAAAAATTGCAATGAAAGTATGCGAGCCTAATCCAGCAAATAGAACCTAATTTGTGACCTTATTTCTGATGTCACAACAGGAGGCCCGAATTTTTAGGGCTTCTTTTTTTTATCTCCGACCTTTGATGTGTTATGGAAAGAGTAGACATCAAAGACATATCTGGCAGTATTCGCTTTTCTACTATTGTAAATGAAGGCTCGAAACGAAAATTCCTTTTAATGAAGGAAGACTATGTTACTGTGAAGTTCAATTTGGATGAACCGATTTTTTTCAAGCTTGGTGATTACATAGATGATGGATATTTGGGAGTGTTCGAGATATGTGACATACAGAAACCCGCTTACAATGCAATAACGGCAAGTTATGATTACGAACTTCGTTTGGACGCTTATTACTGGAAATGGAAAAATAAAATTTTCAAATACACCCCAGAGACAGCCGGACAGGAAGCGTCCTGGAACCTGACCGCTCCACTGGATGTTCAAGTTGGTATAGTCCTGAGAAATTTAAAAGCTCTTGGTTACACATACAAAGGACAGGATTTTGTTTTTTCCATTGACAGCACGGTTGAAAATAAAGCTCAGTTGATGTCTTACGACAACATCAACATTCTTGACGCTTGCTTTGAAATGGCAAAAAAATGGGATTGTGAGTGTTGGGTAACAGAGAATATCATTCACTTCGGGCGTTGTGAGTTCGGTGATCCTGTTAATTGGGAGATCGGTGTAAATGTAGAGGAAATGACACGCACCGACTCGCAATCCGCTTATGCAACCCGTATCTATGCTTTTGGCTCTACAAGGAACATACCTTCCAATTATCGTCCGGTGGATGAATCAGTAGTTGTGAATGGTGTCGTTCAAAGACGATTGATGCTGCCTGCTGGAACTCCTTATATTGATGCCTATCCTAATATGGTTACAGAGGAAGCCATTGAGCAGGTTATTGTTTTTGATGATATCTATCCACGACGTACCGGTACAATGTCGGATATTGCCATTCATAAGTATACTGACAAGATAGAAAATGCAGATGGGACAATAACTGAGGAGAAATGGGATGCTTACCGCTTTAAAGATACTGGCATTACATTCTCCAAAGCCTATGTGCTTGCTGGCGAGGAATTAAAGATAACCTTCCACTCTGGGAAGCTTAATGGTATGATGTTCGGGGTTATATTTAATCCTGATGGAGAACCTGAGAAGTTATCAGATGGTAGTTGGAATCCGGCTGCACAAGTTTGGGAGATAGTACGTAACGAGGATTATGGGCGTAAACTACCTGGTGATGTACTTATCCCCGCAAACGGGGATACTTATGTCTTGACTGGCTGGGACTCAACAAAGATAACACAACTTGGACTCGTATCTGCTGCCGAAGTCGAACTGAAAACCGAAACGGAAAAGTACGTTGCCAAATCAAAGATGGACCCTTCCACCTATAACTGCAAAATGATGTCTGGTGACGCATACGGCGAAGACGGTGTTCATAATCTTTATAGTGCCGGTCAGAAGGTCAAGCTTATTAACAAGGCCTATTTCGAAGATGGCCGGCAATCGCGTGTCATAGGATTTGAACATAATCTTGACTATCCGTTTGATTCGCCTATATTTACGGTGGGGGAAACGACGGCTTATTCACGTATCGGAGAATTGGAAGAAAAGTTGGATAGTCTTACATTGAAAGGGCAGACTTACAATGGTGGTGGAAGTGGGGTATATATCATTGGGACTAATGATAGTACACCCCCGTCAAATAGAAATGTCTTTTCGGCTTCAAAGTCACTTGCTACCCATTTACGTAAGGATATGCCCGATACTGCTAAAGAAACTGTAACTTTCTCAAAAGGCTTGATAGTGGGTGATACTGCTGCATCTATTGACGAAAATGGTAATGTGGAAGTGGGAAGTGTCACAGCACGCACTAAAGTTAAAGCCGCTACATTGGAAGTAACCGGTTCGGCCAATGTTGGCACACTCC
>ENA-UOJD01002255-UOJD01002255.1-human-gut-metagenome-genome-assembly--contig:-P48-NODE-2255-length-16461-cov-49.827380_pt1 | contig 16461 bp, 17 predicted proteins | sample MGYA00242342_ERZ723889 | MGnify/ENA metagenome assembly ERZ723889
AGCCTTTTTTCTTTGGCTCGTTTTTTCATAGGTCATTTGACACTATCTTGTTTGTAGCCTTACGCCTATTTCTTTGATGAGTTAAGGATATCAAAAAGTCTGTTTTCTCAAAATACAATATTTTTCGATTCGTTTATATTATTTTTATCCTTGTTGAAAGCATTTTTTTAATCTTTTATAATAAGAATAGAAATTGATCATATATAATAGTGTTCTGGCATGAGCATGCCGAAATCCAAACGACCACATGCAAGATTTCATTGACGAAAGCGTTTTTGATAGATTTTACCCGGATACAATACAAGGAGATTTTATGAAACATTCAAAAAAAGGTTCCAGAGGTCCACGATTATACTTTTCCCATTTTCAAAACAGGCTTTTATGTGCGTTTTTGCTGTGCACATTGATTCCTATTTTCATCATAGGCGGAATTTCCTATGCTGTTTCTTATAACATTGCTGAAGATAAGATTCTGAATGCATCTATTTCTGCTGATGCACAGCTGCGTACACAGTTTGATGACCGCTTGCAGCAAGTGGAAAATATAGCCGATACGCTTCAATATAATATGTACAACCTGATGCAGGCAGATGCACCCATGGACACTCTGGCTATGCTTTCCGAGATTCGAAGCAATCTGTCCATGTTTAAGACATCCTTTAATCTGGCCTATATCAATATATTTCTTCCGGACGAGCATATGGCATCCAGCGAAAGCTTATACTTTTTTCCTGTGTCTAAGCTTTCTGACTTTCAGATTTCAAAAGAAACTCTGGAAAATCCGGGAACATCCTCTGTCTGGTTTTATCAGGATCTGCTGTCTGTTCCGTTTCTTGTGAATAACAGCTACCATATGACGAATTCGGTTTCCTGTTGCAGAGTTTTAAAACATCCGTGTACAGACAGCATAAAGTATGCCTATATAATTCATCTGGACGCATCTGAATTTTCCTCCATTCTACAGGAAAGTTTCCAGGATAATCAGATCACCAGCTATATCCTTACAGACAACGGAAAAATCGTTGCCAGCAACAATCCTTCTTTGCTTTCCGACTCTCTTGACGAAGAAAAAATGGATTTCTTATACCACAAGGGAGATTCTCTAAAAAAGAGATCTCACACTAATTATCACACTACTACTTTACGAAACGGCTGGCTACAGGTGACAGAGATACCTGATTCTTATATCATGCAAAACACGCGTATACTGATCAAAAGTATCCTCCTGACAATCCTGATCTCTCTTCCGCTGACGATTCTGGTTGTGGTTCTGATCTCGAAGAATCTTACCAGACGAATCAAGACACTATCCAGGGCTATGGAAACACTACAATTAGATGCATCCGACACCAACATGAAGGCACTGGTACCACAGGATCGTGCACCTGAAACCTTCGATGAGATTGATAAACTGGGGATAACCTTTGAAAAAATGCAGCATTCCCTGAATGACAATCTGCAGTCTATTCTGGAACTGTCACTGACGGAAGAACGGTTAAAATACCAGCTTCTCCAATCCCAGATCAATCCACATTTTCTTTATAATATTCTGGGATCCATCCAGACCTGTCAGTCCCTTGGAAAGCTGGATATTGCCAATCAGATGCTGACGAATCTTACACGTTTTTACCGCATGACACTCAGAAAGTCGAAAGACCTGATCTCCATCCGGGACGAACTGACCATCGCACAGCTTTATCTGGAAATGGAAAAATTATGCCATAATGATAATCTTACCTGGGAGATTAATATGGAAGACGGCATTGATAACTTCCTGATCTGCAAATTCACACTGCAGCCATTTCTGGAAAACAGTATTTTGCATGGTCTCTCTCAGAAAACGCCGGAGGTTCATATCTCCATTGATCTTTCCTACGGAGACGATACGGTTATTATTGTGATCACAGATAACGGAATCGGAATGGCAAAAGAACAGCTTTTAGAATTGCAGAAAACATTGGATGAAAAAATTGTTAATTATGAAAAACACTTTGGCATTGGAAATGTAAACAAACGAATCTCAAATCCTTATTTTGGAAATGGTGGGATATCTGTAGAAAGTTGTCTGTATGAAGGCACTTCCATTACCATTGAATTTGATCAGATGGAGAAATATGATGAAGAATGTAATGATTGTAGATGACAACTGCCTCACCGCAGAAGGCATCGAAAAAAATATTGACTGGAGTGCTCTGGATACCACTGTGATCGCCGTAGAATATAACAGTCTTTCCGCTCTGGACATCCTGAAAGACACTCATGTAGATCTGATTATCTCGGATATTGAGATGCCGGATCTGGATGGGATCTCCATGAGTCAGAAAGCTCTGGAGATCCAGCCTTTCATAAAAGTTATTCTTGTAAGTGCCTATGACAAGTTCGAATATGCCAAACGGGCGATCCGCCTTGGTGTATATGACTATATCGAGAAACCCTTGGATTATCATTATCTTACGGAAAAAATCAAAAATGCCTTTACGGATATCGACCGTACACAAAAAAATACGGAGTTGGTAAAAGCAAGCCGGCCTGTTATGACAGAAAAATTCTTTCATGATCTGCTCCATTATCCCGGTGAGGATCCGGCCACTCATCTGAGCCAGCATCTGAAATATCTGGATCTGAGATCAGACTATGACTTTTTTCACGTATTGATCCTGGAAACAGAACCCGATCCTGCCAAGTCCGAACTGGACTTTACCCAATACCAGATCCAGCTTCTGAATATTCTGGATCTGGTAAAAGAAAAAATGGAGATTTTTGACCATGTTTTTTATTTAAAAGAATTCAGCGGGATCGTCTGCATCATCGGCCAGAACACAAAACATCCCCAGCATTTTCTTCAATCCATACACAAAGTAGCCTCCAATATTGTCGAGTCCTGCAAAAACAATGTGCTTTCTCTGAACATCGGAATCGGAAGTCTTGCTGACAGCATCTGGAAGCTCCCGGTGTCCTTTGCCAGTGCTTCCCACTCGCTGAAATACCGATTTTTCTTCCCACACAAAAATATTTTCGATGCGAGAGAAGCACTTGGTAAAGAATTCAGTCTTTTGTCCTTTTCCGAAAATACCGACGAAGAACTGATACGTCTTATCTGTTCCAAAGACATGACTGCTATCGAAGAATGGCTTACCTGCTATTTTCAGAATCTGTTAGGACAGGTTCAGGACAAAAATCTGGTTTTCATCCAAATCTACTCCCTTTTGGGACGAATTCTGAAATTCTTATACGAGATGAACCTGGATACCAGAGATTTGGAGAGGGAAATCATCCAGGTCTATACCCGGTTTGATTCCTTCCGCACCTACGAACAATTTGTAAAATGGATGACGCAGTTATGTGCCTCCGTATGCGAAAAGATGGATTCGTCCTTACAGAACTATCATAATCAGATATATACCATGGCTCTTGGATATATCCGGGAAAACTTTGAAACCAACACCCTGTGCCTGAATGATATCGCACGACATGCCAACATCAGCCCTGCATACCTGAGTTCTATGTTCAAAAAGGTATCCGGGCAAAGCATCAGTGATACCATCACTGCGCTTCGCATCGAAAGTGCCTGTCATTATCTGGAATCCACCAGTCTTTCGTTAAAAGAGATCAGCACAAAGTGTGGTTATACGAATCAATATTATTTCAGCAACAGTTTTAAGAAGAAACTGGGGATGTCCCCTTCTGCTTATCGGGAAGCGAGAGGCACGCAGGGGCAGTGATTTCGTGCAGGCACGGACTTTGGCTCCTTGTTCATGCCCTATAAGGGCTTATTACCGGCTCTGGAGTCTAAAGACTCATCGAATGTTTCGCCAGCCGCAACGTCATTTACCTACTAAGCCCCTTGAATTGTCAGACCATCCAGAACACAGTCATTATTCTTTACAACCTGATGAACAGCAACCTCTGCATCTGCAAATTTCTCCGGTAAAAAGTCCTGTATCTGTGCTTTTACCTGCTCCGCCGTGTATTCATAAGCGGACTTGTTGGCAAGATGTTCCAATCTTCCAATCGCATCAATCGCCTTGTTCATACGGTATTCTCCAAGACGGATGAATTTCTCCGCCTTGGTTTCATTATTCTTTGCTGCAGGCTCCTCATCTGGTGTCACGAATTCATGTTCAGTAGCATTTTTGTTTACTTTACTCATGTTGATATCCTCCTTTTCGTTTTACACGCAAAAAAGGCGCATGGATATGGTTACATCTCATACGCCTTTACGCTGTTATAATTATTCTGTTTTATATTACCGTGTGATTATTAAGCTGGTTTTCGACATTCCTACCTTCATACATAACACGAATAACTGTTACGATACCCGTGTCCTTATCCGGGATATAGAATACCAGATAATTATCAACTGGCATCACTCTTAGCCCTCGGCTGTGCCACGGCTCATTTCCATAAAGCCGGTATTTTTCCGGAAATTCCTCAAGTCCTAAAATGTGTTCCTCTAACCTGTCAAGCTGTCCTGCTGCATTATCTGGTGAAAGCAATTCAAAAGTAATATACTCATATATTCCCCTTAAATCGACATTGGCTTGATCGGTGATAATTACCTCATAAATCATATACCGTAATCTTTGCGAATATCAGCAAATGCCTGTCTTGCAGGTTTTGTTCTGCCTGCAACCATATCCGCATATCCTTCCTCTAGTTCCGCATTTAATTCTGCTTCGGTCAGTTCTGCCACATTAACAGGTTTTGTCGTAGGTATCTTCACTTCAAAAGGAAGTCCCCTGTTTAAAATAATCTGTTTATAGAACATATTAATAGCATTGGATGCCGGAATACCAAGTGCTGACAAGATGCTTTCTGCCTGCTCTTTCACATCCGGCTCTATTCTTGCGTACAAATTAGCTGATTTTGTTGCCATAATGTAACACTCCTTTCAAAAATCTTAGTGTTTCCTTTTCTAGCTATATTATACCAATTCGTGCGCACAATAGCAATACATTTTTATTTCTCTTTTGAGAACTCCAACTTGACCTTATACTGTGAACCTTTGATTTTCCTGCCATCTTTGGTATAGTTATAATCCTCGATTCCTTCCTGGATAAGGTAGGCATCATAACTTCCTTTCTTTCCCTTTAATCCTTTGACGAAAGTCTTTTTCCCCTCCAGCATACTCTTGATCTGTGTATCGGAAAGAACTGTTCCAAGAGCTTCCTGTCCATTCTGGTTCCCTCCAAACATAGATTTCTGTTCGTCACTAATGCTGTGATAGGTCTGTTACCATATCCGCAATGCCATCCATAAACTCTTCCTTGGAATACTCTCCCTTTGCCACAAGGGTAAGGGCATTTTCCCAATCAGCGGTGAGCTTCGGAGACTTTACCACATCAGGAAGCACCGTAATCAGCTTCATTCCGTCCTCTGTCGGTATCATCTGCTTTTTCTCTCGCTTCACGAAACCGTCTTTGACTAACTTCTCAATAATGTCTGCTCTGGTGGCAGGTGTGACAAGTCCTTTACACTCCACATCATCGCCCATATCCTCACTTCCGGCTCGTTCCATTGCAGACAGAAGGGAATCTTCAGAAAGATTTTGTCAAGGGTAGTTAAGAAAAATCTTCACTGTTTATGTCTTGTAATATCAATCTGTTAATCTTATCCGTCATGGTTTCCCTGCTGTATCGGCTCATACTCTCCTACGCTCTCTATCCCTCCATAGTTGTAGCTCCCCTTGTAAAAATTTTCTTTATCAAGAATACGTTTTACAAGCATAACATTAAAGTCCGCTCCCTTCCTGCCCTTGTACCCTTCTGCTTTCATAAACTCCGATACATTTTTAATGTCATATCGGGCATAAGCTGTTTTAACTGGAACACCCTTTGTACCGCTTTTGCCTCTGTTGCATTTACATACAATTTTTTGCCACCACGCAGACACTCATAACCAAATGGAGCGCCACCGCCTGCATAACCACCGCCCTTTGCTTTCTGCAATCGTCCACGTTTTAATTTCAATGCCATCTCCAACTGCTCATGCACGTCCAACAGTTCAAACATACCATTTACAAAAATCTCATTGGGATTTTGCGTGTAGATAGAATAATTCGGTCTGTCGATTGCTCTGATATCTACATTGTTCTTTTTAAGTTCCCTATGTAACAGAACTTTCACCAAGTCTGACCGCCACAGACGGTTTGTTGACAGCACAATGATATATTGAATTTTATTTTCTTTCAATGCAGCAAGCATATCAAGCAGACCATCACGCTCAATACTCATTTCGTCCTCGTTGGCTTTCGCTCCGCTGATACCCTCGTCCTTAAAAATCTCTATCAAGTTGTAACTTTTGGAACTGCAATATTTTTCAATTTCCGCACGTTGCTCCGCTAAGGAATATCCCTGTTTGACCTGCCCTTCTGTTGACACCCTTATGTAGCCATATACATTTACAATGTTGTTTTCCATGTAACCGAACCTCCGTTATAAATATTTTTTTATAACAGCAATTTCAATTCCGGTTAAAGTAAAGGATACCAACCATCCCATACTTACAAACAAGCTTTCTTATATGTATGATATATGCTAAATGTCATTATTCATAATTGTATTGTAAAAATAATGATTACCACTATTTTTCCTTTGTTCTTAAATAGTTAATCACGATTACTACAACTGCAATAATATCCGCCCCCACATTATAAACAAGTCTTTTAACCACATCATTATTCATCGCATCATAAGCACTTGTATTCAAAGAAACATATACTTTATAAATTACCAATCCTGCAAGAATAACGTTACATATATACTGTAACTCAATTCTTTTCTTAAAATTAATCTTCGGTTCATCTGAACATCTAATATTCTCCAACTCAGTTGCATTAAATGTGTGATTCTTCATTTGCTCAATTAATTTGGTACATAGATCGGATGTATATGTTCGATTATATAAATCCGAAGGAATTGTGTTTATCGTTTCTCCCTTATGAAATTGTCCTTGCAAATACCAAATATTGTCTTTGATATACTGCTCTGCATCATTCATTTTGTAATGTACAATTTCATCCAATGAATTTCTTATCATTATAAGTCCATCAAAATACTGTTGTTTACTCATTTCATTAGATATGTTACTCATATACTCCAGTATATCCGAATAATCGTTTACTGATATATTTTTTGATAATGTAGCGTTCAATGGAAATAAATACGCAATTATCGTAATCCCTATCATCAAGAAATATGTTATAATTGTAAAAGTTGAATTCTTTTCAAAAATAAATCCAACTAAAAACAAGCATAAATCTACTATTAATGCTACAACAATAATTGTTTTATATATTGTATGTTTTCTTATTTTCTTTGCAATTTCTTTCGCTCCCATATTACAAACTCCTTTTCTCTGTTCAACTTAAATATAAACTCAAAATAAGTAAATCATAGGTAAAAACTTAATCACAAAATGTTCAAAAGCTCATTTTTACTAGCTTTTCTCAATTTTATTCTAGACTGCCGTGGCAGATGAATAGGATTTTTATCATAATTTTGTTTTCTCCTTGATTAGCCGGTTTTTCTGAGTATGTTGTGCGATGCTCTGCAATTAGGAATTACTATAAGTACATTCCTATAACTACCATGCTATTTTATAAATCTATAGATTCCTATCCCACTTCCCGCCTATACTCCTCAATTACCTCAAGAAACCGCTCTCCATACTTCGCAAATTTATTTTCGCCCACACCTGAAACGTCCAGCATTTCAGGCTTGGAAGCCGGCATTTTTGCTGCCATATCGATCAGGGTCTTGTCACTGAAAATAATATACGGCGGCATGCTTTCCTCACGTGCAATTTCAAGGCGGAGTTTCTTAAGTCGTTCAAACAATTTGTAGCCGGAAGATGTAAGTGTTTCCACACTTTTTGCTTTCTTTTTCGTTTTGGCTGTCTTTTCCGGCTGTTTGTCTTCATCTGTAATCTTAACGAAAACAGAAGCCTCTGGATTTTTCAGACCACTGATATCGCCAAGTTTGAGAACCTGATAATCCCCCACGCGAAGATATCCCTCTAATACCAGCTGTTCGATCAAACGTCTTAACAGATTCTTGTTCGTTCCTGCCAGAACGCCGTATGATTTGTAACGAACAGTTCCTATTTCCTCCAGCCTCGCCGTCTTAGCTCCGGCAACAGTATCAATGATGATCTGCTTTCCATATCTTCCTTTCGCTTCGTATACGCAGTTGATCACTTTTTTGGCTGCTTCTGTCATATCCAGAGTTTCAAATTCACGCAGGCAATTGCCGCAGTCCTGACATGGTTTTTCCGGATTTTCCCCGAAATACTTTAAAATATAATTGCGCAGACATTCTGTTGTATAGCAGTATCGCTCCATCACCTGCAGCCGCCGGACATCCCTTTCCCTGACCGTCTCCCTGTCCGCCGGATCAAGATCCTGCATTTCCTTATGATCCAATAAAAACCGGTTGATCACAATATCCTGCGGTGAAAATAAAAGAATGCACTTAGCGTCAAGCCCGTCACGACCGGCTCTCCCTGCCTCCTGATAATAGTTTTCCATACTCTGCGGCATATTATAATGAATGACAAAACGGACATTTGATTTATCGATTCCCATTCCGAACGCATTTGTTGCAACGACAATACTCGTGTAATCGAATACGAAATCATCCTGCATTTTTTTCCGCTCCCCGGCACTCATTCCTGCATGATATTTTCCCACAGAAACGCCCTTGCCCTTAAGCAGTTCGTATATATTATCAACGTTTTTCCTTGTCGCACAATAAATAATTCCACTGTCACCGCTATGCTCGGAAATATATTTCAAAATATACTGCTCTTTATTCTTAGGCTTGTCCACCTGAAAAAACAGATTTTCCCTGTCAAATCCATTTACCAATGTAAAAGGATTCTGCAGCCCTAACGTGCAGATAATATCTTCGCGGACGGTTTCTGTTGCCGTAGCTGTAAATGCACTGATAATCGGACGTTTTTCCAGTGTTTTGACAAATTCAACAATTTTCATGTAGCTTGGGCGGAAATCCTGCCCCCACTGTGAGATACAGTGCGCTTCGTCCACTGTCACCATTGAAACAGGTACGCTTTTTGCGAGAGCGAGAAAGCCCTCTGTGACGAGCCGCTCCGGTGCTATATAAATAATTTTGTATGTGCCCTGTCTTGCTTTCCTGATTGTCTCATTATAATCCTTTTCAGAAAGGGAGCTATTGATAAATGCTGCCTGCACTCCTGCCTCATTTAATGCTTTGACCTGATCCTGCATAAGTGAAATAAGCGGCGAAACCACCAATGTGATTCCCGGCAGAAGCACCGCCGGAATCTGATAGCACACAGATTTTCCTGCGCCTGTCGGCATGACTGCAAAAGCATCTCTCCCCGCCAAAATGCTGTCAATGACAGATTTCTGTCCCGCTCTGAACGAATCATATCCAAACAAAATTTTTAATGCCTGTTCGGGGGTATGGTATTTGTCATTATTACATGTATCTTTTGTTTCGGTGTCCGAAGTATTGATATCTTTTGATAATAATTTCATGTGTCATCCTAACTAAAATTGTGTTTGTTTTATGTTATGTTTATTTCTCTATCCCTTTTTCTATTGCATTTGCAATCATCTTCAATCTATTTACTGTTGCTTTAGCATTTTTCATCGTGTATGTTGTATTTTCCTTTACCTTCAAATTAAACTCATCACCAATATATTTAAACAGCTCTATCCTTGTTACCTTTTCACACGAATACTCTAATATTTTTCTTAAATTTTCAATTTTATTTGGACTTGGAGACCACAAATTATATGTACAACGCTCTTTCTGTAATAAATTGTTATCATATAATTCCTGTATCATATTTGATATTTCTGTCGGAGCCTCGCTAATCTTGTAAGAAACTTCAGCATCTTCGAATGAATCCAGCATTTCTGGAGTAACTAGAATCCATTCTTTCAATGCTCTTTTCCCACTTTCAGTTACTACCCATTTTCGATTTCCAATAATATCAATAAGCCCTAATACTTCTAGCCAATCCATTCTTTTTCTTGTATTAGAACAATTTTTCCACTTCAATTTATATAAATCACAAATTTTTTCATCAACTTCCTGCACGGTGCTTGGTTCAGAATCTAACACATATAAAATCTCTCCAAATATACGAAACCTCTCTTGCATCACACTTGCAATATTATAAAATGACAAATTTCTATGTAACCATTCGCCTGTTTCTGATAAACACAAACTTCCGTTATGATTTCCAACGATTCCAATTCCTTTCAGAAAAGGGACATATTCTCTCCATGTTCTAGGCTCAAAGACACCTTCCAATTTAGGGAAATCATCCATACCGTTTGCATTACCAGATGCAATCTGCTGGATCAATCCTATAACAATCTTTGTATATTCACTTTTACTTCCTAATAAATCTGGAATGGACCATGATTTTTTTCTCCACATATTTTTTATTTCTGTATTCATCAAAATCCCCCTTATGCCGGACTCTTTATCAGCATTCCTTCTGCTATCTTACCTGTATGATTGTCTGTATCATTTTTTCAAAAGATTGAGCAAAGCGCACATCATCTTCTTCTATACGTTTTCTCGGTCCTTTTATATGATTTTTGTGAGAACTTCGTCTTGCTTTTTTGTTAAGATGCCTCTCCATCAACATCTGGTCTATATTTTCATCAGTATACCACTTACCGGATTGATGAATGGCGTATGCACCTTTCCCAAGTGCCATGGCAGCTACCCCATAATCCTGAGATACCACAATATCACCCTTATGACAAATGCTAATCAGCTTGTAATCTACTGCATCAGCTCACTGCATCAGCTCCTGCTCCGACAATAATCACATCGCTATAATCTGAATATAGCACATGGTTCGTATCACAAAGCAATGTTGTCGGAATATTATATTTTTCTGCCAATGATTCAACAATGCCCACCACCGGACAAGCATCTGCATCTACAAATATCTGCATTATTACCTCTATCCACCTTAATTATCTTGTCATTGAAAGTAAGTTTCTAATTTTCTCAATCAATGTAATATCCGCCGGCAACCACTCTACATTATTCAATTCGTCCTTTGTTAACCATCTTGCTGCCTCATGCTCTTTTAGCACAAGATTTCCTCTTACAATTTGACACCAAAAACAATCCATAGAAAGATGAAACTGTGGATAGTCGTACTCAACTGTATCCATCAATTCTCCAACAGATACCTCCGTATCAAGTTCTTCTATAATTTCACGCTTCAACGCTTCCTGAGGTGTTTCTCCTGATTCAATTTTTCCACCCGGAAACTCCCAACCGCCTTTGAAATCACCATATCCACGCTGTGTTGCAAAAATGATTGTTTCTCCATTCTCGTTAACTGCTTTTATAATCGCAGCAACTACTTTTACTGTCTTCATATATCCTCCCATTAAGAATTCACAATGTACTCATAAATATCTTCTCGCACCGGAACGTCAAGTATCCACTCTATTTCCACTGCTGTTTTCTCGGTATTTGTCATTGTAAATTCTTTGGTATTTCCACTTGCTGTCATATGACCAAGATAATAGAACTCCTTCGAAACCTTGTCATCCTTGTTTTTTCTTACAAAAAGTTCTACTTGAATACCTCGTTCCTTTGCTTTCAAAAAATTTTGAACATCCTCCGACTGTAAATTTCTTCCAGATTTTGAAATAGCAATCAAACGATCTCTAAATCCTGGTATAAAATGATCTTCATATTTTGTGGTATCACTGATATCCTCTGCTTTATCATAATTAATGAAAACAGGAAATGTTTTCGTCTTTTTATCAAACTTATAACCACCAATATTTAATGGTACTTCGTTTTGCTCCCAGTTCAAAAGTCGGCAAACATCCTCATATCTATATTTCTGATATAAAACCAAATCTGTCTGATCATAAGTGTTCTTGTAATCTCTTTCATATCGACTTATTCCAAAGTCAACAAGTTCCTGAAGCACACCATAAAACTCATCATTTGCCAACATCTGCATAAATAATTTTGTTGGTTTATAATCATTTCCTTCTTGCTCCATAAATACGCATTGCGAATATGTCTTTTTACTTGCTCCAGCAGGAAATTTGTTTGTCATAACATTTACAATATTCTCCTTCTGGTCCTGACTGATATTTTTTCCATACTCTCTCATATCCTCTGATAAACCCGCAAATAAACCAATTTTTGATAAACCATGAGCGTATGTAAGTATTCTCTTTAGTATCTGAAGTTCCTGAATACGTTTTCCATTAGCCAATTTTTTCGAAACAAATTCAATTACTTTTTCTTCATCCTCAGATAACCGGATCTTATATTCTTTCTCATATTTCACCAGAAACTTATAATATGATCCGAGGCTATTGTTATCAAATATTCGCATAACATCCATCTCACCGTAATCATCAAAATCACGTAAACGAGGAATGCGCCCAAGTTTATTCTTTAAATTTGTGTAATTTTCTTTGATAAGCTTAATGTCACTAAAATTTGCATTGTCTACAGATGCAAAAATTCTTTTTCTACTAATCTCATCAAAATGAACCGTGGAAGCTCCGGGAATCACTCTTCCGCCTTCCATAATATATCTACGAATATTGTCCTTGTTATAGGTTCTATCCCCTGATAATGCAATTGGAATCATGAAATTGTTATTGTAATTCCCAATGAAATCCAAAATGACTACATACTCTTTTCCATTTGCTTTTCTAAGTCCTCGCCCAAGCTGCTGAATAAAAACAACCGGTGACTGTGTTGGTCTTAGCATAATAACCTGATTAACCTCAACGATATCAACACCTTCGTTCAAGATTTCAACCGAGAAAATATAATCTAATGGTTGATTCTCAATTGTTGCATCTTCTTCATTCATAGCAAGCCTTTCAAATACATTCTGCCTCTCCTGTTCCGAGGCACTACCATTGAGGGCAATTGTTCTAAATTTTTTTCCTGTTGATGGGTTAATCATTTCATTAAACTTTGCGGATAACTCCTCTGTTTCCTTAATATTGCTACAGAAAATCAATCCCTTCACTTTATCCCCACTATATCCGTAATAGTCAGCCTGATTGATAATATGTTTTACCCGTTCCTCACTAGTAAGCATTGAGAAATCACGACTAGTATCCCCATTATCACCAATAATTGCTAAATCTGTAATTCCAAAATAATGGAATGGACAGAGAAGTTTTTCCTCCATTGCTTGCTGTAATCGAATCTCATAAGCAATCTGATAATTAAAAAGTTCATAGACATTTCTACCTTCCATATTATCATCTCGCTTATCTGGAGTAGCGGTCATTCCAAGCCACAACTTTGGTGTGAAATGATTCATTACTTTCTGATATGTATCTGCTGGAACATGGTGCGCTTCGTCTAAAACAATGCAATCAAATGCATCTTTTTCATACTGTAGTAAATGTTCGTCACGATTTAAGGTTTGTACCGTCGCAAATATATAATCTGCATCATACTCATGATATCCAGCCCCTACTAATCCCATAGAAACAGACTCCGCAAACACTTTTTCATAAGATTTCTTTGTCTGCCTTGCTAATTGTCCTCGATGAACCAGAAACAATACCCTCTTAAATCCTAATTCGCGCATTGCAAAAGCTGATGCATATGTTTTTCCCGTACCAGTCGCAGAAATCAGGAGTGCTCTGTCCTCGCCAGCCTCAAGAATCTTTTTCAAGTTAATAATGAACCCAATCTGCATACTGTTTGGCTGCAATTTATACTTCTCAATCGAAGTGATTTCTTCCTGTTTTGCAACCTCTCTCTGATGTTTAATAATCTTATAGCGCTCATTATAGTTCTCATAAAACTCATCAAATGTTAATGCATAGTTTGAATTCCATAATTCATTAAATTCAGTAACAATTTCTTTTGCCGTCTCGCCGTGCACTGTTGAAACCAGCTTTGTGTTCCATTCGCGATTATCTGTAAGTGCTGCACTTGTAATATTGGAACTTCCAATAATGATATGATAAATTTCTTCTTTTCTGAAAATGTATCCCTTTGTATGAAATCCCTCATTCGCTACTTCAACATCATACATTTTAAGTGTAATATTCGAAAGTTCATTAAGTTTTTTCAACGCTTTAGGCTCACTGAAATTCAAATAGTTCGTTGTTAAGATTTCACCTTTAATATTTCTTTTTTCTAACTCTTTTAAAGTCTGCAGGAGGGGAGTAATCCCATTCATAGTAATAAATGCTACACTGATTTGAAATCCGTCACATACCAAAAGCTCATCCTCAATGGATGAGAGTACTTTCTTTCCTTCTTTATGATTATTTGATACGAATTGTGGTCTATAGATATTGTTTGAAACAACCGAACCATCAATATATGCTGTTTCAAAACCTAAGCGTAATTCATCAATTTTGCTCACAACTTCCCCCTGCTTTCTTCTATTTTATCCATTCCGTAAATCCACCCATTTTGGCCGAATCATAAACTGGCTGTATCACGTTATATAATCTTTCTCTATAGCTTGGCAAATCAATATCAGGCTGATACAAACTATTTCTAATCTCTGTACTATTTACATGATAATCCAGGCATATTTTGAATTTATGCCGAACTATTTCATAATCATTGCACATCATAAGAGCTTTGTGTTGTAATTCTGCTAACCTTTCAAAATCTTCATAGAGATTCGGTAATTGATTTCCCTTCATGCTATTAATATTCTTTGTTGTTGGGCTTAAATTCCATAATTCATCATGTGATAAATATTGCCACGGTACAAAATGATCGATTGATATAGGTTTATCTTTTAAACTTACCTTTTGATATATTTCTTTTATTTTGGGATCAATCTCAATGATTGTCTTCCAATAATCACTCACTCTTCTTAAATCTCTTTTTTCTGGCTTTTGAATTTTTTCCACAATTCCAGGAACATTCGGATTTCTATCTTGTAAATAGCCGATAAGATTGTATCTGACCCATTCTAATAAAATTGTTCTATTTCGAATTAAGTAGTCAACCCATTCTTCATTAATTTTAAACTTAGAAAAAATCCCCTCAAGTGCAACGAAATAATACAATAAGTGGGCCTGCTCATTTATTTTGTAAACCTTTGACTGACCAGGATTTTTAATTGATGAATAAAAAGGACTTTGCATACAATACGGCACATTTTCTATTAAACATTTCTTATATTTTTTTATTTGGGGATCTGTATTTTCTTTGAGATACTGGATTACAGAACCTCGTTTTGCAGTAGACGATATATTGGACTTCGAATGTATATACTTAACCACTTCCTCTAAATTATCTGTTGTATTACACGGACCTAAACGTAATTTAAACTCTGTAACCATATACCATGCATCTTCTATCATTTGATTCAGAATTTCATCATATGTAAATACGACTTTATCTTCTACGATATTTTCCAATATTGCCTGGAACCAAAAATACTTATAACAATTGGAAATACGTTTACGTTCAAATACTTTACTTAATACACCTATATTCAGTTTTTCATCAAACGGTATTCCTGTTATTATCATCCTATTTTCCTTCTCGATAAATATATTCTTAATTATATCCCCCCTTTTTGTTTTTCACAAGTTTATACAAAAGTTTACATTGCGTACTTTTTGAAAATTCTTTGAATCGCAAAAAGCGCCAAATTCATCCCTGAATTCAATGGCTTATATTGTTTCTTCCATCAATTTCTTCACAAAAGCAATCATTCTGCCAAGTTCAATAGGTTGGCTATACTAACCAACCTATTACCTTATGATTCAATCGCTAAGTTTTCAATATCATTATACAAGCTTTTGCGTTCCGCACTTATATCATATGATGCGAGTGCTTCAATAATCTCCGGCATGGTAATACTGTGCGTTTCATCAGTCCGTTCCAGAAGAATTTTCATAAGGTATATCAGTTTCAATTTCTGGTCTGTGCTGACTGGTATGCTAGCAATACTTTGTTATATTTCCACATAAGTTCATAAGATTGATACTTCTGGTGCGCAAGCCTCTCGAAATAAATATCCCATGTAGAAGATTGAGCTGGGTAGATGCCACCCAGCTCTTTTTATGTTTGAATCGTCAACCTTCAATTCGATTATGTTTTCATCTCCAAACACATTTTTTCATCCAATGCAATGTTATATTAAATGAAAAAATCATTTGATATCATAACAAAAGTTATATTATTCTCTTCTTATATGTGCATATAATCCCAACTATAATGATAGTTATGTAATAAAGAATAGTACGAGCATTTTTAATTTTATCAGCTATCATAATTCTGTATGCCTCCTTCTTCCATGAGATTACAGCAAACGTAGTAGTAATGTCTATCAAAAGGCTTTTACATATTAGATAAAAGCATGTAAAATTTCTTTTACATAGCTTAATTGCGGTCTATTTAGCTTGTTTCCTGACTACTCAGGAAAAATATTTCTACCCTCGCCCCACCTGTATTTTCAGAATTT
>ENA-UOJD01002256-UOJD01002256.1-human-gut-metagenome-genome-assembly--contig:-P48-NODE-2256-length-16457-cov-10.797342_pt1 | contig 16457 bp, 14 predicted proteins | sample MGYA00242342_ERZ723889 | MGnify/ENA metagenome assembly ERZ723889
TAATCTTACTAATATCCCTCTTTTCTATTTCACTCGAACTAATACAACTTACTACTTATTTACTTTTATCTCTAAATCGAAAATTTATAATTTTACCATGTAGTCTATTTTGCAAATATTCAATATATCTTTCAAAATACAATCCTGATGGTGTTCCATGACAAACAATATCAATTACAAATAAATTTTTAAAATCTTTTTTCAAAAAACTCTTTAAACTCGCTACCAAACAGGGTGTTCCCACAAATAATACTTTTCTTCCAACCAAACAATCCTTCTCTACTAATTGATAAGTATTTCCTATATCAGCTTGGATATATTTTGAACCAAACAACTTATCCAATTCAGTTGCATCCTGCACTCTCAAATACTTAGCCTTAAGACCGTCCAATGTAACTCCATAGCATACACCTTGATGATTTAAGATCCATTCAGCTATCGCTCCAAATATACCACCTGAAGATGACTTTAAAAGCGTTTCCAAATTATTATTAGTCGCAGCATACACAGATATTTGGGGCTTCGTATTATCATGCCGTACATTTAAATGGCACACCTTATCACACAGTCCACAGTTAATACACGTGTCCGTTTCAATGTTAGGATAAAAAAAGCCTTCATCGTCCATCTTCATACAGATTGCATGTGTAGGACATTTTAGTGCACATACACCACACCCTGTACATTTTTGTTTGTCCAATACCACCACATCCTTTCTTTATTTACCATCTTTAATATGCTGAAGTAAATATTGAACAGATTTCTTTCTGATATTTTCTATGTATTCTATCTGTTTTGAATCAAGACTCACAAAGCATTCTGATCGTAAATCCTCTACGTTAGAATAATATCTCTTATCCAAATTTGCGGCTTTCATAAAGGATATAAGTCTGCTATTTTCTGAACCACTCATTTTCTCTGAAAATCGCTGTAATACCATATATTTTCGATTAAAGTTAGTTGAAAATAGCATTCCATGAAAAGAATCTGTAATAACAAAACTTGCATCCGCAATTGCTTGAACAAATTCAGCAGGACCCGGGTGAATTATTTTACTATTTTTAAATGTATAACTCATTTGTTTCACACCTATCATTCTGATAGGCAATTTTAAATACTCTTGCACTTTTTTCACCATGTCAAGATACCATTCATTATCGCTCAAAAAATAGCATAAAATATATTGTTCTTGTTTGGCAGAAAATTGCAACGCTCTTTCCCAATCTTTAGCACTTAATAATAATGTCGGATCACATGAATGCAACGCATTCTTATGTACAAGATCCTGCACTATTTTGCATCCCACATCCTCACGAACCGAGATAGCATCTAATCTTGATAATTTTATCCTATATAATTCTCTGAGATTATTAGGAATATCTGTTGTACCAAAGCTTGGTGAAAAAGCAATTTTAGTTTTATCATTACTGACAAAATCGAGCATGTAACACCCATCAAAAAATTTAGGATTCCAAATTTGATCACTTCCACAAATAAACACATCATAATCAGAATTGAGACTGTATAAATTTTCCTTTTGCATTTTTGATGTTTGTGGGATTTTATCAATAAATGCTCGAAAGCTACTCTCTCTACTTTCAATTTCTGATACCCACTGTGTTGTGTAATGACGGAGAGTTCTATTTTCATTCCATATTTTCAATCGATTATTGATCTTATGTGCTGTTTCAAAAATCGAGTGTTTTTTCGGAATATCCAAATTTTTCTTATCTAAATCATAATCTATAAGATCACACGGAATACAAGCCATTTGATTAAAAAAATAATTAGTCGCAAAAGCTTGCAGAACCGTTCCATAATTATGAAATTTCCATGTAATTAATGCAACTTTTTTCATTTTTATTCCATCTCACAAAAATAATTGTAGTGTTCTCTTGCCATATTTTCAATCGTATAGTTTTGCACAGATTTTATAGCTTCTCTGCACCTATCAGGGTATCCTGCGTCATCGCCTATAATTTCGTCTATCGCCACAGCTAATTTTTCGGAATCATCTACTGGCACAATCTTGCCATTTACTCCATTAATTAGTTCAACACCTGCAATACATCTATTGGTCGTTATAACAGGAATGCCCATACCTAAAGCTTCATTAATCACTAATCCCCAAATATCTTCTCTTGTAGGAAGGACAAATACATCTGCGGCTCTATAATATTCCACAAGACCCTTTTTATCTTGAAAATCAACAAATACAACATTATTTAAATTGTATTTTTCAACAATAGCCTTATATTCATCTGTTGGCGTACCACCAACAATATAAACAACACATCTAGATTTAATTGCAGGAATAGCATTTAGCAAAACATCTATTCCTTTTCTGTGAATAAATTGTCCAGCATATAGAACAACCTTTTCTTCTCGTATACCAAGTTTATTACGATAATAAGATTTATCATACTTCTGTTTTTCTAAATCAGAAACATCTTTTTCTGTTAAACTGCTGAACGAGATATTAAAGAACCGCGAATTGGCTCCGTAATGAGTTAAGTATTTTGTTGTTAGGTCTCCGGTTGTAATATACGCTGCGGCTTTTGAAATAAAATGTTTTTTTACAGCATATGCAACCTTATTGTCCTTTTTCACAAATCCACCATCCGAATTCAAAATATACGGAATTTTATGTCTGCGTAAAAATGTAATAAAGATCATAGCTGATAAAGAATAATAACTTCCCACAACTACGATGTCATATTTTTCTTTCAATATTTTTTTTGAATAGCCATAATTAATTCTTGTCTTGCTTGTTCTTCCTATCTTAGGTAAAACAATATATTCATAATTGCTGGCTCTAAATCTTTTCAACCAATCAGCATTAAGATTGCCGGCATATTCACTTTCCATCATTACAGTAAGCTCGCAATACTTCCCAAGCTCATTAAAAAATTGCATTCTGTATGGAACCGGAATATTTGTAAAATATAGTACTTTCATATATATAACCCATCTTTCTGCGAAAGACACCACTGCGTCATGAAGTAAATTAATTGTTTCAAACTTTATTTTTCCAAAGAATACAGAGTATCTTTCAATTTAGGCTCCTCGATAATAACTTAGAGCCAAATTATAACTCTATTCGAAATATCGAACTATCTGATCAAGTTCTTTCTCACAGCTTTTCTCACTATTCGAAAGATTTCTACTAAACATTTTTTGAACTTCCCTATGCTCAAGTAAATATTCTATTGTGGCAGCAATTTCCGCCGCCTGAAAACTTACAATGCTTCCTGTTTGACCATTAATTATCTGGTCTCTTGCCCCAGTAAAATCTGTGCATACAATAGGCTTATTTAACATTCGAGCCTCTGCAACAGCTATCCCGTATCCTTCATGTTTAGACGGTTGGACATAGATATCGCACTGATCAATATAAGGATATGGATTGATTCGAATTCCTAATAGGTGAAAGCACTCTTGAACACCATATTCGTTAATCATTCTTTTTATATTTTTTTCTTCAATGCCGTTTCCTAAAACATACCAATTGAATTGATAACCTCGCTTTTTTAAGATACTGCAGGCTTCTACAGCCAAATCATATCCTTTTTGCTTGTCCAGACGGCCAATCGTTAAAAGATTAATTGACTCACTACTATACTCGTTTACAGGCATTTTAGTCAAAGAACTTCTGATATAAGCTTCTGAAACAATATTGTGAGCAATTGAACTCTTCTCCTTATATTCAGGAAAAATGCTAATAAACTCATCCAGTAATTGCTCTGATACAGCAAAATAATGATCATAGCAATCCAGACTGTTTTGTATTTGCTTGACATTAAAACCACTCATAGCAAAATCATTGTGTATCCATGCACATTTGATAGTGGCTTTAACTTTTTCAGCAACATAGCGTACAATAAAAGGCATGTGAATGTGAAAACAGATGGCCACATCATAGGTTTCTTCCAACTTCTCAATGGCATCAAAATCACATGTTAGAGTAGCTAATGGGTCTTTTTTTAGAATCTTAATTGCTACTTGTGTAAAATTAACGACCTGTATCCTCTCAGCATAGTGCTTTAAAGAGGCTTTGATTCCCCCAAGCATCAAACCTTCTCTAACATTCTTCTCTAATTGGATTTCTCCATAATCAATATATTCTGGTATAAGTGATACAAAATCACCTTCTGATTTTACAACACGAACGCTTATTGAATATTCATCTTTTGGAAGTTCATGAATCAATGATAATAATGCCTTTTCAACACCCCCACAAATCATATGAGGAAGCACAAATAAAATTTTCTTCATTAATTTGTTACCTCCTCAAAACAATTTTTCATATTCTGAATATAGTTAGCTTCCGTATAATTAGAAAGTGCTATGTTTCGATTCTGACTACCAACGGAATTAATATCTATAGCATCGAGCAATTCTATTGAAAGTTCTTCACCTTCTTTTTGCACGATTCCATTTTCAGTGTCTTTTACCAAGTCCGGAATACCTGCATGATCTGTTGTAATGACTACCAGCCCGTTTGCCATTGCTTCAATAATACTAATAGGCTGCCCCTCATTCGGATACCTTGTAGGAAGAGCAAAAAAATCAGCCATAGCAAGAAACTTTTGTTTTTCGCTCCCTATAACAACACCGTGATATGAAACATATTGCTCCAAAGCATTTGTTTTTACATATGAGTTGAAATAGTTTTTTTCCTCTTCTGTAAAAAATTTCCCACAAAAGTCAAAATGATATCTTTTATCTTCTCCCGAATCGCAGCGGGCTTTTTCTTCCTTAGCTAGCTCTAAAACCTCCGGATAGCCTTTTGTGGTAATTAAATTCGACAGAAATAGAACATGCTTTACACTTCTTATAGGAAGTTGCGCCTGTTTTTTTTCAAAGCTCCTATCGTCCATTACGAATTCGTCATCAACACAATTCGACACCGTATATATTTTTGCATCGTCAATCATTCCCTCAAAAATTTTCTTGAGAGACTTAGACAGTACAATCACTCCAGCGAGTTTCTTGATTACCTTATAATTTGCTTTCCGCTGCCAGCCAGCCATATCATTATCTACTAACTGGCGGTAATACCCACCATGCAGATGAATCAGACATTTCTTGTGTTGCAATTCTAACAGCTTAAAAATGACTAAGTCCCGAAGATTTCCACCACGCGTTTGACTGATTGTAAAATAAAACAAATCAGCCTTACTACGACTTATCTTCAGGAGATTTTTAACAATATTCTTATTGTTGGTAATGTCTACTTTTTCAAATTCAAATTTACCATTCGGGTTTACGGCAGAGTTGAGTTCTGAATTGTACAGTGTCTCAACCGCTTTAGATAACCCATGCATCGGAGGCGGAAACTGTGCAATAAAGCAGATTTTCTTTTTACTCATCACTTATTGCCCTCCATCCTCTTAATAACCCTCGCCGGATTTCCAGCAATCACACAGTTTTTCTCAAACTCCCCAGCAACCACAGCACCGGCACCGACAACGCAGCCATCACCCAGCACTGTGCCCTTCAGAATTATCGAATTGCATCCAATGAAGCAGTTCTTGCCAATCTTAATTTCTCGGCTCGGAACCAGATCACTGTCACCACCGTTTTCATCTCGAAGCAGTTTGTTTCTCGCCTCTGCTTCGATGGGATGGAAATCATTGTCCAGAATCTTGCAGTTTCCACCGATGCAAGTGTTCTCACCAATCGTGATCTTTTTCCGGGCGTAGATTGTTGCTCCACTTATCCCAACATTATCGCCAATCTCAATCTCTGCTCCCGGAGCACGGGTAACAATGATTGTCCTGCTGTAAAGACCGACCAGGTTACTTAGGAAGCTGCTCTTAATCGTGACGTTCTCGCCAATCTTTAACTTGGCACCGCCTTTGTTGAAGATGATCGGCACTCCCTTCAGCAAGAGGTTCTTTCCATATTCGACTTTTGTCATCTTCATAACCAGCTTAAACCAGTTACTGTTCATCCCTCTCGCCCCCTCACAGCTTCAGAATCTCTTCTGCATACTTTCTCACTGACACATTTCTGGTCAGGTTTTCTTCCAAATACTTCCGACCATTCATACCCATTTGTTGTACTTCACCAGATCCAGCATTTTCTATGTACCAGCGAATAATATCCGCTACTTCCACATAATCTCCAGGCTCGCAGCACTTACCGCAATGACATTCCTCAATTAATCTGCGAACCTCGGTACCTTCCTCAAGTACACCAATAATCGGCTTGCCCGCTGCCATAATACCATATGCCTTAGACGGACAGCTTACTCCCTTTATCCCTTTGGCATTTACACACCAGTGGACATCCCCCGCATTTAAGCTATAGACCAAGTCAGCCTTATCCTGATACGGAATGAACACAATGTTTTCAAAGTGATGCCTATTACTATACTGTACCAGCTTTTGCAATACAGATCCTGCACCTATAAAAGCAAATACAACTTCTCTTCCATCTTTTGTTCTCAGACCATCTTCTCTCACACCTGTCAGTGTATATTCCTTTCGGAACTGTTTCAATACCTTAATCAGCTTTTCCAAGTCATAGTATAGACCAATATTACCGGAATACATAATCACAAATTTTCCATCCAGCCCATACTTTTTCTTAAACTCCATTACCCTCTGATGATCCTGAGGCAGTGGGTAAATTTTTGTCTCATCGGTCCAGTTGTTGATCATAACGGTCTTGGGAACTTTCTTGCCCTTGAAACGCTTCACGATCGTCTCCACCAGATCGCGACCGACTGTAATCACAAGATCGCTGCGCTTGCAGCTAAACTTATCAAACCACATCATGGCATTGGTGATCAGCTTGCTCTTTGTGTAGCCAACAGCCAGCACCTGCTCCGGGTTAAAGTCCTGAATGTTATAGATGTACTTCGCGTGTTTCATCCATTTCCCCCATACGCCCAACAGACCGCCCAAAACCGGAGGCTGAGAGATAGAAAGCACATAGTCCATCTTACCCACTTTAAAAGTTGCACCCATTGCACCCAAAAAATAAGATAAAATGTTCTTCACACGGCTCTTCTTATTGGTCTTGCTGAACTCCGGCACACGGATCCGCAGCACATTCACACCATTGATTTTTTCTTTGTAATATTTTTTTGTCTTATATTTGTCATCAATGACCCCTAAGTAACTCGGCACCACGCAAATGATCGTGATGTTAAACTTATCCAGCATACCCTCCGCCAATTCACGCAGAATCTGCCCCGTAGATGCAGTATCTGGAATATAGTAATGAGCATAAATCAGGAGATTCTTTTTATTTATCATTCTTTTCTTCTCCATCCCCAATTCTTTCCACAAAAACAAATTCCGCAACAGAGTATGCGCCTTTGCATTCGATGTTGCGGTCAAGTTCAGTCTTTTCTCTGTAAGTTTTTTCGATACCGTTCCCCCTGGTGCATGTTCTTATCCTTGTTCATCAAACTTTTCCCCGGTGTAGGATGCTTCCGGCCTTATCCGAAAGCATCATCCTACGCACCGTTGCGTGTCATGCCCAGAAGTAGATATAAACAACTGCTGTCATCACCGACAGCCCTGCTTCTGTCCGGTACAGGTACCAGATCCGTCCTGCAGCTTAACCCCGTTTATTTCTCCGTCTTCAAAATCCGTGACAGTTCTGCCACGTTATTGGAAGAATCCATAGCTGCATAGGTTACGATCACTTCGCTATTTCCGGTTTCTGTCACCTTTTCAATCAGTAAGGAGGCTGTCACATCCCCGTCATGGGAATCGTAAGCGGTTACGCCTTCCAGCAGCTGATCGGTATCTGTGCCGGTTGTATAGGTCTGCTCGGCATCCGGCAGGGTGATCACCGGCGCTGTCCGGTCCATTTGTAAGTAGAAGAATGCGCAAACCGCAATTAAAGCTGCATCTGCAATAAAAAATCCGATGGTCAGACCCTTTGTACTCATTTTGCATCCTCCTTTTCTCCCGTGTTCTGTTCCGGTACAGCAGTTTCTGTCTCAGCAGCTGTCGCGTCGGTTTTGGAGCCTGCATCCAGCATCAGCTCGTCCTGTGCTTCGTCTGCACCGCCATTTCCGTAGCCGTAATAGCTGCCATAGTAATAGCCATAATATTTTCCATAATAAGGATTCTTTTTGGTGTTGACCTTGTTCAGGACGCATCCAAGAATCCGGCAGCCTACCTTGTCCAGCTGTTCTTTTACGTTCTGGGCAAATTTGTAGCTGATGGCTCCGCTTTCGACAACGAGTACCGTTCCATCGCAGATCGCACCTACTACCGCGCCGTCGATGACGCTGCCAAGAGGCGGGGTATCTACGATGACATAATCGTATTTCATCCGCAGCACCTCCAGCATATTTTTGAACGCATCGCCTCCCAGAAGCTCACTGGGGTTGGGCGGTATCGGTCCTGCAAAAATAATATCGAAATTGTTGACGTTGGTTCTGCAGCATACATCGTCCAGTTCCATCTGTCCGCTCAGGTAATGGGACAGTCCGTATTTTTCCCGGTTTGCTTTATAACGGCCCCGCAGTACGGATTTGCGCAGGTCTGCGTCAACCAGGATCGTCTTCTTGCCGCTTTCTGCAAGGGACAGACATAACTGGAAGGAAACGCTTGTCTTTCCTTCATTTGGCGTACAGCTGGTCAGGGAAATCACTTTGACATTTTTTCCTGCAAAGCTCAGATTGGTACGCAATGTTTTATAGGCTTCTTTTGTTCTGAAATCCAGACGCTCGATGGAGCGAATTACTACGTTCTGCATATTTCCCTGTCACCTCACTTTCCGCTTGTCGCCTGTTTTTTATATTTTTTCTTTTTCTTCTTGCTGTCAGCTTCATTCAGCGGAATCATCGCAAGGGTGGAAATTCCAAGATATTTTTCCACATCCTCTTCCGTCTGAATCGTATCGTTCATCAGGTGGGAAATAATTACGATGGCTGCTACAATCAGAATACCAAGCATTCCGCCCATCATCGTGTTCTTTCCGACGGAGGGGCTCGCTTTATAAGTCGGCATATTTGCAGTTTCTACGACATTCACTGCTTCAATATCCATAACATTGCGGATATGGATCGCTGCCGCTTCCCGGACCGCATTTGCGATCTTCATTGCCATAACCGGGCTGCTGTCCGTCACTGTAATGGAGATTACTCGGGTGTCCGTCGGTGTGCTGACAGCCACCTTGCCGCTCAGCTGTTCATAGCTAATGGGCAAATCCAGCTGCTCGATCACCGCTTCCAGTACGAAACGGCTTTTGATCAGCTCCGAATAGTCCTTAACCAGCTGTGTCCCTACCTGCAGGTCATTGTAGGTTACATTTGCACTACTACTGTCCTGCTTATTCAGAATATAGATTTTTGTTACAGACTGATACGTGGGCGTCATCAGAAATTTGCTTCCCCCAAAGGCCAGAAGTGCTGTAAACAGTCCCACTGCAATCATCAGCGGAAGCTTTCTCCAGAGTACCCAAAAAAGTTCTGCCAGATCGATTTCGGTTTCCTCGTTGCTTCTCTGGTTTTGATTTTCCATGTCTCGTTCCCCTTTTTCTATTCGATGTCTTCCATATCTGTATTGTCCAGAATGTGTGCTGCGTTTTTGTAGAGCAGACGTGCCGCATATTCCGGGCTGCAGTGTCTTTGCAGCCATGAGGCTCCTTCCGCCATCGATACAGACCGGTCTCCCTCTACTCTGTGGGCGTCCGTTCCGATAAGATCTGCAAGCTCTTCTTTTATCAGACTGCGTGCTGTGCGTTTTAGCTGTCCGCCCAGCAGTCCCGGCAGCTCTCCTGCGTTGATCTGGATCCGGCAGCCCATGTCCTTTAATTCTTCGACCCGGTTGAAATCCTTTACCACGTTACGATAGCGCTCGGTATGGGCGACAATCGGACGGTAGCCCTCGCAGAGCAGGTCATACAGGCAGTTCCGGATGTACGCCCATTCTTCGTCCGGTGAAAATTCTGTCAGAATATAATCTGATCCGGCAAGGGTTCCCGCCTTGCCCTGTTTTAACAGCTCGATGGTATCCATGCAGCAAAAAATCTCACCGCCGCTGTAAAGTCTGATGTCGATTCCGTTTTCTTTCGCAGCCTGCTGCAGCTTCTGTGTCCGTTCCAGTGCGGAAGCAGCGGTAATGCTGCGTCTGTTCGGTTTCTGATGCGGAGTCAGGATAACTGCTGCAACGCCCTGTTTTACTTCCTGGCGCAGCATCGTCAGGCTCTCTTCCAGATTTCTCGCGCCGTCATCCACCTCCGGTAAAATATGGCAGTGAATATCTATGTACTGATTTTTCTTCTCCGGCATCTCAAGCCTCACCTCCGGAGTTTTTTTTGCTGTCCGAACTGCTTTTTACGGTCTCCGGTACTGTCTCGCATTTTGCTGCAGCCTCCGCCTGTGCTGCCCGAAGTCCGTCGGCAAACAGCCACAGCATCCGCAGGCAGTAATCCTGTACACTCTGAGGCATCCCGTTGAGTCCGCGCATCAGCTGTTCTTCCTGACTGACTGCGGATTTTTTCTCTTTCTCGCCATAAATCAGCGTATCCAGACTCACTCCATACAAGCGGGACAGGTTAATCAGTGTTTCCACACTCATGCCGCAGGTTCCCCGCTCGATATCCGCATAATATTTGTTGACGACACCGAGCCGCTCTGCCACCAGCTCTCTGCTCCAGCCGAGCTCAACCCTACGGGAGCGCAGCCGCTCTCCGGCAGCGATCCGGTCATATGCCGGCTTCTCCTGCTTTCTCTTCATCTTGTCCCCCACTTGTTTCTTTCTGTTCATCCTAACGTATTTCTACTCCGACAATTATGTTTTTTGTCGAAATTACAAACTTCTTGCCACCTATTTTATTATACCATCTAACGTTTTCTTTACAAGCAGACAACGTGGCAAATATTTATTCCATTTTTATTAATTTTCTATTAAAAGTGTTAAAAAATGTTATAAAATCTTCTCTTGTATGTCGTATTTCGGGTTTTTTCCTTCTGAATTGGTATGTTTTTCCAGGAATCCCGTTCGCCTGAATATTCTCTTTTTTCCCATTATTTTCCGGTTTTACCCCACCCCCGAATAAAATCCAATCATTTTTATATTGTTATATCGTTTATTTCTATTTTCCGTTTTTAGGATTCGTTTAAATGTGTGTTTCTGTTCGTTTTATAGTTTGTCTTGCTTTTTCTGCAGTCTTTTCCCTTTTATTATGCAAACGTTTTTTCGTATTTTTTAGTTCTATATGACTTATTTTTGTCCAATCCGACTTGTTTCTATTTTCACTTTTTTCTTTCCAACATGCACCTGTATTGCGCCGACCTCCGCCGTGGAATACCAGCGGATTCCCCGCTCTTCCAGGCGTTTCAGCGTTTCCGGCGCCGGATGCCCGTACCGGTTGTTTTTGCCGCAGGAAATCAGGACCAGCTCCGGCTGTGCCAAATCCAGCAGTGCTTCTCCCGTCGCGTTGGACGCGCCGTGGTGCCCGGCGTCGAGGATGGTGCAGCGGAGGGGATTTTGCGCAGCGGGCTGGGTTGACAGTGCGCACGGGAGCGTCTGCTCCTGTGCAGCGGGCTGGGTTGACGGCGCACACGGGAGTGCCAGCCCCTGCCCAGCGGGCTGGGGCTGCTCCACGGCGGGTCGCGCCTGCTCCACCAGCCAGTCTTCGCCGCTCTTTTCCAGATCTCCGGTCAGCAGCATCTGAAAATCGCCCTGTGACAGGCGCAGCACCAGCGACGCATCGTTGCGATCCTCCGGCACTTTTTTCGCATAGGGGTGCAGGCAGGAGATCTGCAACGCGCCATCGGTCATGTGCTCTCCCGCAGAAAGGTATTCCACGGAGACCTCCGCCTCTTCGATCTGCTGCAGCAGCGTTTCCAGCACTTCATCCTTCAACGCCACATCCGGCAGAAAAATGCGCCGGATTTTGACCCGGCTGCTTTTCGACCACTCCAACAGCTCCCCTACCGCGCTGATGTGGTCTTCATCCCAGTGCGTGATAAAAATTCCTTCCACGCTCCGCGTCCCGATATATTTCAGCCATGGAATAATCTGGTACTGTCCGGTCTTTTTCTTCGACGTACTTCCGGCATCCACCAGATATACATGATGCTCCCGGGTTTCGATTCCAACGCACTCTCCCTGCCCGACGTCCAGCATCGTGACGTTCAGTTCGCCCGGCAGGCGGATCAGGAAAATCCCCATCAGACACACAGCTGCTGCAAGCCGGAGGTGCGGACTGAGTTTTTTGCCTGACACAGCCAAAGCAATTAGTCCGATTGTATACACGGCCAGTGCCTGCCAGGTCGGATATCCGGTGTGCAGGATACTGCCCGGAAGCGCCATTGTAGACCGGCACAGCTGCTCATAGCAGGAAAAAATCGCTTCGATTACGATGCAAAGAAGGTGCTGGGGAAGCTCCAGGCAGTGGACAAGTGCAGTCAGACGGGCGACCAGCTGCAGTCCGATCAGGCATGGCAGCAAGATTCCCATCAGCGGAATGACTGCCAGATTCAGCAGTACCGACCACGGACTCCATTCATAAAAATGAATCAACAGAAACGGCAGCATCGTCATGGTAATGCCCAGACCGGCAAGGATATTTTTGCGGAGGAGACGGCAGGTCCGGACGATGGCAGCCCGGGCAATATTCCACCCGGCAACTCCATCGGCGACTCGCAGCGAGGGTGCTGCTTCCTCCCAGCCATCCTGCAAAACCGGAATCATTACCGCAATCCCAAGCACTGCCGAAAAAGAAAGCTGGAAGCCTGCATCCAGAATCCGCTGTGGCTTGGGCACAAGCAGAAGCAACGCCGCAACCGCAAGGGAGGTTGGCAGATCGGGCGTGCGCTTTAGCAGTCCCGCCGCCAAAAACAGCAAAAACATGACAAGGGCTCGCCGGGTAGAAATGCCCATTCCGGTCAGCTGCGCGTATACAATCAGAATCCATGTGGAAATTCCGGCGCTCAAAGTAACCGGAAGCCGTACTTTTTTCAAAAGTCCGAACAGTCCTGCGCCGATCAGGGACAGGTGCAGTCCGGAAATTGCCAGCAGATGGCTGATTCCTGCGCCCTGGTATAACGCTTTTACTTCGCTGTCCATTCCTTTTTTCCGTCCGAGCACCATGGCGGATGCGGTCGCACCGTTCTTTTCCCCCAGCAGCTTCCGGAACAATACCTCCGATTCATAGCGCAGCTGTGAAAGAAATTCTTCCAGCCGTCCATAGTTTTTTGTCTGAGCGGTAATTTTTGTTTTTCTCAGCGCAAACAGGCAGTCTTTTCTCCGATAATAGGCTGCTGCGTCGAATTCTCCAGGATTCGTTGCCTGCAAAAATGGCGACACTTCACCGAAAACCCGAACATAGCTGCCTGCCTTTGGAAGCGCTTCGCCTTCCTGCAAATAGCACAACGTACTCGCGTTTTTCCCGAATATTTCCTGCATTTCATTGATTTGTGAGATTGTTTTCTGAGAAGAAATGAGAACTGACATCTGATCCGCATCTGCCGAACCGGATATCTGTGACAGGTTATCGGTCGTTTCCGCCGAATCCCCTGAAAAAACAAAAGATGAGGCATCTGCCTCGATAGAAAGGTCTTTTAAATAAAAGCTGGCGTTTTCCCGGGTTCCATCTACAGGCTGCCAGCAGTCTGTGACTTTGCCCGTCAGGCACAGGGTTTCGCCCTCCATGGCTTCCAGCCAGGTGTCAAGCTGTGTAAGCGAGGTGCACCCGCCAACATGCGCTTTCTCTGACGTGCTTGTGCCAGCGTCCGTTCCCACCCACTCCGGCAGCAGACGCGCTGCCAGATAGAGGGTCAGGAAAATCAGGATTGCCGCGCACAGCGGTCTTCTGCAGTTTTTTATGATTGTAATTCCTCCGTTTCGTAAACCAGATCAAGGTTCCGGTCAAACACGTTAGACAGTGAAATTTTTTCCCGGAAAATCATATCTGTATTCCCGTTTACCGCAATCTGCACCTTGTTGATGTTCGACAATTCTACCAGAGAGTTAACAATGGAATAGATCTGAACCTCTGCGGAAACATTGTAGGTCTGTGTCAGAAAACCGTTATCCAGGTTTACATAACATGTCCCATCTTTTACTGTCACGCCCAGCACCTTTGTCGCAGGGTTGATGACCGGGTAAAGCTCTTCGTTTTCTGCATCCGGTCCGGCAATCAGCCGCTCTACCACCAGCTTTTCCATGGAAATGTTGCTGCTGTATACAACCGGTTTTGTCTGGACGCCGATCAGGCGCTCGCCGCTTTCATTGGTAAAGTAAAGAAGCAGGCGCGTTTTTTCGTATGCATTGATTTCATTTCCTGCGTTGTCGATAAACAGATCCGCTGTCATAGGACCGACCACATTGCCGAGGCTGTCCGTCAGTGCTTCTCCACCGACCGTCACCGAAACATAGGAAATTCCCTCCAGCTGCGTCATCGTGCGCACAATTGCAGCCCGAACCAGCACTTCTGAGGATGGAGACAGCTTTTTATATTCCACACTCATGTCCAGCACCAGCTGATCGTCTTTGACATTCCAGCTGTTGATCGCAAAACCGCTGATCGGTGAGCGCAAAGACAACTCTACCGGATTTTCCTTCAGCTGGGAAATACCCCATTCCGCCTGTTTGGAAAGCGTGTCGCCCTCCGGCTCTTTTTCCACTGCCGTGATTTTCGTTTCTTCTTTATTAATATAATAAACGCTGACCGTATTTGCAGGCGTCTCTTCTTTCTTCCCGCACCCGGCAAACATTCCGGTCAACAGCAGACAGCCCAAAATCAGCACAGCCGCCCGCATTTTTTTGATTCCTGACATAGTTTTCTCCAAATTTTCTGAAATCACTTGATGTAGGACAAGGGGATTTTCACCGTAAAGGTCGTGCCCTGTCCTTCCACGCTGCTCACTTTGATCGAACCGCGGTGCAGCAGGATCGCATTTCTGGTAATCGCAAGTCCAAGTCCGGTGCCGCCGATTTCACGGGAATGCGACTTATCTACTCTGTAAAAGCGTTCATAAATATGCTCGTAATCCTCCTCCGGGATACCGATGCCGGAGTCGGAAACCTCTACCGTGAAAAACTGATGATCCGCGTCCAGAAGTACCTTGACCCAGCCGTGTTCTTTATTGTATTTAATCGCATTTTCCACAAGGTTCGTGAAAATCTGAGACATTTTGACCTCGTCCACCTCTGCCGTAACCGGGCGCAGGCTTTCCAGAACCACCTCGATGTCCCGTTTGCGGGCGATGGGACGCAGGCGCTTTAGCGTCGTTTCCAACAGCTCGTTGATATCCACTGCGGAAATGTCCATTGAGCCTTCGGTTTTGTCCATTTTTACAAGGGAAAGCAGATCGTTGATGATTTTATTTTCCCGCTCGATTTCCTCCGTAATGTCCTGCATAAACTCCTGATACAGCTCCACCGGCACGTCCGGCTGCTGATTCAGGGAATCCGCCAGCACCTTGATCGAGGTCATGGGCGTTTTCAGCTCGTGAGAGACATTCGATACGAATTCCTGCCTGGAATCGTTGATGACCTTCATTCTGCCCAGCAGCTGGTTGAAGGCATCCACGATATGCTCGGTTTCCAGATAATCCGGTACGGAAATCGGCTCGTCCGTGAAACCGTCCTTGACCTCACTGATCGCCTGGGTTACGCGCTTAAAGGGCATAATCAGGATGTGCGAGAAGAAAAAGACGATGCCGATAATGATAATTCCCATCACGATTTCCAGAATCAGGGCTTTCCGGCTCAGGATGTCCAGCGTCGTCGCGATGCTGTCTGTCGATGCACTGGCCAGAATCACGCCGCGTACGATGCTCGTCTGCCCTTTTTCCCCATCTACCGTCTCCGTAATCGGAACCGTCATCTCGATATAGCCGTTCGTCTTGTCGTAGCGGGTCGTACTTTCCCCGCGGAAGCACTTGATCACCTCCTCGGAAATCATCGTTTTTCCCTCGCTCATGGCGTAGGTGTCTTTCACAATGCGGAAATTGCTGTTGATAATCAGCACACGGCCGTCATACAGGTTGGACATCTGCTCCAGCTCGGCATTGACGACATCGGAGGTTGGATTTTGCAGGTAGTTGTAATTGACCAGGTGGTTTGCGATAATCCGGTACTGGGACGCGACGTCCGAGCCGCGCAGATTCACCGCACGTTCTTCGTAATTATTCAGAATGCCCAGCCGCATGATGTCGCTGGGCACGATTCCGATGATCAGCATCAGGAGGAAAATGTATGCCTTCAGGCTGCGGAAGATCGGAATTTTATAAGTGAGCCGCCGGAATAATCCGGGGGTTTTGCTGCTTGTGTTCATGAATGCCTCCGGGGGATAAAAGGATGGGGCTGCCGACGGGAAACCGGACCTTTTGCTTCGCAAAAGCCCGGTTCGCGTTGCTCACCGGGTTACCGTCTGAAAACCGGCGAACTTTTCTGCAAGCTGGCGTCCGGGACGTTGCCGACGGGAAACCGGACCTTTTGCTTCGCAAAAGCCCGGTTCGCGTTGCTCAC
>ENA-UOJD01002258-UOJD01002258.1-human-gut-metagenome-genome-assembly--contig:-P48-NODE-2258-length-16427-cov-5.267041_pt1 | contig 16427 bp, 10 predicted proteins | sample MGYA00242342_ERZ723889 | MGnify/ENA metagenome assembly ERZ723889
TGTATTTAAGAATACAACCTTTGAATCTGCTCTCCATGGTCTTGCAAAATATGTCTTTGTTATACCTTTGTTAATTCCCGCATAAGAAGTCTTTACAACTTTACAATTGTTGAAAAGATAACCCAACTGTGAAAGTGCCTTTGACGCAACAATGATACTTCCTGAAGCTGCTTTGTCACCGTATCCATACATGCTTAATGTACAGCCGTCGAATACCGCACTACCATCACCGCAGATATAATCTGTTGTACCTTCGATGACACAATTCTTAAAATATGTATGCTCTGTATTATTTCCTGTAAACATTGTATCCTGTGAACTTAAGAACTGGCAGTCCTTGAATTCGCTCTGGTCTGCTTCAATGAAAATAACACATGCTCTTTCCTTATTTTTATAAAGTTTGATATCGGCATCTGTTGCTTTAGAACGGTCAACCTTAGAGTTATCTCCACCTTTGCCTACGCCATCTGCAACTTCTTCTGTTGTCATATATCTGTTGAATGAACTTTCATATATAACACCTTCTGAACGGAACGCTGTAGCTGTAGGAAGTACATTAACTGTTGCTCCCCAGTGGCCTGTACCCATTCCGATTGCAACTCCTTTTTCATACTTATCAACTGCTCTTGCTTCACTGTAATAACCGTTCATATCGGCACTGTAATAAGTATAACCTGAACCATAATACCATGTTATTGTTGAGCCTGCTTCACTTGAAATAGTAACATAAGGAGTATCAACCATAACCTGCTCTCTGTATAAAGCATCTGTAAGAGTAATTGTTACTCTCTCTGTTGTTCTTGTCATTCTGCCTATATACTTAACTGCATCTGTTATAGTCTCAAACTGCTGGCCCTTACCCACTTTTACCTCAGCCTGATATTCAACAGGTGATGTATCTGCTTCTGTTTCAAGATAAACATCATTCAAAACATCTGCACTGCCAACACTTACATGGTCATATGCGGTATACTTTTCAGATACAACTGATGTATCGTACTCGCCTGCTCTTAACTGTGCTTTGTATCCGTCACCTGTTACATCGAATGAATAAGAATAGCTACTGTCTGATTTGTTTGTAAATGTAATCTTTGTAACATCTGAAGCTTTGTCGTCTGATGTTACGAACTTACCTGAAACATTAACCTTTGCTCTCTGTGTTGCAGCAATTTTTACATCTGTATAATCTCCTGCTGCCTTGTTTAACTTTTCTGTAACTTCATAATCGTCAACGCCGCCTAATACTACTGAATAGTTTGAGCTTGAATTAATACTTACATTTGAAAAACTGTAAGAACCGTCTGTCTGTGCTTTTACATCAACATCAATCGTTGAAAGCTTTGAATTATCAGGTACAAATTTAACTGAAACTGTTCCTTTTACAGCATCTGCCGGAATTCCCATAATACTTCCTGAAACTGTTGCAACTGCATCAGCAACTGCTTCAAAGTCTTTAACAGCCGTAGCATCTTCACCTGTAAGTTCAAGAATATTGCCGTTATCGGTATCATTAATCTTAAATCCTACAGCACTTATTGATACTTCGTACTTGGCACTGCCGTTTACTCTCTTTAATACAACGGAATACTTGCCGTTGCTGTCAACCTGTGCAGTAACCGTCTTTGCAGAACTGTCTGTAAGACTGTCAAACTTAATCTCTGTAATTCCATTTTCTGCTGCATTTGCCACTGTACCTGTAACTGTGACATTTATAATCGGATTATATTCTGTCAAAGCCATTGTTCTGACCTTAACATCTCCGCCTGATATAACAGGAAGATACTTCTGTCCTTCTTTTTCAACAATATAACCTGTAATATCATCCACTGTTACAGACTGTGTTGTTGTCTTCATCTGAACAGAATATCCGCTGTCAGCACTGCCGATATATACAGGTCTGTCAGTTGCAGCATTTGAACATAACTGCTCATATTTTACTTTTGTTGTGTCATCTTTTACCGGAAGATATAATACGCTTCCCTGTCTGAAACGAAGTTTGTCACTGTCATATGTAACACCACTGTTTCCTGCATCCCGTGACACATACAAAATGCCGCCGGACTCTCCGGCTGTTCCATCAAGAATTTCCCCTGCTGCAGGTGCTTTCTTACTTGAATTCGCTGAAAACGAATACGTTATTTTTCTCGTCTGAGTATCCGCGGCCTTTGCCGTAACGCCTAATCCTACAGGCATCCCCGATACAATCAAAGTAACCGCAGAAACTGCCGCAAATACCTTTCTAAATAATTTGTTAAATCGCATAAAACCCTCCGAACATTTTACTAAATTATATTTTTAACCACACACTTCCTTTCATTATCACGCTTACCATTAATAAAACACGCAGTGAACTAATAACTAAAAATACCCATAAGAAAAAGAAAAGACTTTTGCGTATGTGTTTTATTAAAGTATGTATAAATAATACACTTATATTATAAATGTGTCAATGGATTTTACTGATTATTATATTTTTTGTTAGTTTTTCACAAAAACTCTCATTAAATCTTTACTAATATCTTCCCCTTACATTCAAATGTTTGAAGCTGTATGCAAAATATGCTATTTCTGCTATAGCTGTAATTGTCCACGAAAATACATAGACAAGATACAATGATGGTATAGAGTGAAAATATGCAAATATTGTATATACCCATGCAACCCTGAATACACACGAACCGCTTATAACAATAATTGTAGGCCCAACACTCTTTCCTATACCCCTCGATGCAGCAATTGATGCATCCATAAATGCAGATACCGCATACGAAAAAGCCATAATCTTTATTCTTGCCATCCCGGCGTCTATAACTGCCGGCTCACTAGTAAACAACGACAACAACTGGCGTCCAAACACAAAAAGTACAGTTCCAAGAATTCCTGCCGCACAAAATGAATATGCAATGCTTATAAAATAGCTGTGAAGCATTCTCTTTTTATTTCCAGCGCCCATGTTCTGCCCCATAAAACTTGAACACGCTGTATAAAACGCTGACATTACATTATATATAAGTGCATCAAAATTGGCAGCTGCGGAATTGCCCGAAACCATAACAGAATCAAATGAATTCACACCTGTCTGGATAAAAAGGTTTGCAATCGCAAATATTGCGTTCTGGATTCCTGCCGGGATTCCAAGCATAAGAATCGCTTTCGCTGCATTCTTGTTTATTCTTACCTGTGAAAGACGAAGCTTGCACACATCATTTCTTCGCAAAAGATTAGTCATAATAAGTGTTGCTGAAATATACTGTGAAATAATACTTGCCATTGCTACACCCTGTTCTGCCAGACGAAATCCAATAACAAATATAAGATTAAGGCATACATTTACTATTCCTGCTATAAAAAGATAGAGTAACGGACGCTTTGTATCTCCTCCGGCACTCATAACAGCATTACCAAAGTTGTATACTGCCATGGCAGGCATACCAAGTGCATATATTCTGAAATAAAGCATCGCACCGTCTATAAGTTCTTCTTTTGTATTTAATAGATTCAGCAATAAATGTGCACATGAAATACATATAATGCTTACAATAATTCCAACAATCAGGCACAGAATAAATGCTGTTTGAATTGTATCTTTCAAATCTTTGTGCTGTCTTGCACCAAGCTGCCTTGCCACTATTACATTGACACCACAACCCATACCTATAAGAAATCCTGTAAAAAGCGTCACTAAAATTGTAGTCGAACCAACCGCCCCAAGTGCCTCATAGCTTGCAAATTTACCGACAACTGCCACATCGGACATATTAAAAAGAACCTCAAGAACCTGCGACATCATAAGCGGTATACTGAAAAGAACTATCTTTTTCCACAAAGAACCGCTTGTCATATCCATTCCACAGGACGTATTTTCTGTTTTTATTCCACTCATAAAAAATTTCCTCATATCAGGTATAATTAACTTTAGTTTTTGCACGTAATCCGGCCTTTAAATCACGCCAAATCTACGCAGCAGTTAATTATACTAACACCTGATATGAGAAAATGCAACATATCTTATATTAATTTTTAATATTATTAATTTAAAGTTTTAATTTCAATATAATAACGTATCACTATAATAATCTGCCTTATGAACTCTAAGCAGTTTTTATTACATCTTAAAATATGACACACTCTCAGCCAGCTTGTCAGCAATCTCCCTAAGCTTGACGGCTCCCGAATACACTTCCTTAAACGTATCTGTAACCTTCTGCGTCTCCTCAAATGTTCTCTGAGTGCTTTCCATATTTTGTCCCGCAATTTCTGCAAGTTCTTCAACGGCACCAGACACCTTATTTCTTGAACCTTCAAGTTTAACCGTACTGTTCATTATTAATTCTATGCTGTCCTTTGAACTGCGTATATCATTAAGAACCTGTCCCACAATAATACGGGTCTCTTCCATGCTTTCGCTCTGACTTATAACTATATCCTGCATTTTCTGCATAATCTCGACAGATTTATACGAATCCTGCATAAGAACCTTTGTTATATCGTCAATCTGCTTACTTGAATCATTAGACTGCTCCGCGAGCTTCTTTATCTGCTGTGCAACAACAGCAAAGCCTTTTCCGGCTTCACCTGCTCTTGCCGCCTCTATAGACGCATTAAGGCTCAAAAGATTAGTCTCTTCAGCAACCGCCGAAATAAATGAGATTGCCGAATTAATTTTGTTTACAGACTCATTTGTGCGGTTTGTCTGCTCTTTTACTTCTTCAATTATATCTTTTACATTATCATTGATATTGCACAATTTAAAAAGCGTCTCAGAAACCTTTGTTCCTGACTTCTGCATAGACACGGCTGATTCGTTAAGAAGAGCCGCCTCTGATGTAGTCTCGCTGATGTTGTTTTCCATAATCTTCATATGGTCAAACGCAGCTTTGGAATTGGCTGACTGTATTGATGAATTTTCAACCATCTGATTAACGGTTGCACTTACTTCATTCATTGTCTTGTCGGTATTGTCCGCCGCCTCGCCGAGAACACCAGAAGTTTCAAGCAAAAGCTTTGAATTACTCGATATTTCGTTAATTACCGAGTTCATCGCATTGCTAAGCGATACTGTGCCTCGTGCCAAATCACCTATTTCATCTTTGCGGTTTAACAGCTTTTTGTCAACGTCTATATTAAGACTGCCTCCCGCAACCTGTTCCACGATTCCTACACTTCTCTTTATATCTGAACTTATAGAATATGCAATCTTCATGCTTATGCCGATACATATAGCCATAACAATGACAACAGCGGTGCATATCATTGCAATAATTCTGTTTAAAACAGTGTCCTTGTCCGCCTTGTTTGTTCCGACAAACACCATTCCGATTATCTTATCATTGCTTCCGTTCTGATATACAGGCATATAATAGCCGTAATTCATAACTCCATCCAGCCAAACACGGCTTGTAAAATATTCTTCTCCATCATTTAACACTTTCTGCGTTATGACATCTCCAGCAGGCGAACCGAGAATTCTTTCCCCGTTTGCGTCAAGTGCCGATGTCATCACTCTTTTTGTTCCGTAGAAAAATGTAACGTCCATACCTGTATTTTCTTTTATTCTGTCAACGAGATTTTCCGACTTGGATACATTGTAACTTCCTTTCCATATATCTCCGTTTGTTGTCACAATGTAATCTCCCGCATTTTGGTCATATGCCGCCAAAGTAGACGATGCCGTTCCTTTTAAAGCTTCCTCAACCTGTTCCATAACAGAACTTTTTACCATAGTTACAGTAAGGATTATGGAAACCATGCCCAAAACAAGTACAGGAATGATTGTAACCGCCAATATTTTCTTTTTAAGATTCATGCTGTATTCCTCCCATTATTCTCTTACTGTACTACTGTCACGGTTTTGAAATACCAGTTAATATTTCCCGTAATATCCGAATCTTTGAGTGTTTTTCCGTTCTCTCCGACTGTCGTTCCCGTATTGGTCTCTATAACTCCGTCAAATATTCCGAGTTTTCCCGATATAATATCCTTCTTTGCCTCATCAACTTTTTGCTGTGTTCCCGATTTACAGAAATAAGCAAGCTGTGTTATGCCGACAAGATTTTCATTCATACCGCCGTAATAATTGCTTCCATCCCATGTTCCGTCAATAACGCTCTGTACAGCCGCCGTATAATATGCACTCCAATTCCATATAACGCTGCAAAGGCAGGCATCGGGTGCATCTTTACTCATATCGGAATTGTATCCTATACTGTATACATTTTTCTGCTGTGCAAGAAGCTGCGGATATGTAGTATCACAATGCTGTGTTATAACATCGCAATTCATATCAAGAAGCGTAGATGCCGCAGCTTTCTCAGCTTCAGGGTCATACCAACTGTTTGTCACCTTTACATATATCTGAGCTGAAGGATTCACAGAATAAACTCCCAAAGCAAAAGCATCAATTCCGCCCGTAACCTCTGAATTTTCCGAACCCATTGCGGCAACATAACCAATTTTATTCGTCTTTGTATTCATTCCTGCAACTATTCCGCTAAGATATCTCGGCTGATATATTCTTCCGAAATAATTGTTAAAATTCTTTCCGTTGCTCATGTAACCCGTGCCGTGAGAAAAATAAACATCAGGATATTCTTCTGCCATCTGTGCCGTTGTCTCCATATAGCCCCAGCTTGTTGAAAATATTATGTTACAGCCCTCATCTATGCATTCTTTTATCGCTTTTCTCGTAGCCTCCTTGTCCGAATCATTAACATTAATCTTTCTTATAATCTGACTGTCCGACAATCCTAGATTCTGCTGCATACCCATAATTCCAATATCATGCGTATATGTATATCCGCTGCCCTCGGCGGGATCAGACAGATGAATTACACCAACCTTTATGCTGTCCTTTGATACTCCTGAAGAACTTTTTACCGTATCAGAATCACCATAGCCCGTATTAACCGCGTAATCATCAATATTGCCATTCACGCCGCAGCCTGTAAACGAAGCACATAAAACAAGCATACCCAATATTTTAAAAAATGATTTAATTCTTTTCATTCGCACCACCTCATATTCAATTATCATTTACCAAAACAATATATAAATTAATTTAATAATATCATACACATGTTTATTTTTACAATAGGAAACAATAAAATTTTTGTAATATATTACATTTTCTGAAAATACGGCTAAATTCACACAAAAATACACAATTTTAAAAAATCACCAATTATACAGATTTGAATTTTAATATATATTTTCCGTCTGTGAATCATACGGCAGAACGGTTCTTATAATCGGTGAAAAAAAGGCTCTTGCAGCTGCATTTGACAAAATTAAAGAAGCTGTATCTCACACAGCACTTGAAATTATCGGTGTCGAACTTTATGGAAATGACTGTACATACGAAACTGTTGATATACTTCGTGCATTACCTCTATATAGCGAAGCTGACATGGTATTTGGTGTAGGCGGCGGCAAAGCACTTGATACAGTAAAATGCCTGTGCATAACGGATGACAAACCTGTATTTACATTTCCTACAATTGCATCAAATTGTGCTGCTTGTACATCTGTATCTATTATGTATAATAGTGACGGAACTTTTTTAAAGCCTAACTTTTTTATCCGCCCTGCAATGCACGCTTTTATTGATACCGAAATCATTGCAAAAGCATACGAAGACCACAAAAAAGGATTATGTACATATGAAGTTGAACAGGTAACTATTCGGTTTCTATTTTTGCTGAATATGGTATTGTCTGTATCTTTGTAAAGAAATATACATATTTGAATATTATAAGAAATACAATAAACACTCTTCCATATATGTTCGACATTGCAATCATTGCAAGAACAAGCATACATGATGCAGGTATCAATATACAAAGCTTTGTTTTAAGCGTCATTGCACGGTTTTTCACAAAACTATCCAAATGCTTTTTATAAAGCTTTGTTTTTGTAAACCACTTATGAAAACGCTCTGACCCTTTTGCAAAACAAAAGGAAGCAAGTAAAAGAAACGGCGTAGTTGGCAATACCGGCAGAATAACACCAATCGCACCAAGTGCCATTGAGATAAATGCCGCTGCAAGCCAAAGAATTTTAATTGGATTTTTTATAATATTTTTCATTAATAATTATAATACCTTTCATTTATAATATTGTTATGCATATCTAAGTTGTATTAGTCATGGCTAACCATCAGCATTATAAACAAAAAAATATACATATGTCAAATGGTAAATTATATTACTCATCTGACATATGTATTTTACTCATTAAAATTATCACATCAAATATAATTATTATTAATCAAGAAGCTTTGCGAATTCTTCTTCAGGCAGCGGTTTTGAAAAATAAAATCCCTGAAGATAATCGCATCCATATTCTTTAAGATAGTCTGCCTGCTCTTTTGTCTCCACTCCTTCTGCGACCACTTTCATATCAAGTCTGTGTGCGAGTTCAATAATTGACATTACTATATTATTATATTTTTTATTTTCACCAAGTTTTTGCACAAACCCCATATCAAGCTTTATAACATCAAAATCGTAATCTCTTAATGTGCTGAATGATGACATACCACTTCCGAAATCATCAATAAGAAGCTTTACACCGTTATCGTGAAGCTGCATAAGAAAATTGGTACCTTTACCGGAAACATTTGCATATGCCGACTCAGTTACTTCATAATTAACCATCTGTTTTGAATAGCGTTCATCTTTTACATCATCAATAATCAAATCCATGATTTCATCATCCATCAGGTCCATTCTTGATAAATTGACTGCGACACGAACAATCTTTTTTCCGTTTTTATATCTATTTTCCATAAATCTACGGACACTTTTATGTACATATGTATCAAGCTTTGTTATGTGTCCGCTTTCTTCAAGTGCAGGAATAAATTTACCTGGTAGTATTACGCCTTTGGGTGAAACCCAGCGTACAAGAGCTTCCGCCGATGCTATCTGCTTCGTTTTTGCATCATATATAGGCTGATAAAACACTTTTATCTCACTATTTTTTATAGCATCATCCAGCTGAATCAGAGCAAGACTTCTTTGCTCATAATCATATTTCATGTCTTCATTAAATATAGCATACGGCTGTACATACTGATTAGGTATATATAATTTTGCAAGCTTTGCCCTGTCACACATATCAGAAACACTCAAATCCGTGTCTTTCGGTATATAATAAATGCCACATCTTACATATATATCTACTTTCATCCCATCTTTATCATAAACACGATGAAGTATTGATGTGAGCTTTTCAAAATCCAGATTGTTCTTATCAACCAGCACAACAAATCGGTCTGCTTCTATCCTTGATATTGCAAGCGGTTTCAAAAAAGAAATCTGTAAAATATTAACAGCCTGATGTAATACCGTATCTCCTGCTGCATAACCATATAAATCATTAATCGCCTTAAACTTCTGGATATTAAAATATAAAAGTGCAAAATCTTTGTCAGGATTATTTTTAATTATATTTTCTGCTTTATGAACAAATCCTTCACGGTTTAATGCACCCGTAACACTATCAGTCTCAAGTTCTTTTGTCATATCTTCAATAACAACAAGAATAATACCTTTTTTCTTATCAAACCAGTGATAGCTGTATCTTTCAACTTTATTTTTTATATTATAAACATTAAACGAATACACTCCAGCTATATTCATGTTATCATTAAGGTAATCAAGTGCCGTACATTTTAAGAACTGCTCTTTACTTTCATTAGCAATTCTTATCTCACTCATCTGCTTAACTATATCATCATATACATATGACTTCTGTTCTTCAACTTCCATGCCCTCAAAATGAGCAGCACGCATATACAGATTTCCTTTACAGCTGTCTATAATTCCGATTCCTATATAATCATTGTTATACAGAATTCTACTTATCTCTTTGTCAATATATTTTAATGTTCTGTCTTTCCAGACCGCATATGCTTCTATATGACCGTTGTACGGATTTTCTATAAGGCTGACACGCACTTTGTATAATTTCAAATTGCCAATTTCATCATAATAACTATGATAAAATTGTATATTACGTTCACCTTTTTCAAATTCTTCCAACAGAGCTTTTCTGGTGAAACCGTTCTTAAACTCTTCCAGATTATATCCATCAGAAATATTAGGATATATGTATTTATTAAGCCAGCATCTCACAGAAATATTATTTAATTCATTGTCATTATACTTATGCTTACGTGTTATAAGAGCAAGCATCTTATTATCCGTAACATCTATATATATAGAACAAACCCTATCCTTTTCTCCCGTCAGCAAAAAGTTCATTCTTTCCTGATATAGCTTTTCATGATGCCCTGTATCAATACTCAATGATTTATCCATACGCATTACCTACCAAATTTTACACGTCTAATATATTTCATATAAATAATGATAACACAAAAAAGCCGGAAATCAATATTAATTTTCAATAAAGATTTCCGGCATAAAGCCATTTTTTATTTATTTAGAAAACAAGTCTATTATTATTTTGTACCAAAAATTCTGTCGCCGGCATCACCAAGACCCGGACATATATATGCATTTTCATTGAGCTGTCTGTCAAGATGTCCTACATAAATCTGAACATCCGGATGAGCCTTATGAAGCTTCTCAAGACCTTCCGGTGCAGCTATAATACACATAAACTTAATCTTTTTACCACCATGCTTTTTAATCTGATCAATTGCATCTACTGCTGAGCCGCCTGTTGCAAGCATTGGGTCTGTTACAATAATAAGCCTTTCTTCAATAGGGCTTGGAAGTTTGCAATAATATTCATGTGGTTCATGAGTTTCCTCATCTCTATACATACCGATATGACCTACTTTTGCAGTCGGTACAAGTGCAAGAATACCTGAAACCATACCAAGACCAGCTCTAAGAATCGGAACAACTGCAAGTTTACGTCCGGAAATCATAGGAGTCATGCATTTTTCAATTGGAGTTTCAATCTCTACATCTTCAAGTTCAAGATCTCCCATTGCCTCAAAACCTTCAAGCATGGCAATCTCTTCTACAAGCTTTCTGAATTCATTAGTTCCTGTTCTCTTATCTCTCAAAATTGAAATTTTGTGCTGAATTAACGGATGTTCAAAAATTGTAATATTTTTTTCTTCTTTAAAATTCATTATAACCTAACCTCTGTTTTTCCATCTATATAGATGTATTATTTGCTTTTTAATTATTTTTCATCATCTGTGTTGCTTACATATACACCACGGCTTTGGTCTCCGCTTGGATTTACACCAAACCTGTAATCATTACCCGGTAAAACAGCATTGAGGATAATACCTGCAATAGCTGCGATAGCAAGTGCTGTGAGTGTAATATGCGTTTCACCTATTGTGAATGTAAGTCCATTTGAAAAACCAAGACCGCATACAAAGATTACACCAGCAATTATAAGGTTACGTGACTTTGTAAGGTCTACCTTATTTTCAACAACATTTCTTACACCAATAGCTGAAATCATACCATAAAGCATAAATGATACACCACCAATTATGGCTGCCGGCATTGTAGAAATAATCTCTGAAAACTTAGGTATAAATGAAAGTATCACTGCAAGACCTGCAGCAATTCTTATTACTCTTGGGTCATATACCTTTGAAAGTTCAAGGACACCTGTGTTTTCTCCATATGTAGTATTAGCCGGTCCACCAATAAGACCTGCAAACGCTGTAGCAAGTCCATCACCCATTATTGTTCTGTGAAGACCCGGATCTGCTATAAAATTCTCATCAACAGTAGCTGATATAGCTGACATATCTCCAACATGTTCCATCATTGTTGCAATAGCGATAGGTGCCATTACAAGAATTGCTGTAATATCAAACTTGCAAATCTGGAATTTTGGAAAACCAATCCAGCTTGCTGATGAAACAGATGCAAAATTAAGTATTGCTGAACCATCAGGATTTGTAACTCCAAATGCATTAAGAATCAATGCAAAAGCATATGAAATGATTACACCCATAAGGATAGGAATAATCTTAAACATTCCCTTGCCCCAGATATTAAATATTATTATTACAGCAAGTGCAACTACGGCAAGAAGCCAGTTAGTTGAAGCATTAGATATTGCTGATGAAGCAAGTGAAAGACCAATACAAATAATAATTGGTCCTGTAACTACCGGTGGAAGGAATCTCATAACTCTGTTCACACCGACAAGCTTAAAAATTAAAGCTACAACAAGATATAACAGACCTGCTACAACGATACCGCCACATGCATATGCAGCTTTCTCGTTAGCACCCATATCGGCATAAATTCCTGTATTGAGATTGGCTACTGTATAAAATCCACCAAGAAATGCGAATGATGAGCCAAGAAATGCAGGAACTTTAAATTTTGAGCAGACATGGAAAATTAATGTTCCAATACCGGCACAAAACAGTGTAACAGATACTGTAAGGCCTCTTGTTATTGGTTCGCCACATGCATTCTGAAAATATCCTGCTACAAGAATAGGTACCAGAATAGTAGCTCCGAACATGGCAAACATATGCTGTATTCCAAGAATCAGCATTTTCGGAATTCCGAGCTGTCGTGCATCACGAACAACTTCTTGATTTTTCTCGTTCATTAGTTTTTCTCCCTATTAAAAATAATTTACATAATGATAACATATTTTACCCAGTTTTTAAACATGCTTTTTCATTTAAAAAACAGCAATTTAAAAAATAGCAAATATATCTGTACTTTCTTGAAGTGTCTTTGCTATAGCCTTATTTTCTTTCATTTTGCTACTGATATTAACTATATCTTCAACAAGGTTCTGTGTATTTTCTGCCGTGCTGTTGACACCCTCCGCACCTTCATCAACCGCAGCCGTAATAGTGTTAATAGAACCTGCTATCTCATTAATGTTTTTCTTTAAAGCGTCAGTTTTTAATACAAACTCATTCATAGCATCCTCAATATATGATGCATTATTTTTATATGAAGCACCACTATCTACAAACCTTTCAAATTCAGGGAGTATCGTCTGCTGCATATATTTAACAAGATTGTTAGCGTTATCTGATAAATTAGATACTGCTTTAACTACAACCGAATTTATCTGCTGTATTCTGTTTGCTGTTTCTCTGCTTGAATCTGCAAGCTGGCGTATCTCTTCTGCAACAACCGCAAATCCTTTTCCTGCTTCTCCAGCCCTCGCTGCCTCAATCGATGCATTCAATGCAAGAAGATTGGTCTGGCTTGATATACTTAAAATATCATTAGTCAGATTATTAACCTGGTCAACACTTTTGCTGTCTTCAATCGCATTATTTAGTACTTCCAGTATCTCACCAACCTTTTCACTTGTCTGTTCCATATTGTTTCTGGCATTACTTTCCATATTATCAGCATCTTCTTTCATCTGCTTAGAAAATGTATTAATTTCATTTGACTTTGATGCTATTATATCAACGTCTTCACGTACATTATTCGCACTGTCATTAATAACATTAACTGATTGTCCTACATCCTGCATAGTTGCAGATAATTCTTCTGTCATTGCTGATAAATCAGAAGCACTATCATTAGAGGCAGCCACACTTTTATCTACGGCCTCTACAACGCCTTCCATCAGGTTTGTATTCTCAATAATCAGTTTAAGTATTCCCTGAAGTTTTTCCATAAAAATATTAATTCCATTACCGAGATCAGCAATCTCATCATTAGACAGTATTGTAACTCTCTTAGTAAGATCACCTTCTCCATTATCTATTCCACTTATAATTTCCCTAATATCTTTATTCGTTGCAAGTATCGGTTTTATAATATATTTCATAACACAATACAATGCTGTAAGCAGTAACAATATACTTATTGCAATAATAACAATACTACATATAAGAGAACCGGTATATACTGCCGAAAGTCTTTCTCTTGCAGTTGAAGCTGTAGAATTAGCATGTTCTTTTAATACATTTATATTTTCCTGTATTGCACTGCTGCTATCGCTTACTACTCCGTTTGCCAATGCATATGCCTCTTCTTTCTTACCAAGTGCACTATATGCCATAATACTTCCAAGCTCTTTTTTCATAATTTCATAATTCTGTACAAGTGAATTATAAACTTCCTGATCAGAATCACTGACATACTTCTTATAATCTTCAAGATTATTTTCAAGTTCTGACTGTTCCTTCCTTATATTTTCCACTACAGAAATCATTGTATTAAGGTCAGTTGCAATAATATGAGACAACCCCAGCTTATGTATTGACTGTGTTGCATTCTGGATTTCACCTAGTTCTGATATACTATTCATACTATCATCCGTAATATCAGATGCATTTGAATTAACCATTCTTATATTATTAATAGCCATTATATTGGATACCACAGATAATATTCCAAGAATAAATACGGGAATAAGTATCAGTACCTTTAAGCTTGTTCTTTTTTTATTTACCATAAAAGTCTCCATTCTGCTTATCTTAATATCAGCAATGTAATATCATAAAAGCCATCACTTAATAGTTGATGCTGTAATACCATTAACAAGTTTATCCATAAGCTCCTGGTCTGTCATTCCATTATTAGTTCCACTCAATATCGTATCGCCAAAATCTTTGCATGCATCCCAGAAACTGTTGCCAACTCGCTGCAATGTTCCATATTTAGACTGTTCAATTACAGCTTGTATTGCTGGAACTTTTTTCACTTCATCTGAAGCTGCCACATTTATGTTTGACGGTCCCTGATTACGCTCTTTAAATCTCAGTTTTTGATTATCTTCATTAGTCATCCAGTCCGCAAGTCTGCATGCCCAGTCCCTATTCTCTGAATATGCATTAACCCCCATCATCTTATATCCGGTAAAAGAAGACATCTGTACTTCCTTGCCTGCAACAGTATATGTCGGAAGTTTACATGCACCATAATTTTCGCCATATATTGCTTTTACATTCATAACATCCCATACACCGCTTATACCTGCTATAACATCCCCTGACTTCATTGCAGCCGCAATATCTCCATTAGGCATGCTTACAAAACCAGGATTTGATGCTATAGCTGAAAGTGCTGATTTAATATCCGTTCCTTTAATATCACCAGATTCAGAATTCCAATTACATTTATTAGTTACGCCATCAGGATTAATTGATAAATTAAGTCCTGTATTACCAAAAAATGTATACATGTACCACCCCGAATTAAATTCCATGGCAAACTTCTTTCCTGATGATGCCGCTACCGACATCATTTTATCCAATGACTTTACATCATCAGCCGAAAAATAATTTTTATCATAGTACATAAAATAACCGTTATCAGCTGTCATAGGATATGCATATATTTTATCATCTAACGTAGCCGCTTTCACCGATTCTTCAATATTAGCAGATTTTACTTTTTCAGCATCAGGTATCTCAACCAGAACACCACCTGCAACAAGTGATGTAAGCTGATCATCAGGAAATGAAAAAACATCTGCACCATTATGTACATCTGTAAGCATTACATCTCTTACTTTAGCATCTGCCTGAACATCAATTGTAATATCAAATTGTGCCTCATCTTTATAATGTTCTTTAAAACTCTCCACCATTTTTGATGTTGTATCAACATTATCTTTCTCGCTCCATACAGTAAGCTTTACAATATTATTATTTTCGTTGTCCTCTTCTTTTTTAACGTTATCTGTTCCATGTATACCACACCCTGAAAACAGAAGTGCAGATACCATAAAAACTGACATAACTTTCCTTATTTTTTTTTGCATAACAAAATTTCTCCTTTGCCAATTATTTACCTATATACTTTTTTATAAAACCTGTACCCGAGCTGTTTCATAGTTGTACTCACAACACTTAATGTCTTTCCGTAATCATGTGTCTCAAAATTTTTAACATTTTCCATAAAAACAATTTTGGGTTTTTTTCTTTTACTATACGTGCGACATCAAAAAACAATGTTCCCCTGCTGTCTTCAAATCCGCGTTGTTTTCCACTTATTGAAAATGCCTGACAGGGAAAATCTGCACATAATATATCATGTTCAGGAATTGTTTTTTCATTTATTTTTTATTGTAATCACTTAGCACCTCCTGTTTTTATTTTTTTACCATATTCATGTGCGTTATTCCCGTGATTCTGTCGTAAATCATATTTCTGGTATCGCTGAAAAGGCATAATACCAGGTCAACGACAAAATATGCCGCTATTATTATAAATATCCCGCATCCGATGCCATAAAATACATATTCCCAGCCGGTGGCTGTTTCTGTCAGTTTATATAAGCCATATGCATATATAAGTGAAGGAAGCTCTATCATATATAATATGATGTATCTGAAAAACAACCTGAAAATTCCAGCTTCTTTAAAATTGGTGCGGTCAGCCATAATATTTTCATTTGTGCCATTCACAAGCCTTATATTAACAAGTGCTTTTCCAACAGTCCGGCCTTTTGATGCAGCTGTATCAACAGTAAACACAATTGTTA
>ENA-UOJD01002263-UOJD01002263.1-human-gut-metagenome-genome-assembly--contig:-P48-NODE-2263-length-16376-cov-9.089823_pt1 | contig 16376 bp, 12 predicted proteins | sample MGYA00242342_ERZ723889 | MGnify/ENA metagenome assembly ERZ723889
GCCTGTATCAAGTCTTTTAAAATATCAACATTTTTTTCTTCTCCAAATAATTTTTTGAATACAAAGTCGTTCGTTGGCTTTAGATTACTCATTTATCACACCCATTCTAGCATATTTATTTTTGAGTTTCAATTTTTTATTGAGATTTTGTGTAAGATTTTACACTTTAGAATTTTAATATTTTTTTGAATTTAAATTTTATTGTTTTGTTATATATATATGAAAATCAATTTTCTAGTGCTTATTAAAACATTATTTATTCATTTTGTCAATAAAATTCTTCAAGCCAAAACATCTAATTAAAACATTCAATGTTAAAACACTAATCTACAACAAAATTATAATTTTATTGCAATCAACATCTACTTAATCGCTCATTATATTTATCTCATAAAATAAAAAGACAAGAAAACTTACTATAATATACTTATATAGTAGTTTCCTTGTCTTTTTTAATAAGTTGCAAAAAAAACTAATACAACTCCTCATAAATTCCATAATCCCTTATAATTTTCCTCACATAATTATTAGTTTCTTTATATGGAATATTTTCAACATCAGACCCATCTGGTTTTATAATGCCTTCTGCAATCCATTTATCCACAGTCCCAATTCCAGCATTATATGCAGCTACCGCTAAATAATAGTTTCCATTATATTTTTCTAATAATTCAGACAAATATTTTGTGCCTATTTTTATATTTGTTTCTGCATCAAACAACATATCTGATTCAAATGTTTGATTTGTTATTATATTACTTGCTACTTCATCTGCTGTTGAATCCATAAGCTGCATTAATCCTTTTGCATTACTATTGGATACTACGTTTTCGTCAAAATTACTTTCTGCTTTTATTACTGCATATATTAATAGTTGATCTACATTATATTCTTCTGAATATTTTACTACATATTCAGAATAATTTTTTGGATATATTTTTTTCATTATTTTTTCTGGAATGTTTAATATTTTTACAAGTCCAAAATATGATATTAATATTATTAATATAATTGTAATCAAAACTTTTAGAAATTTCGGCATTAACATTTCTTCCTTTCTTTTGTAAAGTTGAACTTTGGAAGCATTCCCAATTTCATTAAGTTACGTACTTATTTGCTTTTGTAGAGTGGGATATGTGGATATATATATTCACATATCCAGCTTATTTTTAAGTATGATATCTTAACTTAATTACATTGTAGATATTCCTTAAAGTTTATTTTGCATCATACCAATTTTCTGATTCTGAAGTTTCTACTTCTAGTGGTACTGATAATTTTATTGCACCTTCCATACATTGTTTTAGGATTTTTTGTACAATTTCACTTTGCTCTTTTTTACATTCTACCATTAATTCATCATGAACTTGAAGAATTATTTTAGCATCTAGTTTTTGTTCATTTAATTCTTTATATAAATTTACCATTGCTATTTTCATTATATCTGCTGCAGTTCCTTGTATTGGTGTGTTCATTGCAGCTCTTGCTCCAAATTGTCTTACCATATAATTATTAGAGCTTAGCTCTGGTATATACCTTCTTCTATGGAATAGTGTTTCAACATATCCATCTTTTTTTGCTTGTTCAACAATATCTTCCATAAATTTATTTATTCCACTGTATTTTTCTAAATATTGGTCTATATAATTTTTAGCCTCTTTTTTACTTATTCCTAGTTGTTCTGAAAGACCAAAATCGCTTATTCCATAAACAATTCCAAAATTTACAGCTTTTGCAGAGCTTCTTTGCTCTTTTGTTACTTCTTCTATTGGAATATTTAGAACCTTTGATGCAGCTTGTTTATGAACATCTTCTCCATTTAAAAATGCATGTACCATATTTTCATCTTGTGAAATATGTGCTAATACTCTTAATTCAACTTGTGAATAATCTGCATCAATATACACATATCCTTCTTTTGGTTTAAATACTTTTCTTAATTGTTTACCTAAATCTATTCTTGTAGGTATGTTTTGTAAATTTGGCTCTGTGCTACTTATTCTTCCTGTTGCTGTTATTGTTTGATGAAAATATGAATGAATTCTTCCTGTTTTTTCGTTTATATATGGAAGCAATCCTTCAACATATGTTGAATTTAATTTCGTTAAACTTCTGTATTCTAATATTTTTTCAATTATTGGATGTTTACCTTTTAATTTTTCTAATATATCTACATCTGTTGAATATCCTGTTTTTGTTTTTTTGTATACTGGTAATTCTAATTTTTCGAATAATATTTGTCCTAATTGTTTAGTTGAATTTATATTAAAATCTTCTCCTGCTAAATCATGAATTTCTGTTGTTAGTATATCTAATCTTTCTTTTAACTTTTCACCTATTTGAATTAATTCATCTTTATCTGCATACATTCCATTAAATTGCATCTCTGCTAAAACTTCTAATAGTGGCATTTCTATGTTATTAAATAAATCTAAGCTATTGTACTCCTCTAATTTTTTTATTGTTTTATCATATAGATTTCCTATTACATACGCATACATTGATATTTCATATTTTTCGCTATCATTTTCTTCTACTTGGTCAAAAAAATTAATTTGTCCACTTACTGTACCTTTTGATGAATTTTCTTCTTCTACAAATTCATTTATATCTATACTTAAATACTCCATTGATAAATCATTTATTGTATATTTATTTGTTGGATTTATTACATATGCTGCAATTTCTGCATCATAAAAGATATTGTTTGTTTTTATTCCAAGCTCTTTTAATAATACATAATCTTCATTTAATTTGTATCCATATTTTTTTATATCTTTATTTTCAAAAACTTCTTTAAAATATTTTACAAAATTTTCATTGTTTATTTTTATATAATATACAACTTTATTTTTTTTATTATAAATACTAATAGATTTAATCTTCTTTTTTATGATATTCTTACTTGATTTTTCATCATTCTTATATATGTAAAAAATCAATTCTTTTTGTGAGTTTATTTCTTCTACTATTTTTTCGATTTCTGCATTTTCTTCTAATTTAAATAAATCTGCTAAATCTTTTACCTCTTCTTCTCCTGCTAGTCCAAATCTATCTATATATCTATTGAAGTTTAATTCTTTAAATTTTTTATAAACTTCTTCTTTATTCCATTCTTTTATTTTTAAATCTTCTATAGATATTTCTTCTACTGGTACTTCAGTATTTATTCTTCCTAGCTCTCTTGAAAGAATAGCTAGCTCTTTATTTTGAATTAAGTTTTCTTTTAATTTTCCTTTTATTGTTGGTGCTTCATCTTTTTCTAGCAAATCATATAAATTATCTATTGTTTTATATTCTCCTATTAATTTATATGCTGTTTTTTCTCCTACTCCTGGTACACCTGGAATATTGTCTGATGAATCTCCCATTAGTCCTTTTACTTCTATTAATTGAGCTGGTGTAACATTATAAGTTTCAATTACTTTTGCTTCATCAAAATCATCAACTTCTGTTTTTCCTGCTTTTGTTCTTGGAATATGTATTGTTACTTTTTTTGTTGCTAGCTGGAATGTATCTCTATCTCCTGAAAGTATTACTACTTCTAGTCCTTCCGCTTCTCCAATTTTTGCAAAAGTTCCTAGTATATCATCACCTTCATAACCTTCTTTTTCTATTATTGTTATATTCATTTTTGTTAATACATCTTTTATAATTGGCATTTGTGCTGCTAGTTCGTTTGGCATACCTTTACGATTTGCTTTATATCCTTCATACATTTTGTGTCTTGCTGTTGGTGCTTTTAGGTCAAATGTTACTGCCATATAGTCTGGTGATAGCTCTTCTTGAACTTTAAACATTATTGCTAAAAAACCATATACTGCATTTGTATATGTTCCATCTTTTGTTGTAAGCATTTTACTGCTCATTATTCCATAGAACGCTCTGTTTAATATACTGTTTCCGTCAATTAATAATAGTTTACTCATTATTTTTCATCCTTTCGTTGAACTTTAGGCAAGCTCTTTAAAGTTCTGTTTATCTTTTTCTATTTTTTTAGAGTACCTGTCTTCCTCTGAAAAAATGCATCCACAATATTTCTGCATATATAAACCTAGCTCTCTTGCTTTTGCTTGTCCTTCTCTAAATCCTATTCTAAAATCTCTATATAAAAATTTTAGTCCATATTTATTTGCAATTTCTTCGCATATTTTTACTAATTCATCATGTTTTTGATATGGGCTAACTAATAATGTAGTTGTTATTGTGTCATATCCATTTTCTTTTGCATATTTTGCTGTTTGCTCTATTCTTACTTTATAGCAATAATTTGCGCATCTATTTTGTAAATCTCCAATTACATTTTTGCAAAATTCATCTAAACCATAGTCTTCGTCAAATATTGCTTTTATTTTTATAGATTCCGCATATTCTTTTAAACAATCTCTTCTCGATTTGTATTCCATGTATGGATGTATATTTGGATTATACCAATATAATGTTGGCTCTATTCCTTCTGACCTTAATTCATCTATACAATACACACTACATGGTGCACAACATGTATGCATTAATAGCTTCATATTTTTCGCCTCTTTCAATAATTTCTTATTTTATTTTCATATACATCATATAGTTCGATGTCTCCTGTTTTTTCTAAATTTTCTTTGATATAAGCTCTTACTTTTTCAGGAGTTTGCCAATTTCTATTATAATTATCTTTTAAAATTAAATATTTTGCATCTTCATTTTTTATTTTATCTATTTGTGCCTCTTCTCCTCCGCTTCCCAAATTTCCTTTATTGAACATATCATAGTTTTTGTTGTATTTATCTATTGGAACCATGTATACTGCAGCTGATGAGTCTAATATATAAACTTTTTTATCTGAAGAATTTATATAATTATCTATTTCTTTTATAGAATCATTTAATTCTTCTGATACAGATATATTTTTAAAGTGATTTATGCCCTTATACTTACTTAAAATCCCTAAAGTTTCTGAATTTTTAAATTCTACATATGTGGTAAATAATATAACCCATACTAAAGAAATAATTTCTATAAATTCTAATAAATATTTACCTGATAACTTAATATATTTCTTTATGATTAAATTTATAAAATATATTAGTAATATAAATGTAGGTATTGCACCTATTAAAAAGTGAATATTGTTTGAAATTGGATATACTATTGCAAAAATTGGTAAACTATATGCATTTAATAAGAAAAATATTCTATTTTCTTTTTTTAAACATTTCATTATTATATTTACTATTGTAGAAAATATTAATGTTATTGGTACACAAGTACTTAATATTTGTATTACTAAATATTGTGATTGCATTAATGATTTGTATGAAATTTTATTCGAAAATGTTTTTATTCCAAATACACAATAATCTAAAAAGTCATAAAAGGCTCTATTGTATAATAAATATATTACAAATATCATAATAGGAATGATTATTCCTATTATTCTAAATAATATAATTTTTAAATATTTTTTTATATCAGATTTATTTCTTATAAAAAATAACTGATTTATAACTATAATAAAGCAAATTAACAAACCAATTGATTGTTTTGTACAAAATGCTAGTCCACCTAATAATCCAATAAATATTTGATTTTTTATTGCGCTCTTTTCTTTTTTTATATTTGTTACTTCTAGTAATATTATTGCTAACCCTATTGCCAATACTAAAAAGTTATAATCTAAACAGAAGTAATCTTTTAGTAGAAATGTAATTGTTAATACTAAAACGCCTGCAATTTGCTTTGGAATATCAACTTTTCTGCAAATTTTATATACTAATATTAAATTCACTGTTGCAAGTATTGCTGCTAATATTCTTGTTACAAACATTTCAGCGCCAAATATTTTTAAGAATATTGCTGTTATAAAACTTAACAACGTTGTTGTTATCATGCTAATATCTTTATATGGAATAAGTCCTGTTGATATACATCTAGCAATATTAAAATTCCATACCTCATCTAAATCTGATAATGGTTTTACAAGTATATATGTTAAAATCGTTATAAAAATGCCTGCCCAAAATATTACATTTTTTAATTTTTTCATATTTAACTCCATTCTAAAAATATTATTTCATTTCATATCCCATATGTGCATATGCCGCAGGAAGTGGAATTCTTCCTCTTGGTGTTCTTGAGATAAATCCTATTTGTATTAAATATGGCTCATATACATCTTCAATAGTATCTACTTCTTCACCAACTGTTGTTGCTAAGGCATCTATTCCAACTGGTCTTCCACCATATTTTTCTATCATGGTTTCTAATATTTTTCTATCTATATCATCTAATCCTATTTCATCTATTTCTAATCTATTTAACGCTACTTTTGTAAGTTTTATGTCAATATTATTATTAGATAATACTGCTGCATAATCTCTTACTCTTTTTAAAAGTCTATTTGCAATTCTAGGTGTACCTCTAGATCTTCTTGCAATTTCTTCTGCAGATTTTTCATCTATATTTACATCTAATATTCTTGCAGTTCGCTTTACTATTGATTTTAAATCATTTATATCATATAGCTCTAATCTATTTACAATTCCAAATCTATCTCTTAATGGTGTAGATAATGATCCAGCTTTTGTGGTTGCTCCTATTAATGTAAATTTTGGTAAATCTATTCTTATAGATTTCGAAGTTGGTCCTTTTCCAATTACTATATCTAATGTAAAATCTTCTAATGCAGGATATAATATTTCTTCTACATTTTTATTTAGTCTATGTATTTCATCTATAAATAAAACATCAAATTCAGATAAGTTTGTAAGTAATGCTGCAAGATCTCCTGCTTTTTCTATTGCAGGACCAGAAGTGATTTTTATATTTGAATTCATTTCATTTGCAATAATATTGGCAAGTGTTGTTTTTCCAAGCCCTGGAGGTCCATATAGTAAAACATGATCTAAAGCTTCTTCTCTTTTTTTAGCTGCTTCTATATAAATTTTCATATTTTCCTTCACTTTTGATTGACCTATATATTCTTCTAAAACTTTAGGTCTTATTGACGTTTCTAAATTTTCTTCTATAGAATTTTCTAGCTCTGGGTTCATTAATTGATTACTATCCATATTAAAATTCAATCCTTTCTAAGATGTTCATTTGTATAATATTTTATTTTAATAAGTTATTAAGCACAATAGAATTTGAAATTGTTAATTCTTGCTCCATCTCATTAATATAATAATCTAGTTTTTCTTTTTCCTTATCATCAATCATATCTAAATTAATTTTTTCTCCATTTGTTCTACTATACCAATCTCCATTATAATAATACTCATTAGTAATTATTATTCCATTATTTATGCATGCAAAATCTTTGTTTCCAAAAATATTAGTTCCTAAAGATAAGCCATCTTCTATCCCACATATGTAGCAAAGAGTAGGTTTTATATCTAATTTACTAACAGTTTTTGTTATTTCCATTTTTTCTACACCTGGAATTTTTACTCCACATACCACATTAGCATAATTTATTTCTGTTTCTACATTGTTATATTCATGATCGTTTTCTTTAATAAATTCTAACATTTCTTCATTATACATTTGCATACCATAATGATCTCCAAATACAAATATTACTGTATCATCATATAAACCTGCATTTTTTAGTTCATCTATAAAAATTCCAAATGCATAATCTGCATAATTTATTGCTTCTAAATAATCACCAAAATATGTGTTTTTATATTTTCCAACATCAATTGATACTTTATCATATTTATTTTTTAGTCCTGGTAGGTCAAAAGCATTGTGAGATGAAGCTGACACTATATTAGCAAAAAAAGGTGTCTGTGCATTACTTAATTTTCGAACAGCCTGCCTATATAAAGTTTCATCTGATAACCATTCATTTATAAGTTCACTATCTTCATCAAAACTATCTATAAAATCTAATTCATCTACCTGCAATAATCTGTACACATTTTTTCTGTTCCAAAATGCTCCATCATTTCCATGCATATATATATTATAATAGTCGGAATTTTTATACATATCAAATATATCATCATATTTATTGCTACTGTATTGCGCAAAAGCCATTCCATTTTCTAATGGGTATAATGATGATATTACGGAATGCTCTGAATCTGCTGTTGTAGAATAACTTTGAATCATCATATTATTAATTTTTATGTTTTCATCTATAAATTTATTTAAATTGGGTGTTATTTCTTTTCCATTTATGGTTTTATTTAATAAAAAATTTTGAAAAGACTCTAATTGTAATAAAATTACATTTTTCCCTTCAGCTATACCATACAAATTATATTCATCATTTTCATATTTGCTGTCATATTCGCTTTTTAAATTATTATATGCATTTAAAACATCTTGCTTATTAGTGTATTTTGCAGTTTTTCTTAAATTCATATTACTTTGAACATCTAAATAATGAAATGTATATAATGTTCCTTTTTCCAATTGCATTTTTTTATTGTATTTACAGGTTTGAGCTTCAACCACATAACTTTGTATTGTCGAAGTAAAAATTGCTACCATAATTGTTGTATATATTAATGCTGGTTTCCAATTTCGTTCTTTTATTTTTTCAATTTTTATAAATTTAGTTATTAATAATATTACAAATATAAATATATCTACAAAATATAATATTTGATAAATACTTAATAAATCTTTTATTGCTGTAGCTATTTGTTCTGAATATTGAAGATTATTAATTTGTGATACAGATATTAAGCTTGTTGAATAATTGTAATATAAATTGTCTGCAAACATTAAAATACTAAAAAATATATTTACTATAAAAGATAAAACAAACCTTAATTTATTTCTGAATATAAATAGAAATGTTACTATAAACATTGAAAATATAAATGTTTTTGCTATTATATTAGTTTCTATTGCCTCTGCTTGATATATTGTTTCTTTATAAAAAAGAACCATTTTAACAAATAACAATATTCCTGTAAGAATTATAATTAGTTCCGAGTTTACTATTTTATTAATACATTTTTTTAGCACATTTATAAAATCATTTTTCATTATATATTTTTTTCTCCTATCATTTATTTTGAACGTGTGGTAAAACAGAAACGTTCCCAATTCCACTAATTATTATCTATGTAATTTTCTATTATAGAAATAATATTGCTCTCGCTTTTTTTATATTCTTTTGGAGTAAAATTCTCCATAGACTTAATTACTTTTCCCAAGTTTTTTAAATTTATTACATATTTAACATATCCTTGTTGTTTAAATTTTTTAGCAATTTGTATTTGATGATCATTAACATGTTCATTATATCTTTTTAATCTTGGCACCACTATAACTTTTTTGCCTTTTTCTAATGATGAAATTATTGAACCAACTCCTGCATGAGTAATTATTAAATCTGCCTCATCTTGTAATTTTGAAAACTCTTTCTTGCTCATCATAGAAAAAATCTTCATATCTTTTGAATCGAATTTAGTAAATCCTGCTTGCACAATAACTTTGTCTGTAATTACTTTTTTATCTATATTATCTTGAATTGCTTGTAATAATCGTGTGAAACTATTATTTTGTGTTCCTAATAATACTAAAATCATATTAACTTCTCCATTCTTAATGAACATTCACACATTTGGCGCAAAATGTACGTAATTTGTACATCAATATATTGATCCACCATACACAGCTTTAGGATATAATTCCAACATTTCTTTCCATTGAACTATAAATAAGTTAGCAATTGGATATATCATTCTACCTGACAATGTTTTAGATTTTGAATTTGCAAATGTTTCTATAAATATAATTTTACTCCCAAATAACTTTCCAATATAGCACATTGGAACAGCAGTATGCGTTCCTGTTGTAACTATATATTTGGGTCTTATTTTAAAATATAAGTAAATAGTCTTTAAACATAAATACAAATATTTAAAAATATATGTAAATAATTTACTTCTTGTCCCATATGGTAAAAAGAAAAATTTTTCTCCATATTCCTCTTTTAAATTTTCACTAGTTTTATCTTTTTCTGTTATTATATATGAATCATACTTTTTAAATAATGGTTTTAATTGTAATAATTCACTAAAATGTCCACCTGTACTTGAAATAAATAATACCTTTTTCATAAATTATGCCTCTCATAATATTCATTAACTTTATAAAAATTTCTTTATTAAATTTAATAACGCTCTTAAGTTTAATAAATTACTTCCTTTTTTAATATATCTTTATATCCCATTGCAAATATTGCAATTATTAGTAAAGCAAAAGATATAGCTTTCCATATTCCACTTTCTAATAAGATTATTGCAAACATTCCAAGTGTTGTTGCAATTCCATACAATATTAAAACAGCTTCTTTTTGCGAATAACCTAATTTCATTAATCTATGGTGTAAATGTCCTCTATCAGGTTCAAATACTGCTTTTAATGATTTTCCTTTTAATATTCTTCTTATTATTGCGAATCCTGTATCAAATATTGGTAATGCAAGTACAATTAATGGTGCTATTATTACAATTATAGTATATGTTTTTGCCACACCTAGTATTGCTATTATTGATATTGCAAATCCTAAAAAGTTTGATCCACAATCTCCCATATATGTTTTTGCAGGATTAAAATTAAATGGCAAAAATCCTACTATTCCTCCAGCCAAAGCTGTGATTAATAATATTGATATTAACGGTGAACCATTACTTGCAAATATTATTAGTAATGATACGCATGCTATTAATGTTATTCCTGAAGAAAGCCCATCTAATCCATCTGTTAAATTTATGGCATTTGTTATTCCTACTATCCAAATCCATGTTATTACATATTCTAAAAATCCATTTAGCTCTATTAATTTATCAAAAATTGGTATATTAATATCTCCTATTGTTATTCCAAATAGCATTACTACAATTGCAGCAACTGTTTGTCCTAATAATTTTACCAATGGATGTAAACCTTTACAATCATCTATAAATCCCACTATTGTTATTACAATAATTCCAGCAAAAAAACCTATAAGTTTCCAATGATATTCGTCTATAACCACTTTATCTTCTAATTCCATTGATATTATTAAATATATCATTGATACAAAAAATCCAGAAACTATTGCTAGTCCACCTAGTCGTGGCATATCAACTTTATTTATTCTTCTTTCTGATGGATTATCGATTGCATTAACTTTTTTTGCAAATCTCATCGAATATGGTGTTACTACATATGCTGTAATAAATGCTAATACAAATGCAATTGCTATATCTCCCCACATATTTTTTCTCCTTTACATTTTATAATTTTATTATTTCAATATTTTTATACCCTATAAATAAACCGCTTTCTAGAACTCCTGTTATGTTTTTTATTCTATTTTCTAGATTAATATCTATATTATTAAATTTTGCATCTAAAATAAAGTTATTATTTTCTGTAATTATTGGACCATCTTTTCCTTTACCCATCCTTAGAACACATTCTGTTGCCCCTAATTTATAAAGTTCTTCTTCTACATAATTCACTGTTTCAGGATAGCACTCTACTGGTATCTTAAATTTTTCACCTAATTTTTTTACAAATTTACTTTTATCTGCTAATATGTATACTTTTTTTGAGTTTACAATATTTAGTTTTTCTTTAAACATTGCTGCTCCTCTACCTTTAATTAACCAATTATTTTCATCAACTTCATCTGTACCATCAAAACTCCAATCTGGCTTTTTTTCCATTAATGATGCCACTTGAATTTCTAAACTATTACATAGTAGTTTTATTTCATATGATGTTGGAATTGCCGTGATGTTTATTTTTTCTTTTTTTATTCTTTCTGCTATTTCTTTTACTGCTATAAATGATGTAGAACCAGAACCAAATCCAATAACATCTCCGTCATTTACCTTTTGAGCAATTTGTTTTCCTATTCTTATTTTTTCTTCTATATTAGATATATTTGAGTTCCATTCTGTGTAAGTTTCTTTAATATTCCAATTCATATGTATTTACCTCCATTTAAATATTTTACTCAGTTTGAGTTGAAGTATTTTGATCTCTAAATATATTTTCTTGTGTTTGTTCATTATCATTTGTTTGTGTAGCTGCTTCTACTTTTTTATCTTCATATATACTTGGTATAGTTCTTAGTACTGCTTTATATAAATTTTTTAATTGAAGTTCATTTAAATCATTTAATATTATTTTTAGTGATTTATCATAGTCATCACTCATCTGAATATCATCTGTAATTTCAGTGGTAGAATTATATGTAATGCTTAAATTATCCCTACATATAATTTCCATTTTTGTTAAAACATTATTTTTATCCTCTGATATTTCATTTTGAATATTTATTTCTTGTACTTGTTCACAGATTTTATTTAATGCATCTGATATTGATAAAATGAATTTATTACTATATTGATCTTGATTCAATAAATCTTGTTTTATATTTATTTTATTATTTTCTTTATCATATACTATTTTTATTAACTTTTCTTGTTTTATCTTTAAATTTGTTTGCAATAATTCTGAGTTTTCTGCATATACAGTTATTTCTATAAATTCATCATCGGTTGTTTCTACTGATTTTATATTGTTTGATATTTCTAAAAATTTACTAGATATTACATTTACTTGTGTATATTCTGTACTGAAATTTAACAATTTCATTTTTGATGATATCAAATTCAATACTTTGCTATCTTTTGAAAGCTCTAAAAATATATCACTTAATATTTTCTTACATTCATTTTCTGTTAAAGATATTTTATACGTTTTGCAGGTATGTATTTTATCATTTATCTTTATCTCTATTGTATCACCTTTGCTATAATTTTTTTTGTCTGTATCAGCCACTATTAAATTAGTGTATTTTTCGGTCATATATTCTATATCTTTTTCTGATATTTCCAAAATATCCATATACGTATTAACATTAATATTATCTGGTATATTCTGCTCATCTTCAATTCCAATTTTTTGTGCTAAATCTTTTAAATTGCTATTTTTTAGTGTTATATATCCATTTGCTAGCTCTTCCATCCTTATTCCTATTACATTGCTTTTTTTGACAAAATTAAAATCCACTATATTTTTTGAATTTTTTTTCAGTTCAACAAATGTGAAAATGTCATTTACATTTTTTGCGTTTGTATCTGTATCAATTGTATATACATCATTATCTTTTTTTATCTCAATATTTCCTTTAGATTTATATGAATTAGTAACTTTTTTCTTTTTTATATTTTCCATTCCATCGTTATTAAACATCTCCGAAATTTCACTATTTTGTACTGCATATTTCCAAAATAATTGTTGATCTGTTTTCAAAAAATCTGTTGTTTTATAAAAATATATTATTACTCCTATTAATATTAATAATATAATCAGAATAACAATCAATACTTTTTTCTTTTTCATATTTTCCTCCTTATGGTTATTTTATCCTTTGTTTTAAAACTTCATATATAACAATTCCTGCTGATACAGATGCATTAAGTGATGTTATTTTACCTTTCATAGGAATTTTAACCAAAAAGTCACAGTTTTCTTTTACTAATCGGCTCATTCCAAATCCTTCACTACCAATTACAATTCCAATTGGCATTTTAAAGTCTTGATTATAATAATATGTATCTGTATTCATATCTGTTCCACATATCCATAAACCTTGCTCTTTTAAATACTTTATTGTTTCTGTAATATTATTTACTCTCGCTATTTTCATATGCTCTGTAGCTCCTGCAGATACTTTATTTACTGTACTGTTTACAGATGCCGCTCTTCTTTTAGGAATTATTATTCCATGAACTCCTGCTGTTTCTGCAGTTCTAATTATTGAACCTAAGTTATGTGGATCTTCTATACCGTCTAATATTATTATAAATGGGTCTTCGTTTTTGTCTTTAGCATCTTCTAGTATTTCATCTACGTCACAATAATTAAATGGTGAAACTACTGCAATTACGCCTTGATGATTTTTTGTTTTTGACATAGAATCTAATTTTGATTTTTCTACTTCTTTAATAATTACCTTTTTTTCTTTTGCAATTGCAATAATTTTGTTTATTGAACCATGTTTTTCCCCATTTTGTACAAATATTTTATTTATATCTCTATCTGTTTTCAAAAGCTCTATTACAGAATTTCTTCCTTCTACAATATCCTCATAAGAATTTTCATATTCATCTTTTCTATCTATAATTTTATGACTTTTTTTATTTACAAATTCTTTATTTTGTTTATGTTTTATATTTTGTGAATTATTTGTTTTTTGAGATTTATTTTTTGAGTTATTTTTTGAGTTATTTTTTAATTTATCTTTCATATTTACCTCAATTCTATTTATTAATTTGATTAAATTTATCTTCTAACTTTCCCCTTAAATGAATTACTCCTCATCTAATTTTAATACTGATAAAAATGCTTCTTGTGGTATTTCTACGTTTCCTATTTCACGCATTTTTTTCTTTCCACGTTTTTGTTTTTCTAATAATTTTTTCTTTCTTGTTATATCTCCACCATAGCACTTAGCTAAAACATCTTTTCTCATTGCAGATATTGTTTCCCTTGCAATAATTTTTCCTCCGATAACAGCTTGTATTGGAATTGTAAATAAGTGTCTTGGTATTACAGTTTTTAATTTTTCTACCATTTTTTTGCCTTTATCATATGCCATATCTTTATGTACAATAAAAGATAATGCATCTACGCTTTCGCCATTTACCCATATATCTAGTTTTACAAGCTCTGATCTTTTATACTCCTTTAGTTCATAATCAAATGATGCATATCCTTTTGTTTTTGATTTTAAACTATCAAAAAAGTCATATATTATCTCATTTAATGGCATTTCATAAATTAGTGTAACTCTACTTTGGTCAAGATACTTCATATCTACATAAATACCTCTTCTGTTTTGGCATATTTCCATTATATTTCCAACATATTCTTTTGGAGTTAATATTTCTGCTGTTACATATGGCTCTTCAATATAAGATATTTCATTTGGTACTGGTAGCTCTGATGGATTATATAAATCTATTACATCTCCATTTGTTTTATGAACTTTGTAAATAACTGATGGTGATGTTGTAATTAAGCTTAAATCGAACTCTCTATCTAATCTTTCTTCTATTATTTCTAAATGTAATAAACCTAAAAATCCACATCTAAATCCAAAACCTAACGCAGCAGATGTTTCTTGTTCATATTCTAATGCTGCATCATTTAATTTTAATTTTTCTAATGCTACTTTTAAATTTTCGTAATCACTACCATCCATTGGATATAAACCACAATATACCATTGGATTTACCTTTTTATATCCTGGTAACGGCTCACTTGCTGGATTTTCTTTTAGTGTTATTGTGTCACCAACTCGTATATCTGATAAATTTTTTATACTTGCTGCAATATATCCAACATCTCCTGCTTCTAATTTATTTGATGGAATATATGTACCTGGTTCAAAGTATCCTACTTCTGTTACAGTAAATGTTTTTTTAGCTGCCATTAGTTCTATTTCATCACCAACTTTTACAGTTCCATCTTTTACTCTTACATATGCTATTGCGCCTTTATAGTTATCATATAAAGAATCAAATATTAAGCATTTTAAGTTTGCATTTTCATCTCCTGTTGGTGCTGGTATATCTGTTACTATTCTTTCTAGTACTTCTTCTACATTTAGACCTGATTTTGCAGATATACATGGTGCATCTTGTGCTGGTATTCCTATTATTTCTTCAATTTCATCTTTTACTTCTTGTGGTCTTGCATTTGGTAAATCTATTTTATTTATTACTGGTAAAATTTCTAGATTGTTATCTATTGCTAGATACACATTTGCTAAAGTTTGTGCCTCAACACCTTGGCTACTATCAACTACTAATATAGCTCCATCACATGCTGCTAAACTTCTTGATACTTCGTAATTAAAATCTACATGCCCTGGAGTATCGATTAAATTAAATTCATATTCTTGTCCATCTTTTGCTTTATATAACATTCTAACAGCTTGAGATTTTATTGTTATTCCTCTTTCACGCTCTATATCCATATTGTCTAAAACTTGACTTTCCATCTCTCTTTTTGAAAGAACACCTGTCATTTCAATTAATCTATCTGCTAATGTTGATTTTCCATGATCTATATGGGCTATAATGCTAAAATTTCTAATGTGCTTTTTTCTATCTTCCACTACTTTAAGTTCCTCCTAATTTAGGTGTAATCCCCCTATTATTTTTGTATATTAATAATATCACAATTTTGTTTATTTTATCAATAGTATTGGCTAAGATTACATGGTAATTTGATAATTTTTTTAATATTTACAAATTTGAGTTTGTTTGTGTGATTAACATCTGAAAAAGTGCTTTTAAATAAACCGTCTTGAGCAGTTGATAATATATAATTTCGAAATAATTAATGGCTCCTTACAT
>ENA-UOJD01002280-UOJD01002280.1-human-gut-metagenome-genome-assembly--contig:-P48-NODE-2280-length-16300-cov-8.439643_pt1 | contig 16300 bp, 16 predicted proteins | sample MGYA00242342_ERZ723889 | MGnify/ENA metagenome assembly ERZ723889
TTTTGCCTCGAGGAGTGGCTAATTCATGGGTGAAAGGTTACTTAATTGATCAGCTTGCAATAAGCTGATTTGTTATCATAAACCGAATTGGTATATAGTGAACTGAAAATAATCATTAGGAAGGTGATATTATGAAAAAAGATGTTAAATTATACAATATGATTTTGCCGCCGTTTATGCTGTTCTTCTTTGCTCCTACTCTTTGGATTGTATCAGCCTTAGGGAATTTCATAATAGATTCAATAGTTCTCTTAATAATTTCAATTTTTATTTACAAGAAATTCACTTGGCAATTGTATAAGAAATCAATAATTCCCGTATTTCTGTATGGATTTCTTTCTGATTTTTTAGGTGTGTTGTATCTAATGGCAATATCTATTGGATCAGGTGCGGAATATTACGAGGGCAATGATATCGGAAAACAAATTCTTTCGGGAATATATCTTGCAACCAACCATTCCTGTTATGACAGCATCTACGGAGTTTTGTTTATTGTCAGCGGTATTCTGTTTAGCAGTATTTTTATTTTTGCTTTTAATTATCGTGTGTCATTTAACAATAAAGGACTTTCTAAAAAGCAGAAAATAATTGCATCTCTTACAATGGCAATAATAACCGCACCTTACACATTTTTGTTGCCTAAAGAGCTTTTTTATCCGTAATAAAAATATATCTCGGTTTGGTACGGCAATTGCAGTATTACAAAATACATAAAATCAGCAAATCCAAACAAACAGGCTGATGAATTCTTAAAATATTATGAAGAAAATTTTTAGTGTTGTCAAAAAGATACTAAAATATATTGAAAAATGATAATGAGTGTTTTTATGTTTAAAAAAGTTGTTTGTACAATAGTGAGTACTTTATGTATCCTTTTTTTATTATCCGCCTGCAATGCTTCGATTAATGATTATGAATCTTATAAAAATCTTAAAGTAGGAGAACATTTTTCGGTTAACCGTGATGGATATGCAGTCAAAATAAACGATACGCTTCTTGTTTGGCACAACCTTGCTGATGGCGAAAAGGATTGCGTCAAAGTCATTGATAAAAATATGGTTGACTCAAGCGGAATGATAGAAGGTGAGGATGTTCTGAACGGTTCAAAAGAACTTCTTGCTGATAAAATTAAGAATTGTTATTCTTCAAATGATTATGTTATAATGAAGTTGTTAAACAATGATACCATTATTCTGGTCGATTGCAATAACAATTTCAAATATTCTAAATTTGATAATTTGAAAAGCACAGGAATTGATTACAGCAAATTTAATCACATATCAATCGGCTGATTATTTTTTTCGGAAAGAAATTTCTTATGAATAAATACTATTACATCATAAATTTGTTTGATTCAATAGACAGATTGTTTTTAAATACCTATAGTACCCCTGCATACTTTCTGTCAAAAATCAGTTTTGTTATCATATAAAATTAGTTTTTAATAGGAGGAATAGTTTTGAAAAAGTTTAAAGCTATATGTGAATCGGTGAGTTATTTTTTTATTTTTTCATTTACACCAATGATATGTGCATTAATAATTTCATTTATATATGTATGCTTTAGTAAAATAAATTTAAATCTCCCTCAAATGTCAACCTATGTTATGGAGATAATTGCTTGTTCATTAATTATGATTATTTTTTATTTTATTCTAAAAGTAAAGAGATATGATTTTGTTGATAGTATAAAACTAAATAAAATAACTCTGCGTTCGGCATTGCCTTTTATTCTTTTAGGATTATCAGTATATTTTATTTTTATAATTCTATTAAATTGTATACCATTCTTTCAGGGAGAAGATACTGTTTCAAATACAAATGATTTGCACAAATCAGTCAATGGATTAAATGTAGTTTTTTTGTTTGTAGCCAAGAGTATATTAGCTCCAATTGTAGAGGAGGTTACATTTCGTGGCTTAATCTATTCAAAACTAAAATTGGCTTTTCCAATATGGGTATCATCACTTTTAGTTTCGTTGACTTTTGGTGTTATTCATTTTTCATCATCTATATTCACAGTATTGTCAGCAATTTTATTGAGTTTGATTTTTAATTACCTTGTTGATAAATATAATTCAATAGTACCTGGTATACTAATACATTCAGCTTATAATTTTACAGTTACATTTATACGATATAATATTAGATATTTTGATTTTGCGACATATGAAATTCCGATTATGGTCGTGTCAATTCTAACTTTTATCTTTTCTATAATATGTATTATTTTTAACACTAAGAAATTAAGTAGTAATTAGGGGTGAGAAGCAAGTGAAATTAAAAATACTTGGTTCTGTGTCAAGATTTAGCACAAAATAAAATGAGAAGTTTTGCCAACTAAGCTGCTGGCAGAGAAGATACCCTCTCAAACAATTACCCAGGTTCTTTGCACATTCAACCTGTGTAAGATCAGGGTGCTCTTTGCGATAGTTGATAACATCCAACTTGAATTGCTTGGTGTGATGAGTTTTTTGTTGTGATATAATGAATTCCTCCTTTTTTTTTATTATACAACACTTAAAGGGGATATCTCATTTTGTTTTGTATTATTTAGATGCTAACACTAAGATAAAATGAAAGACAATATAAAGATAAATCAAACAAAGCTAAAAAATACATGAGGTGATACGATGTATTCGGAATTATTAAAAGCTTTTCAAAGCAATAAAAATTGCAGTTTTTATACAGATGATGAATGTGACAAGTTTATTTACGGCAAGATTATTGCACTTAACGAAGATGAGGTTGCAATTCAAATGTACAATACAGACGGAACTTGTGACGGTGTAATTGTGAAAACAGTATCTGATTTCTTCAGAATCGAGTATGATTCAAAATATAATCAAAAAATGGAGAAACTGATTGAAACTGATACTTTTGAAGACAGCGTTGAAATTGACGGTAACGCTGTATTTGATTCTGCAATAAAATCCGCAATCATTAAAAACTTCATAGTAAGTATAGAATTGCTGCACAGCGGTAATGAGAATATCACGGGATTACCGTTGTCACTGGAAAACGGAATTTGCACCGTCAGACAGATAGACGATTACGGTTGTGATGACGGAGTAACTTCGTTTGTATTCAATACCGCAACGCAAATTACAATCAATGCAAAGTATGAAAAATTACTTTCAAGCTTAATGAACAAGTGATATGGAAAAATGAATAATTTGTTATTTGAAAAAATATAGGAAGATACTGATTTTTATCAAATTATGGTAAAGGCATTAGCCAAAAATATTATTGCTGAAACAAAAGTATATGTCACAAAAGAAAACATAATTGCTTTGTCGGATTTAATCAAAAATTTGATTGATAAGCACCATAGTGAATTTTACTGGGAAATAGGCGATACTGATTTGTCTGCGGAGTCATTTTTCTCAATAGGGCTTGCTGAATACGATAATCTCGGACACTATAAGTTCGTGCTGAAATTCGGTTTTCAAAATGACGATAACAAGAACTACGGTTGTTCATTTCCAATAACGACCGAAACAGGTTTGTTATTACATTTTGCCGAAAATGTGTTGTTGCTCAATAAAGATAATTCTTTTGAAAGTTGCATGCTGAATGGTAGGTTGTGATTATATGGAAGTTATTGCTTTAAATGCACGCGGTGGATCTGCTTTCGAGTTAGCGTGTTTTATTATATTTTGTTTCTTTTTCCTGCTCTATTACTTGTTAGAAAAATTTCTTGATGCTCTTTATCACAAATCTGTCAAATCAGAAGTGGCTTTTACAAACAGAAGAATAAATATAAATTTAATTAAACATTTTGTCTACGATACCTTAATAGATTTACCAAACAGCAAATTTGTGTTAATGATTAATGATAAAACGAAAATAATTTCACCGGCAGTTTATACAAAGCGAAACGGTAGGGTTTCTATGATTAACAGGAACGCTGATTTTGATGTGTATGAACAAATTGAAATTAACAACGGTTCATTTTCAAAAGATTACACATTTATCAGAAGTTACAAAATCAGAGATAAAAAGACAGGGGAACAGGTTCTTTTTGTGGCAGTACCAAATCGTGAAACAGATATTCTCGCATATTCCGATTCTGCACATAAAGCCGACAAAACCGTAACTTTCGGCAAATTCAGAATATTCTGTTTTGTCGAAACTGACAATAACCTCTACACGGATTTGATTGTTGATTCCGAAAAGATTCATCTTGAAAAATCTAAAAGAAAAGGTATGTACTTTATCGGTCTGGATGAAGTTACAAAAGAAAAGTAATGCGTTATAAGCGATTCGAGGTGATTGTAATGAAAAAATTCTTATGTATAAATATTAGCGTTATTTTGTTGTTTTTGTTTGCCTTGAGTGGTTGTAGTGAAAACATAGAGATTGCTGAGGATAATATATATAACTTCATAAACTATCAAAATGAAGAAGTATACGACATAGAGCAAATAGAGTTAAGTAATAGTTTGAGTAAAAGTTGTATCTCGTATAAATTTACATATATTTCTGATGGTTATCAAGTAAAAGCTTATATATCTATTCCTCTGAGTCTTGTTGAAAATCAATCGCTAGGAAAGTGTATATTGTATAACAGAGGAGGAAATAGCAAAATCGGTTTGCTTGGTGATGAAGATACCGCAAAACTTTGTGTATTGACAAATAGGATTATTGTTGCATCGCAATATAGAGGAGCAGATGGCGGAAGTGGTAAAGATGAGTTTGGTGGTAAAGATCTTAATGATGTTATAAAACTAATTGATTTGTGTGAAACACATTTTGACTTTATTAACATGAAAGATTTTTGTGTTGCGGGTGTTTCTCGTGGTGGTATGATGACTTATATGACTGCCAAGCAGGATAATAGAGTTAAAGGAATTATAGCCATATCTGCTGTTAGTGATTTGTTTCAATCTTACGAAGCTCGTGAAGATATGCAAAAATTACTTTACAACTATATTGGGACAACTCCTGAGCAAAACCCAGAAGAATATGAAAAAAGATCAGCTATTTATTGGACAGAAGAAATTACTGTACCTGTTTTGATTATTCATAGCAAATATGATGAACAAGTTTCTTTTTCACAAGCAGAAGATTTGTATAAAAAATTAAAACAAAATAATAAACATATATATTTTAGTGTGCGTGATGATAATATACATGGCTTAAGTGATGGTGATCTCGAAGTAATACTAGATTGGCTTGATACAAATATTTAAGTATATAGGGCTAAGTTAACGAAAAGGATGTTAAATAAGTGCTTTTTGATGTTGATAAAAATAAATATGTAATGCAAATTGACTCGACAGATAGATTAATCAATAAGATACCTAAAATTGAGGCTCATCTAAAAGGAATTCGTCACAAAGCATTTCTGTATTAATATTTAATAATGATGATAAAATGTTGATACAAAAAAGAGCTAAAATAAAGTATCATTCTGGTTCTGTGTCAAGATTTAGCACAAAATAAAATGAGAAGTTCTGCCAACTAAGCTGCTGGCAGAGAAGATACCCTCTCAAACAATTACCCAGGTTCTTTGCACATTCAACCTGTGTAAGATCAGGGTGCTCTTTGCGATAGTTGATAACATCCAACTTGAATTGCTTGGTGTGATGAGTTTTTTGTTGTGATATAATGAATTCCTCCTTTTTTTTTATTATACAACACTTAAAGGGGATATCTCATTTTGTTTTGTATTATTTAGATGCTAACACTAAGATAAAATGAAAGACAATATAAAGATAAATCAAACAAAGCTAAAAAATACATGAGGTGATACGATGTATTCGGAATTATTAAAAGCTTTTCAAAGCAATAAAAATTGCAGTTTTTATACAGATGATGAATGTGACAAGTTTATTTACGGCAAGATTATTGCACTTAACGAAGATGAGGTTGCAATTCAAATGTACAATACAGACGGAACTTGTGACGGTGTAATTGTGAAAACAGTATCTGATTTCTTCAGAATCGAGTATGATTCAAAATATAATCAAAAAATGGAGAAACTGATTGAAACTGATACTTTTGAAGACAGCGTTGAAATTGACGGTAACGCTGTATTTGATTCTGCAATAAAATCCGCAATCATTAAAAACTTCATAGTAAGTATAGAATTGCTGCACAGCGGTAATGAGAATATCACGGGATTACCGTTGTCACTGGAAAACGGAATTTGCACCGTCAGACAGATAGACGATTACGGTTGTGATGACGGAGTAACTTCGTTTGTATTCAATACCGCAACGCAAATTACAATCAATGCAAAGTATGAAAAATTACTTTCAAGCTTAATGAACAAGTGATATGGAAAAATGAATAATTTGTTATTTAAAAAATATTAATAAGTATTGCTTTTTGCAATGTCTATTGATACAATACAATCAGAATATGTATTTTCATTGCGTAAGAAGCGTATATACAAAAAAGACCGACTTCAAAATCAAATTTGAAATCGGTCTGTAAATTTTAAAAATATCCGAACGGAATTTATACTATTCGATTACATCTTCGGCTATAACAGCTTCCTGCCTTTTTGTAATCTGATGGTCTTCATGCAAAACAATGCAGTATGTAAAAGTTGATATGAGTGCAAGAATAAGTACAACCGCAATAAGTCTTTTGATGTATTTGCCTGTCCTTATTTTTTTGACAACATAGGGAATCCCCGTTGCTGAAAAATATTGCGAAACAACATCAATCGGACTTCCGTAATTGTTGTACAATTCTTCCTTAGAGGTTATACCCTCTTGCTCACAAAAATCCGCAATATCATTGCTCAGATTCTTGATATACTCCCGTTCCTGCTTGCTTTTAACAGGGAAAACCGTTTTTATTTCCCTAATATATTCCTTGCAAACTTTATTGTTCATTGCCCTTGTCCTCTTTTAAAATATTTAAAATACTCTCTACACCGCTGTATGCATTATGAAAACTCTCCAAAAGGTTTTCATAATATGCCCGACCTTCGTCCTCAATATGATAATAAATTCGTGTGCGTTTTTTGCCGACAAGCTTTGAATATTCGCTGATTTTTCCTTCGTTAACAAGCTTGTAGGTGACTGCGTAAACGGTGTTCTGAGATATGGACAGGCATCCGTTTGATTTTTCTTTTATGAATTTTACAATTTCATACACATAACTGTCATGCTCACACAAAATGGCAAGAATAAGTATGTCCGTAATTCCGCTGAAAAAATAATTTTGTTTTCCCATAGATACCTCCCGATATACATTATACACACTTAATCACTAAAAATCAATCTAATACATTCAATAAGAATTTAATATGAGCAGTTATTACAGCAAAGCCTTTTGTTGCCGACATTGTGATTTTTTCGTCAATAGTATTCGGAAGAACGAATTGCAAAAGTTGAAAAATACATAAAAATTCAGCCGATTACTTTTGTACTTTTTCTCGCATCGGCAGTTTTGATATTTGCATTTTGACAGTAACAAATTCTACAATAAAATAGGGTAGACCATTTGCGGTAATGAGGCTCGAAAGAGCCTCTTTTTTAATGCTTGAACAGAATACAAATTTATTGTGATGACAAACCGCTTTACAGCTATGTAAAATTTTTATAGAGATATAATGATGAAATATAAAATATCGGAATAAGAATAAACCTCCTGCACAGAGTAAAATCCGTTGCAGGAGGTTTTGTTGTACGAAAAATTATATGGGCTTAATTATTGGCATATTTGTTGGAATCTATATGTAAAATTTACAGAACCTGAAAATATGCATTATTGATACTTTGTCGGGACATGGCACGCATCAGTTCTTGCTGTTTGCAATTGCCTGATCAATCAACTTTTGCAGCTTTTCAGACTGCTTTTCGGAGGTTATTGCACCGACAATCGGCTCTCCCACAATATTACCGTTTTTATCGACAACATAAGTTGTGGGGTAGGAGTACAATCCGGATGTGAATTCTCCGGCTTTACTTTTTGAATCAAACCAAATGTTTTTGTAGGTCACACCCTTTTTTGCCAGAATATTCTTTGCGTCAGAGATAGCCGTTTTGTCACCATCAAGTGTAAATGAATTGATTCCGACTACTGCTCCGCCTTTTTTTGCAAGCTGTTTATTCAGAGCTTCCAGGTCGGCAAGTTCTTCCACGCAGGGATTGCAGGTGGTAAACCAGAAGTTTACTACAGTAACGGTATTTTTTGCAAAAAGCGTACTGCTCTTAACTTCATTTCCGTCAAGATCCTTGCCGTCAAATGTCGGGAATTTCATCAGATTATCCTTTTCGATGGGCTTACCGTTTTCAGCCGGAACGCTCATATCTCCATCAGACGGTTTTTCTCCGCATCCGGGAAATTTTTGTTCCAAAAGCGTCAGCTTTCCTTCAATTTCCTTAATCTCTTCGGCGCCTTTATTAAGCAGTTTCAACTCATCAGCACTGAACTGATCCTTGATACCGTCAATTGTTTTCAGAAGAAAATCGCCGTAGTTTTTGCCGTCCTCATTCATCGCCATACCCTTATCGGCTGAAATAAATACCTTTTCCCAAAGTTTGCTGTTTTCGGAAAGAATAGCATTTTCCTGTGCCATCAGTTTTTGATGCAGGTCGGCGGCCTCGTCTTTTGTTTTCGGATTCACAGCTGTCAGCATAGCCGTTTCGCTTTTCTTATTTGCGGTAGTATTCGTCGTATTGCCTTTGGCTGTGCCACAGGCGGCAAAGCTTAACAACATCATCAAGGCAGTCAGTAAGGTTAAAATTTTTGTTGTTTTCATGGTGTTTACTCCTTTTCTGTTTCAATTTCTGTTTCAATTTTTTGTTTTGCTGTTTCCGCTTTTTCAGCGGGACAATCATTTTCTTTTCCTTTGCCAAAGCCGTAGCGAAAGCTGACCGCTTTGGTAGGACAGGCACGGATGCACTTACCGCAGCGTATGCATTCGGTGTGGTCGGGAGTTTTGGTTACATCTACATCCATCTTGCATACTTGGGCACACTTTCCGCAGGAAATGCATTTGTGTTTGTCTACTTTCATTCCGAAAAGCGACACCTTGTTAAGCAACGCATAAAATGCACCGAGAGGACACAGCCACTTGCAGAACGGTCTGTAGAAAAGTACACTCAGTACGATTACCGCAATCAATATGCCAAACTTCCACGAAAAGAGCGTACCCAGTGCGGCGCGGATTCCCGAATCGACGGCGGCAAGAGGGATTGCTCCCTCGAGTACCCCTTGAGGACAAAGATACTTACAGAAAAAAGGATCTCCCATACCCACATCATTTGTAATGAGCATTGGCAGCAAACCTACTGCAAAAAGCAAAACTGCATATTTTATGTATGTCAGCGGCTTCAGCTTTTTAGTGGAAAGCTTTTTTGTTGGTATCTTATGTAACAGTTCCTGAAGCCATCCGAACGGACACAAAAAACCGCAGATAAAACGCCCGAGCAGAACTCCTATCAATATGAGGAATCCTGTGATATAATATGAAAAACTGAATTTTGACGAACCCACCACAGCCTGAAACGAGCCGATTGGGCATGCACCCGATGCCGCAGGGCAGGAATAGCAATTCAGTCCCGGAACGCAAACAGCCTTTCCTTTGCCTTGATAAATTCTGCCCTTCAATAAATTCGGTAGATGAATATTACTCAGCAAAGTTGCTCCTGCTTGAATAAGCCATCGAAAGCGTGAGAGGAACTGCGATACACCGCCTCTTTTTTTCTTCGGTTCTTTGTTATCCAATTCCCACACACTCCAAACACAGCCGGATTGCCTTGCTTAACACGGTTTCTGCCTCTCCACGCAGAGCTCCGTAACACAGCATCGTAATTCCGCAGATAATCAGTACGATCTGAAATACGGTTTTTTTCTTTCGAGTCAATTCGGTCACTCCTTTCTTTTGTGCTCTCATTGTAGCACAGAGGATGTAAAATCCCTGTTAAGAACGAAAACTTAACAAAAACTTTATGTCTGAGCGATATAATGATATAATTAAATTATCAAAGAAATATGAAAACATAACAAGGAGAGTTTCTATGCGTATTTTAGTAATTGAAGACGAGCGTGCGCTGTGCGAGACAATTGTTCGCAGCCTTAAAAGATTGGCATACAGCGTTGATTTTTGCTATGACGGAAACAAAGCAAATGAGTTGCTCGGAATAGAAAAGTACGATCTTGTTTTACTTGATCTGAATTTACCCGGTGCAGACGGGATGACGGTACTGCGAACTCTGCGACAAACCGACAGAGATACCGGAGTGTTAATTCTTTCGGCACGCTGTGAGGTTGCCGACAAGGTGGAGGGACTGGATGCCGGAGCAAACGATTACCTGACAAAGCCTTTTCATTTGGAGGAGCTTGAAGCACGAATACGCAGTCTGACTCGCCGACGGTTTACACAAAACAATGTTGTTTTGAACTGTGGAAAGGTTGCTTTTGACACCAAAGCCCGTGTTGCCGTTGCTGACGGTCAGGAGCTGTCACTTACCCGAAAAGAAATCGGAATACTTGAATATTTACTTCTTAATCAAGGTCGCCCCGTCAGTCAGGAAGAACTGCTCGACCATGTTTGGGATAACAGTGTTGACAATTTCAGCAATTCAATAAGAGTACATATTTCTGCATTACGAAAGAAACTGCGTGCGGCACTCGGCTATGACCCGATTCGCAATCGCATTGGTGAAGGATATGTTATGGAGGAAGAAAAAGTATGAAAAAGCTATCCTTGCAATGGCGCATAACTCTGATGACAGCACTTCTTATCGGAGCCACCTGCATTTTTATGAATGTTCTTATCGGCTATTCCGGCAGCCATTATATGGATTCCATAGGCTCTTATGTTACAGGTTACGGTGATACGGACAAAGGAGAACCTGACTTTTTCGATCCCGAACACGAAAAGCTTGATCGTGAATTGACTATTGTAATTAACGGAGCACAGGAATCCTTTATCGCTACCAATTGGTATATTACGGCGGCGGCAACATTGTTGGGCGGTGTGCTTGCGTATTTTTTAAGCGGGCATGCACTGAAGCCTCTGCGTACTTTTACCGCTCGGGTTGAAAAGGTTCAACCTAACAATTTGACGGATATGAAGATAACCGAAGAAGTTCCGCCTGAACTGAGACAGTTTGTCAAGTCGTTCAATCGGATGCTTGACCGTCTTGATGAGGGATTTACCGCTCAACGACAGTTCACGGGAAACGCCGCACACGAGTTGCGTACGCCGCTTTCGCTTATGCAGGCACAGCTTGAACTTTTTTCGGCAGAGCATTCCGAGGTATCGCCTGAAACGGCGGAGTTCCTCCGATTGTTGCGTGAGCAGACTGAACGAATGACGCAAATGACAAAAACCCTGTTGGAAATGAGCGAGCTTCGGACAGTATCGTGTGCTGACCGCATAGAGATAGGACCTATGGTAGAAGAGATTTTCACTGACCTTGCACCCCTTGCAGAGAAGAACAATGTTACACTTGAAAGCACGGGCGACGCTGTTATGACAGGCAGTGACACGCTGATTTACCGTTTGTTATATAATCTGACCGAAAACGCTATACGCTACAACCGTTTTGACGGTACAGTGAATATTACCGTAACGCACAAAGACAATCAGCTTGTTATTACGATTGCGGATACCGGCTACGGCATCCCCGAACAATACAGAGAAAGTATTTTTCAGCCCTTCTTTCGTGTGGATAAATCCCGAAGCAGAGAATACGGCGGAGTTGGATTGGGACTTTCTTTGGTGTGGGAAATCGTTGCACTGCACAATGGTAAGGTTCGTGTGGAAGAAAGTTCGGAAAAGGGTACTGCTATAGCAGTAAAGTTTCCGACAGATGCGATAAAAATTTAATATTTTGCGATTTTTTCTTAGTTAATTGTTGAAATTGCCGTAGCTCTGTGCTATACTATAATTAATTAATCGATTAGTTATCAAAAGGAAGCGAATGTTATGAGAACAACAGAGGAACAGCACAACGAGCGTAAGAGGGAAATAATGGAAAAATGCTTTGAATGCTATGCTGAAAATGGATTGACCGGTACGGGCATCAAGGCTTTGGCGGCAGCGTGTGGCTGTACAACGGGAAATCTGTATTCCTATTTCAACAGTGTTGATGAACTGATTATTGAATCAACTGCATACTGTATGGAAAAGGTTGAGGATGATTTTATGGAAAAAGCTCCCACCGACCCGAAGGATGTTGTTCGATTTGTGAAAGAGGTTCCGTATTGGACCGCAAAGAAGCACGGCAAGAAATATCGGCTGATGTATCAGGTCTATACCCATCCGAAATATATTGAGCACGGCAAGAAATTCTTTGAGGGGGTAAATGAGCGCTATACCGAGTATGCAAAGCGGCTTGAGCCGAAAATCGGCATTCCGTACACGGTAATTACACCGCTCATTTTTATATTTGTCCGTGCCTGTGTACACTATGCTATGTTTGAGGATGAATATTATTTAAAAACCCAAATGGAGGTCTTAAAACAGGGTGTTGCCCTGTTTGCTGATAAATACCGTTCACAATATTTGAGAGGAGGCAATGATAAATGAAAAAACGAATATACTGTATTACTACCGCACTCTGTCTTGTGCTTTGCATCATACTTTGCATTGCATTTGCTGCCGTATGCAGCAAGGCGGAAAATAGCAAAACCCTATTGCCGGAGGTGCGAAACAACGGCACAGCAATCCAATGGAGAGATACCGCCGAAGAGGAATGGCACGATCTTGTAGCTCTTAACACGCTCAGAGGTACTGACGGAAAAAACGGCACTGACGGTAAAAACGGCATTGACGGCAAAGACGGTACTAATGGAAAGAACGGTCTTGACGGCAAAAACGGCACTGACGGTAAAAACGGCATTGACGGCAAAGACGGTACTAATGGAAAGAACGGTCTTGACGGCAAAGACGGTACTGACGGAAAGAACGGCATTGACGGCAAAGACGGCACTGACGGAAAGAACGGTCTTGACGGCAAAAACGGCACTGACGGAAAAAACGGTCTTGACGGAAAAGACGGTCTTGACGGAAAAGACGGCACTGACGGAAAGAACGGTCTTGACGGTAAAAACGGCGTTGACGGCAAAAACATAGAGGTACAAAGAACAACAGAATATATACAGTGGCGCTATGAGGGAGAAGACTGGCAAAACCTTGTTGCCATTTCCGATATAAAAGGACCCACAGGGCAGAACGGTAAAGACGGAGCAAACGGAAAAACACCAGAGTTCCGTGTAAATGAAAACAATCTTCAATGGCGTTATGTCAGCGATGAAATATGGCTAAATCTTTACGATCTTTCAAATTTGAAAGGCCTTGACGGAAAAGACGGAATCGACGGAAAGAACGGTGTCGATGGTATTGACGGCAAAAACGGTGATACGCCGTTCATCGGTGAAAACGGCAACTGGTGGCTCGGAGTGACCGACATTGGCGTAAAAGCCGCAGGTGTTGACGGTGAAAAAGGCGACAAGGGAGATAAAGGAGATACCGGACAGAACGGTAAGGACGGAGCAAACGGAAAAACACCTGAGTTCCGTGTAAATGAAAATAACCTACAGTGGCGTTATGTCGGCGATGAAATGTGGCTTAACCTTTACGATCTTTCAATTTTGAAAGGTCTTGACGGCGCAGACGGTAAGGATGGTATAAACGGCAAAGACGGTGTTGACGGTAAAGATGGTGTTGACGGCAAAGACGGTGCTGATGGTAAGGACGGAACAAACGGACAAAACGGCGCTGACGGCAAAGACGGAAATACCCCGTTCATCGGTGAAAACGGCAACTGGTGGATTGGAACGACCGATACGGGAGTGAAAGCCACAGGAGTTGACGGTGAAAAAGGAGACAAAGGAGACACCGGTGAAAAAGGCGAAAAGGGTGACAAAGGAGATAAAGGCGACAAAGGTGACGCAGGTCAGAACGGCAGCTGTTCGGGATATTTTTACGGAGAGGCAAACGCTCCGAGGACAGTACTGAATAACAGTCGTGTCTATATTTCTGTCTACGAAAAAATAAACAAGGGCGGCTTGATTTCATCCTACAGGAATAATATTACACTCAAAAAAGGACATATTTACAATGTCTGCTTAAGCGGTTCTCTCGAAGTTGGTTCAAACGAATTTAACAACAGCGGCAATTACTCTATTCAGATGACAGACGGTTATGATGACGATCTGTGCAGGGAGCTTACACGAATAAAAAGGGACGGGGCAAAAATACCGTATACCAATGATCAACATTCCTTTAATTTCAACAGAATGTATGATGCGTCAAATAAAGACATTACATTGCAGTTGAGTTTTGAAAATTCGGCATACAACACTTATCTCGGTGGCTTCAGAGGTACTATTACAATAACCGCTCTTGATTAAATTCATATAATGGAGGTGGCGAAAAATGAAAAAACGAATACTTAGTATCCTGTTGACTTTATGCATGACGCTCAGCCTTACGCCGATAAGCGTATTCGCCGAGGAGGTTGGGGCAGGGGGCTCTGCTGCGATACAGCTTGGTGCAGATGCACTAAGTGTGTTAAGTAAAAATGTAAACACAGCGACCGCACCGACTGTGTATTTCGGGCAAAACCATGAAAATAATCCCGCTGCATGGCGAGTTATCGGCTATGACGGAAGCGGTGTTACAAGCTCACAGGGGGATATTACCCTGCTTGCGGCAGGCGCTATGGGAGTTATACCATTTGTCGATACCATATTAAACAACGAATACGCACCGAGTAATTTGAAAACCGCGATAGATGCGCTTGCGGAAAAGCTGACGACAGAAGAAAATGCTGCCGTAAAGAAACGGACGCTGACAAGCGGAAGTTACGACGGAGAGAATACCGACTGTGTAGCGGGAGGGCAGGTGGATAACGCTGTATTCTGGCCGCTTTCCACAGCGGAAGCGTTTGCGGTAAACAACGATCTGCGTGCCTTGGAGCCTGCACATCCGAATTGGGTGACAACCGCTTGGTGGCTGCGCTCCCCCGGCTCCAATAAATATCATCTCGCCGTCGTGACTAGTGATGGTTCTGTCCAATACTCTGGGCACACTATCCTCATTTTCAATAATCATCGGACTGTTCGTCCCGCTTTTAAATTAAATATGAACTCTGTCCTTTTTGCATCTGCCGCTGTGGGCGGAAAGCCTGACGGAGGGCTGACCCCGATTCCCGAATACAGCGGAAACGAGTGGAAGCTGACGCTTTTAGATAGTAGACGCAATTTTGCCGTGACGGAAAAAACTGTCAGCGCCGCCCCCGACGATACCGTTACGCTGAATTACAAAGGGGCGACCACAGGGAAAAATGAATATATCTCTGTCATCCTGGCGGATAACAACGGCGCACAGTATTACGGCAGAGTAGCACAACCTACTGCCGAAAGCGGAACGGTTGAAATCAAAATCCCGTCTGACATTGCACCGGGCGACTATACCATGAAGGTCTTCAATGAACAGTATAACGGTGACTGCAAGACCGACCTTGCAAGTGCTTTTGCGGATGTCACGCTGACGGTGGAAAGTCAGCCTGACGAGCAGTTTACCCTCGCCTCAGGTGGCAGATACTATTTTGACCTTTCGGCAATGAATATTTCGGGAACGGTAAACAGCAATCTACCGGACAGCACACTTCATTATGTGCCTTTTACCTATGTGGGTACGGTCAACGCTTATAGGCTCACATCGGAAACGGCAACCACCGAGGAGTATGCTCAGAAGAATAAATATCCCCACAGCCTATTCATTGCGGACTATGCCGTAACGCATACGGTAAGCTGGGATGCCCTGAATACCGCAGATCTGATTTTCGGCAAAAATTATGCCAGCGGCGGCGTGGACTATACGCTGCGTGCGCCGTCTGTGGGAAGTAGTTATACAGGCTCAGGTGATTCAGAACGCGGCACGCCCAAAAGCAACGAATGGGATAAGATACTGGATAAGGACGACGGATATATCAAAAACTGGAGGGAGATGCTTTCGTGTGGACAAGATACTACTATAAGAATTTCGGCGTCGTTCCGTGCGGTTCGCGGGTGGAAACGTTCGGCCCGTTTCTGGACCAGCTACAATACTTCTTACTCGACCTTCGGCTTCCGCCCCGTCCTTGAAGTCCTGAACCCTGATACACTGGGCTCTGACGGACTGAAGGTCGTTACCCTTGACCTTGGCGGCGGAACGCTGGGTAATAGCTCCGAGGATATTCAAATCATCGTGAAAAACGGCAGTACATTTACCGCTCCCGCATCCGATGGTCTGACCCGCCCGGACGGAGATACCGATAATTATTTTATGTGGCTTGACGGCAATGGCAATTCCTACGAACCCGGCGGCAGTGTTCCTG
>ENA-UOJD01002284-UOJD01002284.1-human-gut-metagenome-genome-assembly--contig:-P48-NODE-2284-length-16275-cov-9.888471_pt1 | contig 16275 bp, 18 predicted proteins | sample MGYA00242342_ERZ723889 | MGnify/ENA metagenome assembly ERZ723889
TATGTAAGGAGCCATTAATTATTTCGAAATTATATATATCAACTGCTCAAGACGGATCCTTTTAAAGCTCTTTTTCTAACATTAATCACACAAACAAACTCCAATTTTTTCAAAAGCTCCTAGCACTACAAACAAGTATATTACAAAAAGTTATAAAAAAATAAATAAATACACGTAAAATAATACCACACAAATGTTTACTTTTCCATAAAAATATGTAATAATACATCTTAAATAAATTAAATGTACGAAAGGAAAAAATATGATGAATTTAGAAAATGATGTAAAATACATAAAAGGAGTAGGTCCTAATAGAGTACAATCCTTAAATAAATTAGGAATTTTTACATTAAAAGATCTTATTACATATTATCCAAGAGATTATGAAGATAGAAGTAAGCCAAAGAATATTATAGAATGTCAAGATGGAGAAGATGTATTAATAGAAGCAATAGTAGTTTCAAGAATTGTAGAATTAAGAATCAGAAAAAATATGACAATGTATAAATTAACTGTACGAGATGAAACAGGTGTGTGCAACATAACATGGTTTAATCAACCATATTTAAAAAAGCAATTTATATATGGCGAAAAATATAGTTTTTTTGGAAAAGTTCATAAAAAAGGAACAAAATTAGAAATGAATTCGCCTGTATTCGACTCAAAAAATACTAATAAGCATACTGGCAAAATTGTTCCAATATATCCAACAACATTTAGTTTGCCTCAAAATACTTTAAGACAAATAATAGATAATGGAGTTACTCAGACAGCAAATGAACTGGAAGAAAATTTGCCTCAATACATATTAGAAAGATATAATTTATTAAACATAAATGAATCAATACAAAAAATACATAAACCACAAAGTTTTGAAGAGTTTAAGTTGGCACGAAGAAGACTTGTGTTTGAAGAATTATTAATTATGCAATTATCCTTATTAAATTTAAAAAGTAATTGGAAAAAAGAGCAAAAAGGCATTAAATATAGTAGTAAAATAAAAATGTCTGATATAATAAATGATTTACCGTTCAAACTTACAAAAGCACAATTGAAAGTATTAGAAGAAATAGATGCAGACATGGAAAATGAAAAATCAATGAATAGGTTACTACAAGGTGATGTTGGATCTGGAAAAACTGTAGTATCCATTATTGCTGCATATAAAGCAGTAAAATCAGGATATCAAGTAGCTATTATGGCTCCAACATCAATTTTAGCTACACAGCATTTAGAAAGCTTTTCAAAAATGCTTGGAAAGTACGATATAAAATGTGAACTACTAATAAGTAGTGTCACTAAAAAGCATAAAGAAGAAATATTAGAAAAATTACAAAATGGCGAAATAGATATATTAATTGGAACTCATGCGATATTAGAAGAAAATGTAATATTCAAAAATTTAGGTCTAGTAGTAACTGATGAGCAACATAGATTTGGAGTAAGACAAAGAAGTAAAATTGTAGCAAAAGGAAACAATCCAGATGTATTAGTAATGACTGCAACTCCAATTCCACGTACACTAGCGTTAATTTTATATGGAGATTTAGATATATCTATTATAGATGAATTGCCTCCTAATAGAAAAGAAATAGAAACTTATTCTGTCACAAAAGGAATGGAAGAAAGAGTTAACAATTTTGTTAGAAAACAAGTTAAAGAAGGGAGACAAGCGTATATAGTATGTCCATTAGTAGAAGAAAATGAAGAAATAAATGCAAAATCGGTTCTAGAGCTATCAGAAAAATATAAAAATGAAATATTTAATGATTTATCTGTAGAATATGTTCATGGTAAGATGCGACCTAAAGAAAAAGATGAAATAATGCAAAAATTTAAAGATGGAGAGATAGATATATTAATTTCTACAACTGTTATAGAAGTCGGCGTAAATGTTCCTAATGCTAGTATAATGATAGTAGAAAATGCAGAGCGATTTGGACTTGCTCAACTACACCAATTAAGAGGTAGAGTTGGAAGAGGTGAATATCAATCATATTGTATTTTAAAATATAATAGCAATTCAGAAATTGCTAGAAAAAGAATGAAAATAATGCAAGATACAACTGATGGTTTTATAATTGCAGAAAAAGATTTAGAGCTAAGAGGTTCAGGAGAATTTTTTGGAACAAAACAACATGGATTACCAGAGTTCAAAATTGCAAATCTTTTTGAAGATATGGATATTTTAAAAGAAGTTCAAAAATTAACTCTAGAAATAGAAAGAGAAGATGCTAAGTTAGAAAAAGAAGAAAATGCAGGATTAAAAAAATTGGTTGATGAAAAGTTTAGTGGTAGAATTGAAATGTAAGGTTAGAGATATTAACTTTTAAGCAAAAAATATATATGATATATTTTTTTGACTAGTAAACTAGTCTGTAAAAAAACATTTATGTATTTACCTAATTGTAAATAGAAAAGCTATAAAAAAAGTGAAAAAACCTCCAAAACACTTGACATTTACATAAAAAAACAATATATTATATAAGAATAAATTATTAAAAAAGGAGACAATATTATGCAAGCACAAATGTTAACGTCTAAAAGTGGTGGAGAGTTAATAAGTTTCAAATTAAATGGCATAGAGCGAATACATCAAGGCGAAGAATGCGTTGATGAAAATGGAAAAGTTTATTGGAAACGACATTTCCCAGTATTGTTTCCAATAGTAGGAAAATTAAAAAGAAATCAAACAATAATAAATGGTAAACAATTTGAAATTTTTCAGCATGGATTTGCAAGAGATTTAGAATATGAACCAGTAACAAAATTAGAAAATTTTCATTCATATATGTTAAAAAGCAATAAAGCAACTTTATCAAGATATCCATTCGATTTTGAATTATATAACACATACAGAATGGATGCTAATAATTTAACAACAATATATAAAGTAATAAATACAGGAAAAGTAAATATGCCATTCTGTATAGGAGGGCATCCAGCATTTATAATAGATCCAGAGCAAATGAGAAAAGGAAATTATTATCTAGAATTTGAAGAAGATGAAGATAAAATACATTTTCTATATTTAGTAGATGGATTAATAGGTACAGGTTATGCAAGAAATATAATGGCAGATAAAAGAAGAATAATGCTTGGTCCAGATTCTTTTAAAAATGATGCAATAATAATGAAAGGAATAACATCATCAAGAATTAGTCTTAAAAATAAATATAAGGAAAAGCCAATTTTAACAATGGAGTTTTCAGATTTTCCATATTTAGCAGTATGGTCAAAACCAAATGCACCATTTATTTGTTTAGAGCCATGGCATGGAGTATCAGATACAATAAAAAGTACAGGTATTTTTGCAGAAAAAACAGATATAATATTACTAAAACCAAATCAATCATATGAATGCAGATTTACTGTAAAATTTTACGATGAATAATAAAAAAGAAGGATGTAAAAATGAAAATAGCTTTTGTATTATTAGGACTAATATTTATTGTAATAGGTGTAATATGTATATATGATGCACGTATGCTTACAAAAAAATTATTTAGTTTTCAAGATATAAATGAAGGAACAAAAACATTAAAAATATTTGGTTTTATAATATCAATATTAGGATTAGGAATAATATTTGTATATTTGCCAGAAGCATTAGAGATGTTAAAAACAATGAATTAATAGAAAAACAACTTAATAATTCTAAATACGCCAAATAATAATCAACATAAAATTTTATTGACAAAATAAAAAAATATATGTTATTATTGTAACTATAAAATAAAAGCATTGAAAAAGAGGAGTAGATTTAAACTATCTAGAAAGAGAAAAGGAATAACCTGCTGAAAGTTCCTTATAGAAAAGAAAATTGAAGGTAGCTTTTGAGTTGATATATTGAAAAAACTTTTATAGAATTAGATATATTCGGTTAGCACCGTTAAATGCTATGGAGATAATATATATTAAATGAAATATATATTAATTAAGGTGGTACCGCGAAAAAACTCGTCCTTATGCAAGGCGAGTTTTTTTCGCTCTAGATACTATAAATTAGTAATATGAACTTTAAGGAACGTTATTAAAGTTCAAACAGAAGGAGTGATATTATGCAAAAAAATCATAAGTTAATGGATAAATACAATCCAAAAGATTTCGAAGAAAATTTATATCAAGAATGGAATAAAAAAGGTTATTTTAAACCAAGTATGGATAAATCAAAGCCATCATATTCAATCGTAATGCCACCACCAAATGTAACAGGAAAATTGCATATGGGGCATGCACTAGACGCAGCATTACAAGATTTATTAATTAGATACAAAAGAATGCAAGGATATAACACATTATGGGTTCCAGGAACAGATCATGCAGCTCTTTCTACAGAAGCAAAAATAGTTGCTCAAATGAAAGAAGAAGGATTAAAAAAATCTGATATAGGAAGAGAAAAATTTTTAGAGCGTGCATGGGATTGGACTAAATTATATGGAGGAACAATAGTATCTCAACAAAAAAAATTAGGATGTTCATGTGATTGGTCAAGAGCAAGATTTACTTTAGATGAAGGTCTTTCAAAAGCAGTATACACAGCATTTAAAAGATTATACGACAAAGGTTATATCTACAAAGGAAAACGTATGATTAACTATTGTACAGGATGCCATACATCAATATCTGATGCAGAAATAGAATATAAGGAAGAAGCAACACATTTATGGCATATAAAATATCAAGTAAAAGATAGTAACGAATACCTAATAGTAGCAACAACAAGACCAGAAACAATGCTAGGAGATACAGCAGTAGCAGTAAATCCAAAAGATGAAAGATTAAATCATCTAATAGGAAAAACATGTATTCTTCCAATAATGAACAAAGAAATTCCAATAATAGGAGACAGATTTGTTGAAATGGAATTTGGAACAGGAGCAGTAAAAGTAACTCCAGCACATGATATGAATGACTACCAAGCAGGATTAGACCATGATTTACCAATTATAGAAGTATTTAATGAAGACTTAATAATGAATGATTTATGTCCAGAATTTGCTGGAATGAATATTTATGAAGCAAGAGAAAAAATAGTAGAAAAACTACAAGAAATAGGATCTTTAATAAAAATAGAAGATTACGCACACAATGTTGCAAAATGTGATAGATGCCATACAACAATAGAGCCAAGAATATCAGATCAATGGTTTGTAAAAATGTCTGAGCTTGCAAAACCAGCAATAGAAGCGGTTAAAAATGGTGATGTAAAATTTGTACCAAAAAGATATGAAAAAACATTCTTTAACTGGATGGATAATATAAAAGATTGGTGTATATCACGTCAAATTTGGTGGGGACATCAGTTACCTGTTTACTATTGTGAAGATTGCGGTGAAATAGTAGTACTAGATAAAATACCAGACAAATGTCCAAAATGTGGATGTCCAAAATTTGTAAGAGATGAAGATACTTTAGATACATGGTTTAGTTCAGCTCTTTGGCCATTTTCAACATTAGGCTGGCCAGATAACACTATTGACCTAGAAACGTTCTATCCAACAGATACATTAGTAACAGGTTATGATATTATTCAAGCATGGGTTTCAAGAATGATTTATTCAGGATTAGAATATACAGGCAAAAAGCCATTTGATAATGTTTTAATTCACGGAATTGTACGTGATAGCCAAGGAAGAAAAATGTCTAAGAGCCTAGGAAATGGAATAGACCCAATAGAAATAATAGATAAGTATGGAACTGATAGTTTAAGATTTTCATTAGTTTTAGGAATAACAGCAGGAAATGATATAAGATATATGCCAGAAAAATTAGATAGTGCATCAAATTTTGCAAACAAATTATGGAATGCATCAAAATTCGTATTAATGAATTTAGAAGATTATGATGGTTCTGAAGTTACAGAATTATGCAAAGAAGATAAATGGATATTATCAAAATTAAATAAATTAGCGAAAGAAGTAACAATTAACATAGATAATTTTGATATGGGTGTATCAACACAAAAAATATATGACTTTATTTGGAATGAATTCTGTGATTGGTATATAGAAATGTGCAAAACTCGTTTATATGATAAAGATAACAAAACAAGAAAAGCAGCACAATTTACACTAAATAAAGTGTTAGAGGACTCATTAAAATTATTACATCCAGTAATGCCATTTATAACAGAAGAAATCTATACAAAATTATATAATGATGACGAAACAATAATGCTTGCAAAATGGCCTGAATTTGAAGAAAAATACAATTTTGAAGTAGAAGAGCAAGAAATAGAAAAATTAAAAGATTTAATAGTAGGAATAAGAAATGTAAGAAACAATATGAATGTTCATCCATCAAGAAAATCAAAATTAATAATTGTAACAGAAAACTACGAAAACCTAATAAAAGAAAGTGAATCTATATTAAATAAATTAGGTTTTGCAGAAAGCATAGAAATAAAACAAAATAAAAATGATATACCACAAAATGCAGTATCTGTAGTTGTAGATGGAATTGAAGCTTTTATGCCATTTGAAGATCTAGTTGATTTAGCTCAAGAAAAAGAAAGACTAGAAAACGAAAAAACAAAATTAGAAGCAGAAGTTGCAAGAGCAAGTAAAATGCTTTCAAATCCAGGATTTGTAAATAAGGCACCAGAAGCTAAAATAAATGAGGAAAAAGCAAAGCTTGCAAAATATCAAGAGATGTTGGATAGTGTGAAAGAAAGATTGAAAAATATTTAACAAAAAATATACATATGGAAAAAGCGGTCAAAATGACCGCTTTTTTTGCAGGATTTTGAGGTTAAAACGTTCTCTGTCTCGTCAATATATTGATCGAGTTGATAAGCCCGATTTCATCTAGAAACACACCATCGCTATACAAAAATCCTCTAAGATGTATCTTTTCCAAATCAATCCCATCGTGTAATGCTTCACATGAATATTTGTTTTTCTTATAGTTCATGTGAGCGGCAGATCCTTTCTCTGCTATTGCATGCATTGAAAGAGTGCGAATCTGCACTTCGAAGTAATGACCCGTTTCCGGGTGGAAAAAGATTGAATGTAATGATTTGTACCCACTTGCTTTTGGATTTTCTATATAATCCTTGATATACCTCGACTGGGTACTTACATACTTCGTTGCCTCACATGGGATAAAACCATTTTGAGACAAGAATAATGTCAGGCTGTTCATTACTTTGTAACATTCTTCGATAAGAGCATTATCCTGCGTATCAAATAAAACAATACGAAACGCAAAAATATCTCTAATCGAGTCTAAAGGTTGCTCAGATTCGATAGCAAGTTGTACCTTCTTCTCGAAAGAAAAGAGAGACTTACGTCTGCCATCTAATTTAAAGTAAAGTCCCATTCGGGATAATTCCTTATACAGACGGTTAAAATGTGTCCGAACCTGAGAAAGAAAGCGGGTATTAGTAACCATCTTTCGATACTGCTGCTGGATAGTAGCATTCTGGGCATCTATGACATTACCAGATGCCTTTAAAAACTCGATGTACCGATCCAATATTTCTGGAACATTAGTGCATTCCATATCATATAAGAACGGTGAAATATCGAGCAGGGTGTTTCTTTTATTCATTCCTGCACCTCCAATTTTATTTAGTATGTACATACATACCATATATATATTATAACATAAAAATGTCAAAAAGCAAAATTATGTAAAACTACAAAAAAATCAGATGTCGAATAAAGTCAAAAACTTCCCAAAAATCGCCAAAACTTCCATAGTTTCGCTATATGAAAATTTTAAAAAAGAGCATATAATATGAATCAATCTATTTCAAGGAGGAATAATATGAATAGTGTTTTTTTACAAAAGGACAAGACTCTATTGGTGGAAATTACAGAAGAGATAGACCATCATACTACAGAAAAGATAAGGAGGAAGATAGACGATGATATTACGAGATATATGCCTAGAAAAGTTATATTTGATTTTAATAAAGTGTCTTTCATGGACAGTGCAGGAATAGGAATGATAATAGGAAGGTACAAAATGGTAAATATGTTAGGCCGGAATTGTTCAAATGAAAAATGTAAAGCAAAGCATTAAAAAAATATTTGAAATGAGTGGAGTAGTAAAAATAATACCAATAATAGATAGCTATGCTTCATAAATAAAAATACTAAAAAGAAAGGGTTTATAGGAAATGAGTGGTTTATATGAAAACGAAATGAAATTGGAATTTACAAGTAAGTCAAACAACGAAGCATTTGCCCGTATAACAGTTGCGGCCTTTGCATCACAGCTTGATCCCACAATAGAAGAATTAGCAGATATTAAAACTGCAGTATCAGAAGCAGTAACTAATTGTATTATCCATGGATATGAAAATTCAGATGGAATTATAAAAATAATTTCAAAAATATTCGCCAACACAATAGAAATAGAAATATCAGATACAGGTAAAGGAATAGAAAACATAGAGCTTGCAAGAAAACCATTATACACATCTAAATCAAATTTAGAAAGATCTGGAATGGGATTCACAATAATGGAAAGCTTTATGGATGAAGTACATATAGAATCTGTAGTAGGATTAGGAACTAAAGTTACAATGAAAAAAATAATAAAAAAGTTGGAACATGAAGAGAATGAAAAAGAGCTAGATTTTGCAGAACTCGGAGGTAGATAAACTTTTTTATGTATGAGAATAAAATTGAAGATATTTTAAAAGCCCAGTCTGGAAATCAAGAAGTTATGACAAAATTAATAACAGAAAATTCTAAATTAATTTGGAGTATAGTAACAAGATTCAAAGATAGAGGCTACGAAATTGAAGATTTATATCAAATAGGATGTATTGGATTTATAAAATCAATAAAAAGATTTGATACAAATTTTGAAGTAAAATTATCTACATATGCAGTACCATACATATTAGGAGAAATAAAAAGATTTATAAGAGATGATGGACCAGTAAAGGTTAGTAGAAGTATAAAAGAATTATCATATAAAATAAAATTAATTCAAAATGAATATATAACAAAAAAAGGAAAAGATATACAAATAGATGAATTAGCAAAAATTTTAAAAGTATCTAAAGAAGAAATTATAGTTGCAATAGATTCATCAAATACGGTTGAATCAATAGACCGTAATGTAAACGATTCAGATGATTTAACAATAATGGATAAATTGAAAAGCGAGGTAGATGAAGAAAAAGAAATTATTAATAAAATAACTGTAAAAGGTTTAATTGAAAAGCTAGATGATAAGTCAAAAAAGATTATTATGCTTAGGTATTTTAGAGGCAAAACACAAACACAGGTAGCAGAATTATTAGGGGTGACACAGGTTCAAGTATCAAGATTAGAAAAGAAAATTTTGAGTAATATGAAGAGTGAATTAACGCAATCAAAATGCGCTAAGGCAAAGACAAGCTAAATAATTTGTGCTGTGCACATTGGGGACGTTAAAAAGGTGCAACGTCCCCAATGTGTATGAAAAAGGATAGAAAATTATGAAGAAGATTTGTTTATATATATTAATTATAATATGCTTAATATTCTTATTTCCAGTAATTTTAACTTCTAGATTTACATCTGTAGAAACAACTGGACAATGTGAAAATAAAATTGATGTTCAAAATGAGCCACCATATGATTATAAAAAATATGGAACAATTAATTTAATAAATTCGCAAACAAATGAAACCGCTCAAATTGGGTTGGATGAATATTTATTGCGGGGTAGTTTCTGCAGAAATGCCTGCAAATTATGATATCGAAGCTTTAAAAGCTCAAGCTGTAGTTGCAAGGACATATACAATATATACAATAACACATAACTCTGCAAAGCATGGGGAAGGTGCAATATGCACTTCATCGACATGTTGCCAAGCTTGGCTCTCAAAAGAAGAAAGAATGAGTAAATGGTCTGAAGAAGAGCGAGAGGCAAATTGGCAAAAGATTGTAGAAGCGGTAAATTCTACAAAAGGAGAAGTAATAGAATATAATGGAGAAGTTATAGATGCTTTTTTTCATTCAAATAGTGGTGGAAAAACAGAAACACCAGTAGATGTATGGGGAGGTACAGGGTACCCATATTTGCAAGTTGTGGAAACTGCAGGAGAAGATGCATATTCACAATATAGTTCAGAAGTAGAGCTTTCAAAGCAAGAGTTCGAAAATAAAATGAAGGAAAAATATTCAGATTTTAATATCGACTGGAATAATGCAGAATGTATAAAAATTATAGAATATACAGATGGAGGAAGAGCTCGCACTGTAAAAATAGGAAATAAAGAATTATCAGGAGTTGAAATAAGATCTATATTAGCTTTAAAATCTGCTAATTTTCAATTCGCTATAGAAGGTGATAATATAAAAATTTCAGTAACAGGATATGGACATGGAGTAGGAATGAGTCAAACAGGGGCAGATGCAATGGCAAAAAGTGGATCTACCTATGTAGATATAATTAAACATTTCTATACAGGAATAGAAATTGTTAATATATAGCTGTATAAATTTATAAAATATGGAAATACTTAAACTAAAGAAAAACAAGGAGGAAAATATATGAATAATAACAAATTTTATAAAATAGGTGCAGCTGTTTCGGTATTGTTAATAGCTATTGTTATTACATTTATAGTATTAGCCAAGAAAAAAGATAATAAAATTGCTCAGACACAAGAGGAATTTCCATCAGTGATGTCTAGTTCCAATATAGTAGAAAATGAAGAGGTATCGTCAGAAGAAAGTCAATTTCAAGAAATAGCAACTAGTGAAAACAATACTACAAATACAGAAAGTGCAAATAAAACATCAGAGAAAAAAACGACAGAAAATGAAACAGCGGGAAATAAGTTAAAAGAAAATGCAAGCAAAACATCTTCTAAAAAAAATAATACAACGGAAAATAATGCGGAAACTGCTAAAAATGAAGAAAAGAAAAATGTAGACCCTGTATTTTGTTATCCCGTAGAAGGTGAAATAATAATGGAATATGCAAAAGATAAATTAGTATATTCAAATACTTTAGGTGAATGGATAACTCATTTAGGTATTGATATAAAAGCAAATAAAACAACTGTAGTAAAAGCTTCTGCAGATGGAACTGTAAAATCTATAAAAACAGATCCAAGATATGGACTAACTGTTGTAATAGAACATACTAATGGATTTAGTACAGTATATTCAAATTTATTGACAGCAGAGTTTGTGAAAGAAGGAGAAAAAGTTACATCTGGGCAAACAATAGGAACTGTTGGAAATACTGCATCATTTGAAATTTTAGATGAGTCACATTTACATTTTGAAATTCTAAAAGATAATGAACAAATAGATCCTAATATGTATTTGAAAAAATAATATTTAATATGTATTGAGCAATGATCTAATAGGAAAATAAAAAAACATCTTTCACGTCAAAGGTGTTTTTTTGTTATTTCTTATTATCATTCTACATAAATTAAGATGTACTTTGTTTGAATTTGATTATCTAGTGATTTTAATAATTATAAATTTACGAATTAATATACTAGTGAGGTTCTTTCATATAATATTGACATATAAAATTCTTTATGCTACGATTAAAACGAAAAATGCATATGGAGGTTGTAATTATGATTTTACAAGATTATTTAAATGATGATCAAATAAACTTGTGTGAGGAGGCTGGTATAATAATAGAAGATAAAGACTATAGTTATGAAGAGCTATACACAATAGAGCATGATATAACAGAATTTATAAATAAAAATTGTGTTGATGAAAAAATATACTTATTGGAAGAAAAATTTGATGAAATATTGGATATACTAATTGATTTAGAAAATGAGTCAGATGAAATAAATCCAATGATTTTAGAAATTAATGAAGATGATCATGTAAAATTAAACAACGGAAAATATGGAACTGTGGCTGATATAACAAATAATATTTATACAATTGAAGTAGATGAAGAATTCAAAACTGGTGATATTGATGAAGATATTATGATTGTAGCTGCTAACAATATTATAGGAAAAATTTAAAAAGTAATTAGGAGGTTTTTATGAAAAAGAAAAGTATTTTTTTGGGAATTATAATTTTAATGCTAATATTTGTATTAACAGGATGTGGAAGTAGTAAAGATAATGAAAATAAAGATAATCAAAGTAGTAAATTATCTCTTAATGTAGGAGAAGCAAAATCAATTAATGATACTTTAGAAATAACAATAAAATCCAATAAAATATTAAGTAAAATAGAACCATCTTCAGCAAGTGGATATTATACATATTATGAAGCAGGAGAAGGCAATAAATTTTTAGATATTGTAGCAGATGTGAAAAACATTTCTTCTGAAGCAATAAAATTAGGTGAAGTTTGTGAAGCTAAATTACATATTGATGATAAAGAATATGATGTATTATATATGGCAGAAGAAAATGATGGTCAAAGATTAAATACATATGCTAATTCAAAATCTATAGATCCTTTGACAACAGTAACCTATCATATGGCTACAAAGCTTAATAAAGATTTATTAACACAGGATACAACTGCAAAGTTAGTTCTTACAATAGATGAAAAAGAATATAGTTATATAGTAAATATTGTAAGAAGTGATGAAGATACATCTTCAAGTAAATCAACAATAAATTTAAATGATAAGGGAACAGAAATATCAAAAGATCAATTAGTAACTGTAAAAGATAATTGTGAATTTACAATTAATTCTTGTGATTTTAAAAGTAAAATCTTACCAACAACACCAAGTGGTTATTATCATTATATAGATGCAAAAGATGGAAAAGTTTATTTAGATATAAAAGCAACTGTAAAAAATTTAAAAAATTCGGAAGTAAAGCAAGATGTAATGCTTGGAAACATTACTTTAGTGTATAATGATAATTATGAATATTCTTGTTCAAAAGTAATTGAAGAAGATAATGGACAAGATTTAAATACATATACTAATTTATATAATATAGATCCATTAGCAACTATGACATATCATATAATATGTGAAGTTCCAGTAGAGGTTCAAAATTCTTCATACTCACTTTATGTTAAATTTGCAATTAATGGGGAAGATTATGTTTTAAATATAAGATAAAAAATGTCATTGAAGAAATAGATAATTCTAAATGGAGAAGTTCGGCACAAATTTATATGCCAAGCTTCTCTATTTACAATTACTTCTTAAATCTCTATCGATAAAGCATGTGCAATTCCAGGAATACTTTCACCCTGTTGAGTGCTTGTAGAATTCATTAAAGCACCAGTAGCTATAACTAAAATTCTTTTAATTTTTTGTTCTTTTAATTGTTTAAAGAAATATCCAGAAAAAATAGTACCTAAACAAGCGCAACCACTTCCACCAGAATGGGTATCTTGAGTTTGTTTATCAAACATTAAAACTCCACAATCATTATAATTATTTTTTACATTATATCCTTTAGAAAGAGCTAAATCTATAGCAATATCTTTTCCTATGTGACCAAGATCTCCACTGATTATTGCGTCATAGTAGTTTGGGCTTCTGCCAGTATCTTTAAAATGAGTTATTAAAGTATCTACAAAAGCTGGAGCCATTGCAGCTCCCATATTATTGGCATCTGTTATTCCCATATCAGTTATTTTCCCAGGTGTTATATGAGTTATATATGGGCCATTTCCATTAGCACTTAAAATTGCAGCACCAGCGCCTGTTACAGTCCATTGAGAAGAAGGTGGTCTTTGATTTCCAAGTTCTAATGGAAATCTGAATTGCTTTTCAGCACTACAAAAGTGACTTGATGTGGCACAAAGAACATTTTTGGCAGCACCTGAAGAAATAAATACGCTACCTAGACACATGCTCTCAGCAAAAGTTGAACAAGCACCAAATACTCCAAAAAATGGAATATTAAGCTCTCTTAAACCAAAACTAGAAGAAATGCATTGATTTAATAAATCGCCGGCAAAACAGTAATCAATTTCACTAGCAGGAATGCTAGATTTAGATATTACAGTATTTACAGTTTCTTTTATAATTTTGCTTTCAGCTTTTTCCCAAGTTTTTTCACCCCAAAACTCATCATCTAAACACTGATCAAAAAATTTTGACATAGGTCCTTCAGATTCTTTAGGACCAACAATACTTGCAGTTTCTAAAATTGTTGCAGGATTACTAAATTTTATAGTTTGTTTACCTAATCTTTCCAAAATAAAATCCTCCTTTTAATAATATAAAAATAATATATATACTGTTATACAGCTTATTTTAAATCAATGGACTGTAACATGATAACAAAAAATATTGTTCAAATTGTTGAAATTTGCAAAAAAATGTAGTAAAATTCATTTGAACTAATAAATGTAACAATCTCACTACACAATCTGTACATATAAAATGTACAGATTTTTTTTACACTATTTATGGTGGTAAGATGTTGCTAGATATAAAATATTACCCAACAAATAACTTAGCAATTAAACCAACTAGAACTGCTGTAGAAATACCAAATACAAGTACAGGTCCTGCTACAGTAAACATTTTTGCACCAACTCCCATTACATAACCTTCTGATTTATATTCAATTGCAGGAGCAACTATAGAATTGGCAAAACCAGTAATAGGTACTAAAGAACCTGCACCAGCAAATTTTCCAATTTTATTAAAAATGTTTAAACTTGTTAAAAGTGCAGAAATTCCGATTAATATAATAGAAACAGTTGTTGATGAAGCTGTTTCATCTAATCCTTGATATTTGCAAAAGTCAAATATAATTTGCCCAATTGTACAAATTAATCCACCAACCCAAAAAGCGTTAAAACAATTTTTTAAAATAGGTGAATTAGGAGTTTTTTTATCAACATAATCGCTGTATTGTTGATTAGTTCTTATAGGTTCCATATATAATCCTCCTTATTTTCGATTTGAATCAATAGCGAATGATATATCTAAGTCCACATAATAAGCAGTAATTTTATTACCAGTAATATTAGCATATTGATTTACAATTGTTACAGATGTCAAATAATCTATAGTTTTAGAAGCCTCAGCTATTGCTTTTACAATAGCATCTTTCCATGAAACATTAGAAGACCCTGTAATAGATAAGTGCTTTTCTATTTCCATATAATTAACCTCCAAATTTAATTTTCAAATATTATTCTTTTCAAAAAAAATAAAATTATACAAAAAAATCGTAATAGTACTATTATGATTTTTTTGTATAATTTTATTGAGTAGAAAAAGTTAGTTTGAAAAAAATTATTATTAATTTAAATTTTATTAAAAAATATTTATTTTATTAAATCTTTAACTACTTCGCTAGAAATAATTAATCCAGCAACAGATGGAACAAAACTAATGCTTGACATTTGAGATCTATAATTTGACTCGGTACTTCTGAATCTAGTTGGTTTTTCTTTTGAATATATTACCTTTAAATGTTCTATTCCTTTTGCTTTTAATTCAGATTTTAATAGATTAGCAAAAGGACAACATGTAGTTTTTGAAATATCAGTGACTTCAAATTGTGTTGGATCAAACTTATCACCAGTTCCCATAGAGGAAATAATAGGAATATTTTTTCTTGAAGCTTCCAGAATTAGCTCTACTTTATCAGATATTGAATCAATTGTATCAACAATATAATTAAAATCATTAGAAACTAAGCGAGAAGCATTGTTTTTATTAATATATTCTTTTACAATTTTTATATTTAAATTAGGATTAATATTTAACAATCTTTTTTTGGCAATATCTACTTTGTATTTACCAACAACTTTAGTATCAGCCATTAGATTTCTATTTAAATTTGTAACATCAATTAAAGCCTTATCGAATAAAACAATGTTACCAACACCAGCTCTAACTAAACTATCTAAAGTGTAAGAGCCAACACCACCACATCCGAATACTGCAACCGTGGAATCTTTTAGTTTATTTAAAGATTCTTCTCCTAGTAACATTTCAGTTCTAGAAAGCCAATTTTCACTCATTATTTTTATCTCCATTTCATATACTCTAATTCAATATTATATAATCAGTGTAAAGTAAAGTCAATTATTTTTTCGTATAGTGGGGACGGGGCAAAAAATTAAAGTTGTCATAATGCTTAATAAGAGTTGAAAGACTTTACAACAAATTGGAGTTGGTGAAACTGATTTTCTTTTTGAAAATGTGCTTTAAAATGAGCCATTAATATTTGAAAAAAACAATATATACTAACTTTTCGGACTACTCTACTGTTAAAATCAATGTATTTATTTCTAGTTATATAGTCTTCTCTACAGTGTTAAGGTGTATTTTTTATAATGCTAGAATATAATATAAGTAATAGATATTATAATATAATTTGTTTAATTCTAT
>ENA-UOJD01002288-UOJD01002288.1-human-gut-metagenome-genome-assembly--contig:-P48-NODE-2288-length-16246-cov-8.859799_pt1 | contig 16246 bp, 18 predicted proteins | sample MGYA00242342_ERZ723889 | MGnify/ENA metagenome assembly ERZ723889
GCGGGGCATCCGCCCCGCAGAGTTCCGGCGGCCGAGCCGCCGGAACGTGCGCCCCGTAGATCCGTATACGAACCCGGCCTCGTGCTGCAGCGTCCCCTGCCTCTTTGCGGGGGAAACCCTTTCTTCCGGAGCCGGATGCGCTGTTTCCTGAGTATATGCCTGCATTCAGTATACCACAGATGGCTCCTTCTGTCATTTGTTTCACGTGAAACAATTGCATTCCGGGGCCGGATGCGCTATACTGACTTTAACGCATACATTTCAGCGAGGTATACCATGGCCAAAGTGATTGCCATTGCCAACCAAAAAGGCGGAGTGGGGAAGACCACTACCACCGTAAACCTTTCTGCCTGCTGCGCCCAGCTGGGCAAGCGGGTGCTGCTCATGGATCTGGATCCGCAGGGCAACAGCACCAGCGGACTGGGCATAGATAAGCGTAAAACGGAAAACTCCCTGTACGAAGTCCTTATCGATGGGGTGGAACCGGGGGAAGCTCTGGTATCCACCGAAATAGAGACCCTGCGCCTGCTCCCTGCCAGCATCTCTCTGGCCGGGGCAGAGGTGGAGCTGGTGGCCATGGAGCGCCGGGAACGGCGGCTGCTGGAGGCTGTGGGCCGCCTGCAGGAGGAGTTTGACTATATCTTTATGGATTGCCCTCCCTCTCTGGGTCTGCTGACGCTCAACGCCCTTACCGCCGCCGATGCACTGCTGATCCCCATCCAGTGCGAATATTTTGCTCTGGAGGGGCTGAGCCAGCTGATGAATACGGTCAAAATGGTTCGCAGGGGCCTGAATCCGGATCTGGAGATAGAAGGGGTGGTGCTGACCATGTTTGATGCCCGTACCAACCTTTCGGCACAGGTGGTGGCCGAGGTAAAAAAGTTCTTTATGAGCAAAGTGTTTGATACCATTATTCCCCGCACCGTCCGTCTGGGGGAGGCGCCCAGCTATGGGCAGCCTATCTCCCTGTATGCCCCCAAAAGCGTGGGAGCGCAGGCTTATGAATCACTGGCCCGGGAACTGGTAGAGCGGGAAGAAAAGCAGGCATAAACGGGAAAGGAGCATACCATGGCCGCAAAGCAGATGAAAAAAGGATTGGGTCGGGGGCTGGATGCCCTTATGGAAAGTGTGGAGACCCAGGAGCATCAGGGCAAAGTGCTGACCCTGTCCGTGTATGAGATAGACACCAACCCGGATCAGCCCCGGAAAACCTTTGATGAAGAAAAGCTGGCAGAACTGGCGGAAAGCATTCGCCGCCACGGCATCGTGCAGCCGCTGGTGGTAGCGCCAAAGGGACAGCGGTATATTATCGTAGCCGGGGAGCGCCGGTTCCGGGCCGCCCGGCTGGCCGGGTTGAAAACTGTTCCCGCTATCTGTATGGAGGCGGAGGAGGGGGCCCTGCAGGAGGTAAGCCTCATAGAGAATATCCAGCGGGAGGATCTGAACCCAGTGGAAGAAGCCGCCGCCATCCGTTTTCTGATGGAACAGCATGACCTGACTCAGGAGGAGGTGGCCCAGCGCATCAGCAAGAGCCGCCCTGTGGTGGCCAATTCGCTGCGGCTGCTGACCCTGCCCAAAAGCATCCAGACCCTTATGAAGGAAGGGAAGCTTTCCGCCGGTCACGGCAAGATACTGGCCGGGCTGGAGGATAAAAAGCAGGCCGAAGAGCTGGGCAAGCGGGCGGCGGAAGAGAACTGGAGCGTCCGCCGGCTGGAGGATACCCTCCGTTTACTGAATGCCAACAGGAGCCGCAAAAAAACCGGGGATCCCTATCTGCGGCGTATGGCCGGAGCATTCCGCAGCCGGCTGGGAGCCAGAGTGGCCATCAACGGGGATCAGCAGAAGGGGAAGATCGTTATCTCCTATTATTCCCCGGAGGATCTGGATGCCATTTACGAAGCCATTCTCGGCCGGGAGGAGGAGTAAGCCTTCTTTTCATCTGGCATGGAGCAGGGCTTTTAACGGAACATATTTATAGCTCCCGGTTTTCCGGGAGTTATTTTTGTGTTTTTTCGGAGGATCCCGGCCGGGACAGCGCTTACACATATCTGCGCTCAACCAGGCAGGGGGCGCTGCAATACGAAGTCAGGTGTGTATACGCAGCCCCGGGGCGCACGTTCCGGCGGCTCTGCCGCCGGAACTCTGCGGGGCGGCCGCCCCGCAGGCGTGCCCTCCGGGCACGCAGTGCGCCCCCGCCCTCGCTTCCCACCTGTCTGCAAAAGCGGCGGCCTTCACTTCCCACCCGCTCCTTCCTTTTCACATATGTTCCACGTGAAACAGTCCCTTTCCCAACGCCGGAGAGAAAATGTATATCAATTTGTCCGGAGCCGTTGCGGCTTTTGTCCTTTTATGCTACAATGCATCTCATATATATGGAAGAATAAGGAGATTTTTAAGATATATGCGCAGAAAATGGATGGCCTGGGCTATGTGCCTGCTGATGCTGGCAGGTCTGTGCCTGTACGGCCCTGCAGCCCATGCAGAAGAAGCTACCGACGCCTGCACCTACACCGTGCCCAAGGATACGGAGGCAGCCTGGCTGACGGATGAGCGGGTGCTCAGCCGGGTAAACGTCCCCAAGGGGAAAAACATCGTCCTCTCCCTGCCGGAGATGGCCGCCCCAACTCTCTATGCCGTGTGGTATGCCCGTCCCGCTTCTCTGACGCTTATAGAAAAGGATGCTGCCGGGCAGGAGATCGCTTCCCGGGAACTGACCCCCGCATCCCTGTACGAAAGCTATTCCCTGACTCCCGGCTGTGTTCAGGCAGAGCTGAAGGCCGGAGCGGAGGGCTACAGCCTTTCCACCCTGCGGGTCTTTGACGGCCCCATAGACGAAAGCCTGCCCTGCTATGATCCCGCCGCCCCGGCAGAGGGAGATGTACTGCTGATCTGTGGGGAGCCTCACAGTATGCTGGAGGATTTCGGCGCCCTGCTGCCCTATTGCACAGAGGGGCTGGATCTTTCCATTTCCGTGGTCTTTGCCCATATGGGCACCCGGAAGGAGCTTCACGAAGCCGTCAACGCCCTGTGGGAGATGGGGCTGCATACCGCCCCGCTGGTGGGCGCCTTTGCCGACGATGATATAAACGAGTATAAAAACGTGGTCAAAAAGTGGACGGAGAAACGCACCAAAGAGTTTCTCACCGCCTGCATCCGCCGGGTAAAGCCCCGGATCGTCCTTGCCGGGGATCTGCAAGGCAAAGAACCCCGGAGCCGCTTTACGGCGGAAATGACTGCGGAAAGCTGGAAGCTGGCTTCTCAGCAGGGGCAGTATCCGGATTCGGCCGCCGCTTACGGCGTTCATACCCCGGATAAGCTGTATACCCTCTCCACTGCCGGGGGCACTACGGTGGATATGTCCGGCCTGACAGCGGGCGGAGAGACCCTTCTGACGGAAACCGCCCGGGCCGCTTACCGCTGCTTCGCTTCCCGGCAGATGTACCATATCTCTCTGCCGGAAAAACTGACTCTGTCCTTACAGGAGACCGGTGTGGGTCAGGATGCCAATAAGGACAGCCTGCTGGAGCATGTGGATACCGCCGGGCTCCGGCAATACGAAAACCGGCTGACGCCCCCTGTCACGCCTACTCCCGTCCCCACGGATACGCCTGTTCCCACGGATACCCCCGTTCCTACGGATACGCCTGCTCCGGAGGAAACCGCCGCTCCTCAGACCGACCCGGTCCCTGTGGAGACCCCCGTGCCGCCGGAAGCCGCCGGGCAGCTGGCCCTGGAAAAGTTTGCGGGCAGCCCGCATACGGGAACCATTTTGATCGTGGGTCTGCTGGCCGCCGCTCTGCTGGGAGCCGCTCTGTATTTTGTAAAACGTTTTTACCGTAAAAAACTCCCCGTGACCGCTCTGTGGGCACTGCCCCTGCTTATCGGTCTGCTGACGGCGGTGCTGGCCGCTTATGATGTGTTTGCGCAGGGGGCCATGGTGCAGCGGCAGGCCATAGAGGCGGCGATAAAAGCCTCCCCCGTGCTTACTCCTGTACCAACGGATACCCCCTCGCGCACAAATACCCCTTCCCCCACAAATACTCCTGCGCCTACGGATACGCCGGCCCCCACAAATACTCCTGCTCCGTCTCCTGCAGAAACGCCTCTTCCCGAGAAAAATGCGGAGCTGACAGACTTTGACCGGCACTTTTTGAACGACGGTACCACGGAGCTGGTGGAAAAGAATGACGAGGAAGCGGGGGAATGGATCTATCGCAGCGATATTCTGGCCGTGGAGATCACCCGCAAGACCACAACGCTGGACGAGGAACCCCTGACCTATTATGCAGCCCATATCTATCAGCGGGAGTTTGATTCCTTCCGGCCCGCTTTTGCCACGGATAAAAAGACCGGCACGGAAACGGCCGCGGCACAGGACATGGTCAAACGCTACCGGGCCGTACTGTGGATCACCGGAGATAACATCATCCATGCGGAAAAGGAAAAGAAGGGCGTTCTTATCCGCAACGGACGCATCTACAGCAAGAACCGGGCGGTGGATACGCTGGCTCTGTACAGCGATACCCTTTCCATGGAGATAGTGCCCAAAAGCCGCACGGCGGAGTATATCCTCTCCAGCGGCGCAGAAAACACCTATTCCTTCTTCCACGGTCCCAAGCTGCTGGTGGACGGGGAGATCCATAAGGACGCCTACCGCACCACCCAGAAGAACCCGCGCTGCGGCGTAGGGCAGGTGGCTCCGGGGCATTTTGTGGCCATAGTGGCCGACGGCCGGCAGAAAGGCTACAGCAGCGGCGCCCGGCTGAGCCAGTTTGCCCAGCTGTTTAAGGACGAAGGCTGCACCCTGGCCTTTAATCTGGACGGCGGCGTTTCCACAGCCATGTTCTTTATGGGCAAAATGATCAACCGGGTGGAGGATAACGGCAAGACCGGCTATGAAGCCTCCTGGCTGCGGGCAGTGCCTGACGGGCTGGTATGGGGCTATACCAACCTGCCCGGCTATTTTGAAAACTGATTTAAGGAAAGAAAAAAACGTGCTGCGTTCTGTATTTCCGTCGGAAAGCAACAGGGAGGACGTGCTCGCTTTTTACGCCGCCTTTGAAAAGAACGGCGGCCAGTGCATCGGCTGCAAATACGGCAAAGACTATGTCCTGTGGCTGACGGACATGCAGAACCGCCGGGCAGGCAAAAATCTGCCCCAGGGGTATGTGCAGGAAAATTTCTATCTCTGCTACAGCGGGGAAGAGATGGTGGGCGTGTGCAGCCTGAAGCTGGAGCTGACCGAATACCTGCTCCAATACGGAGGGCATGTGGGGTATGCGGTGCACCCTGCCCTGCAGAACAGGGGCTATGGTACGGAGATACTGGCGCAAACCCTGCGCATCTCCAGAGAGCCGGGCTTTCACCGGCTGCTGTGCGTGTGTGACGAAGATAATTACGCTTCCGAAAAAATCATTCTGAAGAACGGAGGCGTGCTGGAAAATACCCTTTACGACCCGGAGGAGGCCGTTACCGTAAAAAGATACTGGATCGACCTGTAAACCGCCTTTCCGCATCACCTCATTCATGGAAAGGAAAGGTATGGAACATGCATATAGAACTCTATTCGGAAAAGTATCATGAAGAGGCCGTCGCTCTTATTCTTGATATACAGAATAACGAGGCAAAGATCGGTCTTTCGCTGGAAGAACAGCCGGATCTGCTTCATATAGATGCATCCTACCGTGAAAAGGGCGGGGCATTCTGGCTGGCTCTGGAGAAAGGGGATGTGATCGGCACCCTGGGTCTTATGCGCAAAGAGCAGCAATGCGCCGTTATGAAAAAGTTCTTTGTAAAAAAGGGGTTCCGTTCCCAAAAGGTAGGGGCCGCCCTGTATAAGGAACTGCTGGCTTTTGTAAAGGAGACGGGTATCCGGCATATTCTGCTGGATACGCCTTCCGTAGCCCATGCATCCCACCGGTTTTATGAAAAAGCCGGGTTCCGCCGCATTTCCGCTGCACAGCTGCCCATTCCCTATACCTATCCGGACAGAGACAGCCTGCTGTATCTGCTGGAGCTGTAACCACACCTGCCGCAAAACACCCCATACAATATTCTAAACAGGAGGAGACCATGGACTACTTAAAACTGGTAAGAAAAACGATCATAGTGCTGCTTCTGGGGATGTGCATAACCGCCCTTGTCATGCTGGGTCTGCCCAGGCTGGTGGTGACCCTTGTCCCGGCAGACAGCGGGATGCTGGTGAACCTGCTGCTGTTCCTTGCGGTAAATCCGCTGTATGCCGTTTTGGTGGGTCTTGTATCGGCCGCCAATCCAAAGGTTTTGTGGCTCCTGCCCCTTGCGGTGGCGGAGATGTTCGTCCTTGGGGCCATGCTGGCTTTTGAGCGTGCGGATCCGTCCTTTTTCCTGTATGCGGGGATCTATCTGCTGCTGGGCATAGGCTTCATGCTGCTTAGAGTGTTCTGGAAGAAAGAGCGGCAGCAGGCGGCGGCCTGAGAAATCCGTTCCAAAAGAATTTGCAGCTCCCCTGTCAGGGGAGCTTTTTGCGTTTTTATGCTGCCCCGGAGGAAAGGGGCTTCCCCGGTATGCAGGCAGGGGCCGCGGCTGCCCGGAAAAGCGCCGTATACCCACCCCGGGGCGCACGTTCCGGCGGCTTGCCGCCGGAACTCTGCGGGGCATTGCCCCGCAGGCGTGCCTTTCGGCACGCAGTGCGCCCCGCCCCTGCTTCCCGCACAGGCCCCGTGGGCGGCGGGAACCTTTCCCACGGCAGCCGGAAAAGAGGGCAAAAGCTGCTCCCACGCAAAAAACGGACGGTCTCCCGTCCGTTTTTTCTTCTCCCTTATCGAAGGGAAAAGCTCCTGTCCCGGCGCAAAGGACCTCCGCTGCTGCGTTTCCGGCCGGACAGCTTTTGGTCCGTAAGGGCGTCCAGCTCCTTCAGGGCGCCGGTATCTTCCGATCCCGCTTCTTCTCCCATGGGAGTCTCCGATCGGTTTGGCTTCTCCTGTTCCCAGGCAGAAGCGCCGCTCCTTCGTCCCTTCAGGGAAGCCAGATAGCTTTTGTACGTGGCGTCTGCGGCAGCCAGTGCCTTGCTGTTAGCCTGATTCAGCGCCTGAGCGTTAAACTTTTCCGTTTCCAGCTGCCGTTCCTGCTGTTGGGAAAGGGCCTTGTACAGCTGCTCCCCCAAAGCGGCGGCGTAATCCCCCTCTATGGAGGCGGTGCCGTCCAGAAGAGCGTTCTGCCGCCGCTGCTTCAGATCGCTTACATAGGTGCTCCGGCCCATGCCCCGGCTCCAGGCGTCGGCGTCCAAAGCCCCGTTATAGGCGGCGGCCTCCTGTCTCTGCCGGGCAAGGGCTTTTTCATAGGCGGGACGCAGAAAGGCTTCTATCCGGGCCCGCAGGGTCCCCTCCTCCTCCGGGGTATAGGAGAGGAGGGTGGGCGCATATCTTTTCCGGGCCTGCTCATAAAAGGATGCATAGGGTTCGTTCATACTTGTGATTCCTCCTTTAAGGCGGAAAGCGCATACAGGGCGTTTTCCAACTCCATGATCTTGTTATACAGGGTGGCAAAGTTCTGGTTCAGGTTGTTCTCGTTCTGAGCGATGGCGCTGTCGGCGGCCAGAGCATCCTCCCCGGCCCGGGGACGGCGGCTCAGATACAGGGGGAACATGGCCTGCATGCCCGTGGGTGTTTGATTCATTTTTACCTCCTTTTAACCGGGGATCCGCTTCTGCTGGTCATACAAAAGCTCCATGGGGCTTTCCAGACAGAAGTCTCCGCCTTTTCCGTTTAGAAAGGAGAGCCGCAACCGTCTTCCACCGCCCCGCAGCCGGGCTGTGGCCAGGGGCTTTCTGATGGAAAGGGGCAGCAGGGCCATATCGCTCCCGTCCTCCCATTCCACCGAGAACATCAGGGGCATGCCTCTTCCCGCCGCTGTCAGCTCCAGAATACGTTTGTCGGCATACAGGCTCCCCAAAGCCGTCCAATGGCTGGTCCATACCGCTTCGATGGGGGCGCCGTTATAGCTGCCGCTGCCGTCAAAGGCGCATACGGAGCCGTCTCCCGTAAGCAGATACAGCTTTCCCCGGCAGCTTTGCAGATCCACCGCCTGAAAGCCCCGCCGCAGCAAAAAGCAGTCCCGCTCCAGATCATACTCGGCCATAGCGTCGTTATAAGGGCTGGCCGGGTCCAGTTTCAGGGTAAAGTACAGCCGGTTCCCACAGGCAGCCCCTGTGCAGGCGGAAAGATCTGCCCTTTCCAGCAGGGGGCTGATATCCCGGCTGTGAGGGGTACGGCACAGGGTCTGGCCGTCATAATAGTACAGTCCGTCCTCCGTTAAAAAGAAAAGTCTGTCTCCCCACAGCAGGCAGGCGGTGTGCAAAGGCTGGCGGAAGGGGGCCTCCACCGGCTGAATGCGAAAGTTGGAGGGTCTGTCCCCCAGGAGCCGGTACAGCCGGTCCTTTTTGAAGATGACCAGCTGGTTGCTCATGGCCTTCAGCCCCGTAATGGGCTCCGAATCCGTACCCACCTCCATATGTCCTCCGGAAACATCCGCCCCGGCCTCCGCCGTACCCCAGTTATCCAGTGTGCGGCCGTCTCCCGGGGTCTGGCTCCAGTAAAGCCGGGCCGGGTGGGCGGCGTCTCCTGCGGCAAAGAGCCTGCCAAAGTATAACGCCAAATAGTTCACCGCCGGATCGGAGAGCTTTTCTTCTGTGCCGAAAAGGGTGATGCTGTCTGTATCCTCCTCCCAGCAGCGCAGGGGACCCGTACCGCTGGCGATGAGCAGCTTTTCCTTGTCCCCCATGCGCACCGGAAGAAAGTCAAACCGGCTGCCGGCTTCTCCAGCCGTCTGAAAGCCCCACAGACTCTCCCAGACGTTTTCCGATTCCTTATAGTGCAAAACTCCGTCGGAACGCAATGCAATGCACCCGGGGAGCCCCGCAGCCTTGGGCCACAGATGCAGCCGGAATAGGGTGGGGCTGCCCGTCAGGGCCGTAGGGTAAACCCGGGAAAAGCCGCCCGCCCGCTTCAGGCCTCCGTGCTCCGTGTCCACGTTCCAGCCCTCTTCCGCCCAGCCCAGGGCAGGATCCTGCCCCTGCTGCCGGAGCTTTGCGCCAAAGAAAGGGCCTATCTGTATGCTTTTCAGTGCCATGGATGTCCCTCCTTAATACAGGTTGTAGAACTGATTCAACATGGGGTCCGGTCGGTTTTTCAGCAGAGCATCCTTCTGCTCCCGGTACAGGGCCATGGAAAAGCGTGCCTGGTTCTGGCTGGCGGCGTCCAGATGGCTCTTTTCCTTGGCGGCCATATAACTCAGCAGCAGCCCGCGGCAGTTCTCCGGCAGCTGTGGTTCGTCCGTATCCAGAACCAGAGATTTGGGCATATACCGGTAGGTAATGGCTGTCTGGCCCTCCTGCACGCCGGGGAACACAAGCTCCCCCGAAGAGCCGCCGTAATAAAACAGCAGCCGCCTGCCGTTCTGCTCCGCCTGCAGCACTTTTACGCAGGGATAGGAGAGTTTTTGGGTATACAGGCGGCCATTCTCTATTTCCAGCTCCTCTTTGTGCCACAGGCGCAGGCTGATGCCCAGATCCATCAGACCTTCGTTGGCCCAGGCGATCAGCCGGGGCCGCCAAAGCTCCAGCGTGGAAGCATCCGGGGTCATGCCCATCAGGGCCAGGGTGTGGGTCATAAGGGTATACAGGTTCATATACGTACCTCCTTATCCGATCCGGCAGCCGCCCTGCCGCCGGTAAGCCGCTACTGCCGCTTCCCCCTGTAAAATGGCGCTTTGACTGTCTGCAAGTACCCGGGCGATGGCTTCGGATACCTCTACCGTCCGGTCCGTGGGGATGCGGAAGTTCACTCCGTTCACCGAGCCTTCCAGATACCGGCCCCACAGAGCCGAAGGAGCGTATACGGGAAGGGTCTTTTCCTTGTCTGGCTTCATTGTTTTTTCCTTTCTTGCTGTAAAAAATGTATTTGTTCTCATGCCGGGCATGAGCCGGTGCGGGGCGGTTCCCCGGGAAAGCGGGGCTTGCCCGGAAGCGAAAGGCGGGGGCGCACTGCGTGCCTCCGGCACGCCTGCGGGCGGCGGCGGTACCGCCGCCCGCAGAGTTCCGGCAGCCGGGCTGCCGGAACGTGCGCCCCCGGGCCGGGTATACAAACCGGATCGGTCCTACCCTTTCCCATGCCCCGTCTGCCGGCAGGCTTCTTTTTCCCGTGGTTCATGGGCCGGGAGAAGATCCTCCCGCGCGGATCATGCGGAGACGCAGTGCTCGATCTTGATGAGCCACAGGGGGTTCAGTACCTTGGCGGTGTAGGCCGCTACCTTGGCGCCCACGGTGCCCCGCTGGTTCAAAGGATCCGTAGAGCCTGCGGAGCCCTGGGGCTTGATGATGGTCTCCATGGCCCCGGCTCCATCCACATCGATGACTCCGTAGGCGTCTGCGCCGAATACCAGCGTGGCGTGTACGGCAGGGGCGGCATAGCCGTTGGCGCTGTCTGCGGCCCCGGCGTCCTGGGTATAAACGGCAGCATCGGCAGAAAGGCTGGCTGCGGCGCTGAGCTTTACGGTGCGGGTGGCTCTGTCAAAAGAGCCGGAGGCAGCCAGCGTATACTTGGTGCCGCTTACCCATATATCTCCGCCGCCTCTGGAAAGATAGGCCATCTCCTGAGCGGTGGGCTCGTGCTTGAGTACAAAGCTGACCGAGGAGGTGGTGGCGGCGTTTACGGCATTGCGTACGGACTGCTCATAGACCTTTGCTTCGGTGGATTCCACAAACACCACCCCGAAGAGCCTGCCGATCTCTCCGGAATAGATCTGCTCGGCGTTGGAATACTTGCTCACATCCTGCCACAGGGCGTCGCTTTGCAGATCATAGGTGGCGTCCGGGGAACAGATGCACACAAAGTGGGGCTTTCTGGCTCCGCCGTCCCCACCGGTATAAAAGGGGCGGGCTTTGTTCTTCTTCAGGGTGCGTACGGCCTTGCGCACCTCCTCCACGGTGAGCTTGTCCGTGCCGGTCAGTGCATTGCGGCCGCTTTTGCCTCCCGCATACTGCACGGAGGTGGTGGCACACATGGCGTCCCGGGTGACCCACTCCACCACGGTGCCCAGCTGCTCGCCCAACAGTTCGGCGCTGTCGGCGATCACGGCGTCGTAACCCGTCAGATCCAGCAGGTCGCTTACCTCCACATAAGCGCCGTACTGGCTGACCTCCGCCTCCACCTTGGACTGGGTCAAAGACTGGCCCGTGGGGGTCACGCCTTCCTGCAGGGTCAAAGCCTGGGTATCGGGGGTAAAAAGCTCATAGCGGCGGAATTCCACCCGCTTGCCGCTGTGCCGGGGCAGGGAGCGTTTCTGGCCGAAGTTGGCGTGTACCAGCCGGGTCTTGGCTGTGTCCAAAAGCTTCCTGTCATAAAATGTCTTGTTGAAATATGCGTTTTCCTGAGTAGAAAGGGTTGTATTCATAGGGTACCTCCTTGATGATCACTTTCTGGTGAAAGGGCTGCGGCGTTTCATCATGGCTTCCAAAGCCCGGAAGGCTTCAGGACTCATGCTCATATAATCCTCCTGGGGCGCCAAAGCCCGGTTGGCACGGGTGGGGCGGGGGAGCTCCTGCCGGGTCTGGGCGGCCAGGGTCAGTTCCTCCATGGCGTCTGCCCGGGCGTTTTGGGCGACCTGCTCCGCCTGATATACCCGCAGGGCAGCATAGGCAGGCAGTTCCGTAAGCAGGGCGGCAAAGGCCGGGTCCTGGCAGACCTCCTCCAGCTCCAGCCCCTGGGGAAACTTATCCTGCCGCACCAGCTCCATCAGTTCCTCTATCGCCTGGGCAAAGGGCGTTTCCTGTTGGGAGGGTTCCTGTTGAACAGGACTGCGTTTGAATAGATTCATGATTTACCTCCGGATAAAATTGTGTATCTTGCGGTTCTTTTTTACGGGCGCCGCTTCACCGGCATCCCGGTCCATGACCTTGAGCACCTGTTCCTTGCCTTCAAAAAGCATGAGCTCCACGGCCTGCCTGGGGCGCAGGGCCCCCATCTGCATCAGCTGCAATACCAGCTCGTTCTGTGCGGCTGCGGCAAATTTGTTCTGCCGGCTGGCCTTGACAGAGATGAAAAACTCCATGGGCAGGGCCCGTTCTTTGGTGGGCAGCAGCTGGGCGCTGTCAAACAGACATTCCCGGCTCTCCCCGTTTTCCGTGATGGTCACGGGCCGCAGGTAGAAGTTAAACTCCCGTTCCACCTCTATCTCCATGCGCACTGCCTGCCGGAAGGCTTCGTGAAGCTGCTCCGTGGCCATGCGGGCCCGCTTGGTGCTGGCCTCCTGCAAAGCCTGAATGGCGCTGGCGGCGGTGACTCCCTGGCGGAAGTTCCCCCGGCTGGAATCGTTGGCGCCGCTCTCCTCCTTGATGTCCTCCCGGATCCTGCCGATGTAGCCCAGCAGATAACTGGGCAGGGGCGGGGTAGAGAACCAGGTGATGCCGTTCAGGCTCTCGCCCCGGTGAACCTCTTTGGACCAGTCCTTCAGATCCTCCTCGTCAAAGCCGGAGCTCTGGGTCACCAGCAGCTTGTTGCGGCTGGCCATAAAGGCATTTTTCAGCACGATCTGATCCAGCTTGTCTGCATAGCGCTGCTGCTTTTCAAACAGATCCACTATGCCAAAGCCCAGACAGCTGCCCTTGCGCACATACAGCGGGGTCAATACAAAGGGGTACTGGCCGTGAGCAAAGTAGCCCTCCGGCTTTTGCCGGCGGCTGTCCTCCAGCACAGCGCCCCCGCACAGCAGGGCCATATGCACCCGGCTGCGGCCGTTTTTATCGGGCGGGGTTTTCCACCAGTATTCCAGCAGGAGTAGGGCGTCCCGGCGGTCGGCAGTCAGGGTCTCGTCCATGGGCGCATCGGCGCAGGCATAGGCGTCCTCTCCGATGAAGGGAGCCTTCTCCGGGTAGCGTTCCTCTATCCACTGCCGGGAGCGGATGGAGAATTTGAACACTGCCCGTCCCTCCTGCATATCGTCGCACAGGGGGTCAAAGAGGATGCTCCGATTATCTACACTGCGGATGTAGGCGCCGCCCAGGCCGTTGTTCAGGGCGGGGTCATAGCCCACCTCCTGAACGCAGTAGCCCCCCACCAGAAGATCGTGGACCAGCTTCCTGTATTCCAATGGATAGCCGGATACATCGTGGTTCCGGGCAATGACCGCTTCCACCACCCGGGCCACATGGCTGTCGGCCCCGTTTTCCGGGGTGATAAGAGCCTGAGGGCATTGATCCATCAGATCGGCGCTTACGTTTTCAATGGTGCTCTGGATCACCGGGGTCACGGGCCGGGGCTCGTGGGGGTCTGTCTGGGGCACATCGTACCAGTGATCCCCCCGGTACATCCTTTCGTTGTTTTCCAGCCGCTGCCATTCTCGCATATATGCGCTGCGGTAAGCGGCAAAGAGTGCATAGGCCTGTTGGGCAAGAAGTTTTTCGCCCGGGGCCGTATCCTTTCTGTTCATGTATCTCCTTTCTGCACGGGGGCTACAGTCCCCGGAAGCCTCCGTTTCCGGGGCCGGTCACAGGGGCAAAGGGGTCATAGGCCGGGACATGGCGCAGGCAGGGTATCCGGGCGGGGATGGGCCGGGACATAAGGCCGTAGCGCAGCGCCTCCGGGGCATGATCCTCACAGGCATCGCTGACATCCTCACAGTTGTGGGCGTCATAGGTGAGCAGGGGCAGGGTACGGATCAGATTGGAGCAGGTTTCAAAAATCACCAGCCCCGGCCGGCCGTCTTCCCCTGTCCGCAAGGCTTCCCGCACCCGCTGCCAGCCGGTGATGCGCCGGTTGTCCGCCGGGAGCAGGGGTACCCCGCCCCGGGCAAAAACCTCGGCGATGGATTCCCCCTGGGCGCCGCCCAGCCCCCGCTGCTGCCAGGCGTCCGGGGAGGCGGCGGTATAGGCGATCCTCTCCCCCTGAGAAAGGGCCGCCACCTGCCTGGCAATGTCGCTGGAAAGGGTTCTGCGCACATACAGTTCCCGGTATACCAGCACCTGCCCTTCGGGATCCACGGCGAACCAGAGCACGCAGCATGGGTCGTTGTAACCCCAGTCCATGGCTCGAAACCGCCGCCAGTGGGCAGGAATGGCGCAGGGCGGCTCTACATGGATATCCCGGCGGAATTCCGGGAAATACTGCCCCTGAAGCACATCCCAGTCTCCTTCCAGATAGGCCCGGCGCAAATGCTCCGGCAGGCTCAGCAGGCTTTTCCAGTAGCCGGGATCCCGCTCCATGAGCACGGGGTTGTCTGTGAGCCGGGCCGGGATAAAGCGGTAATCCGCCGGGGTCTCCCCCTCCCGGTACTGCCGGTCCAGAAACAGGCGTTTTACCCAGCCGTGGCCCACGCCCCCGGGGTTGCAGGTGTAGTACATCCGGGGAGAGAAGTCCCGCCTTACGGAGCGGTTGCAGGTGGTCAGAAACTGCATCTGGCTTTCCGTAAAGTGGGTGGCCTCCTCCAGACCGATCACGTCGTACTCCTGCCCCTGATACTGGTATACATCCTTTTCCAGATCACAGTATCCCAGCTTGATCCTGGAGCCGTTGGGAAAGAGAAAGCACCGCTGGCTCTGGTTATACCGGGCTACACCGTTGAGCTCCTGCAGCAGAGGGCGAACATGGTTCTCTGTCAGTTCCGGCAGGGTGCGGCGCAGAAGCAGCAGCTGCAAGCCCTCATAGCGAAAGGCCAGCAGCACGAATTTGCGGCGCATGGCCCAGCTTTTGCCCCCGCCTCTGGCTCCGCCGTAGGCCGTATGCCGGGCGGAGGAGAGGAAAAAGGCAGCCTGCTTGGGGTTGGGGGTTCCCTGTAAGAGCAGCTTCATAGGCTGTACGCCTCCGCGCCGCCCTCCATGGAAACGGTAAGGGACGAAGGCCCTTCCTCCTGGGGATACAGCTCCTTCAGGGCGGCGGTGGCCACCTGATAGCTCAATTCCCCCAATAATGCCCGTTCCATGGTATAGGCGGCGATGCGGCATACGGCCTGCGAAAGCAGTGCCCGCTGCCAGGGTGTGCCCCCTTCGCCCCGGCTCAAAGCCAGCAGCTCCGGGGCGGGCAGATGCATATGGGCACACAGGCCGTAAAGAGTGTAGGGGATCTGTCTCTCTGAAAATCCGCCTCCCTTCAGGGCCGTACGCTCCCGGGTGCTGTCGCACAGGGCAAAATACGCTTCCACGGCCTGTTCCCATTCCCGGCGGTTGGCCGGGGGTCTCTTTTCCATTGTTCTGTCCGCCTCCTTTCCCTTGGCTCGGGAACAATCTATCACGGCAGGCACTGTAAAAATTTTTATAAATCCTCCACCATGAGGAGAGAAAGGGATACAGGAGAGGTGTAAACTTTTTCCTTTTTGTCCGGTTTGATAAAGAAAGTGTGGTAATATAAAAGAAAAGGAGAACTCTTTCATGAAAAAAAGTCTCTTTTTCCTTTGCGGCATTTTATGCTTGCTGCCGGCAGCCTGCAGACCGGTTCCGGATGGGGCGGTGCTGTCCCCGGAAGTAGAGGAGGTTTCTGCCTATGCGCCGGAGGAAGATTCGATGAATGCCTATATGGAGGAGGCTTTTGCCCGGGAGAAGGAACGCTTTCAAACGGAAACAGAGTATGACCCGGAGGATCCGGATCTGCTGCTGAAACAGACCGTGAACGGGTATCTGCTTTCCATTCATCTGCTGCTGGCGGATCCTGCGGCGGAGCCCTTTGAGGAGGACGATCCTCTGGTGAGGTCCATGCTGGCATATTGCAGCAGCGATTTTTCGCTGGAGGCTTTGCTTACCGCAGGCTGGCGGTATGAGCTGGCCCGGAGCAACGGGGTGACCTATACCCTTTTGGGCCACAGGACGGAGTATAAATCCATTGACCATGGTGGGGAAGAAACCATGGTGCAGGTGCTGGATGCTGCGGAGATCCGCTATTTTGATAACGATTTTACCAGCGGTTCCGGGGATACGCATATCCTGAGGCTGAAGCAGGAAAAGGGGGAGTGGAAGATCACCTATGATTTTCCCGGCGACATGATGAAGCACATACATGAAAATTACAGACGGTATCTGGAAAAATGTCCCTATACGGAAAGGGAGAAGATCATCGGCTGGATGCAGGAAAACTGGTGGGGCAGGTAAGATCCGGCATTGAGGGATATGCTGTTCTTCCGGCCAGGGATTTCGTGCTGTAAGAGGAAGCTGGGAGCGCTTTCCCGGTTTTATGGAGTTGTACGGTATACGGGGGGCGCTGCCCTTCGCCGCCTTTGGCGGCGA
>ENA-UOJD01002290-UOJD01002290.1-human-gut-metagenome-genome-assembly--contig:-P48-NODE-2290-length-16240-cov-193.681310_pt1 | contig 16240 bp, 15 predicted proteins | sample MGYA00242342_ERZ723889 | MGnify/ENA metagenome assembly ERZ723889
GTTTATCTCGCTTACCGCAACATACGTAAGAAATGGACCATGCCCATAGCCAACTGGGCGACCATCGCACAACAATTAGCGGAATCCAAAATTTGCTAATACTTTATTTATTTCTACCTTTATAGCCATTAATAAAACAATAAAATTTTATTCATGGAAAAGCAAACAGCAGTTAGAGAAACTTTATTAAAAGAATTTGCCAATTGCAGTGATAAACTTTTCACTTTAGGAATAATTCGTACAGATAGCTTTACTGGAGAAATAGGAGAATTTATTGCCTCCAAGTATTTTAAACTAAGTTTAGCTGGTAAATCCACAAAAGCATACGATGGAGTATGTCCTAAAGGCTATAAATATCAAATTAAATCTAAAGTTATATCTAACAATAATCTTACTCATCATATTTCTAATCTAAAATATCAAGATTTTGACTATCTCGTAGTTGTATATTTTGATATATATTACAATCCTATATCCATATTAAAAATCCCTTCTAATAAAATTAATACGGAAGAATACATTATTGGCGCTTCTTCTGTGCATTCATTTTCTCAGAATATAGCTCGATTAAAATTACTTCAAAAAGAACAAGTCGCTATCAGAAATTTTGCTCAAAGTTACTTGAATTTACAAAAAGAAGGGATTATTAGAAGCCGTAAAGTAGTAGGGGATATTGGAGAATATTATGCTTGTAAACGCTTGAACCTAAAATTATCTAGCAATAAGAATGAGAAGGGACTGGATGCAATAGGTCAAGGAGGATTAACTTTTGAAATCAAAACAAGGCGAGTATATGATAGTGAAAGACGGACTTCTGAAACAAGAAGAATAAACAATCTAATAGGCAAAAATGCAGATTATTTAATTGTGGTAACTTTAAATCATGCCTTTGAATGTTCTGGAATGTGGATAATGCCAATGAAAAATATAATTAATCCTAAATCAGCCAATCTTAAGATTGTTAATACAACAAAAGGAGTAAAGAATTTAGTACCAAGCCAAATTAGTTGGTTAAACACTGGCGAGAAGTTTGTATCATTTAATTGCATGGATAAACAAAATAACTCTCAAGTGGAAGTCACAAATTCTGATATTAAGGGAAACAGCAATAAAATGCGTATTATTCTAATTATAATCATTATCTTCGCTATAATATGTTTGGTTGTGTGATTATTAATCTTAATTCTAAATATTTGTTAATATGATTTTACCAACAATGACATTGACCGAATTGGCAAAGGAAATTCAGTCTGATTACAAGGAAGTCCATGCACGCTGGACTAAATTTAATCCCAAATTCAATAAAATGAGATTGAAGCAAACATATTATCCATGGATATGGAATACAGAGATTATTACAAAGAAAAATAATAAATGGTTCTTCAGCTTTTATGCACAATCTAAAAAGGATGCTAACGTTGTAATTCCTCATGCCTACATTACTTTTAGGTATGGAGGAACTACATGGGCAGCTTATCCGCTTAAAGGGACAAATGTGTTACTGATTTTTTCTTCCCATTTCTTTGAACGTTACATTGAACGTTTCTTGGAACTAAATAAGGATGAGAAGCAATACACATCCCTTGATATAATAAAATTATTTTATTTACGCAATAACCACATTGGATGTATAAAACCTGAATTAGAAGATTTAGCTAGAGGTTTCTGTGAAGATGGAATGATTTTAGGTGAATGGATTTCTGAATCTGCTGCATTAATCAAAACCTTCTTATCTCGCAATGAACTAAAAGTAAATCAATATACAGAGTATTACGATATGTTTCATAATTGGATTATCCAAGATATGTTCTTAGCTCACAAAGGATATTCTCTCTCATCTATGGAAGAATTTGATAATTTACCAGATTCCTACTTCTCGCCTAAAGAATGGGAAAAATTTCTTAAACTAAGAGGTAATGAAATGTGGATAAATATAGCCATTGAATGTAGCGAATTTAGAATTGAACATAAAGAAGAATATGAAAAATGTTCTAATATGCTTCAAGCGATTATGGACAATCGTTCTTTAGAATAAAAAGTAACATTATGATTACCCCAGAAGAATTAATACAAGACTTAATAGATTTTTATGGTTATGAAGTGGACTTGTCGTATGCGATTAACTACATAGACATGGTAGGTCAATATGCCTCAGTTAATGGTTTTCATCTTTGGTTGCAAGATTTGTTAATATGAATGATACAAGTCCTTCAACGTTTTCGAGGATAAAACCTGCAGGTTTCTTTTTCTTTAAAATTCTTTCAACATCAAAAAACAAAGTACCACGTGTTTCCATGCCAATCTTTTTCCGCCGCCGGAAAAAGATTGGCATGGAAAACCTAAGCCACATCGAGTGCCACCAATTCCAGCAAAGAGGTCTATAAATTTAATAGTTCCTTTCATTATAATTCGGTGTTTACTTTTATTTTCCCTATTGTTTTTTGTTCGTCACGTACCCGGCACAGTTCCCGGTGTGCCTTTTCCTTGTATTCTAGCAAAGCGGAGTTTTCGGAGCGCAGCCGGGCAATCTCCCGTTCTTGTTCTTCGCTTTTGGCTTCTGCCTTTGCTTTTTCTTCGGCAGCATGGGCGATCAGTTCCGGCGCAGGGAGTTGCTTGGCGGTCTGTTCCCGGACAGTTTGGAGAAGCAGGCGCACCGCTTCCGTTTCCTCGTTGTGTTGTTCCATGATCTTTGCGGATTGTTCCAGCCGCCCGGCAACCTTTTCTAATGGGGAGAGGTCAAATGCTTCACCCCGGAGGTCGAACCCGGTTCTTTGGAAATAATCAACGGACAACTCAACAAATTCTTTGCGGGTTATACCCGTACCCTTTAAATATTCATCTAATTTTTGGGCGTACTCTTGGCTTATCGCTATGGTGGTAAGCGGTGTTTTCCTCTTTTGCTTGCTTTCTTGTCCTTTTTCCATTGCTGTAAAATGCTATATTCTGTTGCAAAGGTAGTTATAAGTTTTGTTATTGCAGCTTATCGCAAATGTTATTGCAATTTATTGCGGTTATAGCAAAATAAATCACTCTGTTATTAGCTGGAAGTCATGGTAAACGCCCCCTTTTCTTCCGCAGGCTTCCGGACATGGTTCAGTGAATATCACTGTTACGAATATTGCCCCGGCGAACTTCTCTATCTCTGTAACCATTGCCCGTAAATCCCTGCCATAGCCGTTAATTTCGGCTGGTACGATAACTTTATCACCTGTTTTCATACTTGTATTTTTTTATTCTATTCCAAAATCTTCCATTAAGCAAACCCGGATGATAGCCCCTATCTGTTTGGCTGGCTTGTCTATATATTGCTCAAACTTCTTTTGTATCTTTTGCGCCACCTGTACGGCTATTTCCGGGTGTAACTGTACGGCGTTCACTACACGCTTAACATATCCTTTGTCACTTTTGGAGAACCTCGAAATAGTGGTTGTTATGTAGATGATCGCCTGTTTGGCGCTTTCGTATTCCAATAGCTTTTGTTGTTCGGTTTGCCTTGTGTAAACGTAAAATTTGTATTCGGTCACTTCCTTGCCTTTGTAGCTCTTTGGTTCGAACTCGAAATATAAATCGCATTGTCCGGCATTGTACAACTCCCGGAGTTCCTTTTGCGGATCGTCAAGTACACGCCTTTTGAAATCGCATCCCCGTTTGTATTTCTTTTCCAACATGAACATTTCCCGGAGCTTTTCGACTGTGTAGAAGAAGAACCCGGCGTTTCGGTATTGGCAGCACAGTTCGTAAAACCTTTGCGAGAATGTGCTTTTGAGTGCGATTGCTACCGTCATGGAGTAACTCGTGAAGTTTTGGGCGAGTTCCACGTAATAGGGTAGTACCTCTTTGGAAACTTGCACCTCAAAATACGATTTATTTTTGATATGCTTGACGTAATTGACAAAACCGATACTTAGCCACATCTTTTCGTTGTTAATTTCTATATCGCGATTTCTAAGCCGTTTTAGCGCATCGTAGATGTTTTGCATCTTGGTATTGTCACCGCATTTTTTTAGTTCTTCCTCGTGTATGGTGATAATCAGATCATCGAATAAGTCCCGTCTGCCGTTCTCGTTCTCGATGTATTGCGCCCGGATATTTCGTATAATGGAGTATAGGGCACGTTTTTCGATAAGGTCGAACTTGTAGCGTGCGGTAGTCAGCGCATTGTCTTGCGACAGGACTATATCCCTCTGTTTCTTGTCTTTCTTCTCCATGACTTTAATGCTTTTCGCAAAGGAAATATTTATCTACGACAAAAACAAATATTTGACGTAGAATATTTGTCGTAGATAGCCGTTTTTTTCGGAAATTTGTCGTAGATGCTCGGAAATTTGTCGTAGATGCTCGGAAATTTGTCGTAGATGACCTTTGCAAGATATTATAGCACAATGTGTTATGCTATGCCATAAAAGTAACTAAAAAGAAACTAAAAATTACCGTAAAGCAATGGAGTGTTTCTTTTTTGGTTTATAGAGGTCGCTTCGCTCCACTTTTCAGCGTGTTTTTTGATACGACGAATTTCCGGAGAATGGGAGAGAGTGGAAACAGGTAAAGCCAAGTGCAACGGATTAGGAAGATTTTTTGGCGTGTTAAATTTTGTATAAATATGACTTTTAATGTATAAAACGAGAAGTTTCCGGGAGCGAAAACGCATCCCGGATTTAATGTAATTTTTTGTTGTATAGTTAGTTACCATAACGCAACTTTACCCATGCTTCCGATTTCAAGTTTAGCACTTATCCCCATAGCCTTAAAAACTCTTGCAATGGTGGAAAAGGTTAAATTCTTACCGTTTTCAATTCGGGAGATTTGAGCTCGTTGCACTCCTATCAGATTACCTAATTCCTCTTGGGTTAAGTTCTTTGATTGGCGAGCCTGTTTAATGGCTTCACCTATCAAAAAAGAGTTAAGTTCTTCTTCGTAGGCATCACGTTTGGGAGTACCTTTTTCTCCGATGTATTTATCCTCGATTTCTTCGAGTGTATAAAATTTCTTTGCTTCCATACGCTTTATCTTTTTGAATTAAAATAATCTTTTCTAATCTCTTCGGCTTTGGCTATTTCTTTGGGAGGTGTCTTTTGGGTTTTCTTGATAAACCCATGTGTTGCGATTACCAGAGTGTTTATCTTATCGTCCTTATCCCAAAAAGCAAGAAGCCTGTACTTGGTTTTGTTATAGAACGTTCTGAATTCCCAAATATCCGTATCATCCAATTTCTTGAATAAATCTGGATCAAGTACAAAGGTGGATTTACGAATATTGCTAATGATCTTCTCACGTACCTTGTTGGGCAATCCGTCTAAAAACTCTTGGGCTTCGTTGGATAATTTGACCTTGAATCTTGATTTTGCTTCCATATAAAGTTTTTTAGTGTTGCAAAGATAATATTTTGTTTCATTATATGGAAACAAAATATATTTATTTTATGCAGCCTGTTGTGCCGTTTTAATGTGTTTTTTTGTTTGTGGAATAGGTTCTTTCTTAGTGCCTCGCTCCGACTTCTCCCCGTCCCCCTTGTACGAGCTTTCGCCGTACCGCAGGGGAGGGTGTTCGTCGATTGCTCGGCAGTCGAAAGAACAGCAAGAGGAAACCGGGTTTTACCCTGTTTTTCCTCTTGCCCTACGGGGTTACGGCTGAATATCAGCTATTTAAGTTTTTTAACCGCAATTAGTTTGAAATTGTGGTTAAAATCATACCTTTGTAAATCAGAGATTTAATAATATAATCAGCAATTAAAACCGCAATTGTATGGATAAGGAAACCACCACTTCTGTCACCATTGACCGAAAAACGTTTGCCCGGCTTGACAGGCTGGCAAAGTCCAATAATGTATCAAAGAAAGACTTCCTTTCCTGTGCGCTGGAGTACTTCGAGAAGTACGGAATCAACCCGGTTGAGCATGAGAGCCCGGCAAAGGAAATGCAGAAACTTATCAAACGCTGTGATCAGGTGATAGCGTTCATCAGAAAGCAGGAGCAGGATTTCTTGCGTCCGGCTTGTGAAGCCATGGGCAGTACAAGCATGAGAGTGACCATGAGCATGGACTCGATACTTACGGAAAAAAAGTTCAGCCAATACCAAAAGGACAATGACCTATTCATGCATGATCTTGCAAGCCTTGCCGGGATAAGGGAGCAGGCTTTGGACCGGGCGGAAAAGGCAGTCGGTCAGTCGAGGGATATGCTTCTGAAGAACCAACAAGCCATTTATGCAAGGCTGGACGCTGTGACGCAAAGGCAGGAGAAGATCTTCTCCTATATCGCAAGCTACATCGATGCGAAAGGAAAAGCCGGGCTTTTCGATGATATAAAAGCCTTGTACAAGGACGAGAAGAACAAAAGGGAAAAGATATGAACGTGAAGATACAGGGAGGCGGTAACGGCACATACGCCAATACAGGCAGTTGTGTTGCGGTGACGAACTATCTCCAGCATGAGGATTTGGAGAGGATGAAGAAAGGGGAGGAAGTGCAGCCGTTCTTCAATCAGTTCCGGGACTACGTGAGCGCAAGGGAGGTCACATTCAAGATAGACAACAACAAGGCTAAGTTAAGCCGGACTGACGCAAAGTTCTATGTTATTACCGTCAGCCCTTCAGAGAAAGAGCTGCGCAGCATGGGCAGGACTCCGCAGGAGCGTGCGGAAGCCTTGCAGTGGTACATCCGGCAGGATGTGATGAGAAACTATGCGGAGGGCTTCGGAAAAGGCTTGAGAAGCGATGATGTGGAATATTACGCAAAGATCCATTTCAACCGGGACGGTGACAGTGACAGCGATATGCACGCACATATCATCGTCAGTCGGAAAGACCGGAGCAACACCAAAAAGTTAAGCCCTAAAACGAACCACACCGGAAAGAAGAACTGCGGCAACGTGAAGGGAGGTTTTGACCGGACGGATTTTTTCCGGAAGTGTGAAAGCTCTTTTGATCGGCGCATGGGGTTTGACCGGGAGCCGGAGGAAAGCTTCGACTATCTTAATGCCGTCAAGAACGGAAGCCCGGCGGAAATAGCCCGGCAGGTGGAACGTGCGGAACGCATCAGAAAGGAGAAATGGGACAATCTCAAAGCGGAGCTTCAATCCCGGCAGGAACCGGAGAAGTCGAAAGTTCAGCAGGTGGAAAAAACGCCGGACATCGAGCAGCCTATTCTCAAAAAGAAGCAGCAGGAGGAAGATCTGGAACTCCTGAAGAAGCCAAAAAGGAGCAGAGGTTTCGGAATGGGCATGTGATTTTTCTATTTTCCGGCACAAAGGTAACTCCGCACGCCGCATTTGTAAAGGGACGTTTCACTCTCCGGGTAAAAAATCTCCTGTGCTCGCTTCGCTCGTGCGGTATTTTTTACCCTTCGCCCTTGACAAATACACTGTGCTTCGCTGGAAGGTGTTTAGGAAAAAAGAAAAAAATGTTGTTCTTTGGTGAGTGTCCGTTTTGTCATTTTGTTACCGGGATTTGTCCGCATGGTGGAGGAACTGCCCCGATCAGTTAGGCACGTAATATCGTTTTGTAATAGTCGGTGGTCTGTTTTATGGTATACGCTCCGATATCGCTTTCTTTTTGCTTTTTATATGTGCAAAGGTCAAAAGCCCCCAGCGAAAACCCCGCCGGAGGCTTGTTATAATCTGTTTCTTATCTGTTATTTATCACCTGTATCTAGGAATAAAGAACAGAAGCCTTGTTTATGGAACTGATAGAACATTTCAATATGTTCGGGTGTGTCATTACAATACTTCGGTAATTTTTTAGTGAAGTATTGACATAACTGTTATATGATGATTAAATTATCTCAATATTTTACGCGGATTGGTCCGGCAACAGAGTTGAATAAAAGGTCGCCGTTAGCAAGATACTGAATGATGGCGTAGGCACCATTGGCTCGGTTGTTCTTGCCCAATATGCTGCGGTGACGTGTGGCACCACTCTTCCAGTCAAGTCCTGTAACTTCCCAGCCCGAAGCATCGTTCCAGCCACATACAAATACCATCTCTGACTTGATACTTACGGCAGGAATCATACTTACAGAACTTACATCGCTGCGCGTCCACTTACTCTCCCACTTTTTCTCCTTTGTATTCCAACGTACACACTCGGCACCTTGAGGGCCTTTGACAATAGGACCAATAGCGATTACACCAATAATCTTGTCGTTTATTTCCTGATTGGTAACATTAATATTGTTTACAACAAAGGCGTCATAGCCGCCTACTACAACAGACTGCTCAGACTGTATCCACTCTGTTGATGTTCCAAGACCACATGTAACCTCGTGCACTCCGGCTATACGCTTGTCGTATCCTGCCACTTGCTGTGCGTCTGAGGGGATTTCGTCACGCCAGAAAGCTACCAGTTTCATACGCTTAGAGCCATCGGTAATAACTACCAGCTTGTCCTTGTCTTGGCCAAAGCCCATAAGTGTAGGCGTTGAACCAGTGCCATGTCCGAGTTTGATACATGGTGCTTGCGGACCACCGTCGTAATAGGCTTGCCATGCACCATCAGCCTGGGAGGTGGAGATTTTGCCGTCCTTGCAGATGAGTTTCTGCATAAGGCCTTTTCCGCCTGGTGTGCGGCTGTTACTTGCTACGTAAACACCGCCATTCTCGTCGATGCAGATAGAGTTGGTGAGAATCTGGTCTGATGGAAGAGGGTATGAATCTTCGATTGTAGTAAGAGCACGATTCAGCACAAGAAGTCCGTTCTGAGCAGCCACAACAAGGTGTCCGTCATAGGTCATAGTAGCGCCTACGAGTGTAAAAGAGCCGAAGGTAAAATTCGTAAGTCTTATCTGATGATCCAACATGATACCATCCTTGGGATTATTAGGATTGGCAAGGCGATAGCGTGCCATTACCTGACCTGCATTGGTGTAAGCATAGTTATCCTTGTCGCACAAGACATAATTACCGTTGGCCATAGACATTTGTGGCGCCGGACCCAATATATCGGTAACCGTCTTGGAAAGTTCGTCGTAAGTAGCATGATCGGCAATTATACGTGTCAGTTGCTCCTGGGTCTTCATTGTAATCCCTGGCAAGCCAGCCTCGGCAACCCTTTCAAGTTTGCCGTCGCTTATGTCAAGATACGACACGCGGTCGCTACTCATACCCCACATATAATTGGGCGAAGTCGAAGCAAGAGTCATCAAATTAACAGGACCGCTCCATGTCATCTGACACTTGGAAAGATCGATATTGAAAGTTCCATCCTTGACAGCAGACGAGAAAGCATCAGTCTGAGCCGAATTGAAGTGCGTAATACTATACTCTTCCTGTGCAAGCCAAGGGTTAGGTTTGGGTTTTGCAACTTGTGCCAAAGGCACTTCGGTAGTGCTGTCGCCATCGCCATCGCCACCAGCATCAGGAGAAATAGAATCTTCGGAACACGAAGCTAAAGACATAGCCCCTATGACACACACCATTAAATAAAGATAGGTTTTTTGCATAGTGAATTGTTTTTGAGAATTTATATTTGAATAGTTTGAATTTCCTCATGCAAAGATACAGGAGCATCAACCATCAAAAACCTCAAAGACATCACTTGTGTGTCACTCTTATAGAAAGGATACGTCACAGTAAGAAAGGTTACACTTTGCCTTATTATGTAACCTTCGTACAAAAGTTACACCTTACATTCAGTAGCAAATGCACACATAACCAGTATATTACCGTTGATGGCGCCACTCGGCGGGAGTCAAGCCCGTCCTTTCCTTGAACAGACGCTGAAAATACACACGCGACGAGAAACCGCACTCCATAGAAACAACCTCGTTACTATATTCGGGGTGTGCAGCCATGAGTGCCTTTGCCTCCTCCACGCGAATACCCGAAAGCCATGTACGGAAATTCTTACCATATATGGAAGTCAGATACGAAGCAACGTCGGTACGATTAACCATTATGCGACGAGCAAACGAGGATAATGTCAAGTTGCTATCTCTAAAACCGCCCTCGCTTCGCCATTTGCTTACCGCCATATCTATTTCGGCAATACGCTCAGGCCCAATCTCCCTAAAGACTTTAGCAGCGGCTATCTCGTCGTTAGTCTCGGTAACAATCTCAGTTACTCCCTCGGACATACTAAATCCAAGCGCCGTAAAACTAACAATAAACAGCGAAAGCGAAATCAATCCCAAAGGTCCAAAGACAAAGAGCAGCGGCCGCGACAATATATAAAGAGGCGAAATTACAGCAAAAGCACACACCACAAAAAAACCAAAGCGCATAGTGCGCAGGTAGGCATCTGCAGGATTACCATGTTCACTGTCGAGCCGACGTTGAACATTACCAAGTTCCCTCAGCGGTGCCCATGTATAATACAATAGAGTAAAGAAATGAATAGCATCAGCAACATATAGCATAGGACCAATATGCAGACTGCCATTTGAAATAACACCTGCGACTATGCACAATACCATAAGAGCATATCCAACAACGCCATAGCGCATAAAACTCCAACGTCTATGCCCAGCGCGCAGAATATTAAGCTGCGACCATGACAACAAAATAGCCGAAGGCGAATAAAACAGCAGATTAAACAGAACACCCACATCGTTCCCCTGTTGTCGCCAACCCAACCGCATCTGACACATGTAGTGTACAACAAACAATAGTAATGCCACAACAATCATCCAACGCGACTGCTCAAACTGTCTGTTACGGCAAGTTACATAGTAGCGCGACACAAACACAAAAAATGCAAGCATGGCCATCACAATCATGCAAGTATATTGAAGAGCAATAAGGTCTAAGCAAGTATCCAAGATTGTATGTATATTAAATAATTTAACGTGAGTTCGACGAAATATAAGTGCCTGAAAAATGGTGATTAGCGAAAAATTGTTGTAATCTTAGAGTGTTAAATATCAAAAGTTTACAGACAATAATTGCTATGATTACCGAGGACAAAGTTACTGAGATTTTCTGTATTACGGATGACTTCTGCAAAGTTTTTGATGTTGTTTCTCGGTCAATACCACACTTAGCCATGAATGAAGCTGCATTACAAATCGCACCTATAACCTTTTCTTGTTCAATAGCACTTTTAATAATTGGCATAACCTTTTCTGCAACAGGTGTATTCCAACCAAAACCGCCAATTAATACCAATGCTACATAATCATCAGGCATTGTGTCAAACGAATAATCGGGTAATGTGCGGAATCCACCAATCGAACTTATTGGTTCTAAGGTGGGTGCGACAACCTTATTGACATATTTTGGATTTTTTTTCATGGCAAAATCATCAGCTGTAATAGCCTGTGAAAAGTACACAGCTTCATGTGCTGCATAATCCGGCAAAAGGATAAATAAATAAAATTTCTTTATTCATGATTTTTTTATTTATAAATGTTCTTTTATAACTCTATATTTACTTTTATCTTCCCTATGGTTTTTTGTTCATCACGTATCCGGCATAGTTCCCGGTATGCCTTTTCTTTGTACTCCAGCAAAGCGGAGTTTTCGGAGCGCAGCCGGGCAATCTCCCTTTCTTGTTCTTCGCTTTTGGCTTCTGCCTTTGCTTTTTCTTCGGCAGCATGGGCGATCAGTTCCGGCGCAGGGAGTTGCTTGGCGGTCTGTTCCCGGACAGTTTGGAGAAGCAGGCGCACCGCTTCCGTTTCCTCGTTGTGTTGTTCCATGATCTTTGCGGATTGTTCCAGCCGCCCGGCAACCTTTTCTAATGGGGAGAGGTCAAATGCTTCACCCCGGAGGTCGAACCCGGTTCTTTGGAAATAATCAACGGACAACTCAACAAATTCTTTGCGGGTTATACCCGTACCCTTTAAATATTCATCTAATTTTTGGGCGTACTCTTGGCTTATCGCTATGGTGGTAAGCGGTGTTTTCCTCTTTTGCTTGCTTTCTTGTCCTTTTTCCATTGCTGTAAAATGCTATATTCTGTTGCAAAGGTAGTTATAAGTTTTGTTATTGCAGCTTATCGCAAATGTTATTGCAATTTATTGCGGTTATAGCAAAATAAATCACTCTGTTATTAGCTGGAAGTCATGGTAAACGCCCCCTTTTCTTCCGCAGGCTTCCGGACATGGTTCAGTGAATATCACTGTTACGAATATTGCCCCGGCGAACTTCTCTATCTCTGTAACCATTGCCCGTAAATCCCTGCCATAGCCGTTAATTTCGGCTGGTACGATAACTTTATCACCTGTTTTCATACTTGTATTTTTTTATTCTATTCCAAAATCTTCCATTAAGCAAACCCGGATGATAGCCCCTATCTGTTTGGCTGGCTTGTCTATATATTGCTCAAACTTCTTTTGTATCTTTTGCGCCACCTGTACGGCTATTTCCGGGTGTAACTGTACGGCGTTCACTACACGCTTAACATATCCTTTGTCACTTTTGGAGAACCTCGAAATAGTGGTTGTTATGTAGATGATCGCCTGTTTGGCGCTTTCGTATTCCAATAGCTTTTGTTGTTCGGTTTGCCTTGTGTAAACGTAAAATTTGTATTCGGTCACTTCCTTGCCTTTGTAGCTCTTTGGTTCGAACTCGAAATATAAATCGCATTGTCCGGCATTGTACAACTCCCGGAGTTCCTTTTGCGGATCGTCAAGTACACGCCTTTTGAAATCGCATCCCCGTTTGTATTTCTTTTCCAACATGAACATTTCCCGGAGCTTTTCGACTGTGTAGAAGAAGAACCCGGCGTTTCGGTATTGGCAGCACAGTTCGTAAAACCTTTGCGAGAATGTGCTTTTGAGTGCGATTGCTACCGTCATGGAGTAACTCGTGAAGTTTTGGGCGAGTTCCACGTAATAGGGTAGTACCTCTTTGGAAACTTGCACCTCAAAATACGATTTATTTTTGATATGCTTGACGTAATTGACAAAACCGATACTTAGCCACATCTTTTCGTTGTTAATTTCTATATCGCGATTTCTAAGCCGTTTTAGCGCATCGTAGATGTTTTGCATCTTGGTATTGTCACCGCATTTTTTTAGTTCTTCCTCGTGTATGGTGATAATCAGATCATCGAATAAGTCCCGTCTGCCGTTCTCGTTCTCGATGTATTGCGCCCGGATATTTCGTATAATGGAGTATAGGGCACGTTTTTCGATAAGGTCGAACTTGTAGCGTGCGGTAGTCAGCGCATTGTCTTGCGACAGGACTATATCCCTCTGTTTCTTGTCTTTCTTCTCCATGACTTTAATGCTTTTCGCAAAGGAAATATTTATCTACGACAAAAACAAATATTTGACGTAGAATATTTGTCGTAGATAGCCGTTTTTTTCGGAAATTTGTCGTAGATGCTCGGAAATTTGTCGTAGATGCTCGGAAATTTGTCGTAGATGACCTTTGCAAGATATTATAGCACAATGTGTTATGCTATGCCATAAAAGTAACTAAAAAGAAACTAAAAATTACCGTAAAGCAATGGAGTGTTTCTTTTTTGGTTTATAGAGGTCGCTTCGCTCCACTTTTCAGCGTGTTTTTTGATACGACGAATTTCCGGAGAATGGGAGAGAGTGGAAACAGGTAAAGCCAAGTGCAACGGATTAGGAAGATTTTTTGGCGTGTTAAATTTTGTATAAATATGACTTTTAATGTATAAAACGAGAAGTTTCCGGGAGCGAAAACGCATCCCGGATTTAATGTAATTTTTTGTTGTATAGTTAGTTACCATAACGCAACTTTACCCATGCTTCCGATTTCAAGTTTAGCACTTATCCCCATAGCCTTAAAAACTCTTGCAATGGTGGAAAAGGTTAAATTCTTACCGTTTTCAATTCGGGAGATTTGAGCTCGTTGCACTCCTATCAGATTACCTAATTCCTCTTGGGTTAAGTTCTTTGATTGGCGAGCCTGTTTAATGGCTTCACCTATCAAAAAAGAGTTAAGTTCTTCTTCGTAGGCATCACGTTTGGGAGTACCTTTTTCTCCGATGTATTTATCCTCGATTTCTTCGAGTGTATAAAATTTCTTTGCTTCCATACGCTTTATCTTTTTGAATTAAAATAATCTTTTCTAATCTCTTCGGCTTTGGCTATTTCTTTGGGAGGTGTCTTTTGGGTTTTCTTGATAAACCCATGTGTTGCGATTACCAGAGTGTTTATCTTATCGTCCTTATCCCAAAAAGCAAGAAGCCTGTACTTGGTTTTGTTATAGAACGTTCTGAATTCCCAAATATCCGTATCATCCAATTTCTTGAATAAATCTGGATCAAGTACAAAGGTGGATTTACGAATATTGCTAATGATCTTCTCACGTACCTTGTTGGGCAATCCGTCTAAAAACTCTTGGGCTTCGTTGGATAATTTGACCTTGAATCTTGATTTTGCTTCCATATAAAGTTTTTTAGTGTTGCAAAGATAATATTTTGTTTCATTATATGGAAACAAAATATATTTATTTTATGCAGCCTGTTGTGCCGTTTTAATGTGTTTTTTTGTTTGTGGAATAGGTTCTTTCTTAGTGCCTCGCTCCGACTTCTCCCCGTCCCCCTTGTACGAGCTTTCGCCGTACCGCAGGGGAGGGTGTTCGTCGATTGCTCGGCAGTCGAAAGAACAGCAAGAGGAAACCGGGTTTTACCCTGTTTTTCCTCTTGCCCTACGGGGTTACGGCTGAATATCAGCTATTTAAGTTTTTTAACCGCAATTAGTTTGAAATTGTGGTTAAAATCATACCTTTGTAAATCAGAGATTTAATAATATAATCAGCAATTAAAACCGCAATTGTATGGATAAGGAAACCACCACTTCTGTCACCATTGACCGAAAAACGTTTGCCCGGCTTGACAGGCTGGCAAAGTCCAATAATGTATCAAAGAAAGACTTCCTTTCCTGTGCGCTGGAGTACTTCGAGAAGTACGGAATCAACCCGGTTGAGCATGAGAGCCCGGCAAAGGAAATGCAGAAACTTATCAAACGCTGTGATCAGGTGATAGCGTTCATCAGAAAGCAGGAGCAGGATTTCTTGCGTCCGGCTTGTGAAGCCATGGGCAGTACAAGCATGAGAGTGACCATGAGCATGGACTCGATACTTACGGAAAAAAAGTTCAGCCAATACCAAAAGGACAATGACCTATTCATGCATGATCTTGCAAGCCTTGCCGGGATAAGGGAGCAGGCTTTGGACCGGGCGGAAAAGGCAGTCGGTCAGTCGAGGGATATGCTTCTGAAGAACCAACAAGCCATTTATGCAAGGCTGGACGCTGTGACGCAAAGGCAGGAGAAGATCTTCTCCTATATCGCAAGCTACATCGATGCGAAAGGAAAAGCCGGGCTTTTCGATGATATAAAAGCCTTGTACAAGGACGAGAAGAACAAAAGGGAAAAGATATGAACGTGAAGATACAGGGAGGCGGTAACGGCACATACGCCAATACAGGCAGTTGTGTTGCGGTGACGAACTATCTCCAGCATGAGGATTTGGAGAGGATGAAGAAAGGGGAGGAAGTGCAGCCGTTCTTCAATCAGTTCCGGGACTACGTGAGCGCAAGGGAGGTCACATTCAAGATAGACAACAACAAGGCTAAGTTAAGCCGGACTGACGCAAAGTTCTATGTTATTACCGTCAGCCCTTCAGAGAAAGAGCTGCGCAGCATGGGCAGGACTCCGCAGGAGCGTGCGGAAGCCTTGCAGTGGTACATCCGGCAGGATGTGATGAGAAACTATGCGGAGGGCTTCGGAAAAGGCTTGAGAAGCGATGATGTGGAATATTACGCAAAGATCCATTTCAACCGGGACGGTGACAGTGACAGCGATATGCACGCACATATCATCGTCAGTCGGAAAGACCGGAGCAACACCAAAAAGTTAAGCCCTAAAACGAACCACACCGGAAAGAAGAACTGCGGCAACGTGAAGGGAGGTTTTGACCGGACGGATTTTTTCCGGAAGTGTGAAAGCTCTTTTGATCGGCGCATGGGGTTTGACCGGGAGCCGGAGGAAAGCTTCGACTATCTTAATGCCGTCAAGAACGGAAGCCCGGCGGAAATAGCCCGGCAGGTGGAACGTGCGGAACGCATCAGAAAGGAGAAATGGGACAATCTCAAAGCGGAGCTTCAATCCCGGCAGGAACCGGAGAAGTCGAAAGTTCAGCAGGTGGAAAAAACGCCGGACATCGAGCAGCCTATTCTCAAAAAGAAGCAGCAGGAGGAAGATCTGGAACTCCTGAAGAAGCCAAAAAGGAGCAGAGGTTTCGGAATGGGCATGTGATTTTTCTATTTTCCGGCACCGTTTATCTCGCTTACCGCAACATACGTAAGAAATGGACCATGCCCATAGCCAACT